>SAMEA3663269__coassemble_454_pt1 | contig 14965 bp, 18 predicted proteins | sample SAMEA3663269__metabat2_low_PE_038 | metagenome-assembled genome bin SAMEA3663269 (sample SAMEA3663269) | pig gut metagenome | biome: pig gut; feature: pig-associated habitat; material: faeces | place: China | collected 2013
CTATATACTATAACGCTATTCAACGGCAAAAGGATAGCTTATACTTCATCATTGTACGAAAAAAGTCCCGGAAATTCAGCATTTCCGGGACTTATCTTTCTTGTATACTCTTGTTTTCTTTCCTCGTTATACGATTCCCTGAGCGGTCATAGCATCTGCAACCTTCAGGAAGCCTGCAATGTTGGCACCGGCAACATAGTTACCCTCCATGCCATACTTCTTTGCTGCGTCATCCAGGTTGTGGAAAATGTTTACCATGATGTTCTTCAGCTTTGCGTCAACCTCTTCGAAGGTCCAGGAAAGTCTCTCGCTGTTCTGGCTCATCTCAAGAGCAGAGGTAGCTACGCCACCTGCGTTGGAAGCCTTGCCGGGGCAGAACAGTACGCCGTTCTTCTGGAAGTACTCGGTAGCATCCATGGTAGTAGGCATGTTAGCGCCCTCAGCTACTGCAAATACACCGTTTGCAACCAGAGTCTTGGCATCTTCCAGATTCAGCTCGTTCTGGGTTGCGCAGGGAAGTGCGATGTCAACCTTTACAGACCACTGATTGGTTCCCTCAGCTGCCTTGTCATGATACTGTGCAGAAGGTCTTGCTGCTGCATACTCGGTCAGTCTTGCACGCTTAACCTCCTTAATCTCTTTCAGAAGTGCTACATCGATTCCTTCGGGATCGTAAATCCATCCGGTGGAATCAGAACAGGTTACAGGCTTTGCACCCAGCTGCTGAGCCTTCTGGATTGCGTAAATCGCAACGTTTCCGGCACCGGAAACAGCGATGGTCTTGCCCTCAATGCTCTTGCCGTTGCACTTAAGCATCTCCTCAACCAGATAAAGCAGACCGTATCCGGTAGCTTCTGTTCTTGCAAGAGAGCCGCCATAGGAAAGTCCCTTACCGGTAAGAACGCCCTCATACAGACCTGTCAGTCTCTTGTACTGACCATACATATAGCCGATTTCTCTTGCACCGGTTCCGATATCCCCTGCAGGTACATCAGTATCTGCTCCGATATACTTATAAAGCTCTGTGATAAAGCTCTGGCAGAATGCCATAACCTCTCTGTCGGATTTGCCCTTAGGATCAAAGTCAGAACCACCCTTACCTCCACCGATAGGCAGACCGGTCAGGGAGTTTTTGAAAATCTGCTCAAAACCAAGGAACTTAATAATGCCAAGATTTACGCTGGGATGAAGTCTTAAACCTCCCTTGTAAGGTCCGATAGCAGAATTAAACTGTACGCGGAAACCATTGTTTACCTGAACCTGTCCCTTATCGTCAACCCAGGGAACGCGGAACAGAATCTGTCTCTCAGGAGTAACCAGTCTCTCAAGCAAAGCATCCTTGCGATACTTCTCTTCATTGGCCTCAATTACCACACGCAGAGACTCCAGAACCTCTTTTACTGCCTGATGAAACTCGGGCTGAGCAGGGTTCTTCGCAACAACTAAATCATAAACCTCATCAACATAAGACATCTTAAGTGCCCTCCTTATATAATGTATGAATACATGTATACATTATAAATCCTCTTTTTCAATTTCACAATATGCTTTATTCCATTAAATCGTAAAAGTTTTTCGCCTATTTTTATTAAATTTGTACAAATTAACTATAAATAGTGCTTCAATCGCCTGACATAGTTTTCCTGGATTTCCTTCATCTGCTTCGCCAAAGCCCTGCATTCCTCTCCCACATCAGGATTCTTCTTAATTGTCCTCTCCATATCCAGTATTTCATTTGTACATCCCCTGAGCAAAAGATCGGCAATATGCCCGGTGCTTGTGTTCAGTAAAGTCTGATATTGCAATCCTGTTTTTAACTTTATGTCCTTTAATGCTCCGCTTCGAAAATAATCCGCTTTTCCTTCCAACAGTTTTTCCGAAGCTTTGTTATATAGTTGAGCACACTTCAGCGATTGCCTGGTCAGCTGCATGTAGAGTGCATCATCATACACCTTGTCAGATACTATATCAATTGCCTTTATGATATTGTCTGCATTCTTTTGAATCTCCCTGTAAACCGTTATTTCCTGTGACGTCATACTTTCATCTCCCTTGGTACGGCAAAATATGCAACAAAAAAGAAGCCTTCTGTTTCATACAGAAGACTTCCCATTTTGTATCATTTTTATTCTTAATGATTGCTCGTGTATTCTACCTTCGTGTATTCCGTCTTAACATAACCAACAGTACCGTTATAGTTGACCTTACACCAACCATTCTCTTCCCCTAACAAATCCAGCGAGGAGCCGTTTGCAAGCCCTCCGATTTTCATTGCAGAAGGCGCCGCTCCCGCACGGACATTGACATCATCAATCGCAGTTACCTTGCCAATCACTTCCATTTTGTTAGCATTCTCTTCCAATTGTAAAAACTCAGACTTTATAAAACCGTCTTTGCCTTCATACAAAATCCTGGTCCAGCCGTTAACTCTCACTTCCTGTACAAGGACTCTCTCTCCGGCGCTGACCTGCCCCAGTCTGTCTGCCTGAATACTGTCTGAGTTTCTTACATTGACAGTCTCCAATGCTTTTGCATACTGCGGTTCCTCTTCTTCCGGTTCATCAACATCAACGGTTGTGGGAGTCACTTCAGGTTCATCAGGTTCATCCGGCTCCGTCGGCACCATCATTGCTGCATATCGTACGCCAACCTCTTCGTTTACATATCCCCTTAACGCTTCAATATAATCAAACAATTCCGGATTTGCTTCTCCAACCTCGGCATATTCCACATTTACACGATTATTCAGCTCAATGACATCCACCTGTTGAATAACGCTTTGAATATATTCGTTCTCCTCTGCACTGAAATTGTCGCTATTCAGCTTTATATACAGCGCCCCATCCTCATTTCTGTCAAGGTAAAAATACTGATATCCCGGTACCTCCACAGAATCAAACTTGCTGAATGTGCTTGTATAGTACGCAAAAGCTACGTAGGTTCCCTCTCTGAAGCCCTTTTTGGTATAGACCTCCAACAAAGTATTGGATGTCTTAAACTTTGCTATTTCCTCAATCTTAATCGCTTCCAGCAAAGGTAATTCATCGCAAATAGCAGAAATGGCCGCCACATCACCGACACCTTCCGCAGTCACATATGCTTCAATTAACGCTCTCACTTCCGGCTCTTCGCTCACTGCCATAGGCTCAACATTTGCAGCCATGGATTCCGGAGTTGCCGGAATATCAGAAGCGCTGTTATTCTTCGCCAGCATCTCTTCTGCTTCTGCTTTTGCCCTGATTGCATTCAGCGACACCAAAACAGTCAGTGCAACAACCATGATAACAACTGCCGGGAAAAAATACTTGCCGTGTCTGACCAGCTTGTCGCCGATCTTACGAAAAAAACGATTGCTCATACATTATCCCTCTAAACCACCAAAAAAATACGAGGTGATGTAAAATGCATCCGACAGGAATCGAACCTGCATTAAAGGCGTCGGAGGCCTTCGTTCTATCCGTTAGACTACGGATGCGGATAATTGTTACAAATTTATTACATCACCTCGCAATATAATAGCATAATTTTTGGTTTATGTCCAGCTAAAGTTGATAATTTATGCTCTGCATGGCTATTTTTATGAAATAATTCTCAGATTCTTCTGTTTCCGGTCATAGTAATACAGGCTGTCCGAAAGTACTTCCTCCGCTGCCACATTGGTTCGGTTCACCTCATAAATCATCCTCTTAAGGTCCTCCGGATTCTCTTCTCCTGTATCCTCCAACAGGATTACCTCGTGTACGGAGCTGGGCAGTACGAACAGATTCTTCCTGCTCTCCTCCGATATTTTCTCCAAGATTCCCGGATACAGCACACAGGCTGCTCCCTGGATTCTTTTATCGTTTGTCAATACTTTCATCGGAACGGTATCCTTCAGGCCGTGTCTCGGATCAAGCCCCAGATCCATCCCCATGCTCCTTAATATATCCAGCATATTACGACAACATCCGGGGAACAGCCTGGAGGTATTCTCTCCCGCATAACGCATCAGATCCTTCAGCTTCACATTCCACATTTCACAGTGAGAATTATGAATCAGTATCGAACCTTCTCCCAGTTCCCTTCCATTGTATGCATAGAAAAAACAGATTGCCAGATCCATGAATTCCACATAAGGAATGGTCTGTAGCAATTCCTCATTTCGTTCTCTGTTAATCAGCCGGTAACAGATTCGATCCTTCACCCTGTCAAAATCCCTGAAAAAACCCATATCGATATTCTTCGCTGGTGATTCCTCTCGATAAATATCTAATATCTGTCTCAACACTTCGCCTAACGTATGCCCTTTTTCATAGGCCTGATGAAAGGACTCCAGGTAAATAGTCGGCGTCACATTGCCCGATTTTGCCATAATGATTAATCCGTGTAATACAACGCCATTGTTCTTATGTACCTCGCGAAGCTGTACCTGATACTCACTTCCCAGCTCCCTCTCCACACGGGTACGTATTTTTTGTGAAAACTCCATAATTTCCATTTTTCCTCTTTCTGCACTGCGGGCTTAGATTTGCCATAGACATGATTTTAGTTGAAATAGAAGTATCGCAGACATGCAGTGCAATATCTGCAGACACAAAGAAAGGCAACGATACATCGAATGTATCATTGCCTTACAAGTCTCCGACAGTTTGAAGATTATGCAGTCAGCTTATGCACGGGACAGATATTCACCGGTTCTGGTGTCAATCTTAATCACATCACCCTGCTCCACGAACAGAGGAACCTGAACCTGTGCTCCTGTCTCTACGGTAGCGGGCTTGGAAGCACCGGTAGCTGTATCACCCTTGAAGCCGGGCTCTGTCTCAGTGATCTCCAGCTCAACAAAAAGAGGAGGTTCAACAGAGAATACGTTACCATTGTGAGAGCAAACTTTACACATCTCGTTCTCTTTTACGAACTTCAATGCGTCACCTACAGTCTCCTTGTTCAGAGAAATCTGCTCATAATTCTCCATATCCATAAAGGTATAGAGGTCGCCGTCGCTGTAGAGATACTGCATATCTTTTCTATCAATACGCGCCTGAGGGCACTTCTCAGTAGGGCGGAAGGTCTTCTCCACTACACCGCCACTCTTGATGTTCTTCAGCTTTGTTCTAACGAACGCTGCACCCTTTCCAGGCTTAACATGCTGGAATTCAATAATCTGGTATACATTGTTATCAAACTCAATGGTAATACCATTTCTGAAATCACCTGCAGAAATCATATTCTATTCCTCCTAATCGTCTTCACAAAATAATTCTTTCTAATTCTAATATAAAACCGGTTTGATTTCAACTGTTTTTTTCATTTTTATCTTATTTTCGCAACAGAAAATCTATCGCCTGAAGATAGCCATCCAGCCCCTGACCGTAGATCTGCTTGTCACAGACCGGTGCGGTCACGGATATCTTGCGGAATTCCTCTCTCTTCGTTATATCCGAAATATGGATCTCGACCTTGGGAATGGGCACACTGGCGAGGGCATCCCTGATGGCATAGCTGTAATGGGTATAGGCGCCGGGATTGATGACAATACCTTCAGTACCGTCAAAATAAGCTTCCTGAATCCGGTCAATGATAGCGCCCTCGTGATTGCTCTGAAAAACAGGAATCTCGCACCCGGTCTCCTCTGCCTTCTTCTGAATCAGCCCCAGGAGATACTGATAATCCTGGGTACCATAGACAGATTTCTCCCTGATTCCCAGAAAATTAATGTTTGGTCCGTTGATGACAAGCAGCTTCATTTTCTCTGTCTCCTCCTCAATTTTTTTAATGATCTCATCCGTACTCAGCTCATCCGCGTCCAGAATCACATCCGCACAGCTCTCATAGGCTTCCTTGCGCGCCTCAAGGAGACTGCGAATACGCCCCAGGGGATCCTCACACTGCAAAAGAGGGCGGGTACTGTCTTCCTTCAGTCTTTCATAAACCGTCTCCGGCTTCACCCTGAGATATATTACCTTTCCCAGCTTCTTCAGCAGCTCCCTGTTCTCGCTTCTCACCGGAGTCCCGCCGCCTACGGAGTAGATTCGCCTTCCGCTTCTTTCTCCCAGTTCTTCCAGCAGATTCGTCTCCAATTCTCTGAAATATTCTTCTCCGTCATCGGCAAAAATCTCACTGATACTTCTGCCTTCCCTTCGCTCGATCAGCTTGTCCGTATCCTCCACCGTCATTCTCAGGCGATAAGAAAGCTTCACGCCTACGGTAGTCTTACCGCTTCCCATAAAGCCGATCAGCACGATATTCTGTCCCTGCTTCATGTTCTTCCTCCTCATATGTCAAATGTCTTTCCCAAGCACTTCTCCGGCATTACTCCACTATTCCCATGGCCTTCTTCATGGACACATATGCCAGATCAGCCTGCTCTTTTCCAATCTCTTTTCCCGTCCAGAGCTCATAGGCAATGACCCCCTGCCACAGAAGCATCTTCAGACCGTTAAATGCTCTTCCGCCGGACTGCTTTACCAGCTTCATGAACCTGGTCTCAATAGGATTATAGATAAGGTCGTAACCGGTATGTATTCTCCGATAAAAGCTTTCCTCTTCCATCACGGCTTCCTCTGTCTTCGGAAACATGCCCACGTTGGTAGCCTGAATGCAGAGATAGTTCCTGTCCTCCGACAGTTTCGTATAATCTGCCAGTGCCATAGCTTCCACCAGGTCAGTCCCTGTCAGCCGGTTTACCTCCGCCGCAATCTGTTCCGCTTTTTGAGGCGTGCGGTTCATCACGATGATATGCTTTGTCTTCTTCTCAGCCAAGAGCATGGCAACGGCTCTCGCCACGCCTCCGGCCCCCAGAATAATGACTTCCTCCCCGGCAAGCTCCACACCATCCTCACACATGGCGCGATACAGCCCCGGCATATCCGTATTATATCCCTTAAAACCATCCTCCAGGCGCACCAGGGTATTAACTGCACCGATTTTCTCTGCCAGTCCATCTATCTCCTTCAGATAAGGAATCACCTCACTCTTATAGGGAATGGTGACATTGCATCCCAATACATTCAACGCAAAAGCTCCCTCTACTGCCTCCTTCACATGTCCTGTGGGCACATGAAAGGGAACATAGACCAGATTCTCCCCGGTGGCTTCCGCCAGAGTATTGTGAATCGCCGGGGACATGGTGTGTTCCACCGGATTACCCATGACGCCGCAAATTCTTGTGTATCCGTTGATTTCCATCTCAGTTTTCTCCACTTTCCTGTTTCTTACATTTCCTATGATAAAAATACAGTACAATATGTTCCAGCTTGCGTTTGAGCACGATCTGGATCTCTTCCTTTGGGTGGATGGGATTCACCAGATAAGCCGGAATCCCCGCTTTCTTGGCTCCCCATACATCCGTAAAAAGCTGGTCGCCCACAAAGATTGTATTCTCTGTGGTGGTCTTCATCATTTCCATCGCCTTCTCATAGCCTGCCCTGCCGGGTTTCCCTGCATTACACAGGAAGTCAGAGCCCACCTGCTCACTAAAAGGTCTGACTCTGGGCTCCTTATTGTTGGACAGGAGTACCGTCTGATAACCAATGCTTCGAAGTCGTTCAAACAAAGCAATGGCTCTCTCATCCGCCTCCACGCCATGAGGCACCAGTGTATTGTCTATGTCAAAAATAATTCCTCTGCACCCCTTCTCGTATAGTGCTTCATACTCAATTGCGTAGGCACTTTCCCGGGTAAAATCCGGATAAAACATTTCCAGCATCTGCTTTCAGCCTCACCTTTCCCGTTTTCTATTCTATATAGTATCACTGTCATACTGTCCTGCGGAATCCGTCAGTTCAAAGGCACAGACCCGCTGTCCTCCATATATAACCGTTAATCTCTCACTCATTACGCCACCTTCTCTGCTATATACTAACACATTATTCCACTTTCTGCTACCTTTAATATCCCGGGAATAGCGCATCCGGCTCGTGTCATGGACAAATATTCAGAACTTCCTATGTCAGAAAAATCCCCGGGCACTTCCCGGGGATTTCCATCCTGATATCATATCATCCTGAATTTTTACCTATTTTCCTGTTTTATCTCAACCTCCGGCATCAGTTCTTCATCCATAACACGCATTATTTTGCCCAGAACTTCCAGCTCTTCCCTGCTGAATCGCTCCTCCACCCTTCTCATGACTTCCTTCATATAGGTTGAACTGATATTATAGTATGTCATATATTTTTCCGTTACTTCCAGATAAAATTCTCTTTTATCCTCAGCGGACTGAAGCTTACGGAGATATCCCTTCTTTACAAGGGAATTCACCTTATAAGTTGCATTCGGGAGCGAAATCCGGACATAAGAGGCAAACTCACTGACCGTAGGATGATCTAACGCATAAATAATCTCAATACAAAACGTTTCCACTGCTGTAAGTGTCAATTCCCTGTTTTGTATTCTTTCAAACACGCTTCGATAAAAATGAATCTTAAATTTTTCATAGATTTTACCAAACAAATCTTCAATCATGATTCCTGCATTCCTTTGCTTATACATTTTCGCTTCTCTCTATCTTAACCGTACAGAAAGTAACTGTCCAGACCAAAATGCACTTAGCCTCAAGCATTCACATCTCATTTATAACAAGATTCTATAGCAAAATCAATCCTATTCCGCATATCTATCGCGGATATTTTGAAAAAATAAGACTGGCATTATGTCCCCCAAAGCCAAGAGAGTTTGTCATTGCATGCTGAACTGTTGCCTTTCTTCCCTCATTTGGCACAATATCCAGATCGCACTCAGGGTCAGGATTCTCAAAATGTATGGTGGGCGGAATATAATCTCTGTTTACCGCCAGAACCGTGTAGATTGCTTCGACGGCTCCGCTGGCTCCCAACAGATGTCCCGTCATGGATTTTGTAGAACTCATAGGTACTGTATAGGCTGCTTCTCCGAAGGCTTTCTTTACCGCACGCGTTTCACTGCTGTCATTCATTTTGGTGGAGGTTCCATGTGCGTTGATATAATTAATCTGTTCCGGACAAAGGTTCGCGCTTTTCATGGCTTCCAGCATACAGTCTGCTGCTCCCTCTCCGTCCGGCAACGGTGAGGTCACATGGTGCGCATCACAATTTGCAGCATAACCGGTTACTTCCGCATAGATTTTTGCACCACGCCTTTTGGCATGCTCCAATTCTTCCAGTACAAGAATTCCGGCTCCTTCTCCCATTACAAAACCGTTTCTCCCGGCATCAAAGGGAATGGAGGCGCGATTGGGATTCCCGGTATCCGACAACGCATTTATTACCGTGAAGCCGCCGATTCCGAATTCCGAGATACAGCTCTCACTTCCTCCGCAGACCACAGCATCCTGATACCCGTCCTTGATGCTGCGATACGCCTCTCCAATCGCATTGGTTCCACCGGCACAGGCCGTAACCACAGTATTGCAAAAGCCCTTCAGCCCATAGGCAATCGCAATCTCTGCCGCTGCAATATTCGTAATCGCTCCCGGGACAAAATAAGGCGAGATGCGGTCAAAGCCCTTCGTTTCGCCTTTTGCGTATTCTTTTTCAATGGTTCCCAGTCCGCCTACACCTGTAGACAGTACACAGCCGACACGTTTTGCATCAAACATCTCGTTTTCCGTTATCCCTGAGTCCGCCATCGCTTCCTTTGCAGCCAACAATGCAAGGGTTACAAATCGATCCCTGCGCCTGAGTTCTTTCACAGAAAAATGTTCTTCCAAATCTAAATTTTTGAGCTCAGCAGCCACTTTGACTCTTCGCCCTTCGGTATCATAATAACGAATAGGGGCGACCCCGCATTTTCCTTCAAGCAATGCAACAAAATTCTCCTCTACGGAATTTCCAATGGGACTTAACATACCCACTCCGGTTACAACGACTCTTCTCATACCACTCCTCTTTCTGCCAATATGCCTTTCATTTCAGTTTCATAATCCTGCATCAGCTCCTGCATCAGCGCTTTTACGGTAACTATTTTATTGATTCTGCCCACATTTGCACCGCAAAAGAACAGCCCATCTTCCACATTGCCTTTCACTGCTTCAATCAGGGCTCTGCTGATGCAATATGGTGTTTCACTTCCATGCGGACAAGCTTTCAGACACAGATTACAACGCTCCGGACTCAGCTTAATCCCTTCTTCCAACCGCTTAATCATGGGCGTTCTGAGCGCCCTCCCCGGAAGACCCACAGGACTTTTCACAAGGGTGATGTCTTCTTCCTTCGCATTTACCATCATCTGTTTATAGGTATCACTTGCATCACATTCTTCCGTCGCAATAAACCGTGTTGCAATCTGTACGCCGCTTGCCCCTTCCGTAATCAGACGAGCCATATCTTTCCCGTCGTAAACTCCGCCTGCCACAAAAACAGGAATCCTTCTACCATATTTTTGTTCGTAGGGCAATATTTCCCGCAAAACCTCTTCCAATATTTCATCTGTATTCTGAGCAGTCCCATTCTCCAGCTCTTCTCTCGAAAAGCCAAGATGTCCCCCCGCCTTCGGTCCTTCAATTATCAGAAAATCCGGAATCACCTGAAATTTCTTATCCCAGATTTTCAGAATGATACGTGCTGATTTTGCGCTGGAGACAATCGGTGCTGCCAATACCCCGGTCCCCTTTACCAGCTCCGGAAGTTGCACCGGAAGTCCTGCGCCGGAGATGACAGCGTCCACACCGGCAGCTATTGCCTCTTTCATGGTCTCTTCATAATGATTTACCGCAACCATTGCGTTGATGGCTACCATACCGTTTCCCCCGGCAGCCCTTTTGGCAGAGACAATTTCATTTCTAAGCGCTCTCAGATTCGCTTCAAAAGGATGCTGCTCAAAATCCGGCTCACGATATCCCGCATTCACCGTACTGATAACACCCATTCCGCCTTCCTTTGCAACTGCTCCTGCCAAATGTCCGAGCGAAACACCAACTCCCATTCCCCCCTGAATAATCGGTTTGGTCAGTTCCTTTTTTCCCAGTTTACACATGATTACATTCTCTCCTTCTTTTTCACCTGCTTGTTTTTTGTACCATTATTTATATCATGCTTATTGTTAAATACTTTTAATTTAATATTTTAAATTTAATATTTTTAATTAAATTAATTTAACTATTAAACATAATACGATTAGTAGGGCAGAATGTCAACAGAAACATTTTTACAAACCGTTATATGTAGTTTTGATTACTATTTACATCAAAAAACACCCTTTCGGGTGTACTTGAAATTGCCTGCCACTTGCTTTAAAATAGAAATTAATTTACCGGAGAGAAGGTCACTTACATGGAAAAAGATTTGTTTCACCCCATCAAAACCTATTTTGAATCCTATGGATATACTTGCGACGGTGAGGTCCGAGACATTGACCTTTACATGGAAAAAGACGGTCAAAGCATCGCCGTGGAATTGAAGCAGACCCTTGACTTCAAGTCCGTCCAGCAGGCTGCTCTCCGACAGAAGCTCACCGACTTTGTGTATATCGGTATTTTCAAGCCAAAGAATCTGCACAGCCGTTCCTTTCAGGACAAGCTTTATATCCTGAAGCGCCTGGGGATTGGTCTGATTGTGGTATCCAAGAGAAGTAAGTCAATCGAAATCGTCAGCGAGCCCGTAGTCAGCGAACTATCCACCTATCAATCTCGCAATAAGGGCAAGAAAAAAGCGCTTTCCGAAGAGTTTCAGAAGCGCAGGACCAAGAGCAATACCGGAGGGGTTCACGGCACCAAGCTGATTACCAGCTATCGCGAGGACGCCCTTCTGGTACTGGATGCCCTTTTGGAGCTGGGAGGCGAAGCCTCCACCAGAGAGATTCATACGCTCTCCGGCGTGGCCAATTCTACCAAGATTCTCTATTATAACCACTACGGCTGGTTCGCCGGCGCCGGCACCGGACGCTACCGGGTCACCGAAGCCGGTTGTCAGGCAGTGGAGGATTTTGAGGAGGCCATTTATCTCCTAAAGACCGGTGGAAAATAAGCTATTGCTTATCTGTTCCAAATTCATACCCTTCTCCTTATCGGTTTACTTTTTATGTTCGCACTGTAATTTACAGAGGTCTTTCCATGTATCCGCAAGTAAAGGGAAAGAAATCCAGCTTTTCTGTACCTACATGCAAAAATCCGTAGTCTTCATACCACTTCCTCAAGACCGTATTCTCTTCCACAATACCGATTTTTAGTTTCCTTCCGCCAAGCTCGGCTGCTCTCCTAAAGCAATCTTTTAGCAGCATCTCTCCGATTCCCTGATGTCTGTACTCCGGAAGCACTGCCAGATTGTTTAACTCCATCTCATAATGGTTCTGCATTTCAGGATTACTCATCACTGCCAGGGAATAATATCCCACAATCCTATTGTCTTTTAAATACACATACATCGGTCTTTTTTCCACACTAAAATGATACCGCAAACGTCTGTCATCTGTGGCAAATGCCGTAAATCGGGGAGCATTTTCCTCTGTGAATCCAAACTGATCAGCTACTGTAACAAAGGCTCTGCGAACCACATTCACACACTCCGGAATCTCCTCGATGGACATATGTCTGATCATGTCAGGACATTTCTTCCTGTTCAAAGAATCACCCCTGCCCTGCGTATTCGCCCCGGCACTATCCGATATCAGGTCAATCCAGTATCTCTGCTGAGGAATCCCGTCAACGACAGGCTCATCTTCAAGAACCCCTCCGTTATTTCGGATACTTTTTGCAGAACCGATATTATCTTTATCGCATACCATCAGTACCCTTCGGATACCAAGCTTTCTGCACTCCTCGAGTGCCAGACCAATCATCCCGGTTGCGATGCCTTTTCTTCGTTCTGACGGTCTGACTCCGTCACCGATATGCCCGCCGTCCAGCAATAAAGATTCATTCAGATAATGTCTGATATTGACAGCTCCCACCACCAGATTTCGCTCCTCATCCAGACAGAAGAAGGTGGAATCCGGCACCCTTTCAACAGTGCCTTGTTTACACTCAAGATTTTCACAATAATTCTCAAAATCATGATAATCCAGTCTTCTGATGGCATAGGGAACGATTTTCTCTCCGGTGCCGTACCACTCCTCCAGCATGTCGCAGATTTGAGTCCGATACGTCATTGATGCTTTTATTAGTCTCAGTTTCATGATACCCCTCCCTTCAAAGCTTCATATCAAAACACTTCACAGGTGGTGCTAATACTATCTCACATACCATGATATGTCAAGACATACATCGAAAAAAGGGTAAACGCAATTGTTTACCCTTTCACCTCACCTTAATTCAGCATTGTTTTTCTTCAGGAAATCCACATTATTCCCATATTGGTATGCAGTCTCTTCATCATTATCCAGGAACAGCTCATATAACTCTCTTGGAATCTTCTTGGGCTTTGTGCGCTCAAAAATAGTAAGATTCCAGGAATGCTTACATTTCTTACATCTGTAAATCAGCCATACATCCACACTGTTACCGTTTGCATTCACCCGAAATCTGCCGGAATTGACAAACTCCTGTTTTTTCCCACAGCCTCCGCAACGATGGAACACCTTAACCGTTGTTCTGTCAGTCTTCACTGTTCCCTGCCGCCACCCTGCTGTTGCGGACAATTCTCTGAATGCTTTTCACCGATAATAAAAAATCCTGTGCCAGCATTGAAACAGCTACACCTTCCAGATACCTATTGTATATCCTTGTATTTCTATCCTTCAGAATCTGTCTGGTATCCGTTTTACTGCCCCAGTCCTTTTTATCCTTACTGGGTATATAAATTGTCTTTCCGTTAACATATTGCTGAATCGTCTGAATTAATTCCTCCGGCAGAACCTCCTCTGCCCGTAAATAGCTCATCCTTATCCTCCTAATCATTTTGCCTTTAGGATTCATCTGAGCTTAACGATTCATTTTAATTTTAAGCTCAGACTACTGAGCCATAACATATCTTTTTCTCATAAATACACATCCCCCTTCTCTTACCCTATCATACAGGAAGGAAAGACAGCTTGCAACCTCATAATCATTTCTAAACAAATATGCTCCGTTTTTTCTCCCTGCAGTTTACCCCAAAAAAGTTACATTTTTCTTCAAGCCATATCCTGAACTGCGTAAAGGCTCGGAACAATCCTCTTCCAAAGAATTACTTTCGGGTTTTCATACAAATAAGAGTTAATCCTACAATCGGACTCAACAACGTAATCATTATAAGTACAACCTTATTTCTTCAATCAATTCCTGCTTTCTTGTCTGAACCGCAAAATAACTCTGTGCAAAGGCAATCTCTTCTTTTCTAGGATCACCATTTTGAGCGATAAGATAACATGCATATCTAGTAAGCATAATATCATCAACTTCCCTTTTGGCACCTTTCGGTAAATCTATCATTTTGCCGGTGCCGGCAAAATGATCAGACACCTCTATTCCAGCACTTTCACATGATTCCTTCGCTCTTTCAATAGCTTCCTTAAAACGCCTCCATGTTGCATACCCCAGACACTCCATCAATTCCCTGGCATACCAAAATTCAACGCTACCGTCTTCCGTTGTATGCATAATATCATCAAATGTTTTTTTCATCGTCATTATCGTCTTTTTGTCCATTATTTCAGATTCTCCTTCATCCTATATCCAATTATATACAACCAGATTTCAGTACATTTCTAAAGTGGTCGAATTCGACTACTTTAATCTTCTTTCTTCTCCTTATTCATCTGCTCCGCTTTCACATAATACTCCAGCAAGCGCAAAAAATACTTAGGCACACGCTTCTTGCCATGCTCCCAGTCACTTACTGTCATGTATGGAATTTCAAAGTATTCACAGAACTGATTGCGATTCATCCCTGTACTTTCTCTAAGCTCAATTAAAATATCTTTTGCATCCCTATCATCATTCAAAATGTTATCTTTCATATCACCGCTCCTTTCACGCTATGCGTTATTTGTATTTTAACACGCAATGCGTGTAAATTCAAGGTTAAGCGTTAAGTTCATGATCCTGATTGTACCTCCCAACAATAATCTTTCATAATATTCACGACTTTCTGTA
>SAMEA3663269__coassemble_458_pt1 | contig 14863 bp, 15 predicted proteins | sample SAMEA3663269__metabat2_low_PE_038 | metagenome-assembled genome bin SAMEA3663269 (sample SAMEA3663269) | pig gut metagenome | biome: pig gut; feature: pig-associated habitat; material: faeces | place: China | collected 2013
GGCGGTATTTGAACAGTTTAAACAAAATAGTGAAGAGGAAACATATATATGAGACAATTTTTATTTGCACTCATAATAATAGTTTTTATTTTAAGTGGATGTTCACAACAGAAAGAAATCGAAATAGAATCTCCAGCAGAAATATATACAGAAAGCGGGATAATTTCATACAATGATACTGAAAGTGCATTAGAAAAAAATAGTGTTTTTGAAAACATTATTTTTGATGAAAACGGAAATATTCGAGTAATAAATCTTACAGATTCAAAATATACAACGTTTCATAATATTTCTGTAGGCGATAGTGTCTCAAAGGTAATAGATGAGTTTACATATGAGTATAAGGCTACTAATAATGTATATTGTGTGCTTTTTAATGACAAGGAAGAAATAGCCCCAACTTCTGAGGATAAAGAGGATAATTACATTTGGATAAGCTATACATTTGACGATAAAGACATTATCACAGAAATTTCTATATATGATGTAAAATATGGTAGAGAGATGAAATAGGCGATAAGATTGAGAGTGATTATTGCATACCCCTACCCATATATATTAGGTACTTAAATCTGAAAAGGTTTAGCCACCCCTCCCCCTATATGGTGTAATCCTTTATTAAAATAAGCGTTTTTGATAGTAAATCGGCTTTGTTTTGTGCCAGACGATAAAAGTATCGAGTAGGGCATTTTGAAGCGGAAATGATGTTAAAAACTTTTATTTTTTATAAGGATAATGAGTAAGAAATTATTTACAGTATACTTGCAATTTCTAACAGTCGGAGAGAAGAAGTAGCTGCCAAGAGTGTGTGAAGAAAAGTCTGTAAATACTAATCTTCTATGATAATGATTGGGTTGGAAGCTCCTACGTGAGCTCTTAGCCCTTGTTTTATATATAACAGTCCATGCTGATGCATGTCAAGAGCAGGCGAATTACCCGCCTGTCAAAAATTTGTATGAAGCGTAGGATTATTCCGGCAACCGTCCCTCATACATGATGCTAAGCTCACCATAGACTTGTCCCCAGTTTCTGAGCGGCATAGTCCATTTTTTCGTAGCCTCAAAAGTAGATAAATAGAGCGCTTTCAACAGCGCTGTATCGCTTGGGAATACGCTTCTCTGGCGGTTCAGCTTACGGTAGGTGAGTACAGCAAGGCTATCTCCACTGTTTCCTGTATTCCCTCACACTGATTCCCTCCACTTTTTTAAAGACTCTGCTGAAATAATACACATCTCCGATACCGCATATTAAGCCTATTTCCTCGGCGGACAGCTTGCTGAAACGCAGGAGGTTCTTGGCTTCGGTGATGCGGACGGAGAGAAGATAATCCATGATGCTTACCCCGTATTGTTCCTTGAACACGCGGGTGAGATAGTATTTATTGATGTAATAGCGCTCGGCGAGGTCGTCGAGGGCTATTTTTTTTGCAAAGTTTTCATCCAGATACCGCTTGATCTCTGTGAGGCTTGTTTTTTTGGTGCCGGGCTGGGTTCCTTCCGGGTTCCAGGAATCGGCCATGAGCAGAGCCAGGATGGAGGAAATCATGGTATTTATCTCCATATCCCTGGTAAAGGAAGAGGAAGAGGCAATATCATACAAATCGGCAAAAGAATTCCTGTATTGTGTAAAATCCTTAGGAGTAAACGCGGGAAGCCCTCCGCGCTCCCTGTATTTCCGGTATATATTTGCGGCGGTGGGACCGTCAAAATGAATCCAGGAAAGGTTCCACAAGTCATCGCTCGTCGTGTGGGAATAAGGATGCCTGCAGTCAATGAACACGCAGTCGCCTGCGAATAATTCATATTCCGTGTCATCGTAGACCAGCTTCCCTGATCCTGACCTGACCAGAAAGAATAAGTAGGAAGACAGGTCCTCGCGCCTGCTGGTGTGGGGACTTGTAGCCTGCAGGGTGCCGATTTCCTGAATATGGAGGAGGGAAAGCTTGGCGAATTCCGAAGGGGTATATATGATTCGAGAGGAGTTCACAAGATCTCCGTGAAACAGTGCGTTTTTCATGGGTAATCTCCTTCGATTACAGTCTGGGCGGATTTACATATAAAAATGATTCATTTGTAATCCTATTGATTAAGATCCTATTGTTTAAAATCATTTTATAGAATTCATCCAAGAAAGTCAATATAGTCCAAAAATAAGTCAAGACTTTACATTTTCTTTTGAAATGGTTTTGATATAATTTATCACGGAGTATGTAAAATTGCTTAATCAGCAGAGTTTGAGGCATGATTTATAGCAACGGAAGGAGACAGCAATATATGAAAAGAGCTTTGATTACGGGGATTACCGGACAGGATGGTTCTTATCTGGCGGAATTTTTACTGGAGAAGGGATATGAGGTTCACGGAATAACCAGACGTGCGTCCATATCCAACACAGCGCGGATTGACCATATTATGGACAAGATCACGCTGCATGATGGCGATTTGTCCGATTCCTCTTCTTTGATCAGAATTATTTCATTGGTGCAGCCCGATGAAATCTATAATCTGGCTGCGCAGTCGCATGTACAGGTATCCTTTGATGTGCCGGAGTATTCCGGAGATGTGGATGCCATCGGTGTCCTGAGAATCCTGGAGGCATGCAGAATCCTCGGTCTGACGCAGAAGACGAAGGTGTATCAGGCTTCAACCTCCGAGCTTTACGGTAAGGTGGAGGAAGTACCCCAGAGAGAGACCACTCCGTTTCATCCTTATTCACCCTATGCGGTAGCGAAGCAGTACGGGTTCTGGATTGTGAAGGAATACAGGGAGGCTTACAATATGTTCGCGGTAAACGGTATCCTGTTCAACCATGAATCGGAGCGTCGTGGAGAGAATTTTGTCACCAGGAAGATTACCCTTGCGGCGGGCAGAATCGCAGAGGGAATCCAGGATCATCTGGAGCTTGGCAATATGGATTCCCTGCGCGACTGGGGGTATGCCAAGGATTATGTGAAGTGTATGTGGCTGATTATGCAGCAGGAGAAGCCTGAGGACTTTGTCATTGCGACCGGCGAGCAGCATACAGTGAGAGATTTCACGGAGCGGGCTTTTGCTGCCAACGGTATCACCATTCGCTGGGAGGGTACCGGTGTGGACGAGAAGGGATACGATGCGGTTACCGGTAAGATGGTGGTCTGCGTGAATCCTCAGTGGTTCCGTCCTACAGACGTGGACAATCTCTGGGGCGACCCCACGAAGGCCAGGACTGTACTCGGCTGGAATCCCCAGGAGACAAGCTATCAGGAACTGGTAGAAATCATGGCCAAGCATGACAGAGAGCTTGCCAAGAAGGAAAAAGCAATGCTGAATGCCTGAAAGCCGGCAAATCAGAGGACAATAAAAGCATAGAAAGAGAAAAGAGCAAATATTGCTCAAAAAGAGGATATAGAGGATTATGATGGAGAAAAATGCAAAAATTTATGTCGCCGGACATAGGGGGATGGTGGGTTCTGCCATTGTGCGTGAGCTGAACAGGCAGGGATACACCAATATTGTAACCCGTACCCATGCAGAGCTGGATCTGACCCGTCAGGCGGAGGTGGAAGCTTTCTTCGAAGCAGAGAAGCCTGAGTATGTGTTTTTGGCAGCTGCCAAGGTGGGAGGTATTGTGGCGAATCAGTCTGCACTGGCGGACTTTATGTGGTATAACATGACTCTTGAGATGAATGTGATCAACAGTGCCTGGAAGAACGGCTGTAAAAAGCTGGAATTTCTGGGTTCCAGCTGTATTTACCCTAAGCTGGCACCCCAGCCCATGCCCGAGTCCTGCCTGTTGACAAGTTCTCTGGAGCCTACCAATGAGGCCTATGCCCTCGCAAAGATTTCCGGTCTGAAGTACTGTGAATATCTGAACAGGCAGTATGGTACCGATTATATTTCCGTAATGCCCACGAATCTCTACGGTCCCAATGACAATTATCATCCGACCCATTCCCATGTGCTTCCGGCTCTGATCCGAAGGTTTCATGAGGCAAAGGAAGCAGGTCTGGATACCGTGACCTGTTGGGGGGACGGTTCTCCATTAAGAGAGTTTCTCTATGTGGACGATTTGGCCAATCTGTGTGTGTTCCTGATGAACAACTACAGCGGTAACGAGACGGTGAATGCAGGTACCGGAAAGGAACTGACCATCAGGGAGCTTACCGGGCTGGTAGCAAAGGTGGTTGGTTACGAAGGGAAGATCGAATGGGATACTACCAAGCCCAATGGCACCCCCAGAAAACTTCTGGATGTGTCCAAGGCGGAAAAGCTTGGCTGGAAATACAAGACAGAGCTGGAAGACGGTATCAGACTTTCCTATGAGGACTTTCTGAATAATCCAATGAGAGCAGAGAGATAAAGAAGATGAATATAGTGTTACTATCCGGAGGTTCAGGTAAGAGACTCTGGCCTCTTTCAAATGACATCAGAAGTAAGCAGTTTATCAAGATTTTTCGGAAGGAAGACGGCACCTATGAATCCATGGTACAGCGCGTGTACCGTCAGATCAGAAAGGTTGATCCGGAGGCTGCGGTTACCATAGCCACATCCAAGACCCAGGTGTCAGCCATATACAATCAGCTGGGTGAGGGAGTTGGTATTTCCGTGGAGCCCTGCAGACGGGATACTTTTCCGGCCATTGCCCTGGCTACCGCATATCTGGTGGATGTGAGGAAGGTGAATCCGGAGGAATCCGTAGTGGTATGCCCTGTGGACCCTTATGTGGAGGATGATTATTTTCTGGCATTAAAGGGGCTGGCAGAGCAGGCTGAAAAGGGGGATGCGAATCTGGTGCTGATGGGCATTGAGCCTACCTATCCTTCTGAAAAATACGGGTACATCATTCCTGAGAATGAGGCTTTTACTTCTAAGGTGAAGACTTTTAAGGAAAAGCCCACGGCGCAAATGGCCAAAGAGTATATCGCCCAGGGTGCGTTATGGAATGGCGGCGTATTTGCCTATAAGCTGAAATATGTGATGGAAATCGCCCACAGGCTGATTGATTTTACAGACTATAATGATTTGTTTGCAAAGTACCATACCCTGAACAAAATTTCCTTTGACTACGCTGTGGTGGAAAAGGAGGACAAGATACAGGTACAGCGTTTTGTCGGAGAATGGAAGGACCTGGGGACCTGGAATACCCTGACGGAGGCTATGGAAGAGAAGGTCATCGGTAAGGGCGTGTTGAATGAGAAATGTCGGAATGTACACATCGTGAATGAGATGGATGTACCTGTACTGGCCATGGGACTTCATGATGTGGTGATCTCTGCTTCCCCGGAGGGAATCCTGGTATCGGACAAGGAACAGAGTTCATATATCAAGCCCTTTGTGGACCGGTTTGAGCAGCAGATCATGTTTGCAGAGAAATCCTGGGGAAGCTTCAAGGTCATCGATGTTGAGAAGATGGCCATGACCATCAAGGTCACGTTGAACGCCGGACACTCCATGAATTATCACAGCCATAAGAACCGCGACGAGGTGTGGGTAGTCATCAGCGGTGAGGGACGGACTGTGGTGGATGGAGCTGAGAAAAAGGTTAAGGTGGGAGATGTCATCACCATGCCCGCAGGATGCCGTCATACCGTTTTTGCCACGTCGGAGCTGAAGCTGGTGGAGGTTCAGCTGGGAGAAGCTATCAATGTGGAGGATAAACAAAAATTTGAGTTGTAGTTTACTTTACCGTACTAATATGGTAACATAGGAAAATGCACGGCGGAGTATTGTACTTTGTCTGCAGAAATCATAAGAAAAGAGGAGAAAGATTATGAAAAAGAAACTTGCTATGTTACTTGCATTTGTGCTGACCTGCGGTCTGTTGGCAGGTTGTGCGTCAAAGGACGGAATGGTGTATGCCGTTGAGGCCGGAAGCGCAGGTGAAAAGGTTGCACAGGAGAAGGGCTTTCAGTACAATGCGGTGGGCTCCCAGGCAGACGCCCTGATGGAGGTGTCCTCCGGAACTTCAGATGCTGCAATCATTGACCTTCTCATGGCGGGTGCCATGATCGGAGAGGGCACCAGCTATCCCAACCTGAAGCACACTGAGGAACTGACCAAAGAAGAGTATGGTGTCGGCTGCAGAAAGGGTTCTGACCTGGCTGCATATATCAATGTTGTTTTGGCAGACAGCTATGCTGACGGAACCATGAAGGCGACTGCAACTACATACGGTGTTCAGGAATCTCTGGTAGAACAGAAGAGCTGTGAGTTTACAGCAGCGGAAGACAGCGATGTAGCCTATATTCAGGAGAAGGGTACTCTGATTGTCGGTATTACCGACTTTGCGCCCATGGATTACAAGAACGATTCCGGTGAGTGGATTGGCTTTGATGCGGATATGGCCCGTCTGGTAGGTAAGAAGCTTGGTGTCGAGGTTCAGTTCGTAGAGATTGACTGGGACAACAAGATTATGGAACTGAATTCCAAGAAAATTGACGTGGTATGGAACGGTATGACCCTGACGGATGAGGTCAAGGCGGCTATGGAATGTACCAACGCATACTGCAACAATGCACAGGTAGTAGTTGTTAAGGAGAAGTAATCTTCGACAGCAGCAACCGGTAAGAATGACCGATAGGAAACAATTATAGGAATTCGGGAGCGAACAAATGATTTGGACAGTAACCCAGGCTCTGTTAAACGGTCTGATCACCACCTTTGAAATCTTCATATTTACGCTGGCGCTAGCATTGCCTTTTGGACTTATTTTGGCCTTTGGCGCTATGAGCAGAGTCAAAATACTGAGATATTTTGTACAGGTTCTGGTATGGATTATCAGAGGTACTCCGTTGATGCTGCAGTTGATTGTGATGTTTTACGGACCGGGTATGCTTGGACTTAACATCTGGAGCGGTGACGAAGCCGGTCGTATAGCAGCCACGGTTGTTGCCTTCTCCATCAACTATGCATGCTATTTTTCTGTGATTTTCAAGGGCGGAATCGAAGGGGTTCCGGCGGGACAGCGGGAAGCGGGAGAGGTGCTGGGTATGACCAAGAGTCAGATTTTCTTCCGTGTTACCCTGCTCCAGATGGTAAAGCGTGTTGTACCCCCTATGTCCAATGAGATTATCACATTGGTCAAGGATACCGCACTTGCCAGAACCATCGCAGCCTATGAACTGACCTTTGCAGGATATTCCTTCATGAAGTCAGCGGGACTGGTATGGCCCCTGTTTTACACGGGCGTATTCTATCTTGCCTTTGTGGGAGTTCTGACACTTCTGTTTGGTTATTTTGAGAAAAAGCTGAGTTATTTCAGATAATTACGGGATGGTATGTTTCCGGGCTGATATTGATTTCGGAGTGATACTGATTCCGGGTGGAGGTTGTCATGGCGATATTGGAAGCAAATCATATTGAAAAGCATTTTGGTGCCACTAAGGTGCTGAAGGATGTCAGCCTTAGCCTGGAGGAGGGGAATGCGCTGGCTATCATCGGTTCTTCAGGTTCCGGCAAAACAACCCTGTTGCGCTGCCTGAATTTTCTGGAGATTCCCAATGCGGGTACTATCTCGGTGAAGGGTGAGACTCTGTTCGATGCATCGCTTTCAGCCAAAGAGTGGGAGAAGGATATTCGAAAGAAACGACTGCATTTTGGAATGGTTTTTCAGTCCTTTAACCTGTTTCCGCAATATACTGCCCTGGAAAATGTAACACTGGCAGAAAAGCTTTTGGCGGAAGAAAAGCCGGATTTCAAGAAGAATAAAAAAGAGATTTTTCATGCGATTGAGGAGCATGGCAAAGAATTATTAAGACAGATGGGATTGGAAAGCCGTATGGGGCATTATCCGCATCAGCTCTCCGGCGGACAGCAGCAGAGAGTGGCAATTGCCAGAGCTTTGGCGTTGCAGCCGGATATCCTGTGTTTTGACGAGCCGACCTCGGCGTTGGATCCTGAGCTTACCGGAGAAGTGCTGAAAGTCATCCGTGGCTTGGCAGACCGGAAGACTACCATGATTATCGTAACCCATGAGATGGCCTTTGCCAGAGATGTGGCAGACCGGATCATCTTTATGGACGATGGTGTGATAGTGGAGCAGGGGGATGCCAGACAGGTGATTGACAATCCCGTAGAGGAACGTACCAAACAATTCCTTGCGAGATATACGCAGGGGTAAACAGTGTTTGTGTATAATTCAGACGTATCTGCATAATATAGTTTCAATGAGAAATATTATGTGGGAGGATCAGTTATGAAGGAAGAAACCTATCCGTTTGTTGTACGCCCTTTACCCTACGGGTATGATGCCCTATGCCCGGTTTTGGATCGACAGACCCTGTGCTATCATCATGATAAGCATTATAAGACTTACGTGGACAATCTGAACAGTGCACTGTCGGATTATCCGGAATTGCAGGAGAAGAGCCTGAAGGAACTGCTGATGCATCCGGAATCACTTCCCGAGGCAGTCCGCAGACCTATCATGAATAATGGCGGGGGAGTCTTTAATCATGAGCTCTATTTTGAGTCTATGAGATGTCCGGCGGGTCAAATGCCGAAAGGGATTTTAAAAACAGCACTGGATAGCGGCTTTGGCGCCTATGACCGATGGAAGGACGAGATGAAAAAGGCGGCAGTCGGTACCTTTGGATCCGGTTGGGCATGGCTGCTGACGGAGACAGACGGTAAACTATCCATCATGCAGACCGCAAATCAGGATGTGCCGGATTTTAACAGGTATATACCTATCGTATTGGTGGACGTGTGGGAGCATGCTTATTATCTGCAGTATCAGAACCGACGGGCGGATTATGTGGACGGATGGTTTGACCTGATCGATTGGAAAAAAGCAGAGAGACGTTATGAGGAGGCACTGGTGTAAGCCGGTGCCTTTTTGCGTTGAGAGGATTTTGAACACAGTGCCTTGTCAATATTGATTTCGTATATTATGATGAAAAGGAAGAATCGTAGGTTGGAGACAGGAATAAGATGAACAAAGTAAATTATCAGAAGGAGCTGGACAAGCTGCTGGATGGTCCGGAGAGAGAGCAGAAACATGTTCCTGCATTGTTTTTGCACAGCTGTTGCGCCCCCTGCAGCAGCTATGTGCTGGAATATCTGTGCAAATATTTCAGAATCACGGTTTTTTACTACAATCCAAACATTTCCTTTGCGGAAGAATATCAGAAGCGTGTAGAGGAGCAAAAACGTCTGATTGCTGCCTATAACGCAGAAGCAAAAGGTTATCCCATCGAGGTGGTGGAGGGAGATTACGAACCGGAGCTTTTTTTCCGGCTGGCAAAGGGGCTGGAGGACTGCCCTGAGGGAGGAGAACGGTGTTTCCGATGCTATGAAATGCGCCTCAGAGAGACTGCCGCGAGGGCGAAAGAGGGAGGCTTTGATTACTTCTGTACGACCCTTTCCATCAGTCCCCTTAAGAATGCAGAGAAACTGAATGAAATCGGTAAACGTCTTGCAGAGGAATACAGCGTGCCCTGGTTACCTTCGGATTTTAAGAAGAAAGACGGCTACAAGCGTTCTGTGGAGCTCTCGGCAGAGTATGATTTGTACAGACAAAATTATTGCGGCTGTGTATATTCCCGGTTGCAACGAGAAGGAACGCCGGAAGGAACAAATGTGTAAAAGCGCTTGCAGTATGGCAGAAATTGGGTTATATTAGATAAAATGATTTGCAAGAAACATTTTGAAAGAAAGGTTTTGTCTGAAGATGAAGAAAATTTTGGATTTGTTATCGGAGGAAATGGGAAAAGCATTCGAAGTATGCGGATATGATGCGGCTCTGGGAAGAGTATCGATTTCCAATCGTCCGGATTTGTGTGAATACCAGTGTAATGGTGCCATGGCGGGTGCGAAACAGTATCACAAAGCTCCCATCATGATTGCAAATGAAGTGGCGGAGGCTTTAAAGGAGAGCAGGGTGTTTAAGGAAGTAACAGCTGTGGCTCCGGGCTTTTTGAACCTGAAGCTTTCCGAGGAATATCTGCTCAATGTGCTGAGCGAGATGGCAGCAGCCCCCAAATTTGGCCTGGAACTGCCCGCACAGCCCAGGAAGATCATGATCGACTACGGCGGGGCTAATGTGGCAAAGCCTTTGCATGTAGGACATTTGCGTTCGGCAGTAATCGGTGAGAGTATTAAGAGAATCTGCCGTTATGCAGGCAATGAGGTTATTGGCGATGCACATCTGGGAGACTGGGGACTGCAGATGGGTCTGGTTATCATGGGCTTGCAGGAGAAGTATCCTGATTTGGTGTATTTTGATGACAGCTATGAGGGTGAGTATCCCACAGAAGCGCCCTTTACCATTTCTGAGCTGGAAGAGATTTATCCCGCAGCCAGTGCAAAATCAAAGGCAGATCCCGAATTTAAGGCAAAAGCCATGGAAGCAACCTTTAAGCTTCAGAATGGGGAGAGAGGGTATTATGCCATCTGGAAGCATATTCTGAATGTGTCTGTAGAGGATCTGAAGAAGAATTACGGCAGCCTGAATGTGGAATTTGACCTCTGGAAGGGGGAGAGTGATGTACAGTACCTCATCCCCGAGATGGTAGAATACATGAAGGAAGGCGGCTATGCCCATATCAGCGAGGGTGCGCTGGTTGTTGATGTCAAGGAAGAGACAGATACCAAGGAAATGCCTCCCTGCATGATTTTAAAATCAGACGGAGCTTCCCTTTACAATACCACGGACCTGGCCACCATCATGGAACGTATGCGTGTGTATCATCCGGATGAAATCATCTATGTGACGGATAAGCGCCAGGATCTGTATTTCCAGCAGGTATTCCGCTGTGCCCGCAAGACCGGTCTGGTTGAGCCTGAGACGAAGCTGCGGTGGATTGGTTTCGGGACCATGAACGGCAGTGACGGCAAGCCCTTCAAGACCAGAGAGGGCGGTGTCATGCGTCTGGAGAATCTCATTCGTGAGACAAAGGATGAGATGTATCGCAAGATCCGTGAGGGCAGGGAGATGCCCGAGGAGGAGGCACGCCGGACGGCAGATCAGGTAGCGATGTCTGCATTGATCTATGGTGACTTATCCAACCAGGCATCAAAGGACTATGTGTTCGATTTGGAACGCTTTACCTCCTTTGAGGGAGATACCGGTCCTTATATCCTTTATACCATTGTACGTATCAAGTCTATTCTGGCGAAATACAAGGAGCAGGGTGGTACGTTAGAGGGACTGAAGCTGCAGACAGCCACATCTGATGCAGAGAAGCAGCTGATGATGCAGCTGGTACAGTTCAACGCCATGATGCAGAATGCGGCAGAAGAAGTAGCGCCTCATAAGGTATGTGCATACATCTATGATTTGGCCAACAGCTTTAATCATTTTTATCATGAAACCAGAATTCTTGGAGAGGAGAATGCGGAGAAGAAAGCAGGCTTAATCGCCCTTCTGATTCTTACCCGCGATATCCTTGAGACCTGTATCGATGTACTTGCATTTTCTGCTCCGGAAAAAATGTAAAAAAGTTGTTGACAAATAGGACAAGGCATTGTATACTAACAAAGTCGGTTGCAAAGAGCGACTGACGAATGGAAGTTTAGCTCAGCTGGGAGAGCATCTGCCTTACAAGCAGAGGGTCATAGGTTCGAGCCCTATAGGTCCCACTTCCGGGAAACCGGTTCATATTAATATGGCGAGATAGCTCAGTTGGCTAGAGCATACGGTTCATACCCGTAGTGTCGAGGGTTCGAATCCCCCTCTCGCTATTACCAAAAGTTGCAACACCAAGACATACATTGAATTGTTTGTCTTGGTGTATTTTTTTGTGTTGCATTTCGTGTTGCATGGCTTTATAAATTCTGATTGCATCGTTTGACATCAGTTTAGGATTTCGCAGCGAGGGGTGTCAATTGACCATAGGCTAATTGTACGGACTGGAGAAAGCTACAACTAAGAATTTCCGGAAACCCAACGAAAGATTTAGGTTTATTTCAGCAATTGTGCCGAAAAGATTCCAATATCCAGAAGTCAAATGAAAATGTTGGGTCTATTTGGGAGAGTTTGCTGAAAAGATTCTATTTCTGCAGTTTGCATTAAAAATGTTAGGTCTATATCGGAGATTGTTCTCCCAAAACCCAATTTCCAAGGGTCATATGAAGTCGGGACTCCCAATTGACGAAGTTATGATTTCATGAAATGAAAAGCAACGAGGAACAACAAAAATATGATACAAAAAAGTAAACCCACCAGGGCTGCCATTCTTAGCATGGCGGTTCCGGTGGGATTCTCTATCTGGGAGACACTGATGTGTGCTCCAAGATTTATATTTGACATGATGGAGCTAAAGGCTCAGCAGAACGGATGGAAGAAGGACGAGGTCATTTAGAATCAAGAAGAGCGTAAAGTCTGTTGAGAAGAATCTGTCTTTCTTCCTTGTCAGAACAATTGTCAATAGCTTCTTGCAGACGATTGATTTCAGCAAATTTTAGTTCAACTTTACGCATATATTCTTGAGTTTCAGCAATGGCAACAAGAACAATTATCTCATAGCAGCTCATGTCGTGAAAAGCTGCTTGTCAAAAGAGCGGCCGGATGATATTGTTTTTATATGATTACAGCTTTGGGGAGGATAGCATATGCGTTTAGGATTTGATGTTGTGGAGAGTAAGAAAATCAGAGTAATCATTGATACGGATGCGGCCTGTGAGGCAGATGATCCCTTTGCCATAGTTCAGGGATTACTCAGTCCGAAGCTGATCGTGAGGGGAATCGTGGCAGAGCACTTTGCCTGTCCGGGCTCAGTAGAGGCAAGCTACAAAGAGATGGAAACCATTGTTTCACTTATGAAAATGGATACGCCGTTGTATATGGGGCAGGCAGGAAGATTAAGTGAGGATGAACAAGTATCGGAGGGAGTCCGTTTTATTATTGAGGAAGCGATGGCAGATTCTGACAAGCCTTTGTTTGTCCTCTGCCAGGGGGCAATCACCAATGTTGCAAAGGCACTACTGGTAAAGCCTGAGATTAAGAATCGTATGACCATTGTCTGGATAGGTACCCATGGAGTACACTATGGAGAGGCACCGTTTAGGGAGTTTAATTCCGGAAATGACATTGAGGCGGCAAACCTTGTACTGTCTGGCGGTGCGGACATCTGGCTGATTCCTTCCTATGTATACACAACGATTACCATTGGACTGGCGGAGATTGAGAGACGAATCGCACCCTGTGGTGAGATCGGCAGACATCTCTTTGAAAACATGGTAAATTACAATATGTCCGAGCAGGCTTCCTGGACACAGGGTGAGAGTTGGTCTCTTGGGGATTCTCCGGCTATCGCTGTTGCAATCAATCCCGGATGCGGACACTTTTCCTACGTTCCGGCACCGGTGGTTATGGAGGATACCTCATCAAAAGAAGGCGGCGAAGGCAGACCGCTTATCAGAGTATACAGGGACGTGGATTCCAGGTATATTCTGGAGGATTTGATAGCGAAATTGGAGATTTTTGCAAAAAAATAGAAATGAAAAGAGGAGTCCGGATAAGATATTTTATGGTAAAATAGAAAACGGGAGTGAACAGTATGGGCAATAAGAGAAATAAACAAATCAGTGTCTTTATCATATTGTTTCTGTTCGTTTTGGGAATGTACCTTGATACTTTCAAGGTACATTCCGCCTTTTTGTATGCTGTCGGCGACATGGACAGTTCCTGTATCGCGTCAGTAGCTTCCGGTTTTGCCGATACACATGTATGTACTGCGGGAATGTTGAGTTCCCGTGGAGACAGGAGCCGGGAACAGATTACATTTCGTTTGTCACTTCTGCGTAGGGACACCGGAAAAAGACCGGATTTTCTGTCTCAGAACACCGTATGCCCGGAGGAGGACAGCTTTTGTTCGGTTTTTGAGGAGATACAGTCCCTTTCTGAGAACCAGCAGGAACTTATCACTAATTACATTCACAATTCTGACGGAAAAAAACGAATCTCATAAAATCCCTATTTAACATGCCCGGGAAAACGTGGGCTTATTTGTGTTTGCTTTGGAATGGAGGATTGTATGGGTCAGGATATTTTTGTCGGAGTGTTATGTGTGGCTGCACTGGCTGTCGGTGTGTGGACCTGGTGGTTGGATAACTATGGACCGGAAGAAAGCTCAAACAGGGAGGAAGGGAAGGATTACGGTAATGAGAAAAACCATTGACAATGCTGAGTTCAATATGCTATTAGTAAGATGATATATTGAAATGCCGATGTGATTGGAAGATTTTGGTATATCGGGTCTGAGATTCCATGTTTGGAATAGGGACCGCTATGCGGTATCGGGGATGGCACCCATAACAAAAAGACGGCATACTGCGTACTTCTGTAAGAGGGGGAGACACCCATGACAAAAAACGTAACGGTAACAGATGAAAATGGAACATATGTAGGCACCACTTACCCGAAACGGGCTAAGGGGCTGGTCAAGAATGGACGGGCGCTTTTCGTGGACGACTGTACCATTCGTTTGTCCGGGAAAACGGAACCGTCCGATGATACGTTAATTCAATCGGAGGTAAAACAAATGAATTACATATATTTCAATCCACGGGAATGGTCTTTGGAACAGACACAGTTTGACACACAGTATCAAAACGGCAACGGATTTGGGTATTTCCAGCAGAATCCCAACAGACAGGTCAGCGCGGACTGCAGCTTTATCAATGACTTCGACGGCAGTCTGGTGGAAAGTCTGATGCTTGGGGGCTGGAATGAAGCTTATGTCAGGGTGACATCGGGAGCCCTGCCCCTTCTTCCGGATTCAGAGAATTGTTTTGTGTTCTGGTTGAACGGCGGCGAGAATGACAAGAACAGTGAGATCTGCCAATTGCAGATTACATTCTTCGGCAATTCGGCAGACTGTTATACCTATAAGTTGAACCGCAATTACATTAAGCCGCTTCTGCACAGGCGGGGCTGGGAATTG
>SAMEA3663269__coassemble_463_pt1 | contig 14719 bp, 7 predicted proteins | sample SAMEA3663269__metabat2_low_PE_038 | metagenome-assembled genome bin SAMEA3663269 (sample SAMEA3663269) | pig gut metagenome | biome: pig gut; feature: pig-associated habitat; material: faeces | place: China | collected 2013
TTGCCCAGGGCATCGGCGCCGATGCCAAGACCTGTGATCAGAAGAACGATTGCCAAGACAATGGCAGCCACGCATTCCAAACGTTCGTGTCCATAGGGGTGCTCCCTGTCCGGTTCCTTGGAAGCCAGCCGGATACCGATGATTACTACGATGGTACTGAATACATCGGAAGCGGAATGTATGGCGTCACTGATCATGGCGCTGGAATGGGCGAGGATTCCGGCCAGAAGCTTCAGCAGAGACAGCCCTGTATTGGCAAGAATGGTGAGGAAGGACACCTTATTTGCGATTTTTTGAAATTCGGGTTCAGACACTTCTCTTTTGATGATTGTTTCGTTTTTTTCCATAAAAGTTACCCCCTAAAAGTAAGATAGCTCTATGGCACCGGATATTTGTGTGGGAGTTTGGAGAATTGCGGTGAGAAAATAAAAAAACACCCACGAATCAGTATTAGCAACTACTGTCCCGTGGATGAAAGATTCCACTGTCACTTCAGTGACCCGACTCCATGATGCGTCATCACGGTCTGCTCAGTTTGTACTGTAGATTAATATGCAGTGCAAAGAGTAATCTTAAGGTATCATATGGCTGAAAGCCTGTCAAGGTGGTATAATAGAAAAAACTTTAAAATAATGTGAAACTTTTTTTGCGTCCCCAAGTATCTAATCAACAGAAGGCTACGAAGGAGGTGAAAACCTTGCAGTTTTTTTCCGAGAAAAATAAAAATACAAACAAAGAGCTGATAGAACAGATTATTTTGAAAAACTATAATCAATATTATCGTCTGGCTTACAGTTATGTTCATACTGAGGCGGATGCATGTGATATTGTACAAAACGGAGCCTATAAGGCCATAAAAAACAGTTACTCCCTGAAAAATCAGGAATTTGCCGCGACCTGGGTGTATCGCATTATGCTCAACGAATGTTTTCAGGCAGTGAGACGGACGAAGGCTCTTTCCTATGAAGCGATACAGGAAGAAGACGGGGTGGAAGCAGGGAGCTATGAGGATACGTACGTTAACATAGATTTACAGAGAGCCATGGAAATGCTTTCGTTAAGGGATAGAACGATTGTCATGCTCAAGTATTTTGAGGACAAAACACTGGAGGAAATCGCAGACATTCTGGAAGAAAATGTGAGTACGGTAAAGAGCAGATTATATCGGAGTATGAAAAAGCTGCGGGAAATGCTTGCGGTAGAAGAGAACGACAACCTTGATTTAAAAGGGAGGGCAGGTAGATGATTTATGATTTGTCAGAAGTGATAAAACAGAATGAAGCTGTGGAAAAGAGGCTTCTTTCCATGAAGGAAGACTATCAGAAGCCGCAGATGTCCGATGAACAGTTTGAGAAGCTGTACAGGACAATGAAGGAGGCAAAAATATCAGAGAGAAAAGAACGAACAAAACAGAGAACAATCAAGGTGGCGGCAACTGCTGCTGCACTGGTGGGGGCTTTTGTTATCCTGCCCAACACTTCAGCAACCATAGCGCATGCGATGGAACAGATTCCTATTGTGGGACAGCTGGTGGAAGCGGTTACGATTCGTGAGTATGAATATGATTCCGACAGATTTAAGGCTGATATTGATGTGACGGAGATTAAGGTGGAAAATCAGGCGGAGGACAGCAAGGTACAGGAAAACCTTGACCGCACGACAGAGGAAATAAATGTGGAAATTCAGAAGATTACGGATGAGCTGATTGCTCAGTTTGAGGCGGATTTAAAACAGAAGGAAGGTTATCAGGACATTGTTGTCAAGAGTGAGGTACTGACCACCACACCGGATTATTTTACCCTGAAGCTTTTATGCTATTGGGGAGCCGGCAGCGGTTATCAGTGGAACTACTATTACACCATAGACCTAAATACCGGGGAACGGCTGGAGCTTAAGGACATTTTTGTGGATGGTGCGGATTATATCACCCCCATCAGTGAGAATATCAAGGCTCAGATGCAGGCTCAGATGGACGCAGACGAGATGGTGCACTACTGGCTGAATGACGAAATTGAGGATTTGAATTTCAAGGCGATTACGGATGACACCTCCTTTTATTTGAATGAAAGAGGAAATGTGGTAATCGGCTTTAATGAGGGCGATGTGGCTCCCATGTATATGGGATGCGTAGAATTTGAGATACCATCAGAGATATTGAGCGGTATCAGAAAATAATTCCCCATTTTTCCGGAAACGATTGAATACGATATCCTGAATTGAACTATCAGGGGATCTTTATTTCACGTCAGGCGTGGGATAAGGGTCTCCTTTTTTAGTGTTTGGTGTTTGCAGAAATTAGCAGAATGATGTGAATATTGATATACATATCATTAAAAATATGTTACTATGTTTTTGATTGCTAATTGATACGCTGGGGATTATCCGGTTTCGATAAATATCCGGGAAGGATGAGGTTTCATGGAAAAGAACGAAAGTCTTGGAGTGACAAAGGTAATTTACAGGATAATATGGGCTATATTTTTTGTTCAGCTGGTTGTTGTGGGTGTCATTATCCTGACGGCAAAGGTAGATGATGTAACCCTGACAAAGGGAAAGGTGACCGGTTTTAATAACGGATGGACGATGGTCAGGGAGGACGGAACGGAGACACCGCTGCCGGAGCTGCCCTATTATGACAGCAGCAGTCCGTATGAAAAAATAGTGATTCGCAACAGCATTCCCCAGGAATATCTGGGAGAAACCATAACCTTTCTGTCAGCGGACAAAACATTGCGTATTACCGTTGACGGAAAGGAAATTTATACCTTTGGGCTGGAGGACAGGCGGCTCTTCGGCAATACGCCGGGCAGTGTCATGGTATTTGCCGATATACCTCAAAATTGTGAAGTGGGAGAGATTCTGATAGAAATGTGTTCTCCCTATGCGAATTATGCGTCTTATATCACTGAAATCACCGTGGCTCAGAGAACCGTGGCAGTTTTTGCTTTCATCAAGCAAAAGCTTTTGAGTCTTTTATGTACGCTGATTATTCTCATCGTGGCGGTTGTGATGCTTGTTCTGACCCTTGTGCAACGTCTGTCACGAAAACCCACCGGCGGACTTGGATTTCTGGGAGTGTATCTTCTACTGAACAGCATCTATCACTTTATTGAGACCAAGGTGCCTGGGATTTTCATTGGAAATCAGACACTGTATTCCAATCTGATTTTTATTCTGCTGATGACAACACCTTTGTTTGCGGAGGTATATTTCTATGAGTCCATGCCAAAGCTTCACAAAGTTATGCGCTTTCTCATGCTGGTTACCATTACCAATGTGATGGTACAACTGGAGCTTCAGATCAGCGGATGTGTGGATTTCATGAACATGGCCTTTGTGTCCCATGGTATCATTTTTATCCTGATTTTTGTGGTGGCACTTTCTCTGACTATGAGTGTGGGAAGGGTGAAGACTCTGGAGACCGGTATTCAGCTTCTGGGGGTTGTCTGTATGCTGATTGGAGGTATGACGGATTTAGTCAGAACCTATACTGTCAAGGTCGGGGATTTCGGCAAATACAGCAGATATGGGGTCTGTATTTTTGCAATATGCGTCTTTAGCTGTTATGTCCGGCAGATGATGCAGGAACACCTGCAGTTTATGGAACAGGCAAAAAATGATGCCATTGTGGCAAATCAGGCCAAAAGCCGTTTCCTTGCCAATATGTCCCATGAGATTCGTACTCCGATTAACGGAATCCTCGGGATGGATGCAATCCTGTTAAAGGAGTGCAGGGATGAGAATCTGAGAGAATATGCAAAGAATATTCAGAGCGCAGGCAATTCGCTGCTTTCCATAGTCAACGACATTCTTGATATTTCAAAGATAGAGTCAGGCAAGCTGGAAATCCTGCCGGTACAGTACGAGCTGTTTTCTGTTGTCAATGATTGTTGCAATATGATCAAACCCAAACTGGAAAACCGACCCATAAAGCTTAGTATTGAGGTGAATCCCCGGATGCCTTCGGGACTGTACGGCGATGAGGTGCGTATCAGGCAGATTATGAATAATTTTATGTCCAATGCGGCAAAGTATACAAAGGAGGGTAAGGTTACCCTGAATTTGGATTATGAAAATGTCACTGAGGACAGAATCATTATGATTCTCTCGGTTACGGATACCGGAATCGGCATCAGAGAGGAGGACATGGAAAGGCTGTTTCAGCCCTTTACCAGAATGGAGGAAAGCCGCAACCGTAACATAGAGGGGACGGGGCTGGGACTGAACCTGACGAAGAATCTGATAGAACTGATGGGTGGAGAAATCACGGTGAACAGTGTCTATGGTGCAGGCTCCTGTTTTAAGGCAAGGATACCCCAGACGGTTACGAATGCTGAACCTATAGGAGATTTACAGAGCAGATATCAGCAATATCTTGACAGTGATGTGAATACGGTACTGACATTTTATGCTCCGGATGCGAGAGTGCTGGTGGTAGATGATGTCGAACTGAATCTGAAGGTGGTCGTGGGACTTTTGAAGGAGACACAGGTTCAGATTGATACGGTATTAAGCGGTCGGGAATGTCTGGAGCTGGTGAAGAAGAAGCAATATGACATAATATTTCTGGATCATATGATGCCCGGAATGGATGGTGTGGAGACTCTGCAGAGGATGAAGCGGCTCACCGGAAGTCTAAACCGGAAGACTCCCGTTATTGCATTGACGGCGAACGCCATCATGGGTGCCAGAGAGGAATACATAGAGGCGGGATTCACGGATTATCTCACAAAGCCCCTTGTGGAAGCAGAGTTGATGGAGATGATGCAGAAATATCTGCCGGAAGAAATAGTACACAGTAGAAGAGAAGAGAACGCTTCGGAAATGCCGGAGCAGGAGAAACGGGAAAATATCACAGTAATGGAGCGATTGCAAAGCCTGGGGGAGATTGAGTTAAAGACCGGACTGAGATATTGTGTGGATGAGGAGTTTTATCTGGAGGTGCTGAGGGAATATATTGGAGAAGAAAAGTCAAAAGAATTGCAAGGTTTTCTGGAAAAGGAGGATTGGGACAATTATCGGATTTCGGTACATGCCCTGAAGAGCAATTCCATGACCATAGGGGCTGTTGGACTGTCAGAGGATGCAAAGGCATTGGAGTCGGCGGTGAAGGAAGGCAGATACGACTATATAGCAGAACATCACAGCGAGGTGATGGTACGATATGAAAAACTGGTAAATGTACTTGGGGATGTATTGCAATAAAACTATATGTAACATATCCCGTTTTAGAATTGTATTCCTTCACCTTAAGACCTGCATGTCTGATTGCAGACACAAAGGTCTTGGCGGGAACTTAGTTTTGAAAGGGAGAAAGAATAGAGTGTTCAGGAGGAAATGAATATGCAGTCAAAACAAAATCAGGCAGTCACCATGCACCCGCTCTTTTTTGATCCTATGTACAAGAGAGCAGTGATGGAGGAAAAGGGGGGAAAACCTTCTATCTGCTATCGTGATGACCTATGGGGGGCAAGGCTGGAGGACAACGGCGACGTGACCTTTACCATGCATGCACCTTCAGCGGAGACGGTGGAGGTTGCGGGAATCAGCGGCAGCATGAGCCGTGACAGAATTGCGTTGAGGAAGGACGGGGAAGGGAATTTTTCCGCAAGGGTATCGGGAATTGCACCGGGCTTTCATTATCACAACTGGTTTGTGGACGGGGTGCAGGTAGTGAATCCTCTGGCTCCCATTGCCTATGGCTGCTTCGGAGCCACAAACTTTCTGGAGGTTCCGGATGAGGGCTCGGAATTCTGGTTCTTAAAGGAAGTACCCCACGGGGACGTACAGCAGCATTTCTATACCTCAAGTGTCAACGGACATTTGAAAAAATGCTATGTCTATACTCCACCCTGCTACGGGGAAACAGCCGGGAAAAAATATCCGGTTCTCTATCTGCAGCATGGTGTGGGTGAGGACGAGACGGGCTGGATCTGGAACGGCAAGATGAATCTGATTCTGGACAATCTGCTTGCCGAGGGCAGCTGTCAGGAGATGATTGTGGTAATGTGCTGCGGCTATGCCTTCCGGAAGGGAGAGGAGCCTGTCTTTTTCCCGGGGGATTTTGGCAGAGAACTGGTGGAGGATTGTATTCCTTATATTGAGAGCCATTTCTCTGTGAAAAAGGGCAGGGAGAACAGAGCCATGGCCGGACTTTCCCTTGGGTCGGCACAGGCAGTGCAGATTGTGTCCCGCTACCAGCAGCTTTTTGCCTATCTCGGAGTGTTCTCCGGGGTAAGATATGAGGAGACCGAAGAGATATTAAAGCAGCAGGAGGCATATCCTATGCTGACGGTATTTATGAGTGCCGGCGTGGGGGAGCAGGGACTGGCTGAGCTTCAGAGGAAGTATACCGACAGGTTTGCGGCTCTTGGAGTAACGGGGATACAGAAGAGCTATCAGGGCTTTCACGAGTGGCATGTATGGCGGGAGAGCCTGAGAGATTTTGCCAAGCTTCTTTTTAGGGACACAAAGGAGGATGAGGGGGAAGATGTTTTTGCCTATTCGGAGGTCACGATACCGGAGGAGATGCTGGATTACCAGACCTTCAGGGATCATATGCTGATGTTTGACCCGATTTACAAGGGTGTTATTTTTGAGGTTGATGAGAAGGGGCAGCCGGCCGGAAGATACCGGGATGACCCGATAGGGTCTGAGGTGACCGATGTGACAGAGGGGAAGGCTGTTTTCCGATTCCGCGGGGCAGATGCCAAAACAGTGGAGGCTGATATCTGGGGAATGGGAAGCTTTTCCATGACCAAGGGGGAAGACGGCTGGTGGAGCTGTGAAGTAAGCGGAATCGAAAAGGGATTTCACTATTACGGAATCAAGGTCAACGGCGTGGATGTGACAGATGGCAATGCGCCTGTGGGCTATGGTGGCTTCCGCACCATCAATTACCTGGAAATGCCTGAGGAGGACTTTGAGGAGTATCGCATCCGGCAGGTGCCTCATGGTGTGGTTCATATGAACTACTATAAATCAAAAGAGACCGGAAGGGATAAGCTCTGTTATGTGTACACCCCTGCTTCCTACGACGTGGATCTGGAACGCAGATATCCCGTGCTTTATCTGCAGCATGGCGGCGGAGAAAACGAGATGGGCTGGGTATGGCAGGGCAGGATTGCCAATATTGCCGACAATCTCATCGAGCAGGGACAGATGCAGGAAATGATCATTGTGATGACCACCGGCTACGGCTTCCCTGAAGAAAAAGAGTATCATCCTTCCATGAGCGCTTTCCTGGAGGAATTGCCAGACAGCTGTGTCCCTTTTATTGACAGGACATACAGAACACTGGCAGACAGAGAGCATCGTGCCATGGCAGGGCTGTCCATGGGTGGAATGCAGACCCAGAAAATTGTGTTTACCCATCCTGAGCTGTTCGCTTGGGCCGGTATTTTCTCCGGCGGTCTGGTAATTCAAAACGAGGAGGACGATTACAGCAGTATCCTGTTGCAACCGGAGGAATTCCATAAATATTTTAAGATGCTGTTTGTGGCATGCGGCACGAAAGAAGTTTTTTACGAATCCACAAAGAAGAATGAAGAGACGGTATTGGAAGCAGGTACTCCCATTGAGGTGTTTGAGGACTACGGCTATCACGACTGGACCTTCTGGAGACATTGTGCAAATGTATTTTTGAGAAAGCTGTTTAGGGAGGAGAAGTAATGGCAAATCAGGCAAAGATAACAATTCATCCGTTGTTTGAAACAGGGGAGATTTCCCCCAGACTTTTCAGCACCTTTCTGGAGCCCATCGGGACCATGGTAAACGGAACCATGTTTAATCCCAAGCATTCCACCGCGGATGAGCAGGGCTTCCGGCAGGATTTTATTCAGGCACTCAGGGGAACCGGAATGCCGGCTGTGAGAATGCCAGGAGGGAATTTTGTGTCTGCCTGGAACTGGAAGGATTCCATCGGTCCGAAGTCAGAGAGAAAGGTACATCTGGATCCGGCCTGGTATCAGTATATTACCAATGAGGTAGGGCATGATGAGTATCTGCAGTGGGCGGAAAAGGTTGGCACGGAAGCCATGTATACGGTGAATATGGGAATGTGTAACGGTTCCATTCAAGACGCAATGGACCTCATTGAGTATACCAATCACGAAGGCGGTACTTATTGGTCTGATTTGAGACGCAGGAATGGTCACGAGGCTCCTTATAAGGTGAAAACATGGTATCTGGGAAATGAGATGGACGGTCCCTGGCAGGTGGGCTCCTGGGATAAGGATCCCCGAGGTTATGGAGTCAAGGTAAACGAGGCCTCCAAGGTGATGAAGTGGATTGATCCCACCATCGAGACTGCAGTCTGTGGCTCTTCAGCGCCCTTTATGGATCATTTTCCGGTATGGGACGAAACGGTACTGCAGGAGTGTTATGATTCTGTGGACTATCTTTCCGTGCATCATTATCACAGCGCACCTCCCGGAGATGTGAAGGCACTTCTGGGGGGAGCGGCTTACTATGAAGACTTTATCAATACGGAGGTGGCACTGTGTGACCTGGTGGCAGCCAAATGCAGATCCCCCAAGAAGCTGATGATTTCTTTTGATGAATACGGTGCCATGATTCGCCCCAACAGTCCGTTACATCCCGGTTATGGTTATCACAATATGGTCAGGGCACATTATCGCTTTGACCCCGAGAGAAAATATATTCTGCACGACCCGGACAAGATGCAGGACCGTGTGTTCCCCGGAAGTGAGATGCTGCAGATGCTGGCTATGGTATCCATCCAGCTGGCCTTCCTGCGTCATGCGGACAGAGTGAAAATCGGCTGTATGACAGGGGGATTGGGGGCTCTGTGCGCGTCCAATCATGATCATGTATGGAAATCGGCGTCTCATTATCCCTTCATGCACCTGCTTGCTTATGCGAAGGGGACTTCCATGCAGACGGTGGTGGAATGTGATACTTTTGACATTCCCGGATATGCTATTGATGATACCTCACAATATACCGGAAAGGAAGGACTCCCTTATATTGATTCGGCAAGTGCCTGGGACAAAGAAGGTGAATATCTCACGGTATTTGCCATCAATCGCAATGAAGAAGAGGAGTATCCGCTGACCGTGGATGTGTCAGGATTTGGCGATTATATTTTTGACCGGCACATAGAGTTCTACAACGCTGATTTGGAACTGAAAAACAGCTTTGAGAATCCGGAAGCACTGAAGCCGGTGGAACACAGTGGTGCGACTTTCGAGCAGGGGATACTGAATACCCACGTAAAGCCTTTGTCTTGGAATGTGATTCGTTTCCGCAAGGGAGGAAAGGGGAAATAACTATGATTAGAATAGCAAGGACAGAAAACGGCATGGTGAAGGGAATTGAGGCGGCAGACCCCAGGATCACAGCCTTCAAAGGGATACCCTTTGCAGCACCCCCGGTGGGGAAAAACAGATGGAGGGCGCCTCAGCCGGCGGAAAACTGGGAAGGTGTCAGGGAGGCATATCGTTTTGCACCCATTTCCATGCAAAGTACTCCCGGACTGGGGACAGATATCTACTGCAGAGAGTGGCATGTGGATCCGGACATTGACATGAGCGAGGACTGCCTGTATCTCAATATCTGGACCGGAGCAAAAAGCACGGAGGAGAAGCAGCCTGTGCTGGTGTGGTTCTTTGGAGGAGCGTTGCAGTGGGGTTATCCTTCCGAGATGGAATTTGACGGAGAGAGACTTGCCAGAAGAGGAATCGTGGTAGTGACGGTAAACTATCGCATCAACTGCTTTGGTTTTCTGGCTCATCCCGAGATTACGAAGGAGGCACCGAAGGCCCCGGCGAACTTCGGCAACCTGGATCAGCAGGCAGGACTCAAATGGGTGGTTCGAAACATTGAGGCTTTTGGCGGAGATCCGAACAATATTACCATCGCGGGGCAGTCTGCCGGCGGCGGAAGTGTACTTTCCCAGCTGGCATGTCCCACCAATCAGGGATTGTTCCAAAAGGCGACCATTATGAGTGCCATGATCAGAAGCCCCTATCGTGCAGGAGGGCTGGGAACCCCGATGCCGCTTCCACAGGCGGAGAAGCTGGGGGAGGATTTCTTTGCTTATCTGGGCGTGAAGACATTGGCGGAAGCAAGGGAACTGGAGGCAGCATACATTCGGGATAAATATTACGAATTCATCGGAACTCATTCCATGATGGGGAATGTGGAGGATGGGATTTTCAGTCTTGGGGATCCCCTGAAGCTGTTGGCTGCCGGCAGGACAATTGACGTTCCCATTATGGCAGGCAATACCGGGGATGAATTCCTCAGCTTTCTGGAAGCGGAGAGCGAGGAGGAGCTGAAAAACAAAATACACGAAATCTTCGGAGACAGAGCGGAGGAGCTGCTGGCCTGCCCGGAGACCTTTGTGAAATCCGGAAATCATTATGCCATCGTCAACGGAATCGAGGCAACGGTAAAGGGAGAGGCACTATACGGCAGTCAGCAGGGAAAACAACCTCTGTACTATTACAAATTTGTACCGGACATTCCGGGGTGGGACAATCCGGGAACCTTTCATTCCGTGGATCTGTGGTTCTTTTTTGAGACCCTGGCAAAGTGCTGGCGTCCTTTTGTGGGAAGGCATTATGACCTGTCCAGGCAGATGTGCAATTACTGGGCAAACTTTATCAGGTGCGGCAATCCAAACGGAAAGGATGCGGACGGAAGTGAAATGCCTTACTGGGATTCTTATAACGATGCCCATCATACGGAAATGGTTTTCGGTGGGCAGGGTGCAGAAGTAATCACAGACAGTGAAACGGAGTATCAGAAACTTATGATCCGCCGTATTATGGAGATGCTGGTTGAGTAAGAGGGGGCAGATATGGAATTATTTGCTGAAATGAAATTGCTTGGGGACGGTTATGCCGGTGGATTTTGTTGTGGGATGACCATGAGCGGCAGTGAAACCATGGAGCGGTTCACCAAGGTGGAAGATACACAGGAATACAAAGTTTATAGAGATGACCGTGGTATCTGTATGAAGCTTCAGGGTAAGCAGGACGGGGAAGCACTGCGGTTGAAGACTGTGGTGCGCAACGAGGGGACGGATCAAGTCACCATGGAGATGCTAAGCTCCTTTGCTCTAAGAGAAGTAAAAGCAGACAAAATCCACAGACTCCAGTCCTTCTGGAGTGCTGAGGGAAAGCTCAGGACGGAGACCATAGAGGAGCTTCATCTGGAACCTTCCTGGAATCGTTGTGGGATGCGCATCGAAAAATTCGGCAATGTAGGTTCCATGCCGGTGAGAAAGTATTTCCCCTTTTTGGCACTGGAGGACAGCAGGACAGGGAAATTCCTGGGAATTCAGCTGTACTGTGCCTCTTCCTGGCAGATAGAGATACGATGCAGGGAGGATGATTGGCTGACAGTGGCGGGAGGACTGCCTGATAGAGATTTTGGTCAATGGATGAAAAATCTGGCTCCGGGAGAGGAATTTGAGTCACCGGAGGCAGTGATTGCAGAGGGGAATTCCCTGTATGAGGTCTGTGACAAACTGGTCAAGGCACAACACCCCTTAATCTCGCCCATGGATTCCGATATGGACATACTTTATAACGAGTATTGTACTACATGGGGGAATCCCACTTTTGATAATCTCAAGAGAATCTGCGACAAAATAGAGGGAAAAGGAATTAAATTTTTAGTGATAGATTCCGGCTGGTACGGGCATTCCGATTACTGGTGGGAAAGCATTGGGGACTGGGATGTGAATGAGAACCGGTTCCCGGGCGGTATGAAGCCGATTGCGGATTACATACGTTCTAAAGGAATGATTCCCGGACTGTGGTTTGAACTGGAATCTCTTGCGCCCAAGAGCCTACATTACAATGACTGTGAGCACCTGGTAAAAAAAGACGGAGTCCCTTTGACGGTAGGGGGGAAGCGTTTTTGGGATATGGAGGATTCCCGGGTGGTGGAGTATCTCAGCGAGAAGGTGATTCGCCTGCTCAAGGAATGCGGCTTCGGCTATCTGAAGGTGGACTACAACGATACCATCGGTATGGGATGCGACGGAGCGGAGAGTCCGGGGGAAGGTCTGCGGCGAAAGGTGAACGGCACAAAGCGTTTTTTTGAGAAGATTCGCGAGGAGATTCCGGGCATTGTGATAGAAAACTGTTCCAGCGGCGGACACAGACTTGAACCCTCCATGATGGAACTTGTGAGTCAGGCAAGCTTTTCCGATGCACATGAGATTACGTCTATACCTTTGATTGCTGCAAATATGCACCGGGTCATCAGACCGGAACAAAGCCAGATCTGGGCAGTATTGAGGGCAGGAGACAGTGAAGAAAGAATATACTATTCTCTGGCGGCTACGTTTTTGGGGCGCATGTGTCTCAGCGGCGAAATCTATGACCTGGCCGAGAGACAGTGGGAGCTGGTGGAAGAAGGCATGCGATTCTATCGAAAAGCTGCTGACATCATTAAAAACGGCACCACGGTTGTACATGAGTACACGGCCGGTGGATATAATGACCCGAAGGGTCAACAGCTGGTGCTGCGGGAATGGGGAAACAGAGGACTGGCTGTTTATCATCGTTTTGCGGAATCAGCAGAGGAACCCCCGAGATTGCCCGAAGGGTGTCGGATTGTGGATGAATATGGCAGGGCAGATAGGGATTTCAGTGCGAAAGCGTGGATTTATGAACGGGAGAATATCTGTAAATGAGTTTTTGAGATGATATGTCTTTGAAGTGAAAAGGTCTGGAAAGGACGGAAAGGGAGGGAATATGCTTCAGGTATTCCATGAGAAAAGCAGCAAAATAACAAAAACTGAGAAAAAGGAAGACGGACTGTATCTGTACAGTGAGCGTGGGATTCTCAGACTTTGTCCCGTGAACAAGCGTTGCGTCAGAGTTACCTATACGGAGCGGGATAGATTTTCTAATAGAAAAAACCCCGGAATTGTAGCACAAAAGCCCTATAAAGATTGGGAATACGAGGAAAAAGAAGGGAAGATTCTGCTGTTATCCGGAGAAGTGACTGTTGTAGTCAGTCTTCAGAGAGGAAGCTGTACCTATCTGGATGCGGATGGCCGATTGCTCCTTAGGGAACGGGAGGAGGCATGCCGCAGCCTAGAGGAATTTCAGACCTATAAGGTCGTGGAAGGCGAGGACTTGAAGACAGAGCGGATACAGACTGCGGATGGGGAGAAAAGCATTGTACGTGAGGCGGTCAGAGAAGCTGACAGACTTATGTACCATACCAGACTGAATCTTTCCTGGCAGGAGGGAGAGGCTCTCTACGGACTCGGACAACATGAGGAGGGGATTCTGAATCTCAGAGGGCATAAGGTGTATCTGCATCAGGCCAACAGGAAGATTGCAATCCCCATGCTGATTTCCGGCTTGGGATATGGTGTGTTGGTAAATACAGATTCCACCTTGATTTTCAGTGATACGGAAGATGGTTCTTATATATACACAGAGGCAGATGAGGAGCAGGACTATTTCTTTTTGTATGGAGGAAATATGGACGGCGTGGTCAGGGAATACAGAACTCTGACAGGTAAGGCTGCCCTGTTGCCCCGATGGACCTTTGGTTACTTACAGTCACAGGAAAGATACGAAACGGCTGAAGAGATTCTTGCCGTAACCGAGGAATACCGAAAAAGAGGCATCGGTCTGGATGGAATTGTTTTGGACTGGTGTTCCTGGGAGGATGGAAAATGGGGGCAGAAAACGCTTGATCCCAAACGCTTCCCGGCACCCGGTCGCATGATAGACACACTGCATGAAAACAAGGTGCATTTCATGATCTCCGTCTGGCCCAATATGGATGAAAACTGTGAAAACTATCGTGAAATGAAGGAGACGGGAAATCTGTTGCCCGGCAGCAATATTTACAATGCCTTTTCGGAAGAAGCGAGAAAGCTGTATTGGAAGCAGGCTGAGGAGGGGCTGTTCCGGCATGGGATAGACGGCTGGTGGTGCGATAACAGTGAACCGGCGACACCGGAATGGAATCATATGGTGAGACAGGAACCATCTGTTATGTACTGCGAATATTGCAAAACCACGGCGGATCTGTTGCCTTCAGGTGAGTCGAACTCCTATGCGCTGTATCATGCACAGGCTCTTTACGAGGGACAGAGGGGAAGCAGGATTTTGGGAGCTCAGGACAAGCGTGTTGTCAATCTGACAAGAAGCGCCTGGACGGGACAGCAGAGATACGGCACCATTCTCTGGTCCGGTGACACGGCGGCGAGCTGGGACACCTTGAAAAAGCAGATTGCGGCAGGTTTGAATTTCAGCGCTTCCGGTCTCCCGTTCTGGACTGTGGACATCGGTGCCTTCTTTGTGAAAAGAGGGGAAGCCTGGTATTGGAAGGGAGATTATGACGATACCCTTGCGGATGCGGGCTATCGTGAACTGTTTGTCAGGTGGTTTCAATGGGGCGCATTTCTTCCGGTGTTCCGCGGACATGGAACAGACTGCTACAGGGAGCTGTGGAGATTTTCAGGGGAGGAGTGCAATGCGGGAGAGGCAGGCAATCGTTTCTATGAGGCTCTGTGCATGGCAAATCGAATGAGATACACCCTGCTGCCCTACCTATACTCTCTGGCCGGAAGATGCTGGCTGGAGGACGGATCCATGATACGGCTTCTGGCTTTTGATTTTCCGGAGGATAGGGTGGTTACGGACAGAAAGGATCAGTACATGTTTGGTGAGTCCCTGATGATTTGTCCTGTGACTGAGCCCATGTATTTCGGAGT
>SAMEA3663269__coassemble_491_pt1 | contig 14203 bp, 8 predicted proteins | sample SAMEA3663269__metabat2_low_PE_038 | metagenome-assembled genome bin SAMEA3663269 (sample SAMEA3663269) | pig gut metagenome | biome: pig gut; feature: pig-associated habitat; material: faeces | place: China | collected 2013
CGCCGGTAGATACATAGTTGGAGAAGTCCTCACTGGTCCCACCCCAGCCGTGAGCAGAGTCAATTGTAAAGGTAAAGTTGTAGGTCTTCTGTACCCACTCACGCCACTCGTCACGAGCTTCGCCGTAAGCATCGGTAGCTTCGCCTTCACCAAACCATGTATAGAGAGTAACCTCCATACCACCCAGATCATATACGTTGCCGTTAGCATCTGTCAGTGGAGTGTACTTGGAAGTCTCCTGGGGAGTGCTTCCTGCAGTTGAGCCGGGAGTAACTGCACCGGATCCGCTTGCAGCAACCGATGAGGAGTTATTCCCATTACCACAGCCGGCCAATCCTGCTACCATCATGGTTGCAAGAGAAGCAGACATCAGTTTTCTAAACATCTTTCTTTTCATTTTGTTCCTCCTTTAATATATGTATATATATCCTCTCACTCCCATCGGCAATGTCTTCCGGGACGCCGTGGCGGGAGCAAAAGGAAAATATATCGTTACACTATTGTGTAACATTCACAAAACTAAGTATACCACTTAATGTTTCAAATGTAAACAATTTCTTTTATCGGTGTCAACATCCGATGAATCCCTTGGCAACTTGTTACATCTTGATACCGGAACTGCTCAAGCTCTCTACAAATCCTCTCTGTGCAAACAGATACAGGATAATCAGAGGAAGGATGATCATCAGGGTACCGGTTGACAGGATACAGTTTGCATAGGCAACGGATACCTGTGTCTGTACACTGGAATATTTGGAGATAATGACTCCAAGGGTATCTACGATTCTGGTAAGCGCCGTGCTGACCAACACCTTGTTTCCGAGGAACATATCGGAATAGAAACCGTCTGTCCACTGCCATACAAAGGAAAACAGGAAACAGGAGGTAAGGATAGGTTTCGCATCGGGAAGCATGATCTTCACGAAGGTCTTCAGGGTACCGCATCCGTCTACATAAGCGGCTTCCTCCAGCTCCTTGGGAATGTTGCGGAAAAACTGTCTGATCATGTAGATATACAGTCCGTTCTTCAAGCCCATACAGGTGGCACTCAACAGATAATAAGGGAGCACAGAGCCTCTCAGATTGATCGCGGATCCCGTAACTGCCTTGAATATTCCGAAGATATCAAAGAAACGGAAACTCAGGAACAGGGATGTGGAGATAACCTGAGGGGGAATCAGGATTCCCATGATAACACAGGCAAACCAGAAATTCTTAAATGGAAACTTGAATCTGGCAAAGCCGTATCCGGCCAGGGTAGCTGCCGTAATCTGAACGATTGCAATAGTTAGGGAAATCACAAGGGAGTTTACCAAACCCTTGCTGTAGTTCATAACTTTTGCCGCCATCTTATAGTTTTCCGTGGTAAAGTTCTGGGGGATGGATACTACCGTGGGATCATAGAGATCCGTTTCCTGCATGAAGCTGACGGAAATCTTATTGAAAATCGGCTGGAGAATCAGGAAGCACATACCAAACAGCAGGATAAACCTGCAGATGGAAATACCCCAACCCAGCACTGTCTTTCTCAGCAGATATCCGTTTGATTTTCTGTTTCTCTCCCAGAAATTGCTGTATTTTTTCACTTTTACCTTACTCATAGTAGTATACCCTCCTTGAGATAATCAGCGAAGAAATTCCCACGATTGCGATTACGATAAGGAAATACACCCAGGACATGGCGGATGCAAAATCGTAGTCCAGATTCATCTTCATGGTATCCTGAATCTTATCGATTACCTTGTTATCTGATCTCATACAGAAATCAATAATCGTATAAATCCAGTTTACCAGGAACAGAGAGCTTACCATGGGGAAGGTAATCTTCCAAAGACTTTCCCACTTCGTACAGCCTTCGATATCCGCAGCCTCATACATGCTGCTGGAGATAGTCTGCAGTCCGGAAAGGAAAATAATAATCTGAATACCGGAGGAAATTGCCACATCGTAAATGTTGTCGATAACCTCGAATACCTTCTCGTAGGCCTTCACACCGACTCCTGCGGTTCTCAGAACCTCCTGCAGGGCACCGGTGACACTAATACCCTCAACGGACGTCTGTACTGTTGCCTGCAGATTGGACATCAGAGAGTTGTTCTCCTCCAGTCCCAGCATAACGCCGGAAGCCAGAATCACGGGAAGGAAAAATACCGCTCTCACCAGAGCTCTTCCCTTGAACTTCTGATTCAGTATCAACGCCACGAAGAAGCTGAATACCATGATTGCCACAGAATAGATACACATTCTGGAAATCTCTTCGATCAGAAGCCTGGAATAGTCCGGATCCACCTTAAATATGTAATTGTAATTGAACATCCCGACCCAGTTCATACTAAACTCTCCTGCGCCCGTATTCACCTTACAGAAGCTCATATAGAGCGAATTGAAAAACGGTCTCACCATGAACATCAGAAATCCGACGATAAACGGTGCGACAAACAGATATCCGGAAATTGCCTTGCGTTTCTGAAGACCTGCTAACTTATTCTTCTGTCTCTTCATACCTACACTGCCCTTTCTACCTTGCTTATTCTTTCCATCAACTGCTATCGGATCACCTTATAGTCCCTCGCGGGAATCTTCTCCCCGGAAGGTGCCACAGCAGCTTCATAGTCATAGTTTACATATACCTTCGTGCCGTCTTCATATGTGGTGCAGGTGAAGCCGGGAGCAAGTATTTCATGACCGGTCATTTCCTGATTATACACATGTCCCAGTTCACTGTTATATCTGTTGTAAATCTCCATGATCGTATCATTCCATGCATTGAAATCAGCACCATAGTATTCAGTGTAGAGGGTCTTCTGAAGTGCAAATGCACTCTGCTGCATCAGGGTAAAGGAAAGTCCTGCGCCGTATTCTGCGGAACGCAGCAGCTCATCCTGCAGATTCTCCGACAGATTCAGTGACTCGCCGGTATAGTTCACATAGCCGTGGATGGCAATCTCATAGAAAGGAACGAAACCATCAAGGATCGTGTACTGGCTGCCTCTGAGATTCATATTGGTCACAATATCCGCATAGGGAAGCGCATAGTCATTACCCATGTTAATCATAACATTCTGTCCTGCATCTGCCTGACCCTTAAGCATCTCCTGTTGAAGCTCAAGTACGGATTGTCTTGAATAAAGCTTTTTCCTGTAATAGTCCGCGGACAGATCCTTTCCTGTATCGCGGTAGGATACGCCTGCACCGTATTTATTTGCAAAGTCGGACAGGTTCTTAGCCATCTCCATGGCCTTATCCGTATGAAGCAGGAAGTAATTCTTCCAGTTTTCCCTCTCAGCAAAGGTAACCACACTGTAGGGATGCAGCTCTGCTCTCTCCTTGGAAATCAGCTTGGCTGCGTCGGTATAGGAGAAGAAGCCGTCAAAAATATCACTGTTATATGCATAATGGGTTACGCCATCCAGATACACATCCACTCCCAGGCTGCCGGCGGTGGAAATCATATTCTTCAGATCCTTCTTGCTTCCCAGATCCGATATCAGCTTAACCTTACTCAGAACCTTTTGATAAATACCACCGTTACACCATCCGGAGAGCTTCACGGACATATTCTTCATTCCCTGGTCGGAAAGCTTCTGAATCATCGCCTGGGCATCCTTATAGCTGGTCAGCTCCAGAGGTCTGGATACGGGTACACCGAGAACCTGCTTGACCTTATCCACTGCACCTACGATTTCAATGGAAACCGGTGTGGAGCTGTCTTCATTCTTGGTAAAATAGCCGTCATACTCCTTCAGCAGATATTCGCGATAGGATCTTGCCATATCAGCGTAATCCGTACTATTCAGAAAACGATATCTCTGGGAGATTGTCTCCTCCTGCAGATTCTTCTGATATACATAAATAGCTGTGTTGCTACCTGTCTGATCCATCTCGAACTGCTCTCTCTGGCAGACAGTATAAAGAGCATTTGCAAAGTTGTAGCTGTTTGCTTTGCCGCTGATATCCGCTCTCACGGATGCATAGGAACGTCCTCCGTCCAGGATACACAGCATGGAATCCTCTCCGTTCGCAATACCAAAGGCATTGAAGTAGGATCTGGTATTATGTACCACAGCGTCTCTTCTCAGTGCCATGTCCCAGCCGTAGAGATTGGAATAGTAGCTGCTCTGTGCGGTCTTGCCGCTGTTGAAGTTGATGATGGCTCCGCCGCCTTCCGGTACCAGCAGATATCCTTCATCCTCTGTGCCGCCCGCGCCGAAATAAGGCAGAGGACACACGGCGTAGATCGGATATTCATCCTTGAATTCCATCTCATTGATAGGCACTTCTACTATGAACTCATCTCCGTCCAGACGATAGATGACGTTGATGTTAAAAATCGGCTTGTCGGATACCTTCTCAGCAAAATCAAGTTCCTTGTCCGCCTGATAATCCTCAACGCTATATCCCAGAGATTCGAAGATTGTTTCCATCTTCTGCAGGGATGCAGGACCTACCTTGTCACGCAGTACATAGATAACCTCTGTCTCCAGAATAGGATAGCTGGCAAGTAATGCTTCCTTGTCATCCTTTGCGCCCAGATTGTTGATGTCATACTTCTTGTAGTTTCTGTCCACGAACATCTTATCCGTGTTTGACATCTGTGCACACCAGGCGTCATATTTTGTCTCTGTGGTAACGGGGGGAATATAATATTCTCTCTCAACGTTACCTAAGCTGTACAATATTTTCACAAAATTGTCGCCGGTCTCAATCTCATACAGACCGTTGGCAACGCTCTGCTGCCAGCTGTTGAATTTGACCTCCGCACCACCGTCGGCACAGTAGGACATGGTCAACGTTGATTTGAGGTAATTCTTCTCCAGATTCAGTGCTATGGTATCGCTATCCACATCCTGCGGATTGGAATACCAGACCTTACCGGTCTTCTTAACCTCCAGAGTAAACTGTGTTGTCAGAGGATCCATGGTAAATTTCAAATCCGCATTTTCCATGACAATGGGTTTGTCGGATCCGTCATAACCGTGAATCGCAATAATCTTCTCTTCCGTCTCCTTACCCTTGTAGTTCAGCACAAAAATAATACCAGCCACTATGATTGCGCACATAATCAGGGGGAAGATCAAACTTTTCAGTTGTTTCAATACCGCATTATCACGATTTGATTTTTTTACTGATTTTTCTTTCTTCATGATTGTTCCATCCTTTTCGTTTCTACCGGATACTCTGTTCCCCTGTTACAATCGGAACAGAAGCTCTCTTCCCAAAGAGATAAAATACGCAATGCCCTGTGATATCATGCTGAAGAAAAGCATGAGGATAAAGACCATAACCAACATTGCAAAGAGACTTGCCACCATAAACAGTATGTTCTTTCCTGCGGAATACTCATGAATCTGACCCATGGCTGCGATTATCAGTATCGCACACCATACCAGTGACAGTCCGCTTATGACACTGTAGAACTCTGCCTCATCCACAGTGACAAAGTTACTCATGATCGTCAGGGGAAGCTGAAGCAGCGGGTAGGGTGTGAAGCAGTAACAGGTTGCCATATATACCTGCCCCAGTCTACCCTTACCGTCGAACAGTGTGGTAAGTGCCCAGTTGCCTATTACGAACAGTGCCAGAGGGAACAGCACGCTGGCCATATATAGCACCATGTTAATCTCTTCCCAATAGACCGCCTGGATGATAAAGCTTGTATATCTGAGCTTTACCAGCCTCATAATCAATGTTATGATCAGAATCGTATTCGCCGCTGCATAAGAGCCTCTCTTCTCGTGAGTCAGATCCCAAAAGCCGTCAAGAGGATGGGTAATGCAGTACAGCGCGAATTTCAGCGTTGCCAAATAGTGTTGTAATTTGTCTTTTTTAATCAAAGCTTTCATATCGTCCTCCATCCGTTCCTCACTTGAAGATATCAGCGATATCTATCTCATGCTTGATTGCCTTTACCTTACCGATGCCCATGGGAATCAGGAATAGTGCCAGTATGACAAGCACAATCAGTCCGATATGTTCCTCAACCCACTGTTTTCTGTACTGCTTAAATGCCTTGGAATAGTTCTCGGCATCATACTTCAGTTCAAAGTAATCCATTGCTTCTTTGTATTTCTCCTGTCGAAGCAGGGAACGTCCGATACCGATATAGGCACGATCATAGTTACCGTTCAGTTTCATGACCTCTTCCCATGTTGCTCCCGAAGCGTCATATTCACCCTGGTCAAACTGATCCATAGCCTTGAACACCAGACTTCCGAACTCTGTCAGTGTAAAGGTGGTGATACTGCAGTCAAGCATATCCAGCACCAAAAGGTCGGTACCGATATGGTCGATGGCTATGGGAGACTTGAAATATCCGTCCATGGGACTCTGTCCGCCGCCGCAGACGAACATGATATTTCCCTGGTCGTCATAGCTGAAGATACGTCCTCTCTTCTTATCCAGACAGAAATAAACGTCATTCTCAAGACCGGTCACATCGATAAAGCTGGAGGGACCTTCATATCCGCCGCCTTCGCCCATATAGAGGTCACCGTATACACCCCACTCACCGTTTTGTACCAGAATATCATTTCCCAGAAGGTTCAGTCTTCGAACCGCTGCAGCTCCGTCTTCCTCCAGCGCTTCCTGTGTCTGGTTACCCTTGCAGGCGTAGATGAAGCCTTCGTAGTCCATGTAGATATTGTCGTACTCGGTAGGCACGAAGGATTCCATTCTGTCTCTCTGCTCCTGGGTGGCAAACTTTTTATAAATATAGTCGGTCCAGTTGAAACTAACCTTATTTGCACCCACGAAACCGGAGAAGGAACCATCAGCCTCGTATTTGATAATACCCTTGTTGATACCGGTTGCCACACAGTATACACGACCTGTGGTATCAATATCAATCTTGTTGGGAAGGAAGATTGTTTCCTCTGTAATCGTATTCTCCACCGGCTTAATAAACTGCATTTGGTAATTGAGGTTCTTATCCAGCTTCAGGATTCTTGCATTTCCTCCGTCTGCTATGTAGATATCCCCCTCATCCGAAACAGCTATGTCTGTAGGAGCCGAGAAGGTGTTGACCTCCACATCTCCCTGGAACCTGTCGAACTCTCTTTTCAGCTTCAATTCACCCTTATCGTTTCTCTCGAAAACAAGAATGCGGTTGTTGCCTGTATCGCAGACATATACCAGATTATCCTTGACACACATTCCGCTGGGTGTGTTCATCTTCTTATCCAACTCCAGCTCCACCGAAGTGTAGACACCGGTTACGGTATAGAAATCCGGAGAATCCTGAACATCTCCCCACCAGTCGTAATTGTAGGTATAGTTGTCATCTTTTGCGCAGGTAGTAATCGCAGCACCCATCCAAACGACGGTGCTGAGCGCCAGTGCGCCGATTCTTTTCATCAATTTATTCATACGCCACCTCGTTCTCTGTTAATCTTTCAGACCGGAGCTTGCCATCGTCTCCAGAATCTGGCTCTCGGAGAAGATGAATATTGCAATGGGAACCACCATGAGGACTACCAGCACCGCTGCGCCCTGTCCGGTTCTTGCAATACCACCTGCCTGAATCTGCTGCATTGCAAAGGGAAGCGTCTTCTTCTCCTCAGAATAGATAAAGGTCGTTGCTCTGTTATTCCAAAGTCCCTGTACGGAGAAGATAATCAGGGTCATCCATGCAGGCTTTACGTTAGGCATTACAATGTTGCTGAATACACGCCATTCGTTTGCGCCGTCGATTTTTGCAGCCTCAATCAATGAGGTAGGAAGTCCTTCCATGAACTGCTTCATAAGGAACAGACCCATAGGAGAAGCAAATGCCGGGATGATGATTGCCCAGTAGGTGTCTACCATACCCAGTGCGTTGATGATCAGGTAGTTAGGAATTGCAGTAACATATCCCGTGAACATCATTGCTATGGTAACCAGCTTAAAGAATGCTCCGCCACCGGGAAAATCGTATTTTGCCAGAACGAATGCCGCCATGGAAGCGATAATCAGATGTCCGGCTGTACCTGCCGCCGTCATGAATACTGTATTGAACAGATATCTTGAGAAGGTAACCCAGGATTTACCCATGGTAACAAACAGATCCGCGAAGTTGTCAAAGGTAGGGTTCTGCGCCAGAATCTTGGGCGGGAACCGGAACAGCTCATCCAAAGGCTTCAGCGCATTGGATACTGCAAATATAATGGGAAAGAACATTACGAAAGCAACCAGTGCCAGGAAAATATACAAAGCGATATCTCCCGCTATGGAACGGTTGGGCTTTCTTCTCTTAATTAATTTTTTGTGATAAACTTTTTCAACTGTTTCTTTATTCTTTTTGCTCATATCAGGTCCCCACTCTTCTCAACAGACTTTGAATTGCTTTATTACACAAATACATCATCAGGAACAGAATCGTTGCGATGGCACATGCATAGCCCATCTCGAATCTGGTGGAACCATAGTCGAACAGGTGGGTAACAATCGTTCTTGCCGCATAGTCCGTACTGGGATATCCGCACAGCTGCATGGTTACGTCGCAGACACCGAACGCCTGGGTGATTGCCATGATTGCACCGAACAGAAGCATAGGCTTCATGTTAGGCAATGTGATATACCAAAGCTCCTGCCAACGGTTTTTAATACCATCCATGTAGCCGGCCTCAAACTGAGATCTGTCAACACCCTGAAGACCTGCCACGAAGGAAAGGAATCCGGTACCGAGGCTCATCCAGAGGATAACTACCATACAGATAGGGAGCATGTAGGTAGGATTAATAAACCAAAGAATAGGTGCATCGATAATTCCCAGCTTCATAAGCAAAGCATTTACATGTCCGTAAGCATCACCTCTGAAGAATACAGAGAAGATAACATAACAGTTACCCGCAATGGAAGGTGCATAGAAAATGATAACTGCAATGCTTCGAACCCATCTGGGCAATTCGTTAATCAGCCACGCAAACAGGAAGGACATGATGTATCCCAGAGGACCTGTGATAATCGCTATCATAAAGGTGTTCTTGATTGCCTGGAGGAAGATATCATCCTCCAGGATCAGGCTAACATAGTTCTGTACTCCCAGGAATCTGGGGGATTCTAATACATTGTAATAAGTGAAGCTGAAGAAAATGGAAATCACAACCGGCGCTATGAAGAACAAGGTGAACAGAATAGCATAGGGCGCCAGGAAGGCATAACACATTTTGCTTCTCTTTGCTTTTTTGATTGCCACTTGCGCATTGTGTTTGCGAAGTGCGATATACTTGCTAAAAAATTCTTTCATCTTACACTCCCCTATTCTCCTACCGGCATTCCGAATTCTTTTCGTTTCTTATCAATCTCGTCTTCAATCTTAATGGAGTAGTCGATAATCGTTTCGCGGGTATCATCCTTATCGTTCAGTACCTTTCGGATTGCGTTGGCGATATGACGTCCGGTATAGTATCCTCCGGGAACTTCTCTGATGCCTACCGTGTTGTCCCACTGTTCATTCAGCACTTCGATGTCGTCTGCGCTCCATGACAGCTGCACGAATGCATCCTTGTTCGCCGTATTATATCTTGCGGAAGCACCAAGCAGTGCTTCAATCTCACGACCGAAGCGAACCTGAGTATCTACATCAGCCCACCACTTCATGAATTCCCATGATTTCTGTTTGATGCTCTCATTGTCGGAAGCGATCATCATGGTTGCGCTACCGGTAATAAACGCAGAGTGATCAATATATTTCTTGCCATTTGCATCTACCCGTTCCGTACCGGGAATCAGTGTGAAGTCCCACAGTCCTCTGATCTCAGGTGCGGATACCTGCAACGTGTTGTATACCGAGTAAGCCTGGATACCGATGGGCATCTCGCCGGAACGGAAACGGCTTACAAAGTCATAAATGGTAGGAAGACCATAGTCATTGAAATATCTCACATAATCGTCAAACGCCTTGATACCTGCTTCATCATCTACTCTTGTTCTGGTTCCTGCCTCGTTGTAGATATCTCCGCCATTCTGGAAGAGAAGCGCAAAGTACATGGACAGGTCAGGGGCATTGGAAGCTACTGCCGTGGTAGCTGCCGCGGTAGAGCTGCTTCCTGCAGCACTGGGAAGACCCACTGACAGATTGTTACCCTGGATGGTAGGAAGCATTTCCACCAGATCCTGCCAGGTCTCGGGCACCTCCAGTCCCAGTTCATCAAGAACGTCCTTACGATAGAACATAACATTGAAGGTCTGGGTCTCGGGCACACCGTAGATACCGCCATCCAAGGTATACTGCTCATAGGAGCTGGGAGTGAAGTGTGAGAACACCTCTTCCCATCCTTCGAACTGTGTAATGTCCTCCGACGCATGTCTCAGTGCGTAATTGACAGGCTGATCGGCACCTACCGACAATACAACGTTAGGACCTCTGCCGGCGATAACCGCATTCAGCAGTGCATCTGCACCGACGATTTCAACGTTAACCCTGATATTTGTATTCGGCGTGAAGGACTCGTCAATCATGGACTTCAGAATGGTTCCCTGATCTCTACCGGTCAGAACCCATACCTTGATAACCTCATCTTCTCCGTCATCATATACGTCACCGACCGAGTTGTAATCAACCAGGAAGGAAGCTCCAAAGGACTTAACCTCGTGCCACAGCTTGTTGAACACATTTGCCTTCTTGTTCTTAACCTTGGCATCCACACCGCTGACAACGATGTAGTCCACATCAAGCTTTGTCTCGCTCATATTCAGTGTAGCCGTACCGATTGCAGTGATGTTGTCCTTGAAGGTCGTAAACTCAACCGTAATCTTGTTAGGCTTTTCACAGAAACGCTCCAGCTGCTGTGCAACGGTCTGTGCAGTCGCAATCTGGTCTGCCTTCTGTCCGCTGTAGGCAACCATGTCATCGACAATCTTGTAAAGTCTCATGGACTCCAGATTCATTGCCTCCATAACTTCAGGATAGTTTCTGTTAATCTGGTAATCTCTGTACTGGTCGGGATTTGCTCCGGTATAAACCAGAATCTTTCTGTAAATCTGGTTCAGGCGGAAGGTTGAGTTCTCAAGATCCTCCAGGATGGGACCGAGCCCGCCGAGAGCAGCTTCCATGCGAATGGTATGCTTACCCTTTGTAAGGTAGAACTGATATGCCTCTCCGCTTTCTTCTCCAAGCTTCTTGTACTGCCAGTCATTTTCATATTCAAAACGTACTTCCTTCAATTCCTCAAAAGGAATCTCTCCGTCGATATATACGATTCTGTTGGAAACATTACCGCGGGCATAGTTCTGACGGCCTTTAATCGTAATATTGTAGTAGCCGTCCTCGGGGACTTCAAACTCCCACTCGATCCACTGTCCGGCACTTCTCCACGCTTCACCGCCAACATAGTTCAGCACGGTCTTCATAACAGTGTTGTCATGAGTTACTGCCTTGCCGTTCTCGTCGTAGGTAACATACTGTGTGGTAGGTGAAGCTCTGTCATATTTTGCATACAGGGAGGACTCGGAACGAATGGTGGAATCTTCTCCCTGAATCACCTGAACGTATTGTTTTGCAGTATCGCTGGCGCTCACTGCAGGCTGCTTTGCTATGTACTCACTATAAGAATCCAGCTGCTGTACTGCGCTGACTGTCAGCTTGCGCAGTGCCATAGGCTCATTCTCAGCCTCCAGTCCGATGACATTCACGCCTTTCTCAAGGTAGAATACATAGGGCTCAGTGATATAACCTCTGTCATCTCTGAAGTATCCCTGCTGCCAGTCATATACTTCCACCTGTGTAGGACGGATCTGGTTGCCCTGATTGTCAATTTTGGCCTCGCCGCCATTGGTCCAGATTCTGGTGAAAGAAATATTTCTTGCATCCTCAAAAGGAATCTCACCATTGATGTAAACCACTCTCTCGGCAGCTACGCCTCTTGACTTCGGAATGAAGTATTCCATGTAGAGGTTATAAAAACCTGCTTCGGGAACCTCGATTTCCCATGTTACGAACGAACCGGTTTCCGTATAGAGAGCTTCAGGAGCGCCCTCATAATTGGTAACCTTTTCTACTTTTCCGTCTCCGGATGCATTAAAGCTGAACAGATCAACCTCAATGTCCTTAGTGGAATATGCCGCGCCGGAATGAGCCTTCAGGTATCCCGCATAGGTGCCCTCTTTCTCCATACCTTCAACGTCGGTAGACAAGTCTACCCCGGCATACTTGTCGTGGAAATCCTCCACGCCGCGCAACGACATAAGTACAGCGATCAATGCGATCACCGCCACTACAGCCACTGCTACAATTACCTTCTTGACAGAGCTTTTCATAGTTTCCTCCATAAAATCTAGTAATAAATACATTTTACACAAACACGAAGTAGAATACTCCATGTCTATAATAGCATATTACACAAATCATGTCACTAGTGTCTATTCAATTTTTGCTAAAATTCACTTATGGATTGCTTTTTATTATCTATCTGGCACAATAAACAAAATCGCTGAATTGTGCAAAGCCGTCGGTTTGCACAGTGGAATACATTGTAAGTCCGAACCTGCATCCCGTAAAATGATCCAGCCCGAACCGCAATTTCTGCTCATTTCCCACTTTCTCCCAATGTCCCATCCAGGGCTTGTCGTCTCTCTTCTTATAATAATAGAAAGAAGCCGTATCCCTCATATTGGTAAAGTCCGCCTCCAGCTTCAGCCGTATCGTATCCTCCTCAAGAGTAAGGATCACTTCTTCCTTTTCGGAGGGTGCTTCCCCAAAGTCCTTACCGGGCTCCGTATTCAGCACTACAAGACACAGCTTTCCGTCTCTTCTGGTGATTCCCACAAATCCATAACATCCCTGGAGGGCACAGATACCGGCATAATCGCCTTCCTGCAATCCGCTTCCGCAGACAGTCACCACTCCCGCACATCCGGGATAGTGCATCCGCTGGGTAATGGTATTTTTGGCAAGGGTCAGATTTTTACTGAGCTTATCCGTTTTCACCTGCCAGATACCCTTTTCCCTATCCTGCAGAATCAGTCTCTCATCCGGTTCATGATTGAACTGCCAGCAGGGCTTCAGCTCTCCCTTGAAGTCATCACTTTCTACCAGCGGCCGATAGACATATCCTGGTCTGGTCGAGGTCAGCTCCATCTCCTCCGGTACTTTTCCTCCCACTCCAAACACGGGATAATCATTCTTCCATGTGACCGGAACCAGTATCGGAATCCTGCCCACTGCTCCGCTGTCCTGGAATAAAACCCCATACCACTTTCCTTCCGGCGTGTCCACGATACCGCCTTGCGCTATGCCTTGTCCGCAATATCCCCTGTCATCATTCAGCACGTCTCCGCCTCTGAATTCGCCCTCAAGGGAATCCGCAACAAAGCAGGCTTCCACTCGTCTCCAACGGTCTCGCAGGGAATGGATGAAGAACAGGTAGTATTTTCCGTTTATTTTGTAAAAATGAGTCCCTTCGTATCCAAGGGTCGGATTGCCCTCATCGCTGACCGCCAGTCTGTGAAGACCGCCCTCTTTGGGACCGCTCAGATCTTCCTTCAGCTCAGTGATATAAATGTTCTTATTGCCATACGCAATGTATATCCGCCCATCGTCATCAAACAGCAGGGAACTGTCATGGTAAAATCCCTCAATCAGCTGTTTCTTCCAGGGACCCATGATATCCGTTGCGGTATAAAGGTAGGTGCAATGGGTATCATTGGCCACAAAACAGAGGTAAAACCTTCCTTCATGATACCGGATGCTTGCTGCCCACATACCTTTTCCGTAGATATGCTCTTCTCCCTCCAGCCGCTGACCCGGAGTACTGTCCAGGCGGTCATATACATAGGTGACATGCTCCCAGTTCCTCAAATCATAAGAACGAAGGATCTCACATCCCGGCATGAAATGCATGGTGGTACTCACCATATAATAAGTATCCTCCACCCGGATCACATCAGGATCCGGATAGTCCAGACCGGTCAACGGATTCAAGTCCGGATACTGCATAGTCCTCACGTAGGAGTAACCTCTGTCAGGGGTTACCTTTCCGGGCTTCCATTCAAAGTAAACCACACCGTTTTCACGCACCGTCACAGATACTTCCAGTCTGCCGTTCTGCACTGTCACTCTCCTGCTTTCCACAAACGGCCCGGCTCCGGAGCGGATAATCGCAATTTCTTCCTTCGTCGGATTGGCCGGTTCGCCCATATCATGCCATAGCTTCAGAGGATTGCAGTACTTTTCATCCACTGTCTCTGTTCGGAAACAGCCTTCCTTTTCTCCGGGAAGCTGCAGATT
>SAMEA3663269__coassemble_497_pt1 | contig 14050 bp, 9 predicted proteins | sample SAMEA3663269__metabat2_low_PE_038 | metagenome-assembled genome bin SAMEA3663269 (sample SAMEA3663269) | pig gut metagenome | biome: pig gut; feature: pig-associated habitat; material: faeces | place: China | collected 2013
GAATGGTATTCCCAAAGTATGCAAGCTGGAAGAAATGGAAGAATATGTTGGTGAATAATCATTGGGAGTGATGTTAGATGAAGAATACTATGTCAGCGGAAACAGGTTCCATGAGAATCAATAAATTTCTGGCACATGCAGGTGTTTGCTCCAGAAGAGATGCAGATAAGCTGATTGATGAGGGTAAAGTACTGGTAAATGGTGAGATCCCTACTCCGGGACAGCAGATTGGTCCCCGTGATAAAATCATGGTAAACGGAAGACGTATTCAGATGGAGGAGCAGAAGGTGGTGCTGGCTTTTTATAAGCCTGTGGGAGTGACCTGTACAGAGAAGGATGAACATGCAGAGAAGACTATCATGGACTGTATTCAGTATCCCATCAGAGTGACTTATGCAGGCAGACTGGATAAGGATTCCGAAGGGCTGATGCTGTTGACTAATGACGGTGATCTGATTCAGGGTATGATGAAGGGAGCCAATGGACATGAGAAAGAATACGTTGTCAGAACAGATAAGAAGATTACTCCTGAGTTCCTGCAAAAAATGGCAAAAGGCGTGTATCTGAAGGATTTAAAGGTTAAGACCAGGGAGTGTCGGCTGGAGAAAATCGGGGATGACACCTTTAAAATCGTCCTGACACAGGGGTTGAACAGACAGATTCGTAGAATGTGCCAGACCTTTGGCTTTTACGTGAAGTCCATCAAGAGAATACGGGTGATGCATGTGACCCTGGGCAGCTTAAAGCCCGGGGAATATAGGGAACTGGCACCGGAGGAGGTACAGAAGCTGTACAAAGCCTGTGGGATTGTCAGAGAGAAATGACGAAGGCATCAAGTAACAGAAATCAAAAAAAGGCGGAGCAGAACTATGCAGTCTGAAAAGGTTAAGAGAATTCAATATCTTGTGGAGACCCTGAACAGAGCGTCCAAAGCGTATTATGCCGAGGATAGGGAGATTATGAGCAACAGGGAGTATGATGCTCTCTATGATGAACTGCAACTGCTGGAGGAGGAGACAGGAATCGTTCTGGCAAACAGTCCTACGGTAAATGTAGGATATGAAGCGGTGGAGGAGCTTCCCAAGGAGAAGCATGAAACCCCCATGTTGTCTCTGGGCAAGACAAAGAGCAGGGAAGAACTCAGAAGCTGGCTCCAGGGGAAACCTGCGGTTTTGAGCTGGAAGCTGGATGGACTGACGGTGGTGCTTACCTACGACGGCGGAAGGCTTGTAAAGGCTGTTACCCGTGGTAACGGGGAGATAGGAGAGGTAATCACCAACAATGCCAGGACTTTCAAGAATATTCCGTTGACAATTCCCTTTGAGGGAGAACTGGTACTTCGCGGCGAAGCGGTGATTACCTACTCTGATTTTGAAAAAATGAATGCGCAGATTCCGGATACGGAAGCCAAATACAAGAATCCGAGAAATCTTTGCAGCGGTTCTGTGCGTCAGCTAAACAATGAGATTACGGCCAGGAGAAATGTCAGATTCTATGCTTTTGACCTGGTGAGCGTCAGGAGAGCAGAGATTGCTAATACCGAGGGAAGCATTAACGATAGCCGTGAGCAGGGCGAGTCAATGGAGCAGCTGAAATACGAAGCAATTGCCCGTTCCAAGGATGCTCAGTTTGTGTTTCTGCAGGAGCAGGGCTTTGAAGTGGTAGAACATTATACTGTCACGGAAGAGAATATTTTAGAGACAATAGAGTTATTTGAGAAGAAAATAGAAGCTTATGATGTTCCTTCCGACGGGCTGGTGCTGAGCTACGAGGATATTGCGTACGGACGCTCCCTGGGAAGAACAGCGAAGTTCCCCAGACATTCCATTGCCTTCAAATGGGCAGATGAACTGCAGGAGACTACGCTGAAGGAGATTGAGTGGAGTGCCAGCCGTACGGGGTTGATTAATCCCGTGGCAATTTTTGAGCCGGTGGAGCTGGAGGGCACTACCGTGAGCCGCGCTTCGGTTCATAATATCAGTATTTTGCGTGGGTTACACCTGGGTATCGGGGACAGAATCACGGTATACAAGGCCAACATGATCATTCCGCAGATTGAGAAGAATCTGACCTGCAGCGATACCGTGGAGATTCCCAAGGTATGTCCTGTCTGCGGCGGTGCGACGGAGATTCGCCAGGTAAACGAGGTACAGTCTCTTTATTGTACCAATGAGAAGTGTCCGGCCAAGAGTATCAAGGCTTTTACTCTGTTTGTCAGCAGGGATGCCATGAATATTGACGGCTTATCCGAGGCAACTTTGGAAAAGTTTATTGACATGGGACTGATTCATGAATATGCTGATTTATATCACATGGACCGTCACAGGGATGTGATTGTGAACATGGAGGGCTTTGGAGAGAAATCCTACGCCAATCTCATGGAGAGTATCAATGCTTCCCGTAATACCACACTGCACAGGGTGATCTACGGCTTGGGAATTGCCAATATCGGTCTGGCCAATGCCAAGATGCTGTGTCGTTATTTTGACTATGACCTGGCGAAAATGCAGGCGGCGGATGTGGAGACACTAAGTGCCATTGAAGGTGTGGGTGAGGTGATTGCCACAGCCTTTGCTGACTACATGCGGGATGAGGACAACCTCCGGAAGATTCAGAACCTCATGGCAGAGCTGCATGTGGAGGTGCCGGTGGTGGATGAAGCAAGTCAAAATATGACAGGTCTGAGCTTTGTAATCACCGGGAGCCTGAATCATTTTGAGAACCGAAATGAATTGAAGGACTTGATTGAAGCGAGGGGCGGCAAGGTGACGGGAAGTGTCACCGGCAAGACCACAGCATTGATTAATAATGATGTTGCCTCCACCTCCTCCAAAAACAAAAAGGCCAAGGAGCTGGGAATCCCCATTATGGCGGAGGAAGATTTCCTGAGGGAATATGGAATAGAAGTGGTTTAAAGATATCATGCCCTTGCTGACATTGAAATGAGAAAGAAATGAATGAACCGTCAGGCAGGAGGAAAACTTGAAATATAATAAATGCCGGGAGAGAGGAATTTGATATGCCTATTAGAACACAGAGTGATTTGCCTGCAAAGGAAATACTGGAAAATGAAAATATATTTGTGATGGATGAATTCCGTGCCATGCACCAGGATATTCGTCCCCTGCAGGTATTGATCTTAAATAACATGCCCATTAAGCAGGACACGGAATTGCAGCTTCTGCGTGCTTTGTCAAACACCCCACTTCAGGTGGATGTTACCTTTATGAATGTGCAGAGTCATGTATCTTTGAACACACCTGCCAGCCATTTAAATAAATTCTACACCTCATTGGATGAAATCAGGGACAGAAAGTTCGATGGTATGATTATCACGGGAGCACCGGTGGAGGATATCTCCTTCGAGGAGGTGGACTATTGGGAGGAAACCTGTGAAATCTTTGACTGGGCGGAGACCCATGTGACCTCCGTGCTTCATATCTGCTGGGCAGCCCAGGCAGGTCTGTACTACTACTACGGAATCAATAAAAAGCAGCTGCCTCAGAAGCTGTTCGGGATTTATGAACACAAGGTGTCCAACAGAAAGATACCGCTTGTGAGAGGCTTTGATGATATTTTCCTGGCTCCTCACAGCAGGCATACGGAGACTCCTGCGGAGGCAATTCACGCCTGCAAGGAATTGACCGTACTGGCAGAATCTCCGGTGGCGGGGGTATTTTTGGCAATTGCAGAGGGCGGAAAGAAGATCTTTGTGACGGGGCATCCCGAGTATGACAGATACACCCTGGACCATGAATATCACAGGGACCTGAACAAGGGTCTGCCCATACAGATACCTTACAACTATTATCCGGAGAATGATCCGGAGAAGAAGCCACTGCTTCAGTGGCGGGCTCACAGCAATAACCTGTACAGCAACTGGCTGAATTACTATGTTTATCAGGTAACACCGTACGAGCTTGGGTAAAGCCGGTAACGGACAGAGAAATATTGATAAACAGGAATATTTTGCCACCTTTGTCCATATACTTAGAATAAGGCACGTCAGCTCAAGGTGCAGAAAGCGCTTGAATCGGCGTAGCAGATTTTGGAGGTATTGACATGGCAAGAGGTCAGAGAAAGACACTGGAAGAGAAAATTGCGGCAAAGCAGGAGCTGATAGATGCGTTGGAAGTACGCATGGAGTCCGAGAAGAGAGAACTTGAGGAACTCTTTGAAGAGAAGAGACGCAGAGAACTGGAAACCGTCAGCGAACTGATTGCAGATACGGGGCTTGCGCCGGAAGAGGTGGTTGCCGTACTTCAGCAGTATGTTTCTGATAAAACACAGGCGGTATCATAAAAGGTACGGATTAGAAAAAAAAGAAAACAAAGAAAAAGAAGCTCGGATGGCTGGGGTGATTCTCCCGAATTGTCCGAGCTTCTTTTTGGGTTTATGCCTATTGTGCGGATTGCTCCATGTTTTTCTGGGCTGTGGAAAGCATCAGCTTGATACGGTTCAGCTGGTTTACCTCGCTGGCACCGGGATCGTAGTCAATGGCTACGATATTGGACATGGGATAAGCTTTGCGCAACGCCTTGATCACACCTTTACCGACTACGTGGTTTGGCAGACAGCCGAAGGGCTGTGTGCAGACGATATTGGGTACTCCGTCATGAATCAGTTCCACCATCTCGCCGGTCAGGAACCAGCCTTCACCGGTCTGGTTGCCGATGGATACGATGGGTTCGGCAAATTCCGCAATCTCCTTGATGGGAGTGGGAGCGGAGAAATGCTTACTCTTCTTGAATTCTTTGACAGCTGTGCCTCGTAACAGGTGCTCAATTGCCCAGATGCCGAGTTTGGAAAGACGTGCCGCCTTCTTGCTCATGCCTAAGTGGTCAGCTTTGTAGAGCTGATTGTAGAAGCAGTAGAGCATGAAATCAATCAGGTCGGGCACAACCGCCTCAGCACCCTCGTTTTCCAACAATTCTACCAGATGATTATTGCCGGCAGGGGAGAATTTGACGAGAATCTCACCTACAATGCCGACTCTGGGTTTCTTAATATCCAGTATGGGAATATTGTCAAAGTCTCGAATCATTTCTTTGCAGAGCCTGTTGAATCTGAAGAGATTAATATGCTTTGCGGAGACAAATTCCTGTGCGATTTTCAGCCATTTCCGGTGAACGGCTTCCACGCTTCCGGGAGTGGCTTCGTAAGGACGCATACGGTATACACAGCGCATGAAGATATCTCCGAATTCTGCGCCCACGGCGGCACGAAGCATCATGTTGGTGTCCAGATGGAAGCCCGGATTGCTTTCGATACCGGCAAGATTCAGGGAGATAACGGGAATCTGTGCCATGTCAGCCTTCTTCAGGGCGCGGCGGATAAAGCCCACATAGTTGGTGGCTCGGCAGCCGCCGCCGGTCTGGGTCATGACGATAGCTGTTTTGTTCAGGTCATATTTTCCCGAAAGAAGTGCCTCCATAATCTGTCCTACCACCAACAGGGAAGGATAGCAGGCATCATTGTTTACATATTTCAGACCCATGTCCACGGAATGGCGGTTATCGTTGTCCAGGACTACAAAATTGTATCCGCAGGCATTGAAGGCGGGCTCCAGAATCTCAAAATGAATGGGAGACATCTGAGGGCAGATAATCGTGTAATCCTTACGCATTTCTTCGGTAAAGGGTACCTTCTCTATGGCAGCGGAACAAATCCTGCGTTCCTTCTGCAGTTTCTCGCGCACCTTGATGGCGGATAGCAGGGAGCGGACACGGATTCTGGCAGCCCCCAGGTTATTTACCTCATCAATCTTCAGGCAGGTGTATATCTTCTCAGACCCGGAGAGGATATCGTTTACCTGGTCGGTAGTTACGGCGTCCAGTCCGCAGCCGAAGGAGTTGAGCTGAATCAAATCCAGATTTTCAACGGTTTTTACATAGCTTGCTGCTGCATAAAGCCTGGAGTGATACATCCACTGGTCGGATACGATAAGAGGACGCTCCGGATGTCCCAGGTGGGAGATGGAATCCTCAGTGAGCACAGCGATGTCGAAGGAGGTAATTAACTCCGGAATACCATGGTTGATTTCGGGATCCACATGGTAGGGACGCCCTGCCAGAACGATACCGCGTTTTCCGGTTTCTTCCAGGTATTTTAAGGTTTCTTCGCCCTTTTTCTGCATGTCGGAACGAACCGTTGCCAGTTCCTCCCAGGCGGTCAGGGCGGCAGCTTTTACCTCACCTGCCGGCAGTTCCCTGAATTCCTTCAGCAGAGCATCCGTCACTGTATCAATATCACGGAAGGACATGAAGGGATTACGCAAAACAACGCTTCCGTTGAAAATCTCTTCCACGTTGTTCTTGATATTTTCAGAGTATGAGGTAACGATGGGGCAGTTGTAATGGTTGTTTGCCCCCTCTATCTCGTTGCGCTCATAAAACAGAGCGGGGTAAAAGATAAAATCAACGCCCTGCTTAATCAGCCAGGTCACATGACCATGAGCCAGCTTTGCCGGATAACATTCGGATTCGCTGGGAATGGATTCAATGCCAAGCTCGTAGATCTTACGGTTGGAGCTGGGGGATAATACCACGCGATACCCGAGTTTTGTGAAAAAGGTGTGCCAAAAGGGATAGTTCTCATACATATTCAGGACTTTGGGAATACCTACCGTGCCTCTGGGAGCCTGGTCTGCCTCCAGGGAAGGATAGGAGAAGAGCCGCTGAAGCTTGTATTCAAAAAGATTAGGTACATTGTTAGCATTTTTCTGACCGCCGATACCGCGCTCACAGCGGTTTCCGGAGATGAACTGGCGTCCTCCGGAGAATTTGTTGATGGTGAGACGGCAGCTGTTGGTACAGCCCTTACATTTCGCCATGCTGGTATCGTATTTCAGTTCACAGAGTTTCTCATAAGATAGCATGCTTGTCTTGTATCCGGCTTCATAACGTTCCCTGGCAATCAGTGCGGCGCCGAAGGCACCCATGATACCTGCGATATCGGGGCGGATTGCCTCACAATCTGCTATTTTTTCAAAGCTTCGAAGGACGGCATCGTTGTAGAAGGTACCACCCTGTACCACGATGTTACGGCCAAGCTCTGAGGCATCGGATACCTTGATTACCTTGAAGAGCGCATTTTTAATTACTGAGTAAGCCAGTCCGGCAGAGATGTCGGCTACGCTTGCACCTTCCTTCTGTGCCTGTTTTACCTTGGAATTCATGAAAACGGTACAGCGTGTGCCAAGATCGATGGGATGCTCTGCAAAAAGAGCCGCCTGGGCAAAGTCCTGCACACTGTAATTCAGGGATTTGGCGAAGGTCTCGATAAAGGAGCCGCAGCCCGAAGAGCAGGCCTCGTTGAGCTGTACGCTGTCCACGGTGCGGTTCTTAATCTTGATACATTTCATGTCCTGACCGCCGATGTCCAGGATGCAGTCCACCTCCGGATTGAAGAAGGCAGCGGCATAATAGTGGGCTACCGTTTCCACTTCCCCGTCATCCAGCAGGAAGGCAGCCTTCATCAGAGCCTCACCGTAACCTGTGGAGCAGGAGCGTACAATATTGACCCCTTCGGGCAGGCTTTCATAGATTTCTTTCAAGGAGCGGATGGCGGTCTTCAACGGACTGCCGTCGTTATTGCTGTAAAAAGAGTAGAGCAGGGAGCCGTCTTCCCCGACCAGCGCAATCTTTGTGGTGGTCGAGCCGGCATCAATGCCAAGGAACGCATTGCCCTGATAAGACTCAAGAGCAGAAGTTTTGACATGGTGAGAATTGTGACGCTCACGGAATGCCTGATAAGCCTCCCTGTCTGCAAAAAGAGGCTCCATACGTTCCACTTCGAATTCCATTTTAATCTCAGAAGAGAGCTTGGTTACCATCTCTTCCAGAGTAAAGCATGCCACAGGCTTACAGCCGGGAAGCTTTTTATCGGCAGCGATTGCGGCGGATTCTGCATTCAGCGCAGAACCGATGGCGGCGAAAAGGTGGGAATTGGCGGTATCAATCACGTGTTCCTCGTCTAATTTCAAGGTGCGGATAAAGGCGGCCTTAAGCTCCGAAAGGAAGTGCAGGGGTCCACCTAAAAATGCCACGTGCCCGCGAATCGGTTTGCCGCAGGCCAGACCGGAGATGGTCTGGTTCACCACAGCCTGAAAGATGGAAGCGGACAGGTCTTCCTTGGTGGCACCTTCATTGATCAGGGGTTGAATATCCGTCTTGGCAAATACACCGCAGCGTGCGGCGATGGCATAGAGAGACTGATAATTCTTCGCATATTCGTTGAGACCGGAAGCATCTGTCTGAATGAGAGAAGCCATCTGGTCGATAAAGGAACCGGTACCGCCGGCACAGATGCCGTTCATACGCTGTTCCACATTACCGCCCTCAAAATAGATGATTTTGGCATCCTCTCCACCCAGCTCGATGGCTACATCGGTCTTGGGAGCCAGCTCCTTCAGAGAGGTGGCAACGGCAATTACCTCCTGGGTAAAAGGAACCTCCAGATGATTGGCAAGGGTCAGACCGCCGGAACCGGTTATCATTGGATAAAGGGTAAGGTTTCCAAGCTGTCCGTATGCTTTATTCAAGAGATTTGACAGAGTTTCCCTGATGTTGGCATAATGACGCTCATAGTCGGAGAATAATATATTGTGTTCCGTGTCCAGAATGGCAATCTTTACGGTGGTGGAACCGATATCGATACCTAGGGAAGCCTTGCGATTTGTTAATTCCATATGTAATCCTTCCTGTGAATCAGTCTCTGAAAGCTGTATATCAGTCAGGGACTGGAGATTAAATCAGCTTATGATTATGTATTCTGTAAGTATAGGTGCCGACCAAAAATCGACATACCAAGTAATTATACGACACGGGAGAGTAAATTGCAACTTGCAGAATCAGCAAAATGTTTCTATAAAATGTTTATAAATTATATGTTTTTTCCATAAATTTCATAAAGCTTGGTTTACTTCTCGCGTGTAGAATGGTATGATGTATACATTATGATTTAGTCCGGAAGGGGTTTGTTTATGAGTAAATGGGAACGCAAATTCGGCAAATATGCAATTCCGAATCTTACAGTGATTCTGATCGCCTGTTATGTGGTGGGATATATTTTAAACTGGCTGGCACCGGGTGTGCTTGATCTGTTGACGCTGAATCCGTACAAAGTATTACATGGACAGGTCTGGAGAATTTTTACCTGGGTGATCGCACCGCCATCCACAATGTCGAGTTATATGGATCTATTTTTTGTGATGATTATGCTGATGTTTTATTTCAACCTGGGCACCAGTCTGGAGAGAGTGTGGGGCACCTGGCGTTACAATGTCTATATTTTTACGGGTATTTTTGTGACTGTCATCGTTTCATTCCTGTGTATGGCGATTGATTATCTGGTTTTGGGCGGTGAACTCTCTGGCTTTTTGTACGGATCCGATCAGGCTGCATGGATACACAGACAGTTCAGTACCTACTACATTAATATGTCCATTTTCCTGGCATATGCGCTTACCTTTCCCAATGCACAGGTGCTTTTGATGTTCCTGATACCTGTCAAAGTAAAATGGTTGGGAATCATCTACGGGGTTATGCTTTTGATTCAGATGGTGGAGTTCTTATACATGGGCACTATCTATTGGCTTAGTGTTGGTGCCATAGCTGCTTCCCTGATTAGTTTCTTCCTCTTCTGGATGTGCAATCGAAGAAGAGTCCATCTGGGAGCCAAGCAGAGAAAGCGCCGGGCAGAGTTCAAGCAGGATATCAGAAGAAATCCTAAGATTACAAAGCACAAATGCGCGATTTGCGGACAGACTGAGGATAGCAATCCGGGTCTGGAATTTCGTTTTTGTTCCAAATGTAACGGAAATTATGAATACTGTCAGCAGCATTTGTTTACCCATGAACATGTGAAATAAGGGAGAGAGTATGAGCCGTAAGAAAGAAGTGATGTTTGCAGAGGCTTTGGAGCAGCTGCGTACCATGGCGAGAGAACAGGGGAATTGTGTCAGTGAAGGGCAGGTCAGGGAGAAGCTTGCGGAACTGGAACTGGAAGAGCCCCAGATACAGTTGGTCTTTGATTATTTGCTGAAGCACAAGGTGGGAATCGGTCAGCCCTTGGATCCCGATGAATTTCTGTCAGAGGAGGAACGGGATTATCTGCAGGATTATCTGGATGAGCTTGCGGCTCTTCCTGTCTATTCTCAGGGAGAGATTGAGGCAATCTCTATCTCCGCTATGGCCGGAGAGATGGAGGCACAACAGCAGCTGATTCAGATCTATCTGAAGGATGTGACGGACATTGCCAAGCTTTACACCGGACAGGGCGTTTTTCTGGAGGATTTGATCGGAGAGGGAAATGTGGCTCTTTCCATCGGAGTGGGAATGCTTGGAAGTCTGGAAAAACCGTCAGAGGTGCCGGGGATGCTGGCCAAGATGATCATGGACGCCATGGAGGATTTTATCCGGGAGAGTACAGAAGCAGGCATAACTGACCGCAAAGTGGCGGAAAAGGTAAACAAGGTGGCGGACAAGGCCAGGGAATTGGCAGAGGAGCTTCACAGAAAGGTGACGCCGGAGGAACTTGCAGAGGAATCGGGACTTTCCCTGAAGGCTATCCTGGAAGCCTGTCGTATGAGTGGCTTTAAGATTGAGGATATTGAGTATGTTGAATAAGACGGAAAAGAATCCTAAAAAGAAGGTCGGTATTTTGGAGAGCCTGGAACAGGATATCAGCTTTTATGAGGATTATAAATACAACATGCAGGATACCGGCAGGGTGTATGTGGGATGCAAATATACCTTTGGGGAGTTTTTGGAGGAGGAAGAGATCTCCTTCAAATTCCGTATGGTGGTTCAGAAGTATATTCTGCCTGAGGCTGACCTGGAAGATACCCTGGAGACCCATCTGTATTATCTTCCGGAAGACAGTTTTCTGGTGAAGCTTTACCGCCAGATGAAGGCAAGAGTCAGGATCAGTATTTTGGAAGAAAAGAAGAGCCTCTTTGGAAAATGCACCAAAGCCTATGCAACGAGACAGGTGACGGTGGAGGAACTGGCTGCCATGACGCCGGAGGAAAAAGAAGCTTGCGGCGTTGTGATACAGGAGATTTCCGTCAGCAAACTTGCGCTGGCCGGATTGTGATTTTAGAATAAAACCTAATAGGAGAGTGACATGAGAGTAGAAGATTTAGCGGCTTATGAAGTATTGGAAAAGAGAGAGATTAAGGATATCGACAGCATGACTTATCTGTTGAAGCATAAGAAGACAGGTGCCAGGGTTGCGTTGATTTCCAACAGGGATGACAATAAGGTATTTAATATTGGTTTCAGAACCACACCCAAGGATTCAACCGGTGTGGCGCATATCATGGAGCATTCCGTACTTTGCGGTTCCAGGGATTACCCTTTGAAGGATCCCTTTGTGGAATTGGTAAAAGGATCCCTGAATACCTTTTTAAATGCCATGACCTATCCGGACAAGACGATTTATCCGGTGGCAAGCTGCAATGACAAGGATTTTCAGAATCTGATGGATGTGTACCTGAATGCAGTATTTTATCCCAATATCTATACCAACGAAGCTATTTTCCGTCAGGAAGGCTGGCACTATGAGCTGGAGGAGAGCGGCGAGCTTAAGATTAACGGTGTGGTATACAATGAGATGAAGGGTGCTCTTTCATCCCCGGAGGATGTGCTGTGGCGTCAGATTCCCACCGCGCTTTATCCCCATACCACTTATGCGGTGGAGTCCGGCGGAGATCCCAAGGATATTCCGGACTTAAGCTATGAGCAGTTCAAGGAGTTTCACAGTACCTATTATCATCCTTCCAACAGCTATATCTACCTCTACGGGGATATGGATATGGCAGAGAAATTGCAGTATATTGACGAGCAGTATCTGTCGAAATTCGAGAAGATTACGGTTGATTCCGAGATCGCAGAGGAGCCTGCCTTTGATGCTCCCGTGAGAGTAGTAAAGGAGATTCCCCTGGGAGAGGGAGAAAGAGCGGAAGATAACACTTATCTGGCATGGAACTTTGCCGCAGGTTCGGGACTGGACAGAGAGCTTGTGGTGGCCATGAAGATTCTTGATTTTGTGCTCTGTACAGTGCCCGGTGCACCCTTGAAGCAGGCACTGGTGGATGCAGGGATCGGCAAGGATGTGTTCAGTGTCTATGACAGCAGTATAAGACAGCCCTACTTCGGTGTTGTTGCCAAGGGAACCAGCCCGGACAAGGAAGAACAGTTCCGGACAATTGTCCGCAATGTTCTGGAAGATATCGTGAAGAATGGTTTTGATGAAAAGGCGTTGATGTCTGCCATCAATCATTTTGAGTTTGGCTACAGAGAAGCTGACTATGGTTCCACACCTAAGGGGCTGATGTACTGTATCCAGATGTTTAACAGCTGGCTTTACGATGACAGCAAGCCTTTCCTCCATATTGAAGCAAACGCTACCTTTGCAAGTCTGAGAAAGAAAGCAAAGGAAGGATATTTTGAAGAAATAATTGAAAAATATATTCTGAAAAACAACCATTCCGCCATGGTCGTTCTTGTACCCAGGGAAGGATTGGCGGAGGCAGAGGACGCGGCACTGAAGGAGAAGCTTGCAGAGATTAAGAAAAATATGGGCGAAGCGGATTTGGCGGCAGTACACAGCATGATGGAACAGCTGAATGAGTTCCGGGAGAGAGAAGATTCTCCGGAGGATATCGCAAAGATTCCTCTGTTGAAGAGGGAAGATTTGAAACGTGAGATCTCGCCCATTTCCAATGAGATGAAAATGCTCGGAGATACTCCTGTTCTGTTTCATAACATTTCGACCAACGGTATCGGTTATTTCCGGCTGGTGTTCACATTCCGTGATATTCCGAAGGAGTATTTTCCTTATATCGGGATTCTGACAAATACCTTCTGCAATCTGAACACAGAGAACTATACTTACGGAGAACTCTGTAAGGAAATCAATCTTGTGGCAGGAGAGATCTTTGCGGCACAGAATAACTACGGAAGTGCGGTAGAGCCTGACGCATATACCATGACTATGGAGATCTGTACCAAAGCCTTATATGAAAATCTTCCCAGAGCCATTGAACTGATGGAAGAGATGATATTCACCGGTGATTTCACGGATACAAAGAGATTGAAGGAGCTTCTGGCAGAAGGGAATTCCAAGTGCAGGGACCGCATGATGCAGGCAGGTCATTCCGTGGCAATCGGCAGAGCCCTGGCTTATGGCAGTGTGAAAGACGCTGTCGATGAAGAATTGAGCGGTATTGACCAGTACCGTTTCACCTGTGAATTGGAAGAGCATTTTGAGGAACGCAAGGAGGAACTGACAGAGCGTCTTTCCACCTTGTGTAAGATGATTTTCCGCCCTGAGAATCTGATGGTGGACTTTATCGGTGCAGAAGAAGAGCTGAAGTCCTTGGAAAAACCGGTAAATAAGCTGAAGGATAAGCTATATACCTGCGAGGTGAAAAAGGAGAGCTATGCTCCCGTCCCCGTAAGAAAGCAGGAGGGCTTTACGACTTCCGGTCAGGTGGATTTTGTATGTCGCGCCGGTAATTTCCTGAAGAAGGGACTGGAATACAATGGCGCATTGACTGTGCTTCGTGTAATGCTTGGCTATGAGTATCTCTGGATGAATGTTCGTGTCAAGGGTGGTGCTTACGGCTGTATGTGCAACTTCTACAGAGATGGTGGAAGCTATTTCTGTTCTTACAGGGATCCCAATCTGGGACAGACCATCGAGGTCTTCCGGAAGGCTTCGGAGTTCATCGCAAACTACGAAGCAGATGAGAGAACCATGACAAAGTATATCATTGGAGCTTTCAGTGAACTGGATATGCCTTTGACTGCTGCAGGTAAGGGACGCCGTGACAAACAGTGTTATTTCACGGGGTTGACGGATGAGATGCGGCAGAAGGCAAGAAATCAGGTGCTGGATGCAACGCCGGAGGATATCAGGGCACTTGCCAGATACATCGAGGCATTTATCGGCGATGATTTCCTTTGCGTTGTGGGAAACGAACAGCAGATTAAAGCTGAAAAGGAAAAGTTTTCAAAAATCGAGAGCCTTTTCTGAGAGCTTG
>SAMEA3663269__coassemble_529_pt1 | contig 13418 bp, 15 predicted proteins | sample SAMEA3663269__metabat2_low_PE_038 | metagenome-assembled genome bin SAMEA3663269 (sample SAMEA3663269) | pig gut metagenome | biome: pig gut; feature: pig-associated habitat; material: faeces | place: China | collected 2013
CGCGGGGTGGAGCAGTCTGGAAGCTCGTCGGGCTCATAACCCGAAGGTCATAGGTTCAAATCCTGTCCCCGCTACTCAAAACTTATAGAGGAATGTCCTTTATAAGTTTTTATGCCCAGATAGCTCAGTTGGTAGAGCAGAGGACTGAAAATCCTCGTGTCGCTGGTTCGATTCCGGCTCTGGGCATTTTTTATGCACGAAAAGGCGTAACTTGGTCTTTTGGTGCTATTTTTTTATTTCAGACTATGATATAATTAAACTGAAATAGTTTTGTATAAATACATATGAATAAAAATATATTACTGTTTAATATAAAGGTGAAGTTTTGAATCTATGAGGGATGGGATATGTCAAAGGTTATATTAAGAAAGCGTTCCTTTAAACAAGCTGAAAGATGGAAAAGAAAACTGGATCGATATCGAGAAATCCATGCACAAATCAAAAAAGAAGCTGAGGATATCCTAAATTCTAAAAACTTTCGTAGTACTAAAGAGCACATTCAGCATGGTAATATGACGGTAAATGCGCATGTAATGAATGTTGCAAGATATAGTTTGGCAATTAGTGACAAACTGCATATTAGATGTAATCGAAGGGAATTGGTACGGGGAGCACTTTTACATGATTATTTCTTATATGACTGGCATATTCCGGATGAGGTTAATCCTCATAGACTGCATGGATTTTATCATCCGGGAAGAGCCTTAAAGAATGCAATTAAGGAATATGAGCTGACGGAAAGAGAAAAAGAGATTATCAAAAAACATATGTGGCCACTGACAATAATACCCCCCACATGCAGGGAAGCGTGGATTGTAACCACAGCTGACAAATGGTGTTCTCTGATGGAAACCTTACACATGCACAGAGGTCACGGAGCTATTAGCGGAGAAGCTGGAGAGGATTAGGGTGCAGCATCTTTTTGACAAACTGGAACATTATAGTGAAAGTGATATATATCCATATCATATGCCGGGGCATAAGAGAAATAATTGTAATCAATTACCAAAGGCATTGTATACAAATGATATAACCGAGATTGAAGGTTTTGATGATTTACATCAACCGGAAGGAATTTTATTAGAGCTGCAAAAGAATGCTGCTAAGCTCTATGGAGCGGATGAAAGCTATTATTTAGTCAATGGAAGTAGTTGCGGATTATTGGCAGCGTTAAGTGCCGCTGTTCCTTTCGGAGAAGAGATATTGATGGCTAGAAATTGCCATAAGTCAGTATATCACGCAGCGTACCTAAGACAATATAAGGTGACTTATCTTTGGCCTTCTATTATAGAAGAATTCGATATATTTGATGCGATTAGGCCAAGTCAGGTGGAAGAAGCACTTGAAAAGAATTCTAAAATCAGAGCAGTTATCATCGTTTCCCCTACTTATGAAGGTATCATTTCCGATGTTTTTGAAATTGCAGAGGTAGCTCATAGGCATGGGATTCCGCTGATAGTCGACGAGGCACATGGAGCACACCTTGGACTTGCACCTGTAGTACACGAAAATAGTTGCAGATTAGGTGCGGATCTTGTGATTCATAGTGTACATAAGACATTGCCATCGTTGACGCAAACTGCTCTGTTACATGTTAATGGCGAATATATAGACAGAGCAATACTAAAAAGGTTTTTACGCATCTATCAGACAAGCAGTCCCTCCTATTTGTTGATGGCAAGTATTGATAATGCTATGGAATATATTCGACTACAAGGCGCTGAAGCTTTTTCGGTATTTCAAAGCAAATTTTTGGAAATGCTATCAAAGCTGAAACAATGTAGGATATTAAAGTTTTTACCTTACCCCGATAAAAAACAGGACATCGGTAAACTTGTTATTTCTGTTAAAAATACCGGTATTTCCGGAAAAGAATTATACGATATTTTACTTCAAAAATACCATTTACAGTTGGAAATGGCTGTTCATAGTTATGCCCTGGCGATGTTTACGGTTAACGATACCGAGGAAGCCTATCATAGAATGAGTACAGCTCTTTTAGAAATTGATGATATGCTGTGCAGTGGGGAATGGATATTTAACAATAGGGTTTCTTCATTCCCGTCAACCAATTCGCAAGAGAAACAGACCCGGGCGGATGGTGACCGGCTGTCGCTGTCAGAAGCCTGGGATTGTGCTACAGAGGAAATCTGCCTGGATACAGCGGCAGGAAGAATATCCGGAGAATTCGTGAATTTATACCCTCCGGGTGTTCCGTATCTGGTGCCGGGAGAGACAATAACAAAAGAAAATATCAGTCAGATCTATCAATGGACGAAACAGGGATTCAAAGTACAAGGGATTATTGAAAAGGAGGCAGACCCCTATATCAAGGTGGTCGTAACAAAAGATGGGAAATTTGATAAGCGATATGACCGGGAGAATGAATAGTATGAGGAAAACCAAGATTGTTTGTACAATCGGACCTGCATGTGATTCGGAGGAACGTCTCCGCGAGATGATGCTCGCGGGGATGAATGTTGCCAGATTTAATTTTTCACATGGAACGCAAGAGGAACAAAAGGCGAAATATGAACGCGTTTTGAAGGTGAGAGAAGAAATGGGACTGCAGGTTGCTACCCTTCTGGATACCAAAGGACCGGAAATCCGACTTCGTGATTTTGAGGGCGGAAGAGTTGAGTTGATTACAGGAAGTCAGTTTGTTCTTACCACAGAAGAAATGCTGGGGAATGCCGAGAAGGCAACTATTACTTACAAAAATCTAAAAAATGATATTTCAGTGGGAACAACAATCCTGATTGATGATGGACTGATTGAAATGCAGGTGGAAGAGATCCGTGGTGAAGAGATAGTGTGCCGAGTCATCAATGGTGGTTTTGTTTCCAATCATAAGGGCGTTAATGTGCCCGGAGCAATTCTTTCCATGCCCTATATCAATGAGGTTGATCGTAGTGATATCATTTTTGGAATCGGTTTGGGTTTCGAATTCATCGCAGCTTCCTTTGCGAGATGTAAAGAAGATATTCTGGAAGTAAGACAGATTCTCAAAGAATACAACAGCGATATGAAGATTATTGCCAAGATTGAAAATATGCAGGGAATCGAAAACATGGAAGAAATTCTTGAGGTTTCTGACGGTGTCATGGTAGCACGTGGTGATATGGGGGTGGAGATTCCTCTGGAGGAGGTACCGGTTCTGCAGAAAAAGATGATCCGTATGGCAAATATGCAGGGAAAGCATGTTATCACAGCAACTCAGATGCTGGAATCCATGATTAAAAATCCCAGACCTACAAGAGCAGAGGCTACAGACATTGCCAATGCGATTTATGACGGAACCACAGCAATCATGCTTTCAGGAGAAAGTGCTGCCGGTAAATATCCTGTAGAAGCTGTAAAAACCATGGCAAGAATTGCGGTAAGTGCAGAAAACAACCTGGATTATCGTTCTATGCTGCATCGCAGTGAGAAAATTGACAAATCAGAGATAACCACGGCGATTGCATATGCAACCTGTTCTGCTGCCATGGATTTGAAGGCGGCTGCAATTATTACTGTTACCATGTCCGGATATACTGCAGGCGCGATTTCCAGATTCAAGCCTGACTGCCCGATTATCGGATGCACCGTGAATGAGAGGGTATGTAAGCAGCTTAATCTGCAGTGGGGCGTTGAGCCACTGATGATTGAAAAGAAGAATAATTCGGAGGAGCTCTTTGCAGTAGCGGTAGAAGAGGCGAAGAAAGCCGGATATGTAAAGCCCGGGGACACTGTTGTGATCACAGCCGGCGTTCCTCTTGGTATTGTTGGTAAGACAAACATGATTCATGTCGTTGAGGTAGAGTAAAAACATGGGAAGAATCATATATCTTATGGGGAAGAGCTCAACCGGTAAGGATACAATCTATAAGCGATTGTTGCAGGAGATGACACCATCGCTCCAAAGGATTGTCCCCTACACTACAAGACCTATGAGAAGCGGGGAGCATCAGGGGGTGGAATATTTTTTCACAGATGAAGCCGGTTTTCAGAAGCTCCAACAGGATGGCAAGGTGATAGAAGCCAGAGAGTATCATACCATGTACGGTCTCTGGAGATATTTTACCGCGGATGACGGTCAGATAGCGCCGGAGGCTAATTATATTATGATAGGTACTCCGGAAGGCTTTGGCATGCTTCAAAATTATTTCGGCAGAGAAAAAATGTTACCGGTATTGATTGAGGTTGACGATGGGGTGCGCTTGCAGAGAGCACTGAATCGGGAAAGAAAACAACAAAATCCAAAGTATACAGAGATGTGCCGCCGATTTTTGGCAGACAGCGAGGATTTTGCTGAGGACAAGCTTCGTGAAGTGGGAATTGGGAGAAGCTTTGTCAATGAGAATCTCGAGAATTGTATTGTGGAAATCAAACAATATCTTTCGGAGGAACTGGCTATCAACTGATGCCCGGTTACCACATGCGGAAATCCAAGTGACCGATTGTCTTAAAACTTATGAAAGGGGGCAGAGATTTGGATATCAAGGTAAATCAGGTCAGTCAGTCAGCACCTGTGGAACAGGTGAAAAGTACGCAGCCGACTGACGGAACATTCAAATTTATGCTTGCCAGTCACATTGAAGAAGCGGATTTACAGGCAAGACTCAATACATTGATGGAAGAAATCACCATGCAGGGAGAGCGCTTATATAAGCGTCGGGATGTGAAGGATATGAAGCATTATCGGGGCTTGGTTAAGGAATTCCTTAATGAGGTGATAACTCGTTCCCATAGCTTTTCCAGAGAGAATTTTCTGGACAGGAGGGGACGTCATCGGGTCTATGGAATCATTCGTCTGGTGGATGAGAATCTCGATCAGCTGGCACAGGAGTTGATGAAGGATGAAAAGGATAACCTGGCTATTTTGAACAAGATTGGAGAGATTCGCGGCTTGCTTCTGGACATCTTTACATAAGGGGGATAAATATGGCACAATTTCAGGATATTATCGGACAGGAACAGATTAAGGAGCATTTGCAGAATGCAATTTCTTCCGGCAAGGTGTCCCACGCCTATATCATTAATGGGGAAAAATCTTCCGGTAAGGAATTTATCGCCGGTGTTTTTGCCATGGCATTACAGTGTGAAAAAGGGGAGCAGGAGCCTTGTCAGGAATGTCATTCCTGCAAACAGGCTCTGACCAACAATCATCCGGACATTATCAGAGTCACTCATGAGAAACCCAATACTGTCAGCGTGGACGACATACGTACGCAGGTAAATAATGATGTGGGAATAAAGCCTTACAGCAGTCCCTATAAGATTTATATTATCAACGAAGCGGAGAAGATGAATACCCAGGCGCAGAATGCTATTCTAAAGACCTTGGAGGAGCCGCCGGAATATGTCGTGATTCTTTTGCTTACCTCCAATATTAATGCCTTTTTACCAACTGTTCTGAGCCGTTGCGTAGTGATGAATATGCGTCCGGTAGCAGATGATCTGATGAAAAAATATCTGATGGAGGAACTACAGATACCGGATTATAAAGCGGATGTTTGTGTGGCTTTTGCAAGAGGTAATGTCGGTAAGGCCAAGGCCTTGGCCTCCAGTGAAGAATTTGAAAATGTGAAGGCGGAAGCGTTATCCCTCCTGAAGTACATGAAGGATATGGAGCTGAATGAGATTATTTCAGCGATAAAGAAGGTCACCGAGTATAAGCTGGAGATTAATGATTATCTGGATATTTTCGCAGTCTGGTACAGGGATGTTTTGCTTTTTAAAGCAACCAATGATGTGAATCACCTGGTGTTTCGGGAGGAGATTCAGGTTCTTCGGAAAACTGCGCAATACAGTAGTTATGAGGGGATAGAGCGTATCCTGGAGGCATTGGAGACTGCAAAACGCAGATTGGACGCGAATGTGAGCTTTGAGCTTACTATGGAGCTTCTCATGCTGACGATTCAGGAAAACGGCTAAAGCATAAATCAAGGCAAACGAATCGGTCACAAAGCTATGGTATTTTATCAATTTATATGTTAGAATAGCAGTTGTGATGCGCTTTCTGCATCACGGCTGCTTTTTTGTATCTGCGGGGAACCGCTTTGAATATGAGACACAAAAGTGTCGGTGAGGTGGATAAATGACAAAAGTAATTGGTGTGAGATTTAGGACAGCGGGTAAAATTTATTTCTTTGATCCGTTGAATTTCGAAATAAAAAGGGGAGACCATGTCATTGTGGAAACTGCCCGTGGGATTGAGTTCGGCACGGTAATGACCGGTGTGACAGAGGTGGAGGATGATAAAATAGTTCAGCCGCTGAAGCCGGTTTTGAGATTGGCAACAGAACGGGATGTAGAACAGGAAGCGAATAACAAGCTCAAGGAGAAAGAGGCATTTAAGATATGTCTTGAAAAGATTCATGCCCGTGAACTGGATATGAAGCTGATTGATGCCGAATATACCTTTGACAATAATAAGGTTTTGTTCTATTTCACTGCAGACGGAAGAATTGATTTTCGCGAGCTGGTAAAGGATCTGGCGGCTGTGTTCAAGACCAGAATCGAGTTGCGTCAGATTGGCGTGAGAGATGAAACCAAGATTGTGGGTGGAATCGGTATCTGTGGTCGCCCCCTGTGCTGTCATAGCTATCTTGCTGATTTTATCCCTGTGTCAATTAAAATGGCAAAGGAGCAAAACCTGTCCTTAAATCCTACTAAGATTTCCGGTGTCTGCGGCAGACTGATGTGCTGCCTGAAGAACGAAGAGGAAACTTACGAGGAATTAAATCGCAGACTCCCCGGAATTGGAGATTTCGTAACAACGGATGACGGCTTAAAGGGTGAGGTACAGAGTGTAAATGTGCTGAGACAGCTGGTGAAGGTTGTTGTGGAAGAGGGAGACGAGAAGGAAATCAAGGAATATCCTGTGGAGAGACTTCAATTCAGAAAGCGCCACGGCAAAAAGGAGAAACTGTCTCTGTCCAAAGAAGAACTGGAAGAGCTGGAGAAGCTGGAAGAGGAAGAAATACAGGAAATTCAGGAGGCCTCCGGCAAGCAGGGGAATGCCGGTCAGGAGAATAAAAGAAACAAATATCAGGAGAATGAACAGCGCCGTGAAAAGGAGCATTCTGAGAACGGAGTAACACAGGAAGCTGAGCAGCGCAGGGATGGCAGAAGTTCGCAGGGGAACGAACGCCGCAGGGAACACAGGCATTATCAAGGTGGAGAGCAGCGTCGGGAGAACAGGGCATCTCAGAATGGCGAGCGTCGTAAGGAGAATCGTGATCGTCAGCGCGGAGAAAGCGCTAAGGAATATAACAGGGAAGTGGGAAAGGACAACGCCGGGTCTCAGGAGAGAGAGCAGCGCAGGGAACGGCAGGATAACAGGAATCATAGGTTCCGTCACAACCGCAGAGGAGACGGCAGACAGAAGCAGGAAGGGCAGGCCGGTCAAAATGCTGATTAATCTTAAGGAGAATGAACGAATAGATGACCTTCAGAGAAACGGTTATCAGATTATTCAGAATCCCGGAAAGTTTTGTTTTGGCATGGATGCGGTTCTGCTGACAGGATTTGCCCACGCCAGACAGGAAGATCGTCTGCTCGATATGGGTACGGGAACCGGCATCATCCCTCTTCTTATGGAAGCCAAGTATCACTGCGCACATCTGACCGGACTGGAGATTCAGCCGGAGAGTGCGGATATGGCTGAGAGAAGCGTTGCACTAAACGGACTTACGGATAAGATTACCATTGTAACCGGTGATATCAAAGAAGCAGACAAAATCTTTCAGTCTGCTTCTTTTGACTGTGTTACCTGCAATCCGCCCTACATGATTGGGAATCACGGAATTGCCAATCCGGATGCACCGAAGGCGATAGCGAGACATGAGCTTCTCTGCACCCTGGAGGATGTGGTAAGTCAGGCGGCAAAGCTGGTAAAGCCGGGAGGAAGTTTTTTCCTGGTTCACAGACCGTTCCGATTGGCAGAGATTATGAATATCATGGTGAAATATAAGCTGGAACCTAAGCGCATGCAGCTGGTGTATCCCTATATCCATAAGGAACCCAACATGGTGCTGGTGGAGGCAGTACGTGGTGGGAAACCGCGTATGACAGTGGAAAAACCCCTGATTGTTTTTCAATCTCCCGGGGTTTATATGCCTGAGATCCGGGAATTATACGGATTTTGACGGGATATGTTTTGCTATAGTATGTGCTTTGAACCAATACAGATATATTAGCTGGATGACAGGGAGGAGAAGACAGTGACCGGGACTCTGTATTTGTGTGCCACTCCCATCGGCAATCTACAGGATATGACACCTCGTGTGACGGATACGCTCCGAATGGTGGATGTGATTGCTGCGGAGGATACTAGAAACAGCATCAAGCTGTTGAATCATTTTGACATTCATACGCCTATGACCAGTTATCACGAATATAACAAGGTGGAGAAGGCGAGACAGCTCATAGGACAGCTCCAAAACGGGCAAAATATTGCTTTGATTACAGATGCGGGAACTCCCGCAATCTCAGACCCAGGAGAGGTTCTTGTGAAAATGTGTCATGAATGTGGTGTGCCTGTGACATCTCTGCCGGGACCGGCTGCCTGCATCACTGCATTAACGCTGTCAGGACTTTCTACCAGGAGATTCTGTTTTGAAGGCTTCCTGCCGTCAGACAAAAAGGAAAAGAGACAGGTATTGGACGAGCTGTCGGAAGAGACGAGAACAATGATTCTCTATGAGGCGCCGCATCACCTGGTAAAAACACTGGAGGAGCTCTACGAGACGCTGGGAGAGAGAAGGATAACTCTGTGTAGGGAGCTGACCAAGAAATTTGAGTCTGTCATGCCTACAACCATGACACGGGCGCTGAAGTACTATGAAACGGAGGAACCTCGCGGAGAGTATGTGCTGGTAGTGGAGGGAAAAAGCCGGGAAGAGAAGCGCCGGGAAGAGATTGCCTCCTGGGAAAGCATGACGGTGGAGGAGCACATGGAGCATTACCGTGCACAGGGCTTAGATGATAAGACAGCCATGAAACAAGTGGCGAAGGACCGTGGGGTGGGAAAAAGGGAAATCTATGCCTGCCTGCATACGGAGAAAAAGTAGGAGGAACCTATGGCTGCAACAAATTGTGACATGTGTGTCAATTATGTATATGATGAGGACTATGAGTGTTACTGCTGTCTGGTAAATCTGGATGAGGATGAGATGTACCGTTTCCTGTCCGGTACCCAGCAGGCGTGCCCTTATTATCGTCTGGACGATGAGTATGGTGTGGTTCGCCACCAGATGTAAACGGAGGTCAGGATGAAGTTTTTAAGACAGATAGCGATTATCATGGGCATCTCCTTTCTGGCTGAGCTGCTGGAGGCGCTGATACCCCTACCCATAGCTGCCAGTATGTATGGATTGGTTCTCATGCTTCTCGGATTGGTTACAAAGTTAATACCCTTAGAGAAGGTGGAGGGAGCAGCAGATTTTCTGATTGAGATCATGCCTCTCCTTTTTGTACCACCAACGGTCAGTGTGATTGCGAATCTTGAAGCTTTGAAGAGTATTCTGGTTCCTCTTCTGGTGATTTGTATTTCTACCACTATCTTGATTATGGCAGTGACAGGCAGAACAGCCCAGAGTCTTATGCGCATAGGCAGATCAGGTGGAGAGAAACAGGAAAGCCGGACAGTAGATTGCGGGAAGAACAAGATGAAGAATAAGTTGGCTGCCGGAGAGGAGGAGAAAACCGATGAATGAGATACTTACCCAGTCTGTTTTCTTTGGAATGTTTTTAACCCTGGCTTGCTTTGAAATCGGTCTATGGGTCAAGAAGAAGGCAAAGATAGCCATAGCCAATCCACTTCTGGTGGCGGTAATCCTTATCGTAGCGGTTTTGACACTGTTCCATATTGATTATGAAAATTACAAAAAAGGGGCCGATTATATTCAGTATTTCCTGACTCCTGCTACGGTGAGTCTTGCAGTACCGCTGTACAGACAGCTTTCTTATCTGAAAAAATACCCGCTGGCTATCATTGGCGGAATTGCTGCGGGGGTACTTACGGCTATGGGCAGTATCTTTCTCCTGAGCATGGCTTTCGGGCTGAATCGTGAGCAGTATGTGACCCTGTTGCCGAAGTCCATTACCACGGCTATCGGCATGGGAATATCGGACAAGATGGGTGGCATGGCAGCCATTACAGTCATTGCCATCAGTGTCACCGGCATCACCGGTACCATTCTGGCGGAGGCGGTGTGCAAGTTGTTCGGAATCAGGGAGCCGGTGGCAAAAGGCCTGGCAATCGGTACCTCGGCACATGCACTGGGAACCTCCAAGGCCATGGAAATAGGAGAGGTGGAAGGTGCCATGAGCAGTCTCTCCATTGTGGTGGCGGGAATTATGACAGTGATGTCGGTTCCACTCTTTGCCACCCTGATACAGTGAAAGCACATGGATGGAATCAAGTCTTGAGGAGGCAGGTTGTGAAATGCGGAGGAATGTAGTTGTAATACTGTTGTTTGCACTTATTTTGACAGCATGCGGGAAAGGAGATACGGTGGGCGCTACTACGCCGATATCTGAAAGTACCGCGAAAATTGAAGTGAAACCGGAAGAAACCGGAGATGAACGGGAAAATACGAATGAGCAGGAAAATACGAATAACCGGTTAGAGAATGAGTTCTTCGGGGTAACCCTTAAAACGTGGGAGCAAAAGGCGGTAGATGACGGCTACGGAAATGTAAAGGATACCTTAACCATTGTTTTTGAGTTTGAGAATATTACAGATCAGACCTATTACAAACAAGACGAGGAGATTCTGCCCGGGGCATGCTGGGAAAAGAAGATAGTTGACTCGGTAGAAAGATGGAAAGAATATGCCGGAGGCCGCAACTGGATTCATTATCGGTTGTTTGATACAGAACAAAACGAAATTTTTGCAGGCGGACTGTGTTTTGAAATGGATGAAGAGCTGAAGGTAGTGAATATGGAAATCTTTGCTGAATAGAGCCGGCATAATAGGCTTCTTGTTTGCTGGCGAGTGGTGGCATAGATTTGTGATTAAACTTATCATGAGAAAGGGCAAACCTCAGCAAGTTACCTGAAATTAGATAATGTGTTTGAGAATTAAACACTGCCTCATTCCATTCTCCCGCCGGATCAAAACTAAAATATATCAGCAAAAAATAATCTATCCCTCCAACAATCAAAGTTACAAGAGAGAGAATGTTTACTGCTTTTTGTCTTTGGCAACAAAGATTTCGAAAATTCATTATTGTTAATGCTCCCGGAATCAAAATTGCAACAACTATTATTAATCCATACACTAATAAATCGTCCACATATAACATATAACTTTGCCCTTTCTGTTACATTACTTTTAACACCCGGAATTTATTGTTGCTACTTTTAGGATACGGTATAACTTTTCTGTCTCAAATATCCAAAAGAGAAAACGAAACGCAACTCATGCGAAATTTCAAATTCATGCATACTTTCAATCTCTCCACAAGACTAAAATTCGTCTCTCAGTTAAACACGCCGGCTTACTGCAAGTTAATTTACAGTTCCGTATGAGCAATTTCCGTACCTTTCTTAAATCGATTCTTCAAGGGCAGATAGTATATCAGCATCATGAACAGCGGTTGCTGCCACGACAAGCCTATGACATACCCAATCAGTTTTATGTTCGCAGACAAAATGCCGACTATAAAGGCAAGAACAGAAGAAACTATAATTAACCATTTGGTAAATATCATCTCAGATTCCATAACTATGTCTTGCTTTCTGATTGTTGTTACCCTAAGCAATATTGCGAAAATCAGAATAAATATCGTCGCAAACAATACATCTGAGCCTATCACAAGAAAAATCGTCAATCCGTTTACTCCCGCAACTGTAAGGTTAGCTATTGGTGTAAAATCAGAACCGTCAATATTTATGTTGTCCACATATTTGATTAAATTTTTGCCCAACATTACATTATATATTTCTCTTATATATCCTATTGAAAATATCCAATTAAGTATTGATGCTGCAATCAGCAGAACTCGTCTGACTAAACCTCTGCCCATTGTAATTCCCCCTCTAACTTCAAATCTTCTGTTGTTTTCAGTCTCTTCGCAAGACTGAAAGTTGTCGTCTCGCTTGCAAAGATAAAATTTCAATTTTTCAATCTACGCTATTTAACCACTTTAATACCTTTTCGGCTATCTCTTTTGGCGTTCCGCTACTACAATCTAATGTATCAAACTTAGTATCGCCTAATGACTCATGAGTTCTGAAATAATTATTATAATCTACTGAACTCTGGATCCAGCCCTCATCATCTATACCCCTGCCATCTGTCATCCTCTTTCTAAGGATTTCAGGCTTTGATGTAAGTGCTAAGACCTTAACTTCAGAGAAGAATCTTTTACCATAAGTATTGTGAAGTCTGTCTATCCCACCAGCCATTGCCCATACTACAGGCTTTTTGCTCTGTGCTATATTTTTTGACACACAATATATTTGCTCAATAAAATCATTTTCCTCTTCATCATTTTGCGGCCATGCAATATTTCGAAGCCAATCAACATCAATAAAAACAAACTCGTCAGTCATTTTCTGAAGTTCTATTGCTGTTGTTGTTTTACCGACTCCACTGCAACCTGTCAAAAAGAAAATCGGGAGTTTTTCAAATTTCCATTCATTCCCACATTTAGGGCATTTTATTATATTGCCTTTTACTTCTTTATCCCATTCATAATTTCCGCAGGCAGAACATATTCCTAACATTTTATTATCCTCTTCAATTTATCAAAATTATCTTGTCCTGTTGCCCACACAATTGCAGGCACATTTCCTCCGCAAAATTTCGTTCTGAACCTTTCTCACCTGTTATAATATATATTTACTGTAATACTCATAACACACCTCCCCGAAGCACTAAAAATAGGAATCTACAAATCATTACCGGGATAACTTATCGTATCGCCCCAAGACATTACTTCTTCACAAAACTCAGGAATCTCCAATAAACCATATCTCCACATAAAAGCACGATCTTTTTCTGACATTTCATTCAAATTCATCCATCGCACTTCTTTAATTGGCTGGTCATCCACTGGTTCTTCCGGATCATATCCCTTGATTGCTTCCTGTTCCTTGGGTACACTTACCCAAAATGAATATTCTGTTCTTTCGTGATTATATACCTCTGCCAGTTTTCTTATTATGACGCCATCAAGTCCGCATTCCTCTTTAAGTTCCCTGATTGCAGTCTGTTCGGGAGTTTCACCATCTTCGATTCCACCACCGGGAATTGAGTAAAAAGTTCTGCCTTCATAACACAGTTTTTCCATAAGAATTTTCTTGTCTCTTATAACAAATACAACGCTTCTATTTCTCATAGCAACCCCTCTCACAGCAAAATCGGAATTGAACAAAATCGCTGCGCGATGGCCTGCCAAGGCTGTGGCGCAGCTTTTCTT
>SAMEA3663269__coassemble_538_pt1 | contig 13326 bp, 7 predicted proteins | sample SAMEA3663269__metabat2_low_PE_038 | metagenome-assembled genome bin SAMEA3663269 (sample SAMEA3663269) | pig gut metagenome | biome: pig gut; feature: pig-associated habitat; material: faeces | place: China | collected 2013
CAGCGTGATTCACACCGGCTCCGGATTCATTACCCAGTGACCAGAAAAGTACAGAGGGATGGTTTTTGTCGCGAAGCACCATGCGGGTAGCACGCTCCATGTAAGCATTCATCCATTCCGGAGAAGAGCTTAAGCCGCCGCCATAACCATGGGTTTCAATGTTAGCTTCGTCTACAAGATAAATACCGTATTCGTCACAAAGGTCATACCAGATTGCGTTATTGGGATAGTGACAGGTACGAACAGCGTTAAAATTTAAACGTTTCATACAAAAGATTTCTTCTTTCATTCTATCCACAGAGACAACGCGACCGGAGGAAGGGCAGAATTCATGACGATTGACACCTCGGATGATCAGCCTTTCGCCGTTGAGCGTAAGGATGCCACGCTCGGTGATATCGAGCTGACGAAATCCCACACGGCAGCTTTCGATGTCTGTGGTGGTTCCGTTCTTATCCTGCAATTCCAAAACTAAGGTGTACAATTCCGGAGTCTCTGCCGTCCAAAGCGCAGGTTTTTCCACCGTGGCGGATACCGAAGCGACATATTTGGGGGTCAAATATGCCTGGTATTCGGAAAAGGGTTTTGAGCAGAACTCGGTTATTTTGGTATTGTTCTTATCATATAAGGACAGCTTTACATAGTGTTCCCCAAAAAGAGGATACGTCTGGTCCGGCCAGATAGTAACCATCAACGTGGAGGTGGTAAAATCATTGTTTTGGAATCTTGTTTCAACCTTGTAGTCTAAGATATGGTCTTTGTGCTTGGCAATGATACGCACATCTCTAAAAATGCCATACAGATGCCAATAATCCTGATCTTCCAGATAACTTCCGTCACAGAAGCGAAGAACAGAGACTGCTATCGTATTCTGGCCGGCGTGAATGTAATCGGTCAGGTCGAACTCAGCATTCAGCTTACTGTCCTGTGAATACCCTACCTCCTGCCCGTTCACCCAGAGAGAAAAGCAGGATTCCACACCGCCAAAATCAATCAGAATCTGTCTGCCGATGTAGCTTTCCGGAATGTCAAAGGTTCGAATATAGCAGCCGTTCAGATTGTCTTTGGGAACAAAGGGAGCGTGTAAATCAAAGTTCCCGGTAGTGGATTCTATTTCGAAGGGCTGGGAGCCGTTTTCTCTCTTGAAGGGATAGAGAATATTGGTATAGACCGGCTTGCCGTATCCGTGATACTCCCAGTTTGCAGGAACGGGCAGGCTTTGCCAGTGGGAACAGTCAAAATCATTTTGCCAAAATGGTTCAGCCTCTTCCGGAGAGGAATACATGCGAAATTTCCATAAGCCATTTAAGCTCATGACAAAAGCGGATGCATTGCGGTCGTTGCTTAACGCCTGCTCAACGGATTCATAAGCACCGTAAGGGGTATGCATCGGGTATCGGTTCCTTTGCGTGACATATTGATTTTCCCAATCCTTTAACTGATTCATTGACACAATTCCTTTCCTGATGGAATAAAATATTTGTTTTTTTTACCGGTAATGATACAATATGGGTAACTATTCAGAGCCATGTAAATTTCAAAAAAATCCTATAATAAAGATACTAAATAATCACTGGGAGCGAAATGGCAAAGATGGTTTTTTTTTTATCCAATCTGGTAAAAGCGAGGAAATCATGATAAATTATCAGGCATATGAAAAGAAGAGAGATGAAATCACACAAAGTGATGTGATTTATCGATGTATAGGAGAAAATCTGAAAAACGGAATTGTTGCATGCGGATTTATGAAAAAAGAAACTGCGGAACGATCCCAATACCATTTTACCAACGAGTTCTACAGTTGCTTTCTTTTGCTGCGGGGAAGCGGAGAATATATTACGGAGGATGGCGAAAGATTTTTGTTGGAAGCAGGGGATCTGGTACAGAGAGTTCCCGAAATTGTTCATTCAACGAGAGTGGAACCGGATGGACAATGGTTGGAATTTTTTATATCTGTAAGTGCTGATTTTTATGAAGCAGAGAAAAAGCTGGGCGTACTACCGGGTACACCGGTGAGAAAGAAGGCATTCTATACCGCCGACCTGGACCGGTATAAGGGTCTTATCAGGAAGCTCAAGGCAGCTACTCAAAACGAGCTTCCCACAATCGCATTAGAGCTGGAACATGAGCTTTTATACATGTTTGGGTATGGAAAAGCAAAGAATGAAACCACAAATAAGGACGATTACCTGCAAACGGTACATGATATTTTGGAACAGAATCTGGACCGTGAAATCTCGGTGGAGAAGTTAGCCGGAGACATACCTATGGGATATGAATCGCTCCGAAAGGAATTTCGGAAGAAATACGGTATTTCACCGGGAAAATACAGAATAGAAAAAAAGATGGAGCAGGCCTGTATGCTTCTGGAGAGTGGGATTCCCATCAAGGAAATCGCGCAGATGGTGGGATATGAGGATGTCTATTCCTTTAGCAAACAATTTACAAAAACATACCACATTGCACCGGGGAAATTTCGAAAGAACAAAATTTAAAAATTGGAAGAGTCAGAATCTCGATATTGCGGATGAAATAATGCCGGAGTAGTTTATTTCTAACACTTAGATTATAAAAAAGGAGGTACATTTTACGATTGACCGTGATGCATTGAAGGGGAAGGACGAAGCGAACTGTACGGTACAGATTGTTTTTGATAACGGTCAGAAGACTTTTTCAAGATTACTTTTCAAAGCAGAAAACGGTTTGTCGGAAATAAAAGAGGATATACCGTATCTGAAAAGTATTATACGGAATGGTTTGATCAGGAATGGGCAGACGGGGTAAGGGATCATTCTCGTATTACAACCATGTCGGTCACTCTGCAGGAGGGACGGAATGATATCTGCTTCTATGCAGGTGAGCCGGGAGTGATCCTGGAAAAGGTGGTATTCTATTCTGCAGACAGTGACTTGCCGGGCAGCTAACTGGGACCGGAAGAGAGCCTTGCAGAAGTTAAGGATGACTTGAATATCACCGTTGCAGGCAAAAATTTTTCTTTTATAATAATTATGTGTGTGGTAAAATTACTTTACAAGATGTTTCCATATGTTGTGTTGATAAAAACAAAGGAAATAAAGGAGTGCATATGAAGAAAGGGCAAAGAAGTATTACCTCTCACATCCGACACATGGTTATTCTCGATATTATTGTATTGGTTCTCATTATGGAAATCTGCTCTGTGGTATCCATTCGGAAGGCATTGATTACAGACACGCGTAACGAGATTTCCATGAATACGGATAATGGTGCCACCTTTATTGATAACTGGTTAAAGAAAAAAGCATCTCAGACAGAGATCATTGCCGCATCGTTCAAGGCCATGCCGAATATTTCCGATGATGCGGCAGAAGCCTATCTGACCGAATGTGCAGCGGAAGATGCCGATGTCCTGAATTATTATTTTTGCCGGGAAGGGATTCCCTATGTGGTTTACAACGGAGGCATATTTGAGCTGGATCCCACCGGAAGAAGCTGGTGGGCGGATTGCTGGGCTGTGGAAAAGACAATTATCACAGATGCTTATGTGGATGCCAATTCCGGCGGCATTGTAGTGTCTGTTGCCACTCCCTTTTATTACGGTAACAAAAAGGCAGTCATCCTTGCGGATATTACGCTGGATGCTTTAATCGGCAATCTGACAGAACTGAATAATGACTATATGGCGGTTTATGTTACGGCTGCGGACGGAACGATTATCATGCATAACGACAATTCCCTTTGTATGCAGAAGGACGGTACCTCCACAAAGATCACAGATGTATATGAAATGGATACGGACAGTGTGGAAATACAGACCATCCGGGGCATGGATGGCGGAAGCTATTATCTTGGACTGAAAAGCGTGGAAAGCAACGGCTGGCAGCTGGGTGCATATCTTCCCCGGTCTTATGTGTTCGGAAGAGTGATGAAGGCTATCATTTTTGTGGCTTTGTCTGCTGTCATAGTCGGTGCAGTCTGTATCGCTACGCTGGCAGTGATCTTAAAGAGACAGCTGGGTCCCATGAATACCATGAAGTCCTTTATTAAGGAGACTGTCGTAGGTCAGGATAAGGTTCCTTACTACAGACATGAGGAAGAGGAAATCAGCTTTCTCATTGAAGAGCTCAAGGAGAAATTTGTCGCTACCATTCGTAAGACCATGACGGAGATGAAGGGTGTGGACGGAAACATCCGGGAAGCAAATGCCTCCGTAAGCGGGATCGCAGACGCCGTAAGCAATATCTCTGCCGTGATTGAGGAAACGGCAGCAGCCATGGACATGCAGACCGAGAATATTCGTCATATTAACGATGACTGCGGTACGATTTCCAAGGCATCGCAGACCGTTGCCCGTCAGGCGCAGGAGATGGCAGCCAACTCCAATGATATCGTACAGCATATCAATACATTGCTGCCACAGATGCAGGCTTTAAAGGAAGCTTCCCTCGGCAGCTGCAGAGCCGGTCAGGAGAGACTGGAGGAAGCCATCAGGGAGGCACAGTGTATCAGGGAGATTACTTCTATCTCCGATGCGATCTCGGGGATTGCTTCCCAGACCAATCTGTTGTCCCTGAATGCATCGATTGAGAGTGCGAGAGCCGGTGAGGCGGGCAGAGGCTTTGCCGTGGTCGCTGAGGAAATCAGAAAACTGTCCGATGAGACCGGCAACGAGATCAACAAGGTCTCCAGCCTTGCGGCCAGATTGCTTCATGCAGTCGATACATTGACGAGGGAGACAACGGATACCGTTGAAAAGATGACCTCCGATATCGAGCAGGCATTCGAGAAGCTGAATGAGCTCGCAGGACAGTATAAAGCCAGTGCAGAGTATTACAGCTCTATCTCCACTGACCTCGGTGCAAGCTCGCAGGAGCTGTTTGCATCCGTGCATGCAGTGACGGCTTCCGTCGAGGATATCAACAAGAGCCAGAAGGATGTCAACCTTGCGATAGACGGTGCGAGCCGGGATATTCAGGGTGTGGCGGCGGATGCAGTGTCCATGAAGGATAAGGTAGAGCAGGTGTCCGCAGCAGTGGACGAGGTATCAGCAACAGTACAGCAATTCAATGTGTAGATTATCAGCAAGGGCGTGGGACACTATGATTTCCTGTAGTGTCCCAATGCCTTTTTGTGTTTAAATCAGTCGGACATGCAAGGCTTCCGCCGTTTTGGGAGGAGATAACTTATGTTTGTGGATTATATGCTGTTTACGGTGATCGCTTTTGTGACAGGAACAGTTATTTTATTTCGCATCTTGAGTTCCAATAAGAAATACCGGGAAAAGGGCTTTCTGCAACTTATTATTCTTGCGGTTTGCCACAATATCATTGACCTATTCTGGGGGCTTACCTATTTTGATAAAATAGGAATGGGACCTCTGGGTTTACAGATTTCCACTTCCCTGTATTTTGTTTCCAATGCGATTCTTGCATTTACCTGGTTTGCCTTTTTGTATAGTATGCTTAACAGAGAAAATCCGAAAAAAGGGATACTGACTCTGGCGGCGATACCTATGGCAGCGGTTATTTTTATGGTGATTGCCAATGTATGGACAGGTCTGCTCTTTACCATCGGGGATACGGTTGATTCCTATGCAAGAGGAAAATGGTATATCATTGAGCGAATCGGAACAACGGGATATTTTGTCGTTATTTTTGTCTGGGCAGTTATAAGATGTATTCAGGCAAAAGAGAAAGCCGGGAGAAAAAAAGGTGCCGTCGTTATCCTGTTTGCGGTTGTCCCCCTGGTATTTGATTTTTTGCAGGTATTCTTCGTAACAGTACCGTGTACTTCCGTGGCATTTCAGATTGCCATTATCAATGTATTTGCGTTTATTTCCGTGGAACGCAGAGAAAATGTTCTGCTCAGTGCTTCTGAGCGGCAGCTGGAAGAAAAGCAGAGAAAGCTTGAAGAGATCAATGAAGAATTAAGCAGCAGAATTGCTCAGATACAATCCATGAGTGAGATATATACCTCCGCTTATTACATTGATATGAGCGACGGAAGTTTTGTGGAGCTGTCATCTGTAAAGCATGTGCATGCTCACATTGGCGTATCCGGCGATGCAACAGAGCGACTGCGCTATTTCTGCCATCACATGATAGAGCCTTCCTATACGGAGGAAATGCTGGAGTTTGTGGATTTGTCCACATTGGACCAAAGACTTGGCAACAACAAAATCATCTCTAAACAGTTTTTAAGCACTGTATATATTTCTCCTGAGACAGGCAACAAGCCCATCTGGGCAGAATGCTCTTTTATCGTCGGAGACCGCACCCCGGATGGCAAGCTTTCCCATGTGCTCTATACTACCCGCATCATTCATGACGCCAAGATAAAAGAACTGGAAGCCATAGAAAAAATGCGGGATGAGATGGAAATCGCAGGTACGCTCAGCAGAGAATATCCGGATGTTATGCTGCTTGATCCGGTAAATGATACCGCTGTGACCATCAAGCGTTACGGAAAGGTCATTGCAGAAGATCAGAGAACCCATCGACGTTCTTATCAGGATACCTGGAATTATTATATTACCAAATATGTTCCGGAGGAGGACAGAGACGCTCTTTGGACCGACATTTCGTTGGACAAGGTGAAAGCGGAGCTGGAAAAAAACGATTCTTATTCCTGCACTTATCGCGTGAATCTGAGCGATACAGGGATTCATCATTATCAGGCTTCTTTTATCAGACTATATACCAGACATAATGCAGAGAGTCAGATCATCCTGGGATTCCGCTGTGTCGATGCCATTGTGGAGGAAGAACATAAAAACAGAGCAGTACAGGAAGAACAGCTTCGTATCATCGGTGCTCTGAGCCGGGAATATAGCAGTCTGTTTAAAATTGATGCGAATACAAGAAAAATGACACTTTATCGTACGGATGGAGTCGCATTTGATCCTGAGGTGTTGAACAAGCTGCTTGCCCTTGAGGATTATGAGCTGATTTTGTCCAAATACATTGATACCTTTGTTGTTCCGGAAGATCGTGACCGACTCAAGGAGTCTATCAATCTTTCCATCCTTATGGAGAAGGTGCTTGAGCAGGGACTGTACAAGCTTGGATACAGAAGAGTCAAAGATGGCGTCATTTCCTATTTTGAGATGAATACGGCCAAAACGGTGGATTCAAGCGGAAAGATCACTTTTATCCTGGGCTTGCGGGATGTGGATGAGGAAGTACGGCGCCAGCTGAAGCAGACCAGAGAGATGGAAGTGCAGCGTGAGATCATTGAAGGTCTTGGCTCAGAATACGATTCTGTTCTTGTTGTAGATCCCAATGCGGATACGGTTAATTTTTTACGTATTGCAGACGAGCATGTTGACTCTACAAAGCAGCTCCTGTCCAGAGAGGGGAACTCCTGGACAAAAGTGATGCAGACCTATGTTAAGGAACAGGTATCGGAGAACAGTCGTGCGGAGTATTCTGAAAAAATGAGTCTGGAATACATCCGTTCCAGAAATGAGGATTACTCAGTCACTGTTGAAGTGTTAATGAATGGGGAATACCATTATATCCAGTTGAGAGTTGCTTATGTTCATGCAACAGACGGAAGCCATGTAGCAGTGATTGGAACAAGAAATGTGGATGATCTGATCAAAAAAGAGCGCCAGCAGGAAATGGCACTTCAGGCTGCTTATGATGTGGCGGAAGCAGCAAACAGGGCAAAGACCGACTTCCTGTCGAATATGTCTCATGATATACGAACGCCGATGAATGGGATTATCGGAATGACTGCCATCGCAGCGGCGCACATCGATGACCGGGAGCGTGTGCAGGACAGTCTGAAAAAGATAACCAGGGCAAGTAAGCATCTGTTGAGCCTCATTAATGAGGTTTTGGATATGAGTAAGATTGAGTCCGGAAAGGTAGATTTAGCAGAAGAGGAATTCAATCTTTCCGATCTGATCGATAACCTGCTTAACATGACAAATTCACAGATTGAGGAGCATCATCATGAGCTGTCAGTGAATATTACCGGAGTGAGTCATGAGGCAGTCATTGGTGACAGCCTTCGCATCCAGAAGGTCTTTACCAACCTCATGGGTAATGCGGTAAAATATACACCGGACGGAGGCAAAATCAGGCTTTCCATCACGGAAAAAGACAGCAACCGGCCGAGAATCGGGTGCTTTGAGTTCGTTTTCGAAGACAATGGTCTGGGAATGAGCGAGGAGTTCGTGGAGCATATCTTTGAACCCTTTGTCAGAGCACAGAACGAAGGGATACAAAAGATACAGGGGACGGGACTCGGCATGACCATCAGTCGTAATATTGTCCGCATGATGGGCGGTGACATCAAGGTGGAAAGCAAGCTGGGTGAAGGTTCCCGTTTTACAGTTACAATGTATCTGAAATTACAGGATGAAATCATAACAGACAACCAAAAATTCATTGATCTGGATGTGCTTGTGGCAGATGATGATACTTTGAGTCTTGAATCCTGTGTCAGCATGTTATGTGATCTTGGCATGAAGGCAGAGGGTGTCTCCGGTGGTACTGAAGCCGTGAAACAGGTAGTAGAGCATCACGAACAGAACAGGGATTATTTTGCCTGCATTCTTGACTGGAAAATGCCGGATATGGATGGAATTGAAACAACAAGAAACATCCGAAAGGCAGTTGGTTCGGATGTACCGATCATCATTATATCTGCCTATGACTGGTCTGATATTGAGCAGGAAGCCAGAAAAGCAGGTGTCAACGTATTTATCAGTAAACCGCTGTTTCGATCCAGACTGGAGAGAACCTTTGATGGTCTCTTAAATAAAGATGAGGCGGAAACCGGAGAAGCACCGTTTAAATCCCTGGAGGATGTGGATTATTCGAACTACCGGATTCTGCTGGTAGAAGATAACGAACTGAATGCCGAAATCGCAGAAGAAATCTTTAGAACCACCGGTATAGACGTAGACCATGTATGGAATGGTGCGGAGGCTGTGGACAAGATGAAAGAAATCGAGGACGGATATTACGATCTCATTTTTATGGATATACAGATGCCTAAGATGAACGGTTATGATGCTACCAGGGCAATTCGTGCCATGAACCGGGATTACTGCAGACAGGTTCCGATCGTTGCCATGACGGCCAATGCTTTTGCGGAGGATGTACACGCAGCAAAAACCGTAGGAATGAATGAGCACATTGCAAAGCCGCTGGACCTTAAGATACTTATGAAGACGATGAGGAAGTGGCTTGGTTAAACAGGATTTTACGATATAGGAACAGGAGGTGGCATATTGGAGCATGCCGAATATGGACGGCTATAAGGCCACCCGGACCATCCGGAAGCTCGCAGACCCTCAGAAGTCAGGCATTATCATTGTGGCCATGACCGCCAATGCATTTGAGGAAGATAAAAAAAATGCATATGAAGCAGGTATGAACTGGCATATTGCGAAACCCATCAAGATTGATGAGCTTATGTCAGTTTTGACGGAGCTTTTAAAGGCCGGGCAGTGTTGATGAACAATATTTAAAAACAACATTTAAGGGGTCTTAAAATAGAAAAAATCAAAATTCTGATATTAATGCCAGACAAGTATGATAGATGGTAATAAAAGGATTGGGACTCATGCAATGCTGGTGTTTCTCGCATTGAATGGAATAGAGGAAGAGGAAAGTACCTTGTCGGATGCTTCAACTGTTTTTCAAGGTAAGCAGTTTTTTGTCATTTTTTGTCTCCTATGTATTAGTGTTGTGTTTATTGGAAAAAATATGACACGAAAAGGAGACTGAAAATATGAAAGACAAAATCTTTGGTGTGTTACAGCGTATCGGGCGAAGCTTTATGCTGCCGATTGCAATCCTGCCGGTGGCAGGTCTTTTGTTGGGAATCGGAAGTTCCTTTACGAATGATACAATGATTGAAACCTATGGTTTGGAAAAATTTTTGGGAGATAAAACAGTACTTCATGGACTTTTCGTGATTATGAATCGGGTGGGAAGTGCTGTTTTTGATAATCTTCCCCTGATATTTGCGGTGGGTGTGGCAATCGGGATGGCAAAGAGGGAAAAGGAGGTATCCGCTCTGTCATCGGTGATTGCCTATTTTGTCATGAATACAGCCATCAATGCGATGCTCCTGAATCGCGGAGAGATCCTGGAGAATGGTGAGATAACGGCTGATGTTCTGGAGGGAACGATTACCTCCGTCTGTGGAATACAAACATTACAAATGGGTGTTTTTGGCGGTATCATTGTTGGTCTTGGCGTTGCGGCATTGCACAACCGGTTTTACAGGATTGCGCTGCCCAATGCCCTTTCCTTTTTCGGCGGGACGAGATTTGTTCCCATTATCTCTACCCTTGTGTATATGTTTGTGGGTATTTTGTTATATTTTATCTGGCCTGTGATTCAGAACGGAATCTACGCTCTCGGCAGTCTGGTAACGGGAAGCGGATATTTTGGAACATTGATTTTCGGATTAATCAAAAGGGCTCTGATTCCTTTTGGGCTGCATCATGTATTCTACATGCCCTTCTGGCAGACAGGGGTAGGCGGGACAATGAATATAGCCGGACAGCCGGTACAGGGCGGGCAGAATATTTTCTTTGCACAGCTCGCTGATTCCGCTGACATTGTGCATTTCAGTGCAGATGCGACCAGGTACTTTTCCGGGGAATTTATCTTTATGATCTTCGGACTGCCGGGAGCAGCGCTGGCGATGTATCACTGTGCAAAGCCGAAGAAAAAGAAAGCAGCGGGTGGATTGCTGCTTTCTGCTTCTCTGGCATGTATGATGACAGGAATCACGGAGCCCCTGGAGTTTTCCTTCCTGTTTGTGGCTCCCGCGCTTTTTGCTGTCCAGGTCGTTCTGGCAGGCTTTGCCTATATGATTGCCCATGTATTGAATATTGCGGTGGGACTGACATTTTCCGGAGGATTGCTTGACCTTTTTCTATTCGGAATCCTTCAGGGAAATGAGAAGACAAGCTGGTTGAGAATCCTTCCTGTGGGGATTCTTTACTTCTTCTTATACTATTTTATTTTCAGGTTTATGATAAAGAAATTTGATTTTAAGACGCCGGGAAGAGAAGAGGATGATACTGAGACGAAGCTGTATACAAGAGCTGATGTGAATGCCGGAAGGGAACGGGAGAATGCAAAGACAGGCGAAGATTCAAAGGCGGATAGTGACGCCGGGAAGAGACAGGCGGATCCGGTCAGTGAAGCAATCGTCAGAGGTCTTGGCGGCAGGGAAAATATCAGCGATGTGGACTGTTGTGCAACCAGGCTTCGTTGTAGCGTATTTGATGCAAAGCCGGTGGATGACGCCCTACTGAAATCAACCGGGGCATCGGGAGTGGTTCGTAAGGGAAACGGGGTGCAGATCATTTACGGTCCCCATGTCACAGTGATCAAATCGAATCTGGAGGATTATCTGCAGCAGACGCCAAGCCGGGAGCAGACGATGAATGCGGAGCAGACGCAAAAATCGGAGCAGACATCAAACCCGGAGCAGACATCAGATACGGAGATGGATGCACGCATCATAATATCAAGCCCGATGAGTGGTATCGCAGCTAAGCTCTCCACCGCGCCGGATGAAGCCTTTGCAGAGGGCATGATGGGAGACGGTGCCGTGGTCACCCCGGCGGATCCCATTGTGCGTGCACCGGAGGATGGAGAAGTCAGCTTTGTGTTTGATACCAAGCATGCAATAGGGTTTGTAACCGGTTCGGGCATCCAGCTGTTAATCCATGTGGGAATCGATACCGTAAAGCTGAATGGGGAAGGCTTTGAGGTATATGTGGAAAACGGTCAGAAGGTGAAAAAGGGAGAACCCCTGATGAAGCTGGATATGGAGTATTTAAGAGAAAATGCGTCTTCCCTGGCGTCACCTGTTGTATGTACGGAGCTTGCGGAGAACCGCAGGGTTCGTTTGTTGAAGGAAGGAGAAATCCGGGCAGGGGAGGCGTTATTTGCGGTGGAAGTCAACGAGTGAACTGTAACATGAACTGTAAATAATTTATATTTTGCTTGTCGAAATATGTCGTATGTGTTATGGTAGCAAGAATGTTACTTTAGAGATGCGGATAAATATGTAAGGATAACGATATGGGGATAAACAAATGAAGACAGCAGAAATAATCAATATTGTCTGCTCCGACCTGGGCATTGCCAAAGCGGATCTGGCCAAAAGAATGGGAATGATCCCGTCCTCCCTGTACAGAAAGCTTGCCAGAGAAAGCATGACCCTCAGAGAGCTTCAGGAATGTCTGGATGTGCTGGGGGTTGAGATGGAGATAAATCTCCGGTACCCGGATGGCAATACCCGCAGTTCGCAGGTCAATCAGGAGCTCCTTATCTCAAGACTGCAGAGAGAGAAGAGGACATTGTGGCATATGTGGATAAGGGAAGGGAAGAGAACCACTTTACGGATTTCTTCTTTATTTCCCGTAACGGAAGATGGGACTTGAAGGTTGTGAAGGCGATTGCACGGAATCTGAACAGGTAAAGAGAGCATAAGGAGAGGAAATAAAATATATGTTTACCAGAAGTAACGTCATGCGGGATGCGGGAACAACGATTTTCCGCCGTGGAGAGGAGTTGTATCAGGGGGGGGCTATCCTTGATTTCCGGGCTGAGGACAAAGGTTTCATGGATGATGTTTTTGCCAGAGTAAAGGGCAGCGGCCGGTTGAGCTATAAGGTCAGGCTGAGGTACAACTGGGACCTGGATTACATGGAGGATTATTCCTGTGAGTGCGCAGCCTATCTCAATTACGAAGGGATGTGCAAGCACTGTGTGGCAGTGGCACTGAAATATATTGACGAAAGGGAAGACAGACCGCTCATCAGTCTGCTCCGGGAGAGAGACGGGGGAAGGATACTCACGACAGGGTCTCAGCCGAAAAAAATCAGCGGACCGGGGAAGGCGAGATTCACACAAACCTCCCATTCCCTCAGCCGTCTTCTTCAGAAAAGGATGCTGCAGAGGACACTTCCCGTCACAGAAGGGACATATTACGGCAGGGTCAAGCTGGTGCCGGAGATTACGGCTGAAAAAGGTTCCATTCAGTTAAGGCTTTCCATCGGAACCGAGGAAGGTCATAAGTATGTTGTGAAGGATATTCTGGCTCTGGCGGGAGCCATAGAGAGGAATGAGGAATATTCCTACGGCAAGAATCTGACCTTTGTCCACGGAATAGAAGCGTTTGCACAGGAAAGCAGGGGGCTTGCGGAATTTGTCTGTGAACGGGCAAAGGAATACAGTGCGAAGGATAGCTATAGCGGACATTATGGCTATTACACAAGCTATTATCTTCCCAAGCTGAGAGAGATAGAGCTGTCCGTTTCGGAATTTGAGGAATTCATCAATCTGATGTCGGGAGGCTCTT
>SAMEA3663269__coassemble_578_pt1 | contig 12693 bp, 12 predicted proteins | sample SAMEA3663269__metabat2_low_PE_038 | metagenome-assembled genome bin SAMEA3663269 (sample SAMEA3663269) | pig gut metagenome | biome: pig gut; feature: pig-associated habitat; material: faeces | place: China | collected 2013
GAAGCTGGATACTGTATGCATTTGGCTCTGCCGGCTTTGCAGCATTAACCTCCATTTTGGGAAAACTGGGAATCAGCGGCGTAGAGTCCAATCTTGGGACTGCCATTCGAACCTGCGTGGTTCTCGTCATGGCATGGATTATGGTTTTTATCACAGGAAAACAACACACTGTTCCGGGAATCAGCAAGAAAGAATTGGCTTTTATCGGTTTGTCGGGACTTGCTACCGGGGCTTCCTGGCTTTGTTATTATCGGGCATTGCAGGAGGGACCCGCCAGCGTGGTGGTGCCCATTGATAAGCTGAGTATCCTTGTTACGATTGCTTTTTCCTATGCTGTGTTTCGGGAAAAATTGACAAAGAAAGCGGTTTTGGGACTTGGGATGATTGTGGCAGGAACACTTGCAATGGTCTTTTTATAAAGCTGACGAAGAAAGATTAAGGTACGGGGGATAAGAGATGAGATTACGTTTGAAGGAGCAGGATAAAGAGGAGTACAGACCTGACAGAATGGTTCTGCTGTTGCTGATGACATTTGTTCTGGGAGGAATCATAGGTTTTGTGTGCCTGCGCTCTGTCCTGTGTTTTGGTGTGGCAGCACTGGCATTTCAGTATCTTCTGTATCCTCTGCTGTCAGACTTTGCAGAGAAGTGTGACAGCAGGAAGCTGCGTTATATCGCAAGGATTCCCTTTGCCATATTTGTGGCGGATATTGTAGTCAGTCTGATTGTGCGTTCGGTGAACAGCATCAGGTGAAAATGAATAATTGATGCATAAAATTAATAAATATGCAAATATATGAATAATATTTGCATAAAAATAAAATTGGCTATGGACATTTATTCAAAAAGTGGTATAGTGAAATAAAAAACGCTTGTGAAGTGTAGAAATGAGGAGTGAGATGATAAAAGTCGGGATTATCGGTGCGACCGGATATGCCGGAGGAGAGCTTGTGAGACTTCTGATGAATCACAGAGATGCTAAGATTATGTGGTACGGCTCCAGAAGCTATATTGATAAAAAGTACAGTGAAGTATATCAGAATATGTTCCAAATTGTGGAGGATATCTGCAAGGATGATAATCTGGAGGAGCTGGCAGAGCAGGTAGATGTGATCTTTACGGCGACCCCTCAGGGATATCTTGCAGGGCTTCTGAATGAGCAGATTCTTTCCAAAGTAAAGATTGTTGATTTGTCCGCGGATTACCGTATCAAGGACGTGGCTGTCTATGAGAAGTGGTATGGAATCGAACATAAATCACCTCAGTTTATTGAGGAAGCGGTGTATGGACTTTGTGAGATCAACAGGGATAAGATATCGGAGAAGACAAGACTGATCGCCAATCCCGGTTGTTATACCACCTGCTCCATCCTGACAGCTTATCCCATGGTAAAGGAAGGCTTAATAGATGTGGACACCCTGATTGTGGATGCAAAATCCGGTACCTCAGGTGCAGGCAGGGGTGCTAAGGTAGCAAATCTGTTCTGTGAGGTTAACGAAAACATGAAGGCTTACGGAGTGGCAAGTCATCGTCATACACCTGAGATAGAGGAGCAGCTGGGCTATGCGGGCAATTGCGGGGTGACCATCAATTTCACTCCCCATCTGGTACCCATGAACCGTGGTATTCTTGTCACGGAATATGCGAAGCTAAAGCCCAAGGCAGACGGCTCCCTGCCTACATACGAAGAGATTAAGGCAGTGTATGATAACTATTATGCAAAGGAAAGATTTGTCCGTGTGCTGGAGAAGGGCGTATGTCCCGAGACAAAGTGGGTGGAGGGCAGCAACTACGTGGATATCAACTTTGTCATCGACGAGAGAACCGGAAGAATTATCATGATGGGTGCACTGGACAATCTGGTGAAGGGTGCTGCCGGTCAGGCAGTGCAGAACATGAATCTTCTCTTTGGACTTCCCGAGAGCGAAGGGCTGGAGCTGGTGCCCTGCTTCCCGTAAATCCGCCAACCAAACGTTACGATGCCCTAACGTGACGTTTCTCGGAGCGAAGAAGAGAGATATTAATCTACAGACAAGGAATAATAACATGGATAAAAAATATACCATCAGAACCATGACAACAGAGGATTATCAGGGACTTCATGACCTGTGGATGACCATTCACGGTTTCGGCATCCGCAGTATCGACGATTCCGAGGAGGGAGTGGGACGGTTCCTTAAGAGAAATCCGGATACCAGTGTTGTGGCTGAGGCAGAAGACGGATCCATTGTGGGAGGGATTCTCTGTGGGCACGACGGCAGAAGGGGATGTCTGTACCATGTATGTGTGAGAGAGGATTACAGACGTCTTGGCATCGGTAAGGCAATGGTTGTGTTCTGTATGAATGCGCTTAAGGAGGAAAAAATCAATAAGGTCAGCCTGATTGCATTCACGGCAAACGATGTAGGCAATGCCTTTTGGAACTGCATCGGATGGACCAGGAGAGAAGATCTCAATTACTATGACTTTACATTAAACGAAGCGAATATTACAGCGTTTAACAGCTAGAAGTGATCTCAAAGTGTTAAGCAGTTAAAAATAGTCAGGAGGATAAAAAGATGAAGGTGATTGAAGGCGGCGTTACCGCAGCGAAAGGCTACGAGGCAGCCGGTGTGGAAGCCGGTATAAAATATCAGAACCGCAAGGATATGGCACTTGTTTACAGTATCGCACCCTGTAAGGTGGCAGGAACTTTTACCACAAATGTGGTAAAGGCGGCACCTGTGCTTTGGGATAAGAACATTGTGGATACAGCCCCCTTTGTTCAGGCGGTTGTAGTGAATTCCGGGATTGCCAATGCCTGTACCGGAAAGCAGGGAATGGATGCCTGCCGTGCAGAAGCGGAATGCGCTGGGAACCTGCTTGGAATTCCGGCGGAGGCCGTATTGATAGGTTCTACCGGAGTCATCGGAATGCAGATGCCGGTGGAACGGCTGACTGCAGGTATCGAGAAGCTGGTAGCGGCAAAACGTCCCGGCGCGGAGGCCGGACTTGAGGCAGCCAAGGCGATTATGACCACAGATACCGTTCACAAGCAGGTTGCGGTGGAATTCAATGTTGGCGGCAAGAAGGTCATCATCGGTGCTATGTGTAAGGGCTCCGGAATGATTCATCCCAATATGTGTACCATGCTTGCATATGTGACTACAGATGCTAAGATATCCAAGGAAATGCTGCAGAAGGCGGTAAGCCGTACCGTGGTGGATTCCTTCAATATGATCAGCGTGGACGGAGATACCTCCACCAACGATACAATGCTGGTGCTGGCAAACGGTCTGGCAGAGAACGAAGAGATTGCTGTCGAAAATGAAGATTATCTTGCATTTTGTGAGGCTTTAGACTATGTGACAAAGTATCTTGCTAAGAAGATGGCTGGTGACGGAGAAGGCGCAACCGCACTGTTTGAGACAAAGGTTCTCCATGCGGACACCAAAGAAAATGCAAGAATCCTTGCAAAATCTGTCATTTGCTCTTCTCTGAGTAAAGCTGCTATTTTCGGACATGATTGTAATTTCGGACGTTTCCTGTGTGCCCTGGGTTACTCCGGCGTACAGTTCGATCCCGACAAGGTAGAACTGTTCTTTGAAGGCGGAAATAAGAGAATCCAGGTGTTCGGAAACGGAGCCCCCTGTAAATACAGCGAAGAGGAAGCAACAGAGCTTTTGTCTTCACCGGAAGTAACCGTATATGCGGATATGCACATGGGAGAAGAGGAAGCTACCGCCTGGGGCTGTGATTTAAGCTATGACTATGTAAAGATTAATGCAGACTATAGAAGTTGATCGGATATGGGATATATAAATTTTCAGTGAATCAGGAGAATAAGGGAATGGAAAAGGATATGGAACAGGTTCTTCAGAAGGCAGAGGTTCTCATTGAGGCTCTTCCTTATATTCAACGCTTCAATCGTAAAATCATTGTGGTGAAATATGGCGGAAGCGCCATGAGCAATGAAGAACTGCAGAAAAATGTCATCAAGGATGTCACTCTTTTAAAGCTGGTTGGCTTTAAGCCCATCATCGTTCATGGCGGCGGCAAGGAAATCAGCCGGTGGGTTGGCAAGGTTGGAAAGGAAGCAAAGTTTGTCAACGGTCTTCGGGTGACTGATGCGGAGACCATGGAAATCGCCGAGATGGTTCTGAATAAAGTGAACAAAGGTCTTGTAACCATGGTTCAGGAGCTGGGGGTCAAGGCAGTCGGTATCAGCGGCAAGGACGGAGGACTTCTTCAGGTTGAGAAAAAGTATTCTAACGGTGAGGATATCGGTTTTGTTGGGGAAATCACAAGCGTAAATCCCAAGGTACTGTATGACCTTTTGGAAAAGGATTTTCTGCCCATTGTGGCGCCCATCGGTCTGGATGAGAATTTTAACACCTACAATATCAATGCAGATGATGCGGCCTGTGCCATCGCAAAGGCGGTAAATGCAGAAAAACTGGCCTTCCTGACAGACATTGAGGGACTGTATAAGGATATCAATGACAAATCCAGCTTTATTCCCAGACTGACTGCAGATGAAGCAGATGAGCTGATCAATGGCGGATATATCGGAGGAGGCATGCTGCCCAAGCTGTCCAACTGTACCTCAGCCATCAAGAACGGCGTAAACAGAGTACATATCCTGGATGGTCGTATTCCCCACTGTCTGCTGCTGGAGATATTTACCAGAAACGGAATCGGTACCGCCATTGTGAAAGACGCGGAAGAATCCGAGGGCTGAGGAAGAGAATAGTAGCTTTGTGTTCGTTGGAAAGGAAACAATTAGCAGATGAATATGCAGGAATATATTGCAGAGGCTGAGAGTGCCCTGCTTCATACCTATAATCGTTATCAGATTGTGCTGGACCGTGGAGACGGTGTGTATCTCTATGACATGGAGGGCAGGAAATACCTGGATTTTGTGGCAGGTATTGCAGTGTTCGCCCTGGGGTATCATAACAAAGAATATAATGATGCCCTAAAGAATCAGATAGATAAGCTGATTCATACGTCTAATTATTATTACAATGTGCCTGCCATTGAGGCGGCAAAGAAGATGAAGAAGGCTTCCGGCATGGACAGGGTGTTTTTTACCAATTCCGGAGCAGAGGCCATTGAAGGTGCCATCAAAACTGCACGTAAATATGCCTATCTGAAGGATGGCTCAACAGACCATGAAATCATTGCGCTGAATCATTCTTTTCATGGCAGGACCATGGGCGCCCTGGCAGTCACCGGCAATCCCAAGTATCGTGAGGCGTTTGAACCTCTGATCGGGAATATCAGGTTTGCAGAGATGAATGATATTGAGAGTATCAGGTCTCAGGTGACGGATAAAACCTGTGCCATTCTGATGGAAACGGTACAGGGGGAAGGAGGACTGATTCCGGCAACGGAGGAATTCCTGAAGGAGGTCAGAAGCCTCTGTGACGAGAAGGGGATTCTGCTGATCCTGGATGAAATACAGTGCGGTATGGGACGTACCGGCTATATGTATGCATGGCAGAAATATGGCGTGAAGCCCGACATTATGACCAGTGCCAAAGCCCTGGGGTGTGGTGTTCCGGTTGGAGCTTTCCTGATGACTGAGGAGGTTGGCAGGAATTCCCTGGTGGCGGGGGACCACGGAACTACCTACGGCGGCAATCCTCTTGCTTGTGCAGCGGTGGAGAAAGTACTTGATTTATTTGAGAGGAACCATATAATAGAGAATGTAAGAGAGGTGGCTCCTTATCTGGAAGCCCGCCTGGAAGAGTTGAAAGAAAAACACAGCTGTATCATAGAGCGCAGGGGAACCGGACTGATGCAGGGTCTGAAGCTGGATCGCCCTGTGAATGAGATAATCAACAAGGCATTGGAGAAGGGGCTTATCCTGATCAATGCCGGAGCGGATATCATTCGCTTTGTGCCTCCTCTTGTGATTCAGAAGGAGCATGTGGACGAGATGATTGCAATTCTGGACAGCTGTATCGAGAAGTAAAGGTGTAAAATATGCGTTTAAAAAACAGACTTCTGGCCGTGGCGATCGTACTGGCCATGACAGCAGCCGTCATATATGGAAGTACCAGAGAAATGAGACAGGAAATTGAGGAAGCTGTACAGCTCACCTGGACGAACTGGGAGGACACTCTGTATTTCTGGTATACAGACGATACCATGACTAACTATGTGAACAGTGCGGCAGTATCGTTCGGAGAGAGAGAAGGGGTTCACGTCATTCCGGTGTTGGTTTCCGGAAGTGAGTACCTGGAAACCCTGAATCGCGCTTCTCTGGATAACGAGCAGTTGCCGGATGCTTACATCATCAGCCATGATAATCTGGAAAAGGCTTATCTGGCGGGTCTGGCTGAGGAAATAAGGGATGTTGAAGAAGTGTGTAATTCTTCTCATTTTCCTGCTGCAGCATTGAACTCAATTGAGTATCAGGGGAAAAAAGTAGCATATCCTCTATCCTTTCAGACCAGCGTACTGGTATATAATGAGACATATCTCAAAGAATGGGCAAGGCAGGCCGCCAGGAAAGAATTGCTGGGAATCAGCAAAGATGGGGAGGCTGCGGAAGATATCCCGGAAGACGCTGTAGTTGATGAGGCAGAGCTGACCGCAAAGGCGGAAGAGATATTCCAAAGAGCGGTTCCCGATACTCTGTCGGATATTCTTTTGATCGCGGATGACTTCGACGCTCCTGAAGGAGTAGAAGGTATTATGAAATGGGATGTTTCGGATATCTTTTATAATTATTGGATTGTCGGACGATATATTGATGTCGGCGGAGAGGCAGGAGACAGGGTTGACAAGATTTCCGTATATAATAATCAGACAGTGGAGTGTCTCAAAGCGTATCAGGCATTGAATCAGTTCTTTTCCATTGAAGCCGATAGTATCGATTATGAATCGGTGGTACAGGATTTCCTGGACGGGAAGATAGTATTTACAATAGCAACCAGCGATATTGTGGCCAGAGTCGAGAAGGCAAGAGAAGAAGGAACCTTTACTTATGACTATGGTATCGCGATGATGCCGGCGGTAAGCGATACTTTGGAAAGCCGGTCCATGTCAGTCACCAATACGGTAGCAATCAACGGTTATTCAAAGAATAAGGAGTTGGCAAATAAATTTGCTGCTTATCTGGTAAACGAATGCGCCGGGAGTTTCTACGAAAAGACAGGTAAGGTGTCTGCAAATCTCGCTTCCGAGAGTGACAATGGTGCACTTCAGATTTTTAAACAGGAATATGCCGAAAGCATTCCCTTGCCGAAGATGATGGCAACCGGTAATTACTGGCTTCTTCTGGAGAGGCTCTTTTCAAAGGTTTGGAACGGAGAAGACATAACTGTCTGTGTACAGGAGCTGGATAGCCTGATATCTGCACAGACTAAAGTTCCGTAAAGTTTTTTTGCATAAATAAACCAATCAAAGGATATCCTATTGTGACGAAAGGAGAGTATCCAATGATTGGTTTTTTAATTGCATTGCTTTCCGGTGCACTTATGAGTGTACAGGGAGTATTTAATACGCAGGTTACCAAGGCGTCTTCTGTCTGGGCGGCAAGTGCTTTTGTGCAGTTGACTGCGTTGGGCGTCTGCTTTGGAGCATGGCTTCTTACAGACAGAAGTAATCTGATGCAGATATTTGAGGTACAGCCTAAGTATATGTTGCTTGGGGGAGCAATCGGAGCATTTATCACTTATACGGTCATCAAGAGTATGGAGACGCTGGGACCGGCGAAGGCAGTCATGCTGATCGTAGTGGCGCAGCTTCTGGTGGCTTATGTGATTGAGCTTCTGGGATGGTTTGGAGTGGAGAAACAGCCTCTGGAGTGGAGAAAGGTAGTGGGAATGGCTTTGACAATCATTGGAATCATTATTTTTAAGTGGAAATAGCTTGTCAAAATGTTACAATTCTATTACAATGAGGGAGTCAGCATAGAGAGGCAATCCCTGAAAGTGAGGGACTATGATGATTATGCAAAGAGAATATGCTGTTTTTGTACTCCTGTTAACCCTGACCATGTCCGGGTGTGGTGCTTCCGGGGAGACCATGATTCCGATTGGGTATGCACAGGGAGAAGAACAGTCACAAAGTGGGCAGGCAATGATAGACACCGGTTCCATGGAATCAGGTTCCGGTTATGACAAAGTCGACGGAAGGAAAGAGAACCTGTCTGAGAGCGTGTATGTATATGTCTGTGGTTGCGTGCAGACTCCCGGCGTCTATGTATTGGAAGAGGGAAGTCGTGCAGGTGAGGCACTGGAGGCTGCCGGAGGATATACGGAAGAGGCTGACAGAGAATATGTGAATCTGGCAGCGAAGGTAGCGGATGGGCAGAAATTATATTTTCCGGCTCAGGGGGAAGTGCTGCCGGCTGCGGAGGCGGAAGAAAGTGATGGCCGGGTCAATATTAATACAGCTTCTGTAGAGGAATTATGTAGTTTACCGGGGATTGGAGAATCCAGGGCATTGGATATTATTCATTATCGGGAGAATGCCGGCGGTTTTCAGACCTGTGAAGATATCATGAAGGTTTCCGGTATCAAGACCAGTGTTTACAATAAGATAAAGGACAGGATCAAAGTGGATTAAGCATCTGAAAGGATATAGGTACTATGGCAGGAAAGAGAGCGTTAATCGTTGATGATGAAAAACTGATTGTAAAAGGCATTCGTTTCAGTCTGGAACAGGACGAAATGCAGGTAGACTGTGCATATGACGGAGAAGAAGCGCTTGAACTTGCCAGAACCAATCACTATGACATAATTTTGCTGGATGTGATGCTGCCCAGGCTTACCGGATATGAAGTATGTCAGCAAATCAGAGAATTTTCCAATGTTCCGATCATCATGCTGACTGCCAAGGGTGAAGATATGGACAAGATTCTGGGATTGGAATACGGTGCGGATGATTACATCACAAAGCCTTTTAATATTCTGGAGGTAAAGGCACGTATCAAGGCAATCATGAGAAGAACAGAGCCTCGACACACACAGGGAGAAACGCAGGTTACTTCCCGGGTAGTGGAGATTGGCGACATGAAACTGGACTGTGAGGGAAGAAGAGTATACATAAAGGGAAAAGAAATCGGACTGACCGCAAAGGAGTTTGAGGTATTGGAGCTCCTTATGAGAAATCCTGACAGGGTATACAGCCGCGAGAGCCTTCTTCAACTTGTCTGGGGAACTGATTACCCGGGAGATGCCAGGACTGTGGATGTTCACATCAGAAGACTGCGTGAGAAGATTGAGGAGAATCCCAGTGACCCAAGGTATGTACACACCAAGTGGGGCGTGGGTTACTATTTTTTGCACAAGTAAAGAAACAAGCTAAAGGAATATCTATATGTGGACAAAGCTTTGGGGAGGATTGAAATCTCTTTTTTCCATGCGTAGCCTTCAGGCGCGCATCTTTATTATCATACTTGTCGTAGGCATAATCCCCGGTGTCCTTATGCGCTACGGTATCTTGAGCAACTATGAGAAAAAAGTTGTGGAACAACGCGTGGCAACAGTTCAGACACAGCTTACAATCATAGGAAATCATCTGTTAAGTAACAACTATTTCCAAACAAATAAACAAGAGGAAGTCAGTTATGGCACCGCACCTGAGGTAATCAGGGCAGAGCTGGAAATGATATCGAATCTTTACGAAGGCCGTGTTATGGTGATCAATTCAGGGCTCAAGGTTATAACGGATACCTATGACCTCAGTAAGGGAAAGACTATTATTTCAGAAGAGGTGATTAAATGCTTTCGGGGAGAAAGCAGTTATCACTATGACAAAAGACATGGCTACATTGAGATGACCACACCGATCACCAATCATAACAATCAGGACAATTCTGATACGATTGTAGGTGTGATGCTTACCAGTATTTCAAATGATGCTATTCTGGGGATTATTGACGTGTTGAACCGAAAAGCAATCATCCTGGAATGTCTTATGATCATAGGAATTGTGGCAATGGCGTTGGTTTTGTCAACTTTATTGACCAGACCTTTCAACAGAATAACCGACGCTATCAATGAGGTAAAAGCAGGCTATAGTGACGATTTGATTTCGGTACCGGATTATGTGGAAACCGTACATATTGTAGATGCCTTCAATCAGCTTCTGGGTCGTATGAGAGCATTGGATCAATCGCGTCAGGAATTTGTGGCCAATGTGTCTCATGAACTGAAGACTCCCATGACATCGATCAAAGTATTGGCTGATTCCCTTTTGATGCAGGAAAATGCACCTGTGGAGCTTTATCGGGAATTCATGGATGATATAGTCTCGGAAATAGACAGAGAAAACAGAATCATAACAGATTTACTTGCCTTGGTAAAGATGGATAAATCCGCCCAGGAATTGAATGTGGTTGCACTTAACATCAATGATCTGACCGAATTGATTCTCAAAAGATTGCGACCTATTGCCCGAAAAAGAGATGTGGAACTGGTATTTGAGAGCATGCGCCAGGTGACGGCTGAGGTGGATGAAGTTAAGCTTACCCTGATTATGACCAATCTTGTGGAAAACGCGATTAAATATAACAAAGAGCATGGTTGGGTTAAGGTGGAGCTGGACGCAGATCACCAGTTTTTTACCTTTCAGGTCAGTGATTCGGGAATCGGAATCCCGGAAGATTCTCTGGTACATATTTATGAAAGATTTTACCGGGTAGATAAATCTCATTCCAAGGATATCGGGGGTACCGGATTGGGACTGGCTATCACACGTAACGCCGTTTTGATGCACAGAGGGGTGATTACCGTGAATAGTGTCGAGGGGGAAGGCTCCTGCTTTACAGTGAAAATACCGTTGAACTATGTGGCGGCCAATCCCGGTCAGACGGTATAAAATAAGAGGTTGAAAATGCGTAAAATAATTGTTTATGTATTGATCGGATTTCTACTTGCGGGAATGTTTGCCGGTTGCGGAAAGAAACCGGATGAGGCCGGTTATCAGGTACAGGTATATTATCTGAGCAGGGAAGAGACGAAGGTAGAGATGCATACCCGAAGTCTTCGGGGAAGCACTGTCGAGGAACGGTTACAGGAGTTAATCCGGTGTCTCAGTGAGAATCCTGAAAAATTGGAGTATAAAGCACCTCTTTCCATGGGGTTTCAGGTGCTGGATGTGACATTGGAAGATGGGAAGGTCTTACTCTGTGTAGACGCAGACTATAAACATATGTCTGTTACAACAGAGGTTCTCGTACGTGCGGCGTTAACCAGGACATTGACCCAGTTAGAGGAAGTTCACTATGTTGGAATCAATGTGGATGGGGACCCGCTGTATGACTGTCTGGGGAATACGGTTGGATGGATGAGTGCAGATCAGTTCATTGATAATGACGGCAGCGAGATCAATACTTACGAACTGGCGAAAATAAAGCTTTATTTTGCAGATGAGTCGGGTACAAAATTAATTGCCGCTTATAGGGAGAAATATTATGCCACCAGTACGCCCTTGGAGAGATTTGTGGTGGAGGAGCTGCTGGCCGGTCCCAGTGGACAGGTGCCGGGACTTTATCCAACTGTCAATCCGGCTACAAAAATAATTAGTATAATGACCAAGGACGGTATATGCTATGTAAATCTGGACGCAGGATTCCTCACAGGCACGAACAATGTAACGATGGATTGCACGATCTACTCTATCGTGAATTCCCTGGTAGAATTGAACAATATCAACAAAGTTCAGATTTTGATCAATGGTGAAGTTCCGTCTGTATTTACAACGTCAACTTTCGAGAGAAATCTGGACATCGTTATTACTTTGGAGAAATAGACTATGAAGAGACCGCTGTTTGCGGTGACAATACTGTTGGTTGCTGTGGCATGGATCAATCTGATGCTGGGGGGCTTTGATCCCCCGGCGGATTCGGCCTGTTATCCGTTTGGGGTGTCGGAAGAAAACGTACCTTCAGGGACAAAACAGACAATCTGTCTCAGCGGACAAATTTGTCATAAAGAGGAAACAAAAATCTGGCTGGATTCAGTCACAATTCTAAATTCTGATCATCTGAATCATGATTTCAACGAAAAAATATCAAATCAGTTAGGTTCCAATCAAGAGAATCCCAATCACATGAATATTCAAATGCTCTCAAAATATCAGGGTAAGATCATCTGCGAATTTGAAGAGGCGCCTGAGGAACTTCCTATGGGGTGTCAGATTGTAGTCACAGGAGCTTACTATGAATATGAGAGCGCATCCAATCCCGGAGAATTTGATGCCTTTGTCTACTATCGCTCGATCGGGGTCTATGGGCGGATGAAAAACACAAAGCTTTTATGGCATGACACCGGCAGATGGCCGGTGCGGGAGGCTGCTTTCCGGTTGAGGAAGGTTCTCGCGAAGCGTATAAGGTCGTATCTTCCGGAGGAGACAGCGCAGGTAATGTGCGCTCTGCTGCTTGGGGAGAAGACGGGTATGGATAAGGAATTGAAAAATCTTTATAAGAGGAACGGTATCCTACATATTCTGTCGATCTCTTCCCTGCATATCACGATTCTCGGAATGACACTGTATCAGTTGTTGAGACGACTGGGAGTCCCTATCATCCCGGCAGCCCTGGCAGGAGGGCTGGTATTGCTGTTTTATGGCTGTATGACCGGATTTGGAGTATCTGTGTGTCGTTCCATCGGTATGTATTTGCTTCGGATGTTGGCTGAGATTCTCGGGAGGACCTATGATATGCTGACGGCACTGGGGATTCTGGCACTGGCAA
>SAMEA3663269__coassemble_625_pt1 | contig 12173 bp, 10 predicted proteins | sample SAMEA3663269__metabat2_low_PE_038 | metagenome-assembled genome bin SAMEA3663269 (sample SAMEA3663269) | pig gut metagenome | biome: pig gut; feature: pig-associated habitat; material: faeces | place: China | collected 2013
TACCTCCGCCAAACAATTCTTTGAATACCTTATCGAATTCACGATTGATATATTCAAACTTTTCCGTGAACTGTTTTCTCATTGCGGTATCCAGTTCCTCAATGATGCCTTCCAGCGTCTTTTCCGCTTCCACAAGGTCATCCCGCTGTGTGCTCATAAATGTAAATCGTTCCATCAGATTCTTGTAGTCTTCAATGGCATTTACATTAACATCACCGAGCTTTTTAATCTGGTCCTTCAGTCCGAAAATCTCCTTTTTCATGGCAGAAAGATCAGTCAGATTCTCATCGCGGATCGCAGATGCATCACTCAGCGTAATCTCGTACTCATTCCACATGTAGTTGATCTGACTCTCCATGCCATCTTCCAGCTTTTCCTTCTGGGCATTCAGCCTGTATACTTCCTTGTCCAGGGCTGACATCTTTTCTGACATCTCTTCTCTGGTTGTAAAAAAGCTCTTCTGCTTTACGGTCAGTTCTTCTTTGTGAGAAATACTGTCTTTCAGCTTTACTTCGGACTCATTTTGCGTATCATAGGAGGCTTCTATCGTCTTTTCAATTTCCTGAATGTTAATCCGTTTCTGTTCCGCTTCCTGATGATTCTTCTCCAGCGCATCTAAGATTTCTGCAAGTTCCGCTCTGAAACGCCCCAGCTCCTCGTCGATACGATTGGCGTTAGCCTGCTTAAATCCCTGGGTCTGACGCATTTTTTCCACTTTCAGCTCCCATTCGGTAACAAGCGCCGAGACCTCCGTTTCCTGTTTTCTCTTATCATCAAGCTCCTGCTGATACCCGTTAATCTTCTCCTGTGTTTCTTTTTCCAGCGTCTCACTGCCAGTCAGTTCCTTCTGGATATTCTCTTTATCATTCCTGATTTCAAGAACCTTTTCTTCAATCTCTTTCTCTTCGAGCTTCAGGGAAGCAACCCCTTCCACATCCTCTTCCATGCGTTCCCGGGCCTGACTGATATTTAATCTGATGGTATTTTGTTCAATAGACTTTTTCTGGAGTTCAGTCTTGACATTCTCCAGCTCCATCCGAAGTTTGTTTCTCCCTGCTTTTGTTTCATCAATCTCACGGTTCAAAGCATCAATGGCTGCCAATAATTTCCGGACACTCTTTTCGAGTTCGGACACCTCCCGACGTCTCCCCAGCAGATTACTGTTATTTTTGAAAGCACCACCACTGATAGCACCGCCGGGTACCAGCAATTCACCTTCCAGGGTAACCATTCTGATACCGTAATCATACTTTCTGGCAATTTTTACCGCATTATCTACATTGTCAACAACTACGATTCGTCCCAACATCGCTTTCGCAACGCTGCGATACTCTTGCTGTGTCTGTACCAGTTCATCAGCCATTCCGATGACACCCTTTTCCTTCAGGGACTCAGGATTCTTGAATTCCTGAGGATTGTTGATACTGGTAAGGGGAAGGAATGTGGCTCGTCCCAAGCGATTTTCCTTTAGAAAGCGAATCATTTTCTTCGCAGTTTCTTCATCATCCGTTACAATATTCTGTATATTACCGCCAAGCGCTGTCTCAATCGCTGTTTCGTACTTCTTTTCGACTTTAACAATGTCTGCCACTACACCGATAATACCGGGATTCTTTTCCTTCTGTTCCATGACTTTCTTGACACTGCCGCCATAGCCTTCGTATCTCTCTGTCAGATTGGACAAAGTATCCAGTTTGGATTTCTCCATGTGATAGGCGTTCTGGGTCTCACGGAGCTTCGAATCTTTCCTGGTCAGCTCCTCCCTTGCATCTCCGAGTGCCAGTTCTATGGAAGCCTCCTTTTCAGTGAGTAAACGAATCTCTTCTGTTACTGCCTCAAATTCCTCCCCCATCTTGCGAATATTTTCTTCTCTGGCAGCTTCGTCTGATTTTGCGCGAAGCAATCGTGAATTAAGCTCTGCTTTTCGAATATTCACCTGCTCCATCATGGTATCAAAGCGCCCCATTCTCGACTTAATGGCCGCTCTTTGATTCAATTCTCCGATGATGGTATTCTTGCCTTCTTCAATGGCGCTGTTCAGTTCTGCAATCTTTGTCTGAAGGTCATTCAATCTGTTTCTCTGTTCTTCTGCCTTTTGAATGATTTCCTGCATCTGAACATCAGCTTCACTTTTTTCAGACAATATACCGGCTCTATCTTTTTCTTTTACCGCGATCTCGTTTTCCAGGGCAAGCTTACGGTTGTTCAGGTGAGCTTCACTTCCTCTGGCAGAATTTATCTGCTCCTTCAGCACATTCATTTCACCTTCCAGCTTACCGCGCATCAATCCGGTATCTGTCACTGTACTTCTGGTCTGTTCAATGATCACCTCTAGGCTTTCTATTTCCGCCTGTATTCTCTCGTATTCTTCTTTGATCTTCTCATACTTTTCACCGGTTTCTGCCAGTTCACCGCCTGCCAGCCTGCACTTTTCTTCCACCTGTACAAGTTGTTCTCGAATATGCGCATTCTCCAAAAGGAATACATTCACATCCAGGGTCTTCAGTTCTTCTCTTTTTCGCAGATATATCTTTGCTGTTTCAGACTGTTTTTCCAGAGGACCAACCTGTTTTTCCAATTCGGCAAGAATATCGTTGACACGAACAAGGTTCTGTTTCTCCACAGCCAGCTTGTCCTGCGCAGCAGCTTTTCTCCGCTTGAATTTAACGATACCGGCTGCCTCGTCGAAAAGTTCACGCCTCTCTTCCGGTTTTCCGCTCAGGATCTTATCAATCTGCCCCTGCCCGATGATGGAATAACCTTCCTTACCGATACCGGTATCGTAGAACAATTCATTTACGTCCTTTAAACGGCAAGGACTGCCATTGATCAGATATTCACTTTCCCCGGAACGGTAGATACGTCTTGCAACCGTGACTTCATCAAAGTCAATCGCCAGCTGATGATCCGCATTATCCAAAGTAATGGAAACATAAGCATAACTCAAGGGCTTCCGGTTCTCTGTACCCGAGAAAATGACATCCTGCATGCTGGAACCACGCAGCTGCTTAACACGCTGTTCTCCCAATACCCAGCGCACTGCATCCGCTACGTTACTTTTTCCGCTGCCATTCGGTCCCACAATTCCGGTAATACCATTGTGAAACTGAAAGTTTATTTTGTTGGCAAATGATTTAAACCCCTGTACCTCAATACTTTTTAAATACATATCCTTTATCCCTCAACTGTAGCAAAGTATTGTATGCCGCCTGCTGCTCTGCCGCTTTTTTGGTTCTCCCAACCCCTTCTCCCATGGGGGTTCCCTCCATACATACACGTACATGAAAGGTTTTTTCATGTTCCGGACCACTTTCCTCAAGCAACTCGTAACTAAACTCTTTTTTCAATTGTCCTTGAATAAGTTCCTGCAGATTACTCTTACTGTCATAAAACAGCTGCTTATCTTCCAAATCAGCAAGCACAAATTTATCGATAAACTCCTTTGCGGGAACCATTCCTCCGTCTATATAAATCGCACCTATGACAGCCTCCACCGCATCTGCGATAATACTCTCCCTGTTACGTCCGCCGGTGCCTTCCTCCCCCTTCCCCAGGAGTAAGAACTTACCCAATTCCAAGTCTTTTGCACAAAAGGCAAGCGAAGGCTCACATACCATAGAGGCTCGCATCTTGGTTAATTGTCCTTCCGGCATTCTCGGGTTCTTCTTGTAAAGGAACTCACTTGAAACAAGTTCCAAAACAGCATCGCCCAAAAATTCCAGTCGTTCATAATTACCTGTTTTATTTATTTTCTGCTCATTTGCGTAGGAGCTGTGTGTCATGGCCTGCTTCAGGAGCTGAATATTCTGAAACTGATAGCCCACACGGCGTTCCAGCTCTTCTAGGTTATATTCATTCGGCATAATTATCGTCCTTCTAAAACAAAGAGCAGTACGCTCTGCGGACTGCTCTTATTGAAATCAATATAATAATGAGCTTCTTTACAGCTTTACTGATTAATTCTGTACACTCTTAATCAACTCAACAGCCTCTTCGACAGTTGTAATCTTCTCAGCATTTTCTGCCGGAATCTCAATCCCAAACTCTTCCTCGATGCCCATGATAATCTGGAACACATCCAAAGAATCAGCGCCAAGATCATCCATAAATGTGGTTTCCATGGTAATCTCATCAGTGTCAACATTTAATACTTCCGCAATTACTTTCTTTAATTTTTCAAATTCCATCTTTTTTTCCTTCTTTCTTTAATCTTCAAGAACAATCTGTTCCCTTATTTTTTCATTTATATTCTGCTCCTTAAATGCAATGCATTGTAAGATAGAATGTCTGATCTCAATTGCCTTGCTGCTTCCGTGTGTTTTTACCAGCAAGCCGTTCAGGCCAAGCAACGGCGCCCCTCCATATTCTTCTGTACTGAACCCCTTTAAGGTTTTCTTTAATGCCGGTTTTACTAAAAGTGCACCGATTTTACTTCTCAGGCTGATCATCATGCCTGCTTTAATCTTCTGTATCAATGCCGTGCTGACACCTTCCAGCATTTTGAGAACAACATTTCCTGCAAAGGCTTCACACACAATAACATCCGCGGCTCCCATTGGCACATCACGAGCTTCAATATTCCCGACAAAATTGATCTCCGGACAACTCTTCAAAAGCGGGTAAACTTCTTTTGTTAAAGCATTTCCCTTTTCTTCTTCCGCTCCGATATTTAATAGTGCAACTCTTGGATTCTTGATTCCAATCACACTCTCCATGTATATGCTTCCCATTTTAGCAAATTGCAAAAGATGGGCGGGTCTGGCATCCACATTCGCACCGCAGTCCAACAGAAGACTGACCCCGTTAATATTAGGAATAACTGGCGCAAGCGGCGGTCTTTCAACACCTTTAATTCTTCCGATGATAACCTGTCCGCCGACCAGCACTGCACCGGTGCTTCCGGCTGATACCATAGCGTCACAGGTTCCCTCCTTCACCAGGTTGAACGCCTTAACCATGGACGAGTCCTTTTTGCGCCGGATTGCCATCACAGGCGGTTCGCCTGTCTCAATCACTTCTTCTGCATGTATGATTTCAAGCTGTTCTGAATTATATGTATATTTTTTCAGTTCCTCCTGAATTACAGGTTCACGTCCCACAAGAAATACTTTTACGCGCTTATCTTCATTGATGGCTTCTACCGCACCTTTAACCGTTTCCAACGGTGCATTATCGCCACCCATGACATCCAATGCCACGTTCACCATATCAGTCATTTATTGTACCTCTTTGCATTTCTACTATCGTTTTTTACTATACTAAACCCATATCTAAAAATCAAGTATAATTTACTCATACGGAAATATAATTCTTTTAATAGCAAGAAAAAAGCTGCCGGCTTATACACCGACAGCCACTCTGCTCGATTCATACAGATTAGCACACGAGATTATTCAACATCAATAACCTGTTTCTTGTTATAAGAACCACAAGCCTTGCATACTCTGTGAGGCGCCATCAGAGCACCGCATTTGCTGCACTTTACCAAAGTGGGAGCGCTCATTTTCCAGTTTGCTCTCCTCTTATCTCTTCTGCTTTTAGAAGATTTATTCTTAGGACAAATAGACATTGTTACACCTCCTTATTTGCGTTAAAAATATCTTGAATCGCTGCCATGCGCGGGTCGGGAACGAATGTATCACATCCGCATTCCCTCTCATTTCGATTCTGGCCACATACGGGACATAATCCCTTACAGTCTTCCTTACACAGAATCTTTGCAGGCCAGCTGCCAATGATTTCATTGTACACAAAAGTCTCTACATTCAGCTGATAACCTTCCATAAAACTCAGGTCATCAACCGCTTCATCTTCTGAAGCTATTTCCGGTGAAGTCACCAACCTCTCAAATTCCAAATCAAGGGAGGTGGGAACCTCAGCAAGGCAACGATCACACGCCGTTCGAAATATAACCTTTACTTTCCCCTCAATCTTAGCTTTATCCGCTTCAACATTGGAGATTTTCAAGATAACCGGTGACTTCTCCGTAATCTCAAACACGCCTGTTCCACCGTCAAACTCAGTCATCTCAAGAGGTATTTCTAAATTCATGTTATTGCCTTCGGATGTCAATACATCAGACAAATTCACTAACATAGCGGCTCCTATGCATAAAAACAAGGCATTTTCTTTTCACACACTGACTTATTATACATAGCAGATATACATTTGTCAATAAAATTTTTAGCTGTTTTTATTTGATTGAGATTGTTTCAGGTATTCATCAATGCCTTCCGCGATTCCTGTCGCAATCTTCTCCTGGTATTCTGAGCTGAGTAAATTATTCCGTTCCTCAGGATTGCTGAGAAAACCGACTTCAATCAGGCAGGATGGCATCATGGTCTCGCGTACCATATGATAATCTCCCTCCTGAACACTCCTGCTTTTGGATTGTGCGTGTTCAACCACCTTTTTGTGAATAAACGTTGCCAAATCCCTGCTGTCTTCCGAGCCATACCAGGTCTCCGTACCCGTGATATCCGTTTGATCAAAGAAATTCTGATGAATACTTACACAGACATCCGCCTTAATGTCATTTGCTATGTTTGTTCGATCCGACAGATACAGATGAGAATCATCTTCTCTTGTCACAACACAGACATATCCCATACGGTTCAGTTGATCCCTGGTCTTCAGCGCAATGGCAAGATTAATATCCTTTTCCAGACAGCTTCCGGCATTGGCTCCCACATCATATCCGCCATGTCCCGGGTCTATGAGAATCAGCGGAATCCCTTCATGCTCCGGAACATAAAAGTCAACCTTATGTTCCTCCGGCAGTTCTATCACAATCGGTGCCGCTTCAGAAGGTTTTTCCGAATCAGTAAATTGTTCTGAGCCGTCCGGTTGTTCCGAATTGTTTTCTGCCACAGAAGTACCTGACGCAAAAGCCCCCTGTGCCTTACTGTTTTTACTATCTATTAAATAATAAATCAATAATAAGGATGCACCCAGTATCAAAACACATATTAAAACTACAAGGATTAACTTAACGACAGGAAACCTTCTTCTCCTGTGTGTCCATCCGTTTGACCATTCACGACTCACCTTCTATGCCCTCTGTTCTGTAATCTGAACGGTTTCACGTGCAATTGCAAGCTCTTCATTGGTTGGAATAACCATAACCTTTGTTTTGCACCCCGTTTTGGTTATCTCAATGTCTTCACCGCGCTTTGCATTTGCTTCTTCGTCAAGCTCAACACCAAGATAACCGAGTTGCTCACAAACCAATGTACGTACCAGCGGACCATTCTCACCTACGCCAGCTGTAAAGCATATGATATCTACACCATTCATTGCTGCAACATAGGCTCCGATCTGTTTTACAACTCGATAGCAGAAGGTCTTCATGGCACGAACAGCATTTTCATCCCCCTTGAAGTAACCGTCTTCAATATCACGGAAATCGGACGACAGATTATCCGACAATCCCAACACACCGGATTTTTTATTAAGGATATTCATAATCTCATCTATATTCTTGTTTTCCTTGTGTGCAATAAACTCAATAATTGCAGGATCAATATCTCCGGAACGTGTTCCCATAATCAGTCCCTCCAGAGGGGTAAGTCCCATAGAGGTGTCCACGCACTTTCCATTCTTAACAGCGGATACGCTGGCTCCATTTCCCAGGTGGCATACGATGATCTTTAAGTCCTCGTATTTCAGATTCAGAACCTGAGCAGCCCTCCTGGACACATAGGAATGACTGGTTCCATGGAAACCATATCTTCTCACCTTGTACTTGCGATAATACTCATAAGGGATTCCGTACATATATGCTTCTTCGGGCATTGTCTGATGGAATGCCGTATCAAAAACAGCAACCATAGGTGTTGAAGGCATCAGTTTTCTGCATGCATTGATTCCAATCAAGTTCGCAGGATTATGTAACGGTGCCAGATCATTGCACTCTTCAATCGCCTTCAGGACTGCATCGTCAATCAGCACGGACTGTGCAAACCTTTCTCCTCCATGTACTACTCTGTGTCCTACTGCACCGATTTCATCCAGATTCTTGACCACTCCGGTCACAGGATTTGTCAACACATCAAGAACAAGACGAATAGCTTCTGTATGATCCGGCATGGGAGTCACTTTCTTTTCCTTTTCTCCGCCTGCGGGCGTATAGGAAATCATGCTTCCCTCAATGGCAATCCTTTCGCATAAGCCTTTGGCAAGACAAGCCTCGGTATTCGAATCAATCAGCTGGAATTTCAGGGAAGAACTACCACAATTGATAACTAAAACTTTCATTTTTATTTTCCTTTCAGGTATAAAATCTTTTGAATCTATTATACTAACTGTGCCTGAACTGCCGTCAGCGCCACAACACCTACGATATCCTGCCAGGAACAGCCTCTGGACAGGTCGTTGACAGGCTTTGCAATTCCCTGGAGCATGGGACCGTACGCCTGAGCACCGCCCAGTCTCTGTACCAGCTTATATCCGATATTACCCGCATCAAGATTAGGAAAAATCAACACATTTGCCTTACCTGCCACAGCACTTTCCGGGGCTTTGGTCTTGGCGACACTCGGAACCAGTGCAGCATCCGGCTGGAGTTCACCATCAATGGTAAGATGAGGATACTCTTCTCTGGCAATTCTGGTAGCCTCCACCACCTTGTCAACCAAAGGATGCTTTGCACTGCCCTTTGTGGAATGGCTCAACATGGCAATAATCGGCTTGGGACCGATCAATTGCTTAAAGCTTCTGGATGAAGTATCTGCAATGGCAGCCAGCTCTTCTGCGGTAGGATCCTGATTCAGTCCGCAGTCTGCAAACAGGAATGCTCCATTCTCTCCCAAATCCTTGAACAGAGTATCCATGATAAAGAAGCCGGATACGAGCTTTACTCCCGGTGCCGTCTTCAGAATCTGAAGTGCAGGTCTTAAAGTATCTGCGGTAGAATGGCAGGCACCTGCAACCAATCCGTCCGCATCATTAGCCTTTACCATGACAATACCATATGTAATATAATCTGCAAGCAGGATCTCCCTGGCCTTCTCAGGCGTCATTCCCTTAGCCTTTCTGGTCTCATACAGCAAATTGACATAATCATCCAATTTACCGTCAGTGGCCGGATTAACCACCTTGATCCCGGACAGATCAACTTCCAGCCATCCGGCACCATCCATGATCTTTTCCTTGTTTCCGATCATGATAATATTGGCAATTCCCTCTTCCATGATCTTAGCCGCCGCCAATAGTGTTCTTTTGTCGTTGGATTCCGGAAGAACAATTGTTTTTTTGTCCAGTCTTGCTCTCTCTTTTATTGTATCTATGTATGACACTTTTCTTCTCCTTTCATCGGGTACCCCACATCTCAGTCTGTACAAAATACATATGATATATTATACTAAACAAAAAGCTTGTATTCAAGAGAAAGTGTTCAATATTTTGAAAGGATTTCCATGAAGATTAACGGCATCATTGCAGAATACAACCCGTTTCATAACGGACATAAATATCTACTGGATACCTCCAAAGCCATCTCTGGTGCAGACTATACCATCGCAATCATGAGTGGTAATTTTGTACAGCGTGGCGGTCCTGCTTTGACAGATAAACATACTCGAACCGAAATGGCACTGAGGGGCGGCGCAGATCTGATTTTGGAGCTTCCCCCTTATTACGCCACAGCCAGCGCAGAAGCCTTTGCTTATGGTGCGGTGTCCATCTTAAACAGTCTCGGAACAGTCGACACCCTGTCCTTCGGCAGTGAATGCGGCGATCTTGGTTTGCTTACTTCCATTGCTTCTCTGCTTGTCACAGAGCCCGAAGAATATCGCCTGCTTCTCCGTTCCAAGTTAAATCTTGGGATGAACTTCCCGTCTGCGAGGGCAACTGCTTTATCCGAATATCTTGGTTCCGACAAAAGTTTTCAGATTCTATCCTCTCCCAACAATATTTTGGGAATTGAATACCTAAAAGCCCTCAACAGACAGGAAAGCAATATAAGACCATTGACCATTACAAGAAGTGATAACGGCTATCACAGCGAAGATATCAAAGGTGAATTCTGTTCCGCTTCTGCGATTCGCAAGGCTCTTCTTTCCTCTGTTCCTCTTTCGGAGCTAAGCTATGCTCTTCCTGAATCTTCAGCCTGCCTGCTGTCCTCATCGCAGAACCGCATTGCCTTTGTCAGTGAAAATGATTTTTCGGAGGTTCTTTATTATCGGCTTTTGTCCGAAAGAGATCGGGGTTACGAAAAATATCCTGACGTATCCGAAGAGCTTTCTGACCGTATCAAAAACAAGTTGTCTGCCTTTCGTGATTACAGTTCCTTTTGTGACATACTGAAGACAAAAGAAGTGACTTACAGCCGCATCAGTCGCTGTCTCCTGCATATCATGCTGGATCTGGTTGACGCTCCTTCAAAAGATATCCCTCCGGCAATTCCTTATGTAAGAGTATTGGGATTTCGAAAAGAAGCAGAAAATCTGCTCTCTGCAATCTGTAATCATTCTTCGATCCCAGTCATTACAAAGCTTACAGATGCAAAAAACAGCTTATCGGATAAGGATTATCTGCGATTCCAAAATGATCTTCGCATCAGCCAGTTTTACCTTGGTATTGCCGCACAAAAAAGAAAGAGTGTACCCATAAACGAGTACACTCATCCGATGATAATCATATAAACCGTTTTGTGACAGGAATCAGTTCTTAAAGCTGTGGATCGGGGCAGGGATTCTTCCCCCCCTGTTCACGAAAGCGTCACAGGAAAATCCATTGACAGGCATAATCGGTGCATAACCTAAAAGTCCACCGAATTCCACTGTCTCTCCCACTCCCTTTCCGATCACGGGAATCACACGAACCGCAGTTGTCTTCTGATTGACCATACCGATTGCCATCTCATCCGCAATGATACCGGAAATCGTAGTCGCCTTTGTATCTCCTGGAATTGCAATCATATCCAGACCTACCGAACATACACAGGTCATAGCTTCCAGCTTCTCAAGTGTAAGTGCTCCGGCACGTACCGCATCTATCATTCCCTGGTCCTCACTGACAGGAATAAAGGCACCGCTCAAACCACCCACATAGGAAGATGCCATAACACCTCCCTTTTTCACCTGATCATTTAAAAGTGCAAGTGCTGCCGTTGTACCGGGCGCTCCGGCATGCTCCAGTCCAATCTCACACAGAATATCCGCCACACTGTCACCGATTGCGGGAGTGGGTGCCAGGGAAAGGTCTACAATTCCAAAGGGAACCCCAAGTCTCGCAGAAGCCTCTTTTGCCACCAGCTGACCAACACGCGTCACTTTGAATGCAGTCTTCTTAATCGTTTCGCAAAGAATTTCAAAGCTCTCTCCACGAACCTTCTCCAATGCAGTCTTAACAACGCCGGGACCACTGACACCTACGTTGATAATCTTATCTGCTTCCGTTACACCATGGAATGCACCGGCCATAAACGGATTGTCATCAGGTGCATTGCAGAACACCACAAGCTTTGCACACCCCAGGGAATCATCTTCCCTGGTATATTCCGCTGTCTCCCTGATAATCTCTCCCATCAGCTTCACGGCATCCATATTGATACCGGTTTTGGTTGAACCGAGATTGACAGAGCTGCAGACTCTTTCCGTGGTGGATAGAGCCAACGGAATAGAGCGGATCAAAAGCTCATCCGCCGGAGTCATACCCTTACAAACCAGGGCAGAATATCCTCCAATGAAATTCACTCCCACTTCATGAGCGACCTTGTCCAAGGTCTTCGCAATGGAAGCAAAATCTTCTACGGTCTTACAAGCAGCACCTCCCACCAATGCAATAGGAGTAACTGAGATTCTCTTATTCACGATTGGAATGCCGAATTCTCTGGAAATCTCCTCACCGGTTTTCACAAGATCTTTTGCCGCCTGATGAATCTTGTCATATATTTTTTGATTTAACTTCTGTAAATCAGAATCAATACAATCCAGAAGACTGATCCCCAGTGTAATGGTACGTACATCCAGGTTCTCTTTTTCGATCATATCGTTTGTTTCGGTTACTTCATATAGATTAATCATTCTCTTGTCAGCCTTTCATTTTCTTAGATTCTGTGCATGGAGTCAAAGATCTCTTCCTTCTGACATTTGATGATAACACCAATCTGCTCTCCCAATGCCTTCAGCTCGTCTGCGACGTCACCAAACTGCTTGTTGCAGCTGTTCGTA
>SAMEA3663269__coassemble_632_pt1 | contig 12069 bp, 7 predicted proteins | sample SAMEA3663269__metabat2_low_PE_038 | metagenome-assembled genome bin SAMEA3663269 (sample SAMEA3663269) | pig gut metagenome | biome: pig gut; feature: pig-associated habitat; material: faeces | place: China | collected 2013
CATCCACTGTCTCTGTTCGGAAACAGCCTTCCTTTTCTCCGGGAAGCTGCAGATTTACCGTCATATCATAGCCTGCCCGTCTGTTGGTCATATTCCAGGCAATTCCACGGATACTGCCATCCTCCAGATGCATCACAACCGTATTGTTATCGCGGAAGATGCAGTGTCCTTTTTTCTCCTTTAGCCGTTTGAAGAAGGCAAAAGTCCAGAAGGTCGGCTTGGGGATACAGCCGTTTGCCACCAGTCCAAAGCCTCCGTGGAAGGGAGTAAAGGGCACGCCACGCTCCTCGAACACATCCCCGAAGGTCCAATAGGAATAAGACTCATTGTCCTCCCCCAGTCTGGAAAGCTGCTGTGCAATATATGCGGCATTCTGATTGGTATCATGCAGAGGACAGTTGGGAATATATGAAGTATTGAATTCCGTAATATGTATTTCCAATCCCCGATACTCAGGGAAGCTGTCAATAATCTCTCTGGTGGTATGCAGATTGGCAAAGCCATCCTCCGCCTGCATCAGCTCCGGATATCCGTAATGTCCAACATCCTCCGGCAGCTCCGTAGTGTAATGATGTCTGGTCACAAAGTCCACCGGAATGGAATTATCATGGCAGAATTGCATAAAAGCCTTGATCCAGACTTCATCGCTGCCTCCGCAGACCGCAGGCCCGCCCACGCGGAAACGGCTGTCCACCTCCTTTACCGCATAGAAGGAATTCTGAAACAGCTTAAAATATTCCTGCATGTCGGCGTGTTCCCAAAAGCCCGGAAGATTCGGCTCGTTCCACACCTCCACAGGCCAGGGCACCACCTCATCCCTGCCGTATCTGTCGCAGAGATGCTCAAGCAGAGCCTTCACCATCTGATTCCAGCCCTCGTACGAGGAGGGAGGAGTCGTGTTTCCCTTCCAGTAAAACACTGTCTGTGTACCGCTGGCCAGCTTCTTAGGCATGAACCCCAGCTCGATAAAGGGTTTCAACCCAAGCTCCCGATAGCTGTCCATGACCCGGTCAAGATAAGTATAATTATATTCCGGGGTGCCATCCTCTTTGATCTGATAAATAGCCATATCATCGCAAAAGAGACCATGTCCCCTGATATGCTGAAAGCCGATATATTCCTGCACCAGCTTCAGCTGCTCCTGATACTCCTTCTGAAGGGCAAGTCCCATTCTTCCGGTGCCAACGCAAAAATCAACCTGATTGTGGAACTCCACGTCGCAGCCGGGATCTAGAATGATATTTTTTTGTTGCATGTATCTCCTCCTTCTTCTTGTCAATCTGCCTGTTGAATTGCCTTGTGAATCTCCTGCAGGGACATCACACCAATCTCCCCTTCCTTCAACACAGTTGCAATTCCCTCTGCCGTAGCTCTCGCAGCCGCCATGGTGGTCATATAAGGAACCCTTGCCTTGATAGCAGTCTTGCGGACATAGCTGTCATCGAAGCGCTTCTCTTCCTTGGTAGCAGGGGTATTGACAATCAGCTGTATCTTACCGTTCATCACTTCATCAACAATGTTTGGTCTTCCCTCCTGCATCTTGTTGACACGCTCTGCCCTGACGCCGTTTTTCACAAGCAATTCATAGGTAGTACCGGTAGCCTTGATGTCAAAGCCGCAGTCTTCAAAAATCTTCGCGATCTCTACCACCTCGGGCTTATCCTTGCTGCTGACGGAGAACAATACCGTTCCGGAGGTGGGCAGCTTAGTCTGGGTAGCCTCCTGGGCCTTAAAGAATGCCTCACCCACATTTCTTGCAAGTCCCAGAACCTCTCCGGTAGAGCGCATCTCGGGTCCCAGAACCGGATCTACCTCCTGGAACATATTGAAGGGGAATACCGCTTCCTTAACGCCATAATATGCAGGCTTGACCTCTTTCATTCCTTCAATGGGAGAAGGCAGACCTGTAAGCTCTGAAGTCATAATCCTGGTGGCAAGCTTTACCATCTGTACATTGCATACCTTGGATACCAAAGGCACCGTTCTGGATGCCCTGGGGTTGGCCTCCAGCACATATACTTTACCGTTTTCAATTGCATACTGCATGTTCATCAGACCGCAGACACCCATTTCCTCTGCGATTCTCCTGGTGTAATCCTTGATGGTTGCCACCAGCTCTTCCGGAATCCCTCTGGAAGGAAGAATACATGCAGAATCTCCGGAATGTACACCGGCCAGTTCGATATGCTCCATGACCGCGGGCACATACGCATGCTTGCCGTCGGCGATGGCGTCGGCTTCGCATTCTGTTGCATGTCTTAAGAAACGGTCAATGAGAATGGGTCTGTCCGGCGTCACGCCAACTGCCGCTGCCATGTACTGGCGCAGGGATTCCGGCTCGTTGACCACTTCCATGCCACGTCCTCCAAGGACATAGGAGGGACGAACCATAACGGGATAGCCGATTCTTTCGGCGATTTCCAGAGCCTCTTCCACATTGACAGCCATTCCCGCTTCCGGCATGGGAATTCCCAGCTTCTCCATCATGCCGCGGAACAGATCCCTGTCCTCCGCCATGTCGATAATCTCAGGGGAGGTACCCAGAATCTTCACACCGTTTTTCTTCAGATCCGCCGCCAGATTCAGAGGTGTCTGACCGCCAAACTGGGCAATGACACCAACAGGCTTCTCCTTCTCATAAATGCTCAGTACATCCTCCAGCGTCAGAGGTTCAAAATACAGCTTATCAGAGGTATCGTAGTCGGTGGACACGGTCTCAGGGTTACAGTTGACAATGATGGTCTCAAAGCCCAGCTCCTTCAGTGCAAATGCCGCATGCACACAGCAGTAGTCAAATTCGATTCCCTGACCGATACGGTTGGGACCGCCGCCAAGGATCATGATTTTCTTCTTGTCAGAAACGGTTGTCTTGTCCTCAGCATTGTATGTGGAATAATAATAAGCACTGTCCGGAGTACCGCTGACGCGGACAGGCTCCCAAGCCTCTGTAATACCGTAAGCGGTTCTTGTCCTGCGTACCTCCTCCTCGGAAACCTCCAGCAGCTTTGCCAGATAACGATCCGAGAAGCCATCCTTCTTAGCCTGCTCCAGTACAGCCTTCTCGGGAACCGCACCCTTCTTTGTCAACAGAGCCTCTTCCTCTTCCACCAGTTCCTTCATCTGTTCAATAAAGTAATGCTTAATCTTGGTCAGTTCGAAGAGCTCCTCCACCGTCGCACCCTTGCGCAGTGCTTCGTACATGATAAACTGACGCTCACTGGTAGGATAAATCAGCATTTTCAAAAGCTCTTCCTTGGACTTCTCATGGAAATCCTTTGCAAAGCCAAGACCGTAACGGCCGATTTCCAGGCTGCGGATTGCCTTCTGGAAAGCTTCCTTGTAGGTCTTACCGATACTCATGACCTCGCCTACGGCTCTCATCTGAGTACCCAGCTTGTCCTGAGAATCCTTGAATTTTTCAAATGCCCAACGGGCAAACTTAATTACCACATAATCTCCGCCGGGTACATACTTATCCAGTGTACCGTTTACGCCGCAGGGAATCTCATCCAGGGTAAGTCCCGAAGCAAGCATTGCGGAAACCAAAGCAATGGGAAAACCGGTTGCCTTGGAAGCCAGTGCGGAGGAGCGTGAAGTTCTGGGGTTAATCTCAATTACAATGACACGATCTGATACGGGATCATGTGCAAACTGCACATTGGTACCGCCGATGACCTGAACCTCATCCACGATCTTGTAAGCCTGCTCCTGAAGGCGCTTCTGCAGATCCTCAGAGATAGTCAGCATGGGTGCGGCACAGAAGGAATCACCGGTGTGCACGCCGAGGGGATCGATATTCTCAATGAAGCAGACGGTAATCATGTTGCCCTTGGCATCACGGACTACCTCCAGTTCCAGCTCTTCCCAGCCAAGGATAGACTCCTCCACCAGCACCTGACCAACCAGGCTGGCCTGCAAGCCTCTGGCACATACAGTCTTCAGCTCTTCTACGTTATATACCAGGCCGCCGCCTGCACCACCCATGGTATAAGCAGGTCTCAGTACAACGGGATATCCCAGCTTATCCGCAATGGCAAGAGCTTCTTCCACGGTATATGCCACCTCGCTGCGAGCCATCTCAATCCCCAGCTTATTCATGGTCTTCTTGAACTCAATGCGGTCTTCACCACGTTCGATAGCATCTACCTGAACGCCGATTACCTTGACCTGATACTTGTCCAGCACACCTGCCGACGCAAGCTCCGAGCAGAGATTCAGACCGGATTGTCCGCCGAGATTCGGCAGGATGGCATCGGGGCGCTCCTTTTCGATAATCTGTTCCAGTCTTTTCACATTCAGAGGCTCAATGTATGTCACATCCGCAATCTCCGGATCCGTCATAATAGTCGCCGGATTGGAATTCACCAGGACAATCCGGTATCCCAGCTGTCTCAGTGCCTTGCAGGCCTGGGTTCCGGAATAGTCGAACTCACATGCCTGTCCGATAATAATCGGTCCCGAGCCGATAATCAAAACTTTTTTGATGTCTTCTCTCTTACTCATGGTGTACCTCTTTGCTTCAATATTTTCTCGTATGACAGCTGTGCGGTCATTCCTCCGCTCAGACAAGCCATATCAATTTATTATACCACTTTATCCGCACATTTCCTACAAAAATTTTATTTTTCTTTCACAATTTTTCTTTCACAATTTTCTTCCACAAATTTTATGAAAATTTTTTTCCAAACAAAAAGCGCCTCCGACACCGTCATCCGGTATCGGAAGCGCCCATTAGCCTCATATCTTTCTATCGTTTGCAGGCATTTATAATTGTAGGTTTCAGAACTTGAACTGGGTGGTCAGATCCTTCAATATCTGAGCCTGTCTGAACAGTTCTTCACTGGAGGCAGCACTCTGCTCCGCTGTTCCTGATGTTGTCTGTACCACTTCTGAGATCTGTCCGATTCCCAGGGATACCTGCTCAATCGCCGCAGCCTGCTCCGCAGAGGTCTTGGAAATATCATAAACCAAAGCAGCAGTCTCTCCCGACATGGTAACAATACGATCCAGGGATGCTGCCGTCTCGTCAGCATTTGCAACGCCCTTATGTACCGCCTGCACGGACTTTTCAATCAATTCGGAAGTGGTCTTGGAAGCTTCGGCACTTCTTCCGGCAAGGCTGCGAACCTCCTCCGCCACCACTGCGAAGCCCTTGCCTGCCTCTCCTGCCCTGGCTGCCTCAACAGATGCATTCAGTGCAAGAATATTGGTCTGGAAGGCAATATCTTCAATGGTTTTGATGATCTTGCCAATCTCATCGGAAGTAGTTCTGATCTCATCCATGGACAGCATCATCTGCTCCATCTGCTGCTTGCCGTAATGCAATTCCTTCTCGGTCTTCTCCGTCTGCTCACTGGCAATCTCAGCCTTGTCCGCATTGGACTTCACCTGTCCGGAGATATTGATCACGGTAGCCGCCAGCTCCTCTACCGCACTGGCCTGCTCCGTGGAGCCCTGGGAAAGGCTCTGAGCCCCCTGGGAAACCCTCTCCGCGCCTTCCGATACCTGCATGGATACGGATGCTATGTTCTTGGTAAGCTTCAGAAGCTTTAGCTGAATTGTCTTCAGGCTGTTGGCCAGGATACGGAAATCGCCGATATAATACTGTTCATTCTGCGTCACATCCACTCGCAGATTGCCGTCCGCAATCTCACTTAAGATCCTGTCCACATCGCCCACGGTTTCCTTCAAAATAGTGGAAAGCCTCTCGGCGGAGCCGGCGATCATGCCGATCTCATCACTTCTTCCGGTAAGCTTATCCAGCCTGCCGTCAGCCTTCAGCTCCAGCTTACCCAGAGATGCAATGGATTCCTCCACTACCATCAGATCCTTTCCAACCTTTCTCAGGCGGAGTGCACATACCAGAATGATGAGCACAGCCACAATAATGCAGGGCACGCCCAGCAATGTCCGCAGACTGTTCACAGACCGGAATATCTCCTCTTTGCTGTCACGCACCATGAAAACCCAGTCTCTCTCTTCCAGATAAGTGTATACGGTAAAGTTGTCATTATCATCGTAGCAGTAGCCCTGCTTTTTCCCTGCCTTTATCTCTTCCATAATCTTCAGGCAGGCGCTGTCCTCCGTAGTCTCATTCAACAGCTCCTCATCCTTGTTGTAGAGATAAACACCGGTCTGGGCATTGAGGAAAATATATTCGCTGTTGGGAAGTCCCTCGATTTCCAGCTCCAGCAGGGAATCCATAAGATTCTTCGCATAGACGGCAGCTCCCACGAAGCCGAGACACTTTCCGCCATCATACACGGGATAGTACATGGAAATTACCAGATTCCCGGAAGTGGGAGACTTTAGGATGCCGCTGTTGGTCAGCTCGTGCCTGGTGAGTATGGTGTCCTGGAGACTCTTCAGCCTGTCCCCCTGGCGGGTAGCCGTACCGACTGCCTTTGGTGCTGTGTGCGTCAGTACGACAGATTCATAATCTGCGATATAGAGACCCTCGAATACGCCCTTCACATCGGCAAATTTCACAGTGTACTCCTGGGCTCTCGCCTGACACTCCTTATCCGAAGGATTCCGAAGCAGATCCCTTACTTCGTCGCTCATGGAAAAGGCAGTCAGATGTTCCTCTGCCTCAGCCACGTAATTCTCAATAATCTCTGCTCTGGATAATACCGCATCCGTCATCTGACTGGTGATGCTCTCCTCCACCAGACCGCTGATGCCGTTGTTCGCCACTCCCCAGATGACAGCAATGCCGATTACCGTAATCAAAGCAATGAATATGCTGATTCTGGCGGCAAGTTTTGTGTGCTTCTTTTGTCCCTTCATGTTACCCTCTCCTCTTGTGCAATTCTTTGCCAACTCCCCTTGCGACGGGATCATTCCATGCATAATAAATTTCAGTTGCAATCACTATTACTACTAATTATACCATGTTTTTCTTCGAATTCAAGAACTAACACAAAGGGATATGCACAAGTTCGGTTATTTTCATTTTCCGGAGTAAAACATTGATTTTATATCGGCACAGTATTCCCGCTGACGGAGATGGATGAAAAGCTCCTACACTGACGCTGCAAAAGCAAGAAAACATACTGCCCAGCTATATATGACGCCCTTCGAAGCCGCCAGGAACCGGACTGAGTTCAGGGGGAAAAGCAGCAGGACAAACACAGGCACAGCAGAGCCGTCGATATCATAATAGTCTTTCTTTTCATTCTTTACTCCTTATGCGCACAAAACGCCATATTACTTCTTTTCCGGCATGGCGGTCATCAGCAGATAAATGCCTCCCAGCACCGCAATGGTTCCAAGCATAACAAAGATCATGGCAACAGGCTCCACCTCATTTCCCAGGAAGGTCGGATTACAGTCCAGGGAATCCGCGATTCCCTTCACCACCTCCGCAGGGAAGCCTTCCGTCTCCATCTCTTCAAATACCCCCCGGAGCATATGATTCTTGATCAAAGAAGTACCATAGGTCCCGGGAAAGAAGCTCAGAGCCTTCTGCAAACCGGCGCTGAAGTTGGAAATCGGCATGTAGGCGCCACAGACAAAGCCATAGCCCGCACTGACAATGGTTCCCACCGCAGACATCTGTCCCTGGGTCTTCAGCGGATAACAGACGATACTGGAAAGAACCGCTCCGAACATTACAAGAAGGAACATATCAAACACCAGAAGCAGCACATCCATCGCTGTCAGATACCAGCCCATCATCATAACATACACGAGGCAGATTCCCAGCGCCAGCAGATTTACCATCAATGAGTTCAACACGGTGGAAAAGAAATATCCCAGATAAATCATGGGTTTCCTTACAGGCGATACATCGAAGTCCTTTCGCACGCCGTTTGCCCGGTCCTGTACCATGGTCAGATTGACGCAGAAGGTCACTGTCACACAGCTGACTGCCAGAAGCGCTGCCGCAAGCTGCCCCGCAACAGTTCCGTTGATGAGTTTATCCGTCACAGGAAAGGTCTCCGGAATCCCTTTCAGGAAGGAATCCTTATATACCTTTGCGAGAAAGGTCGCATACAAAACAATCAGGATAAGGGGAGTAATCAGGGAAGAAAACAGCATCCCCTTATCCCGGAAAAAAAGCTTTCTGTTTCTGTTAATTAAGTTTGTCAGTGTTTTCACCGTCATTCACCTCCCGGTTTTTTCCCGTAACCGCCAAAAATACATCATCCATTCCGCCCTTGACGATTTCATAATCACGAAATACCGCCGTATGCTTCACAATCAGCTCCGTAGCCTCCAGCGGTGAAGCGATGGCAATCCTGTACCCGTCCCTGATTCTTTCATAGGGCATTCCCAGGGACTCCACCTCTTCTTTTGTCACACCATAGACAGAGAGATAATCCCTCACATATTGATTCTTCAGCTCGTAGGGAGTCCCTTCTGCCGCAATACGTCCGTGGTCGATGATGACGATATAGCCGGCGGTGGCCGCCTCCTCCATATAATGCGTGGTCAGAAGCACCGTAAGCCCCTCTTCCTTACGAAGCCTTTCTATGATGCTCCAGATCATCTTTCTGGTCTGGGGATCCAGTCCGGTGGTAGGCTCATCCAGTATCAGCAGTTGCGGTCTGTGTATCAGAGCTCTTGCGATATCCACCCTTCTCCTCTGTCCGCCGGACAGCTTACCCACCGGGCGGTCCAGGAATTCCTGAAGTTCAAAAATCTCTATCAATTCTTCCAACCGCTTTTGATACTCCTTTCCGGTGATCCCGTACAAAGCCGCCCTGCTCTTAATGTTTTCCCTTGCCGTCAGGGGCTTATCCAGAGCACTGTCCTGAAAGACCACACCAAGCCACTCCTTGATCTGATGAGCCTCACTTTTGACATCCTTACCATTCACCCGGATACTGCCGCTGTCTGCGTCAAGCTGTCCGCATATCATGGAAATCGTTGTGCTTTTTCCAGCACCGTTCACGCCCAGAAATGCAAACAATTCACCCTTTTTAACGCGAAAGCTCAAATCATTGACTGCATGAACCGTACCGAAGCTCTTGTTCAAATGCTCGATAGCAATCATATTCTCCTGCTTACTCACAATCTTTTCTCCTCTCCTTTTCTTCTGTCAAAATAAACCGTCCAAAATAAATAAGCGGTCGTTATCCATATATAATAGCTAACGACCGTTTACTTTGTCAAGAGAATGTATTAATTCATTTCCATCGTGTTCGCTTCTTTCAGAGTTTTCTGCGGTCAAAGCACAGCACCGCAGAAACAATCCAAAGAACCATGGTTACGCCTGCAGTACCGATACTCACACAGTAGTCTGCAGGTTTTACTGCTCCCTGCAATATCTTCATTCCCTCCATGAGTTTCGTCGGAACGTAGCCCGACAGTTTTGGAATCAGTCCCAGCAGATAGATTCCGAATACAACCGCTCCTGTCCCCAGCAGCACCTGTACGTTGCTTGTCACAGATGCTGAAAAAAGGATCAGAATCGTCAGAACCCATACACCAAACAGCCAATAACAAAAGGAAGCGAACAGGGGATGTGCAACAACACTGTTATCCCAATAATAGGCGTTGTAGGCGTAGGTAACGGCATAGCACAAAAAATAGCCGATGGTCCATACTGCCAAAAGCATGAGCATCTTGGCAAAAACGATTTTGGGTCTTGCCAGTCCCTTGGTCACAACCGGAATCAGCGTACCCTTCTGGTATTCCCCGGTAAATGTCTGGCTGAAAATCAGCACCACAATCAACAGCGCCATGGGAACATTTTTATAGAACTGTATCCACGAATCCAATGCGGTTACCGTTACCTGCGTCACAACTAAGCCCTGACTCTCCAGAGAATCCGACAACACCTCCATCATCCATGGTGTGAGCTTCGCAATCGCCGGGTTCATAACCCCGAACAGTCCGAAGAGAAGAAGTAAAATCCAGATACGTCCCGTGCGGACATTCTCCATCCATTCCTTTTTTATAAATGCTGTCATTTCCCAATCACCTCCAGGAATAAATCTTCCAGCGTAGGCTCCATCCGTTCGATACGAACAGGGGCGATGTTCCGGTCTGCCAGAAAATGTAACAACGCCGGTAATTGCTTCGGATTGACAAGCTTCACACAGCCTTTACCAACATTCTCCATATCCGGAAACGCCGAAAGAATCTGCCTCGCATCCTCCGGCTTCTCCACCTCTATCTCTGTAGCTGTCTGCCGTCGCATGTGCCGCACTTCCTCAAGCTTCCCCTGCAATGCAATCTCACCTTCATGCAAAAAAGCGAGTTCATCGCAGATATGCTCCACATCAGACAATATATGCGTGGAAAACAGCACCGTTGTCTCTTTCTTTGCCGCTACCAGTATGTCAAGCAACTCCTTTCGGCCGGCAGGATCCAGTGCCGATGTAGGTTCATCGCAAATCAGCAGCCTGGGACGATTGAGCAATGCCTGGGCAATTCCAAGACGCTGTTTCATTCCCCGGGAAAAGCCTTTGATACGCCGCTTCTCATTTCCAAGACCCACAAGTTCCAGCAGCTCTTCACTCCTGCTTTTGATTTCCTTAGATTCCATTCCCGTTATCTCACCACAAAGCCGAAGATATTCCATAGGGGTCATATACGTGTAAAATTCCGGAACATCCGGCAGATAGCCGATAAACCGGTTCGTCTTATTTTCTCCATAGTGAACCGGTACACCGTCTACCAGTATTTCACCCTCGTCACAGGCCAGAAGTCCTAAAATCAGCTTCATCGTCGTTGTCTTTCCCGCCCCATTTTGTCCCACAAATCCATAGATGGTGTGCTCCGGAACGGAAAAGGTCACATTTTTCAACACCTGTTTTGTGCCAAATCGTTTTTCAACCTTTGATAACGAAAGCATCTCCATATCAGCTGTCCTCTTTTCCTAATAGAAAATACAGAATCGGTCCTATGAATTCCATCCCGACAATCACAATCACGAGCCACATCACGCGACTTCCCCGCTTATAGGTATCATGGGTCAGGATATGTCGTATCGAAAATATCAAAAGTGCAATTTCCAAAATAATCAGAGGTACTATAAACGGTAATAATTCTTTCACATCCGGCATAATGCATTCCTCCCTTTGTCATGTATATTGAAGCAACTGTTCCATCAGTTTTTGATATTCCGCAGTGTCCTTCATGCCTGCAAACACCGGATAAGAAAGAGCCTGCAGAGCGTTTGTTATAAGAAAGCTTCGATCCCGGGGAAGCATATCTCCAAGAGGCAGCTGTTCAATCCATGAATCAATATGCTCAAAATAATCATCCCCGGCAAGATAATTTTTTTCGCAGACAAGCAGCCTTTTCACACAACCAACGAAACTGCCCAGCATGGATAGCGCCTGCTCCTGCTTCCCGTGCATCGCATCTGCAACCGCTGCCTGAAAATAAAACTGCGCCGCCACATTTGGATGAAGCGTATCCAGCTGATACGCCGCCATCACTGCCAGGACACGAGCAATTGTCTGTTCACACCGAACCTGCTCCTCTGCATGTAACGCGAGAGCTGCCGTCTCAACGCTAATCAGACTGATCAGATGCAGATAGGCCCGTATCTGCGTGTGGCTTTTTGCCATTTCAGTTTCTCCCGCCTGCTGGTAGGCCTGGATCAGCAACAAATCATCCTGCCCGGAAACCCGCATCGGATCTGCAATTGTCTCCAACATATCAATTGCCTTCCGGGGCTCACCAAGCTGCATGCACAAAATAGCCTCTATGGAAACCGCATCCTGCCGGGTGCCAAGCTCCTCACACTGTTTCGAGATATGTATACAATACCGCTTCGCTTCCTCCAGCATCGTCATTCCCGTCTCTTTTTCAGGTGCAAGCATAAAATGATTCAGATACAAAACCGTAATCTGCAATAAAAAGGGATAGCAGCTGTAATATCTGTGTGCATATTCCCTTGCATGTGACAGTGCCTGTTCAAACGGAAGTGTAGCAAATTCCTCACAAAGGCTCCCATAAATACGCCGAATCTGTTCCTTCGACAGCTGCGGTTCATATCCGATCAACGCATCCACCGTCACATCAAAAAAAGACGCCAGAAGAGGCAGAAGCATAATATCCGGCGTGCTTTGCCCACTCTCCCATTTAGAAACCGAAGCCTTCGTAACC
>SAMEA3663269__coassemble_657_pt1 | contig 11798 bp, 9 predicted proteins | sample SAMEA3663269__metabat2_low_PE_038 | metagenome-assembled genome bin SAMEA3663269 (sample SAMEA3663269) | pig gut metagenome | biome: pig gut; feature: pig-associated habitat; material: faeces | place: China | collected 2013
TTCCAGAAAGAGTTATCAGATTGGTGTGATTGTAAGAGAAGGGTTCCTGGATAAATATGAGTCCTTCTACTGGCAAATGTACAAGCATGTATGCGCGTGTGCTCTCGAGAACGGCAGTTTTGCAATGCTGGAGGTTATTTCAAATGATTCAGAAGCAAATCTCTTTTTGCCTGAGATTCTAAAGGAAAACAAAATACAGGGACTCATAGTAATCGGGGAAATGAATAAAGGATACCTTGCAGCATTGCGGGAAAAATGTTCCGTTCCTATAGTATATCTTGATTTTACTGAGGTGGATCAAAAAATTGACTCCGTTATGTCAGACGGATATTACGGTGCCTATTATCTGACAAATTATCTGATATCCCAGGGACATCTCAGAATTGCTTATGTCGGGTCCGTCTCGGCTACCGGTTCTATCATGGATCGATATCTTGGATATGTGAAGGCACTTACGGAACATGGACTTGAACCGAAAAAAGAATGGCAATTGGAGGATAGAGATAAGGAAACAGGTTTTATCGATGAAAATCTTATTCAATTACCGAAGGAGATGCCGGATGCTTTTTTGTGTAACTGCGATCTGACCGCCGGAAGACTGATACACAAGATAAATGAAAACGGATTCATGGTTCCCGAGGATGTTTCCGTAGCCGGATTCGACAATTGCATTTATCCCGGTTTATCTAATGTGGAAATAACAACTTATGAAGTGGACAGAAAAGCTATGGCGAAGCAGGCAGTAGAGGTTCTGTTGAATAAGCTGGAAGATTCCACGGCTGCCTCGGGAACGCATATCATTTCGGGGAAACTGATAATTAGAGACAGTGTAAAAAGAATTGGATGACTATGATTTTTTGTTTAGTCACAAAAAATGAACAACAAGGAAAAGGAGAAAAAAGATGAAGGAATTGAAAATGATTGCACCGGTTGTTAAAAATGTACCTTGGCAGGAGAAGCCCGAGGGGTTAAAAGGAGCTCCCGTATGGAGATATACGGAGAATCCCATTATCGGAAGGAATCCCATTGACGGAGTAGCGCGGATCTTTAACAGTGCGGTTATGCCTTACGAGGGTAAATTCATCGGTGTTTTCCGCGGCGAGCAGACCAACGGAATCCCTTATATTTATCTTGGAAGAAGCGAAGATGCGATTCATTGGGAGTTTGATCCCAAGCCGATTCCGTTCAAGGATGAGAACGGTAATGATTTTATGCCCCGATATGCATATGATCCCAGACTGGTTAAAGTTGAGGACACATACTATTTAATCTGGTGTCAGGATTTCTACGGAGCTGCTATTGGTATGGCAAAAACCACAGACTTTCAGAGTTTTACCAGATTAGAAAACCCCTTCCTGCCTTTTAACAGAAATGCAGTGTTGTTCCCGAGAAAGATCAACGGTAACTTTATGATGTTGAGCAGACCCTCCGATTCCGGGCATACTCCTTTCGGAGATATCTTTGTCAGTGAGAGTCCTGATCTTGTTTTCTGGGGGAAGCACAGACATGTGATGAGCCGAGGCAATGAGTGGTGGGAATCGTTAAAGATCGGCGGTGGTGCAGCACCGATCGAGACAACAGAGGGCTGGTTGCTGTTCTATCATGGTGTCAGCGGAACCTGTAACGGATATGTATATTCCATCGGCGGTGCTATTTTAGATCTTGAGAATCCCTCCAAGGTACTTTATCGCTGCGAGAATTTCCTGCTGACTCCCGAAGAGTGGTATGAGGAAAGAGGTTTTGTTCCCAATGTAACCTTCCCCTGTGCTACGATTCATGACTCCGAGACGGGAAAGATAGCAATCTATTACGGCTGCGCTGACAGTTACGTAGGGCTTGCTTTTACAAAGCTTGATGAGATTGTTGCCTATATCAAGGAGCATAGCGTGACCAATGAGACAGATACCGAAATCGGTATGAGATAACAAGCCGGAGGTGGAATATGAGCTTGGCTACAGAGTTTGTAAAACACATAAAAGCAGGTGTTAGTATCGGCGATACACTGGATTCTTTCAATGATTTTATTACATATGAGGATGCTCCTGCGGTTTCGGAAACTGCATGGGGCAATCCGGAGATCAAAGAAGGGCTGATTGATACGATTCTAAGGAGCGGATTTAATCTTGTGCGTATCCCGGTTTCTTGGAGAGTACATATCGGTCCTGCACCGGATTTTCATATTGAAGACAGATGGATGAAGAGAATACAGGAAGTTGTGGATTATGCTTACAAAAAAGGTGCCTATGTAATTCTGAATCTTCATCACGAGGATTGGAATTATCCCTATTACACGAATAAAGAAGCTGCCTGTACCAAAATGAAGGCTGTATGGAAGCAGATTGCAGAAAGATTTGCGGAATATGACGAGCATTTGATCTTCGAAGGGCAGAATGAACCGAGAAAAATCGGTACGCCCCTGGAATGGAATGGCGGCGATGAAGAAGGCTGGAGAGTCGTGGATGCAACAAATCAGGCTTTTGTAGATGCAATCAGGGAATCGAAAGGATATAATGCAACCCGTTTCCTGATGGTTCCCGGATATGCCGCAAATTGTACCGTTGGCGTAAGAAATCTGACAGTGCCGCAAGACGAAAGACTCATTGTATCAGTCCATGCCTATGAGCCCTATGAATTTGCTTTACAGTTACCGGGCAGAAAAACCTGGAATCATGATACTGAAATGATTGACAGTATTATGAAAGAGCTTAAGGAACGTTTTGTTTCAAAAGGCATTCCCGTAATCATGGGAGAATTCGGTGCCATGAACAGAGATGGCAATGAAGAGGAAAGAGCTGACTGGGTTGCTTATTATGTTTCAAAGGCGAAAGAAGCAGGAATTCCATGTGTATGGTGGGACAACGCACGCTTTTTCGGAGAAGGTGAATTGTTCGGGCTGTTTGACCGTAATAACTTTAACTGTGTATTTCCCAAGGTGCTGGATGGATTGATGAGAGGTTTGGGAAACTGAGAAACAAAGCGAGGAAAAGGTATGATACACGAAAAATATTATGAGCTTGCAGCAAAGCAGGAGAAGCTTTTAAACGAAACAAACAAAAAAGAGGAATATTTTTATAACGGAATTTACGACAGATATAGCAATCCCGTCTTGACAAGAGAACATATTCCGCTTACCTGGAAGTATGATCTGAACAAGGAAACGAATCCGTATTTTCAGGAGAGACTTGGGATCAATGCGGTTATGAATTCCGGTGCAATTTATTTAAACGGCAAGTACTATTTGGTCGCAAGAATAGAAGGAAATGACAGGAAGTCTTTTTTTGGAGTGGCAGAAAGCGATAACGGAATTGATCATTTCAGGTTCTGGGATTATCCCATTCTTTTAGAGGATAGCTGCCCTGAAGAGACCAATGTTTATGACATGCGTCTGACTCAGCACGAGGATGGATACATATACGGCGTATTCTGCTCGGAAAGCAAGGACAAAACAGTAAATGATTTGTCTGCTGCCGTAGCTGCTGCAGGAATTGTGCGTACAAAGGATCTGAAGCATTGGGAGAGACTTGATAATCTTGTGACTCTGCGTTCCCCTCAGCAGAGAAATGTAGTGCTGCATCCGGAATTTGTTGATGGAAAATACGCATTTTACACAAGACCTATGGACGATTTTATCGAAACAGGAAGTGGCGGAGGAATAGGCTTTGGTCTGTGTGAGGACATAACACATGCCGTGATTGACGAGGAGAAAATGACCAGCCTTCGTAAATATCATACGATTACCGAAGCTAAAAACGGTGCCGGCGCACCCCCCATCAAAACTGACCGGGGATGGATCCATATTGCCCACGGTGTACGTAATACCGCAGCCGGTCTTAGATATGTGATTTATGCTTTTGCCACTGATCTTAACGATCCGTCTAAGGTGATTGCCGAGCCGTCCGGACTCCTGATCGGACCCAGAGGAGAAGAACGTGTCGGCGATGTTTCAAACGTGGTGTTTACAAATGGTGCTATCGTGAACGAGAAAAATGAAGTATTTCTATATTATGCTTCCTCTGACACAAGAATGCATGTTGCAACGACTACAATCGATAAACTGATTGATTACGTTTTCAATACACCTGCAGATCCGGGCAGAAGTGTGGAATGTGTAGCACAAAGATGTGAATTGATTGAAAAGAATTTAAAGTTACTTCGTGAAAAGGACGCATAAAATGAGCTATCTGGTGGAAGCAGATCATAAATTGTTGCAGTACAGCGGAAGGATTGATTTTGATGCTCCTAAGGAACCGGTATTTGTGTATGCCGGTTCCTGGGTTAAAATCAGATTCCGTTCCGGGTATATCAGGGTATTGCTTGAAAATCATCACAGTTATTACTTAAACTACATGGGGTATATATTAGATGGTGTTCAGGGGAAATTCCTTCTGAATGACGACAAGAATACCAATACTTATAACATTAAGGAAAACCTGTCAGAGGGCGAACATGAATTATTGTTGTTCAAGCGCATGGATGCCTGCCATCATGTCGTTTTTCGAGGCTTTGAAATCGAGGACAATGGGGAAGTGCTGCCTGTCAGTAAGATGAGTAATCGCAGAATAGAGGTTTTTGGCGACAGTGTATCCTGCGGTGAAGTATCGGAAGCAATCGAATACACAGGTAAGGGTGATCCGGAGAATCACAATGGACTCTATTCAAACAGCTGGTATTCCTATTCCTGGATAGCTGCCAGAAAGTTAAATGCCGAATTGCATATCACTTCGCAGGGGGGAGCTGCTTTGTTGGATCAGACAGGGTGGTTTCATGGACCGGATTATCTTGGATTATACTCTATTTATGATAAAATAGAATACAATCCGGATATATGCCCGGTTAAATTATGGGATTTTCAAAAATGGATTCCCCAGGTTGTTGTATTTGCGTTTGGGCAAAACGACAATCATCCCGATGATATCATGGCTAAGGATTATCATTCAGAAGCCTCGGTTAATTGGAGAAACAGCTATCTTTCTTTTTTGGAAAAAATGATGCTGTTATATCCTAAGGCGCATTTTATTCTAACAACAACGATTCTGAATCATGATGTGATATGGGATAAGGCAATCAGTGAGGTGTGTGACACAATTGACAATAGCCGGGTACATCGATTCTTCTATGGGAAAAACGGCTGTGGGACACCGGGACATATCAGAATAGCGGAAGCCGAAGAAATGGCAGATGAGCTGGTTGGATTCATTGAGACCCTGGGAGATATCTGGAACGAATAATCAATATCATGAATAAAGGATAAAAACATGAACACATTCAGATTGGAAAAATTGTTTCAAAAGGCAAAAAATGGAGAAAAACTGATAATAGGTTTTATTGGAGGCTCCATTACGCAAGGCTGCCTTGCTACAGAACCCTGTCTTTGCTATGCCTATCATGTATATGAGTGGTGGTGTCGTACCTTCCCGAAAGCTGATTTTGTATATTTAAATGCAGGAATCGGTGCGACAGATTCCCAGTTTGGGTGCGCCAGAGCAGAAAGTGATTTACTGGCAGAGAAACCGGACTTTGTCATAATTGAATTTTCCGTTAATGATGAAGACAATGAACATTATCTGGAAACCTACGAGGGATTGGTCAGAAAAATATACAGTTCAGCATGGAAGCCGGCAATTCTTCTGGTACACAATATTTTTTATGAAGACGGTCGCAATGCTGAGAATATCCATAGAAGGATTGCAAAGTATTATGAGTTACCGTCTGTCAGCATGAAAGATACGATTTATTCGGAGATTCTGGAAGGAAAGCTTCAAAGAGAAGAACTGACTGCAGACGGCTTACACCCAAATGACAAGGGGCATGCACTGGTAGCAGGAGTCATCACGGAATTTCTGAGTAACATCATGAAGCATGCTACAGGAACGAACGAAGCTTCCGATAATGTGAAGGTTCTTCCGAAGCCTCTTACCCGAAATAATTACGAAAATTCCATCCGTTACAGAAATGACAATTATCAGCCGGAAGTAAACGGCTTTGTAATAGATGATTCCAAACAGGTAAACATTACGGATGTCTTTAAAAAAGGATGGACTGCAAAACAAAAGGGAGATAGTATCAAGTTCCGGGTTAAGGGTAGTTGTATCGGTGTGCAATATAGAAAAACAATGCAATTACCGGCACCTGTTGCGGAGCTGATTCTGGATGAAGACAAAGAACATCCTTTTATTTTAGATGCAAATTTTAACGAAACCTGGGGGGATAAGCTGGTACTGGACACAGTTCTCGAGCATGGAGAAGAAAAGGAACATACTGTGGAAATCATTCTGAAAGAAACTCATCCTGAAGACAAGCTTCCTTTCTATTTGGTTTCCGTAATTGCCTGCAATGAAAGCTGTAATGAGTTTATCTGTAAGGAGGAAAACAGTATCCTGTTCTTCACTCCCTGTTTTACGCATAATATATGGGGCGGTATTAAGCTTCGGGAGGAATTTGGTTATCCTGTGGAAGGAGATGACATCGGTGAATGTTGGGGTATTTCAGCACATCCAAACGGTGAAAGTATTGTAAAGAATGGATGCTTTGCAGGAAGGAGATTGTCCGAACTATGGAAAAGTCAACCTGGTATTTTTGGCAAATGTAATACTGAACGATTCCCGCTTCTGGTAAAGATCATAGATGCAAACGAGGATCTGAGTATTCAGGTACACCCTGATGATTCTTATGCATATACAAACGAAAATGGTTCCTATGGTAAAACAGAATGCTGGTATGTTCTTGATTGCAATGAGAATGCAACACTTATAATAGGTCATAATGCATCTTCAAGACAAGAATTGACTGATATGGTTAAAGGTGGAAAATGGAATGAATTTATCAGGGAGATTCCGGTATCTAAGGGTGATTTTATCCAGATTGATCCCGGCACCGTCCATGCAATCAAGGGCGGAATGCTTATATTGGAAACGCAACAGAACAGTGATATCACATACAGAATGTATGATTATGATAGATTATCCAATGGAGTTCCCAGACAATTACAAATAAAGCAAAGCCTGGATGTAATCTCCGTACCTGCAAAAAAGGCTGAAGAATGTGTGATCCACACAGCATTTACTCAAAAAGAGAATTGTCTGGAGGAATTATATGTCTGCAAATATTATAAAGTATTCAAAGCTAAGGTGAGAGGCGGCTTTTCATTTAAGAAAGAAAATATATTTATGCTTGCAACAGTCATTCATGGAGAAGGGAAAGTAAACGGAAGTGAGATTAAGAAAGGCGATCATTTCCTGATTCCGGCAAAGCTATCCGATATTTGTGTCGAAGGAAATGCGGAAATGATTCTTTCAACTCCATAAAATGAGTAATTTTTTGTAAAAACCTCTGGATTTTTTTCATCAGATATGAGAAAATAGATGTCGAATGATATTATTTTATCAATATGTATTTTGATATTATAGTAACTTACATATTTGAAAGGAGATTTCACATGATTTATTCAAAGGAAGTTGAAGAAATGTGCACAGTCGCTCAGGGTGTGCATCATGGATGTGCGCCTATCCCTGAAGAAGCTAAGTGGGTTCAGGCAAAGAAAGTAGAAGACATTTCCGGTCTTACACATGGTGTGGGCTGGTGTGCTCCCCAGCAGGGCGCTTGTAAGCTGACACTGAATGTTAAGGAAGGAATCATCCAGGAAGCCCTGGTTGAGACCATCGGCTGCTCCGGAATGACTCACTCCGCAGCTATGGCTTCCGAAATTCTTCCCGGACTTACCGTAATGGAAGCTCTGAACACCGACCTTGTATGTGACGCTATCAACACCGCTATGAGAGAGCTGTTCCTTCAGATCGTTTACGGACGTACCCAGAGTGCTTTCTCTGAGGAAGGTCTTCCTATCGGTGCCGGACTTGAAGATCTTGGCAAAGGACTGAGAAGCCAGGTTGGTACCATGTACGGTACTCTCAAGAAGGGTCCCCGTTATCTTGAAATGGCAGAAGGCTATGTGACCGGTATCGCTTTGGACAAGGATGACCAGATTATCGGTTATGAGTTCGTAAGCCTTGGAAAGATGACTGACTTTATCAAGAAGGGTGACGATCCCAACACAGCATATGAGAAGGCAAAGGGTCAGTATGGCCGTGTTGCTGATGCCGTTAAGATCATCGACCCCAGAAAAGAATAAGTAAAGGATAAAGGAGGACAGAAAAAATGGCTTTATTTGAATCATATGAAAGACGTATTGATAAAATCAACGCTGTTCTGAACAGCTACGGTATCTCCTCTATCGAAGAAGCAGAGAAGATTACCAAGGATGCCGGTCTTGATGTTTACGACCAGGTGAAGAAGATTCAGCCCATTTGTTTTGAAAATGCATGTTGGGCTTATACAGTAGGTGCTGCTATCGCAATTAAGAAGGGATGTCGCAAGGCTTCCGAGGCTGCTGCAGCTATCGGTGAGGGACTTCAGGCATTCTGTATTCCCGGCTCCGTTGCTGATACCCGTAAGGTTGGTCTCGGCCATGGTAATCTCGGAAAGATGCTTCTGGAAGAGGAGACTGATTGCTTCTGCTTCCTTGCAGGACATGAGTCTTTTGCAGCTGCTGAAGGTGCTATCGGTATCGCAGAAAAGGCTAACAAGGTTCGCCAGAAGCCTCTTCGTGTTATTCTGAACGGTCTTGGAAAGGATGCAGCAAAGATTATCTCCAGAATCAACGGATTCACTTTTGTTGAGACTGAGTACAATCCTTACACCAATGAAGTTAAGGAAATCGAGAGAATTGCTTACTCTGACGGACTGCGTTCCAAGGTTAACTGCTATGGTTCCAACAGCGTTCCCGAAGGTGTGGCAATCATGTGGAAGGAGAACGTTGATGTATCTATCACCGGTAACTCCACTAACCCTACCAGATTCCAGCATCCGGTAGCAGGTACTTACAAGAAGGAGAGAGTCGAAGCGGGCAAGAAGTACTTTTCAGTAGCTTCCGGCGGTGGTACCGGACGTACACTGCATCCCGATAATATGGCTGCAGGTCCTGCTTCTTACGGCTTTACCGATACTCTTGGCCGTATGCATTCTGATGCACAGTTTGCAGGTTCTTCATCCGTTCCTGCCCATGTTGAAATGATGGGTCTGATTGGTATGGGTAACAACCCTATGGTAGGTGCAACTGTAGCAGTTGCTGTATCCATCGAGGAAGCAGCGAAAGCAGGCAAGTTCTAAATTATGTGTTGTAAAGGGGACATTGAATAAATGTCCCCTTTCTTGTATCAAAATATCTATAAATCAAGTATGTAATTTATTTAATTATGGGGGTTTTTATGAATGAAAAGAATTCTGAAGCGATTCATGACGCGAGACAGCTGGGCATTCCGAAAATGTTGCTGCTTAGTATTCAGCATTTGTTTGCAATGTTCGGTGCCACTATATTAGTACCGATTCTTGTTTCGAATTATTTTGAAGAAGCCTGTGGGGAACCGCTTACCAGAGGACTATCTGTTTCTGTTACTCTGTTTTGTGCCGGAGTTGGTACCTTGATTTTCCATCTGTGCTCGAAATTAAAGGTTCCTGCATTCCTTGGTTCTTCTTTTGCGTTCCTGGGTGGTTTTGAAACCTGTGCCAAGTTAGATACCGGAATTTATGCCGGTATGTCTGTGAATGACAAAGCAGCGTATGCCTGTGGCGGTATTGTAATAGCCGGGGTTCTTTACCTGGTTCTGGCATTGATTATCAGGCTTGTAGGTGTAAAGAGGGTAATGCGTTTCCTTCCTCCGGTTGTAACGGGTCCGATCATTATTTGCATCGGTATGTCTCTGGCAGGCACCGCAATAAACAATGCTTCCAAGAATTGGCTTCTTGCAATTATTGCTCTCATAGTTATAATTATCTTCAATATATGGGGAAAAGGAATGTTTAAAATCATTCCTATCCTGATGGGGGTAGTTATTTCCTATATAGCAGCGCTTGTGATGCATTTCGCAGGCATGACCAATCCGGACGGAACTGCAATCTTCAGCTTTGCATCCATATCCGCTTCCGGATGGGTAGGAATTCCTAACTTCCAAATCTGTAAATTTGATATCACTTCAATTCTGGTTATGGCTCCGATTGCAATCGCTTCCATGATGGAGCATATAGGGGATATGTCTGCCATTTCTGCAACGGTGGATGAGAATTTTATTTCCGATCCCGGACTTCACAGAACACTGGTCGGTGACGGGTTGGCAACTGCCTTTGCAGGTGCAATCGGTGGACCTGCAAATACTACCTATGGAGAGAATACAGGAGTATTGGAGCTTTCCAAGGTTCATGATCCCCGTGTTATTCGGATTACAGCTGTATTTGCTATATTATTGTCGTTTATTCCAAAATTCTCAGCTGTTATTTCCACAATGCCAACTGCAATCATTGGGGGTGTATCCTTTATGCTTTACGGTATGATTTCAGCAATCGGTATTCGGAATGTGGTAGAAAACAAGGTTGATCTGACAAAATCACGCAATCTGATTATTGTAGGTGTGATTTTCGTATGTGGGCTTGGTTTTACAAATGGCATTACAATTACAATCGGTGAAACTTCCATTAAGCTTACGGCACTTGCGATTGCGGCAATAGCAGGTATTTTGCTGAATGCCGTATTACCCGGCAATGACTATGAATTCGGAGTGAATCCCAAGGGTGATCAGAGCAGAGGCGTCTTTGTAAAAAATACAGATAAATAATTACTATCTAAAGAATAATAGAAAAGGAGTCATGAAGATGGATTTTGCAAACGAAAAAAATATAACCATATTTAGTCATCCTTTAATTCAACATAAGATATCTCTATTGAGAGATAAGAACACCGGAACCAATGAATTTCGTAAAATGGTGGGCGAAATAGCAATGCTGGAAGGCTTCGAAGCAATGAGTGACCTTCCGTTAAAAGATGTAGAAATAGAAACGCCTATCGAGAAATGTATGACGCCTATGCTGGCAGGACGTAAACTTGCAATCGTTCCCATACTGAGAGCCGGTCTTGGCATGGTAGACGGTATCCTAAATCTGGTACCGACTGCCAAGGTAGGGCATATCGGAATGTATCGGAATGAGGAAACACATGAACCGGTAGAATATTATTGTAAATTACCAAGCCCCATTGAGGAGCGGACCATCATTGTTACGGACCCCATGCTTGCTACAGGTGGTTCTGCCATCGATGCAATCGCCCAGATAAAGAAACATGGTGGTAAAACAATTAAGTTTATGTGTATCATCGCAGCGCCGGAAGGATTGGAAAAGCTTCACAAGGCACATCCTGATGTTCAGATTTATGTTGGACATCTGGATCGTGAGTTAAATAAAAATGCTTATATTTGTCCCGGACTCGGTGATGCAGGAGATCGAATTTTTGGCACAAAATAATACAATAGACAAAAGGTACAGGCTCCATAAAGAGTCTGTACCTTTTATATTAAGTATTTTCTTATCTATTCAGTTGTATTTAAGGAGCCTGAATGGGTTGTTTCTTCGGTAGAATATGTATAATTTACATCTTCCGGTGTCTCACCGTGAAGAAACGAAAGTATAATCTTTATTCTCTTATTGGCGCGCTCGTAATTGGCAAACGCATATTTTTCACTATAGTCATCGTAAGTACCGTTCGCATAAGCAAGACGATAATTCTCCAAAGCTTTTACCATCAATTCACTTGATTCATCTGCTATGGGTTCCAAATAATCGAATTTCTCAGGGAAATCCATATCAGCCATATTTTTTAGAACACTGTTTAGTTCATTCAGGTTATTTATCAGAAGAGCAGTTGAATTCTCGGCTTTAGGGTCAATACTGTTAATCTGTTTATCTATATTTGCGAG
>SAMEA3663269__coassemble_660_pt1 | contig 11766 bp, 8 predicted proteins | sample SAMEA3663269__metabat2_low_PE_038 | metagenome-assembled genome bin SAMEA3663269 (sample SAMEA3663269) | pig gut metagenome | biome: pig gut; feature: pig-associated habitat; material: faeces | place: China | collected 2013
TATGTACTGAAACGATTGAAAAAACAGAAAATACGGTTACATACAAACAGGGAGGGCACCGGACGTATCGTCCGATGCCCTCCCTGTTTTCATGCAGCTATGCTGCCTTGTGTTCGTTGTTCAGAGCTATTAAGCTACTACAGTAACGTTGGTAGCACGAATCTTGCTGCTGTTAGCAGGATCACACTCTGTATCGAAAGTAACCTTCTGGCCTTCCTCAAGAGACTTGAAACCTTCAGCGTTGATAGCGGAGAAATGTACGAATACTTCCTCGCCGGTTGCATCGTTGGTGATGAAACCATAACCCTTCTGAGCGTTGAACCATTTAACTGTACCGTTGTTCATTGTGGTACCTCCTAAAAAATAAAAATATGTTTGATTCTAAAATGTAGGGCAAAAAAATCACATATTTGTGTAAACCATCATCAAAGTAGCAATGACTTACAAAAATATGTGAGTTCAATGACTTTCATTTAGAATACAGGATAAGTATAGCATTATTTTTTGCAAAATGTCAACAATTATTTTCAAAATCCGAATATTGCAGCAACTGCTGTGAAACTGAGCAGAGCTGTGATCCGCAATATCAAGCAGAATTTGTTCTGGGCGTTCTTTTATAATGTGATAGGTATTCCCTTGGCGGCAGGCCTGTGGTATCCTATATTACAGATTAGATTAAATCCCATGTTTGGTGCTGCGGCAATGAGCTTAAGCAGTGTTTTTGTTGTGGGAAATGCGTTGCGGCTCAAGAGATTCCGGAGTGATTCTGAACACAGAAGAATAAAAAAAGGAAAGGCAGAAAAGGAGAAAGCTGTTGACAGAGAGGAAAGCACCGGGATAGAGGAAAGAGAGGGTAAGAACATGACAAGAGTTATATTGATTGAAGGAATGATGTGCAGCCATTGCACCGGAAGAGTGCAGAAGGCATTGGAGGCATTGGAAGGAGTAGCTTCTGTTACCATGAATCTGGAACAGAAAAGTGCAACTGTGGAGCTGACGGGTGAAGTGAGCGAAGCGAGCCTGATTTCAGCGGTGAAAGATGCGGGATATGAAGTGACTGCCGTGAGAGGATAAGATATTTTATTTCTTTCAGAGAAAATTTATGTTTTTTTTATTGTATTTAAAAGGACTTGTGTTATAGTTGCAATAGAACAATAAACAATTCGTTGATATAATGAATCGTTCGTAAGGACAAAGGAAGGGTGGGATCATTATGAATATCAGCAAATTTACACAGAAGTCAATGCAGGCAGTGGAGGGCTGCGAGAGGCTTGCCTACGAGTATGGGAATCAGGAGATTGAGCAGGAGCACCTTCTGTACAGTCTTTTGACCCTGGATGACAGTCTGATCCTCAAACTGATTGAGAAGATGGAGATTCAGAAGGAACACTTTGTGGACAGAGTGGAAAAGGCGATTCAAAAGCGGCCTAAGGTGCAGGGAGGCAAGGTATATATCGGAGAGAAGCTGAACAAGGTGCTCATCAGTGCGGAGGATGAGGCAAAGCAGTTAGGAGATGAATATGTCTCTGTAGAGCATTTATTTCTCTCTATGCTGAAGAATCCCAATCGGGAGATTGCTCAGATCTGGAAGGAGTATGGTATTACCAGGGAGAGATTCCTGCAGGCTCTTTCCACGGTACGGGGGAATCAGAGGGTGACCAGCGACAACCCGGAGGCCACCTATGATACTCTGGAAAAATACGGCCAGGAGCTGGTGGAGAAGGCCAGAAATCAAAAGCTGGATCCGGTCATCGGCAGAGACAGTGAGATCAGAAATATCATCCGGATTCTATCCAGAAAGACCAAGAACAATCCGGTTATCATCGGTGAGCCCGGAGTTGGTAAGACAGCGGTAGTCGAGGGACTTGCCCAGCGTATCGTGCGAGGGGATGTACCGGAGGCCCTGAGAGACAAGAAGATTTTTGCCCTGGATATGGGCGCTCTGGTGGCAGGTGCAAAGTATCGGGGTGAATTTGAGGAACGTCTGAAGGCAGTATTGGATGATGTGAAGAGCAGTGACGGACAGATCATTCTGTTTATCGATGAGCTGCACACCATTGTGGGAGCCGGTAAGACTGACGGAGCGTTGGATGCAGGAAATATGCTGAAGCCCATGCTGGCCAGAGGAGAGCTGCATTGTATCGGCGCCACCACTCTGGATGAATACAGACAGTATATTGAAAAGGATGCGGCGCTGGAGAGACGTTTCCAGCCTGTTATGGTGGATGAACCTACGGTGGAAGACACCATCTCCATTCTGCGGGGACTGAAAGAGCGCTATGAGGTATATCATGGTGTAAAAATCATGGACAACGCTCTGGTGAGCGCGGCTGTACTTTCCAATCGTTATATTTCCGACAGGTTTTTACCGGATAAAGCCATTGACTTGGTGGACGAGGCCTGTGCGCTGATTAAGACCGAACTGGATTCCATGCCCACAGAGCTGGATGAGCTGCAGCGCAGGATTATGCAGATGGAGATTGAGGAGGCTGCCCTGAAGAAGGAGGATGACCGTCTCAGTCAAGAGAGACTGGCCAACCTGCAGAAGGAGCTGGCAGAGCAGAAGGAAGCCTTTGCCGGTATGAAAGCCCAGTGGGATAACGAGAAGGCTTCCGTGGATAAGCTTTCGAAACTCCGGGAAGAGATTGACAGTGTGAACAGTGAGATTCAGATTGCCCAGAGAGAAGGGAACCTGGAGAAGGCAGCGGAATTGAGCTACGGTAAATTGCCGGCGTTGAAGAAGCAGCTGGAGCAGGCGGAGGAAAAGGTCGGCTCCGACGATTTGTCTCTGGTTCATGAGAAGGTATCTGATGAGGAAATCGCCAGAATCGTCTCCAGATGGACGGGAATCCCTGTAGCAAAGCTGACGGAGAGCGAGCGCAACAAGACCCTGCATCTGGATCAGGAGCTGCATAAGAGAGTGGTGGGACAGGATGAGGGTGTCACCAAGGTGACAGAGGCAATCATCCGCTCCAAGGCAGGTATCAAGGATCCCTCCAAGCCCATCGGTTCCTTCCTGTTCCTAGGACCCACCGGTGTGGGCAAGACAGAGCTGGCGAAGTCTTTGGCAGCAGCCCTGTTCGACGATGAGAACAATATGGTCCGTATCGATATGAGCGAATATATGGAGAAACACTCTGTCTCCAGACTGATCGGAGCGCCTCCCGGATATGTGGGATATGAGGAAGGCGGACAGTTGACTGAAGCAGTCAGAAGAAAACCCTACTGTGTTGTCCTCTTTGATGAGATTGAAAAGGCTCATCCCGATGTGTTTAATGTGCTGTTGCAGGTGTTGGATGATGGTCGCGTGACGGATTCCCAGGGCAGAACCGTGGACTTCAAGAACACCATTCTGATTATGACCTCTAATATCGGTGCCAGCTATCTGCTGGATGGTATTGATGAAAACGGACAGATCAACAAGGAAGCGGAAGAGGCTGTAATGGGAGATTTGAGAGCTCATTTCAGACCGGAGTTCCTGAATCGTCTGGATGAGACCATTCTGTTCAAGCCATTGACCAAGGATAATATCGGAGGTATTATCCGGTTGATTATCGCAGAGCTGAACCGTCGTCTGGACGACAGAGATTTGACACTGGAATTGTCCGAGGCAGCTATCGGGTATATTGTGGAACATGCTTATGACCCTGTCTATGGTGCCAGACCTTTGAAGAGATATATCCAGAAGTACGTGGAAACCATGGTGGCAAAGCTGATTCTGGAGGACAAGGTTGAAAATGGAGATACCATTCTCATTGATGTACAGAATGAGGAATTAACTGCTGTGGTCAAATAACATATTCCCGCCGGATGAATACAGCAGATGATATGCTGATGCAGATTCATAGGAATAAAAGAATACTATTGTGTCCGGAAAGGAGGAGCTTGTGTATGATTCCCAAGGATGCGGTGATGCTCCTGAGTTTTGTCAATCTCAAACTGAGAGACTACTATGACAGTCTGGAAAAGCTTTGTGAAGATCTGGATATAGATCAGTCAGAGCTGGAAGATAAATTAGCATCCATCGACTACCACTATCATAAGGAGCAAAACAAGTTTGTGTAACATAGAAAAGCAAAAGAAGGGTCTTCGTTGCAGAGTCTGTACCGGATGTGGTTTGTGTCCCGGAGTTCTGCGCCCGGAGGTAAAAGAACAAAAAATTCATGTGCTGGCGGATCTGCCGGGAGAGGGACAGGGGGAGCTTCCCTCTGCCCATGGAACGAGACTGGCTGTGGCGGATATTGGTACTACCACCATAGCCATGCTGTTATATGATACTGAAGGCAGGGTGGAGGCAAGACATGTGACTGTAAATCCCCAGGTAAAGTACGGCGCGGATGTGATTTCCAGAATCCATGCAGCACAGGAGCCGCAGTGCGCAAGGGATTTGCATGACCTGGTACGGAAAGAACTGGAGAAGGGGCTGCAACGGTTTCGGGACATGCTTTCCACAGGAGAGAAGTTACAGCTTGTCATTGCTGCCAATACCACAATGACTTATCTGATGATGGGCTGGGACACGTCTGAGCTGGGACGTGCCCCTTTTCGTGCAACCAGGCTTCTGGCGGTAGAGACTACCTTGGGCGAGGTACCATGCTATATCATGCCGGGGATGTCTGCTTTTGTGGGAGGAGATATCACCTCCGGTATGTATGCCTGTGGTATGGACAGGGAGGAAGAAATCACTCTGTTTATTGACCTTGGAACCAACGGAGAGCTGGCGCTGGGCAGTAAAAATAAGCGTATTGCCTGTGCCACGGCTGCCGGCCCCGCATTTGAGGGAGGAGTCAACCGAGGAATCTGGGGAGCAGATATGATCCATCTTCTCGCTGCCTTGAGACGGGAGAAGCTTCTGGATGAAACAGGGCTTCTGGAGGAGAAATACTTTGAATCCGGCGTCCGCGCCGGCAATGTTCTTATCACCGAGAGTGCAGTGAGAAGTGTGCAGCTGGCAAAGGCAGCCATCGCAGCGGGGATTAAAACCTTGCTTGACAGATACGGAATCAAAGGGGAGGCTGTGGACCGCGTAGTGCTGGCCGGAGGCTTTGGCTATTATCTGAATCCCGCTGATGCGGCTGAAATCGGGCTGCTGCCCCGGACTCTGGCAGCAAAGGCCTGTGCCGGCGGCAATACCGCCTTAAGGGGGGCACTGAAAGCGGGGCGGATGCTGTTGAAGGATCAGGGAGATTTGGAACTACAACAGCAATTAATAGAACTGGTGGAGGGAACGGAATGCATTAACCTTGCGGAGGAACCCGGCTTCAATGAATGTTATCTGTCCTCCATGAATCTGGAAGAGTATGAATAAAGGAAGCCTACTGAATAAGTTCACCTGCCCGCGCATATAGTTTAGAAACTGCGTGAATCGAGGCAGAGAATATGAAGAAACTGATGACAGCAATCCTGGTATTTGATTTGATGGCGGGATTGCTGTTTTTGGGTCTGTGGGAGAGCAGTAAGCAGGCAATCATGGTCAGCAGCAATAATGTCGAAAATGATAATCTCAAGAAGATAGCCATCACCTTTGACGATGGTCCTCATCCCTCCTATACGGAACAGCTTCTGGACGGTCTGAAAGAACGGGGAGTACATGCCACCTTCTTTGTCACGGGAGAGCATGCCGGACTGCACCCGGAGATCATTAAGAGAATGCAGAACGAGGGACATTTGATTGGCAATCATACCTACAGCCATATTCAGCTGACCAAGAACAATAGAGAGGATTTCAAGGAGGAATTGATCATGACCAATAAGGTCATAAAGGAGATTACCGGGGAGGAGGTACAATATGTGCGTCCTCCCTACGGCTCCTGGGACAAGAGTTTTGAGAAGGAACTGAACATGTTTCCGGTACTGTGGACCGTAGACCCCCTTGACTGGAGCTCCAAGAATGTGACCGGTATCACCCGAAAGATAGTTACCAATACAAAGGAAAACGATATTATTCTCATGCATGATTACTTTGAAACTTCGGTGACAGCAGCTTTAAAGGCCATAGATGAGCTACAGGAAAAAGGGTATACCTTCGTGACGGTGGATGAAATCTTATTTGATTAGGATTTTACTTTTTTTTCCCTTTGTGGTAGGATAGATTTGAATATGCTCAGACCGTTACCGGGCTGAGCTAACAACAAGGAGATGAAATATATGCAGGGTCTGATTCTGGCCGCAGGCATGGGAAAGCGGCTGAAGGAACTTACGAAGAATAATACAAAATGTATGGTGAAGGTGGACGGTGTCACACTGATTGAGAGGGTGCTACACCAACTGGACAGATTTCACCTTTCCAGAGTGGTAATCGTTGTGGGATATGAAGGACAGAAGCTGATTGATTTTATCAGCACTCTGGACATTGAGACACCGATTGTTTATGTGAACAATCCGATTTATGATAAAACCAATAATATCTATTCCCTGGCGCTGGCAAAGTCTTATCTGCTGGAGGAGGATACCCTTCTGTTGGAGTCCGACCTGATTTTCGAGGACAGCGTTCTGGAAACTTTGTTGAACGACCCCAGGGAAACCCTTGCACTGGTAGATAAATATGAGTCCTGGATGGACGGAACCTGTGTCAAAATAGGACCGGACGACTCTATCGAAGCCTTTGTGCCCGGGAAAAAATTTGTGTTTGAGGATATCCCCAAGTATTATAAAACGGTGAACATCTATAAATTCAGCAAACATTTTTCCGAGACACACTATGTGCCTTTTCTGGATGCTTACTCCAAGGCACTTGGAAACAACGAATACTACGAGCAGGTGCTGCGTGTTATTACCATGCTGGATGATCCGGAGATCAAGGCAAAAAAGCTGGAGGGGCAGCTGTGGTATGAGATTGACGATATTCAGGATCTGGATATTGCGACGTCCATGTTTTCCGCCGACGATGAGCGAAAAGTAGAAAATATACAGGGACGATACGGTGGTTATTGGAGGTATCCAAGGCTGCTGGATTTCTGTTACCTTGTGAATCCCTATTACCCGCCGCAGAAGCTGATCAATGAGATGAAATCCAGCTTTGAAACTCTTCTGACCCAGTACCCTTCCGGTATGAGAGTTAACAGCCTTCTGGCTGCCAAGAATTTTGGAATCCATCAGGAGCATGTGCTGGTGGGGAATGGTGCTGCGGAATTGATTAAATGTCTGATGGAGAAGTTGGAAGGCAAAATAGGTTTTGTCAGACCTACTTTCGAGGAATATCCCAATCGCTATGATAAGGAAAAGAGCGTGGCATTTACCCCTGCAAACGAGGATTTTTCCTATACCGCAGAGGATTTGAAGAGCTTTTTTGCAGATAAGGAAATCCAAAACCTTATCCTGATTAATCCGGACAATCCCAGCGGGAACTATATTTCCAAGGCGGATGTCCTGGGATTGGCTGCATGGTGTGGGGAGAGGGGAATCCGCTTTATTCTGGATGAATCCTTTGTGGATTTTGCGGAGGAAGAGGACAGTACCCTGCTGCGGGAAGAACTTCTCAGTCAATATCCGAATCTGGTTGTCATGAAATCCATTTCCAAATCCTATGGGGTGCCCGGTATCCGACTGGGAATACTGGCATCCTCGGATGAAGAGCTGATTGGTCTTCTGAAAAAGGAAGTTGCTATCTGGAACATCAATTCCTTTGGTGAATTCTATTTACAGATTGAGGAAAAATACAAAAAGGATTACCTGGAGAGTCTGGGCAAGCTGAAGAAAGAGAGAGCCGGATTTGTCAGTGAACTGAGTAAGAATCCGGGACTGCGCGTGATTCCTTCCCAGGCAAATTATGTGATGGCGGAGGTAAAGGGAATGACAGCAAGAGAGCTGACAAAGACATTGCTGTTGAAATACAATCTTTTCATTAAGGATCTGTCAAAAAAGGTTGTGATGGGAGACAGACAGTTTATCAGACTTGCGGTTCGAAATGAAGAAGACAATCATAAGCTGATTGCTGCACTGCAAGAGATTCTGAATTAACAAAAGAAAAAATGTTTGTCATGATTAAGGAGAAAAGTTATGTTTTGCCCTAAGTGTGGTTGTGAACAGGCCAATGATAATATGTTTTGTGAGAATTGCGGTTGTGTGATATCGGAGGAGACAACTCATCCGGAAGAAGTGGTGAGTCAACCGGTAAGCGTGATGAGTACAGAAGCAGTTAAGAAACGAAAAAACGGAAGAAAGAGCAAGAAACCTCTGATTGTCGGTTTGTTGGTTTTGATTGCGGTCATCATAACAGGTACCGTATTCACTGTATATGGTTGGAATGATGAAGCGAGATTCAACCGCCAGCTTGCACTGGGCGACAGGTATATGGATGAATTGAAATATGAACTTGCAGTGGCGGCATATACCAAGGCATTGGAGATTGAGCCCCGCGATATTGATGCAACCTGCGGTCTGGCAAGGGCGTATGCCGGAATGGAAGAATATGATAAGGCGGAGGAAGTGCTGCTTGCCCAGCTGGCAGAATATGAAAAGGAGGCCTATAAGTCATCTCATGAGGAACTGTATGCTACTCTGGCAGACATATACCTTGAGGATAAGAACTATAACAAGGCATTTGCTGCGATACAGCGCGGTGCTGCACGGGTGGATAGTGATGGAGATGGTCTTCCGGACTATTATGAGAGATATCTCGGGATGGATCCGAAACCCGGAGAAGAGGAAGATGATGAGGAGGACAGAGAGGATGTTGTGGAGAAGAATGTTCTGCTGTCGTTGAAAAACGTACCGGACGTTGTGGAAAACTCTGATATTCTTTGGGCAGATTTTGACGGCGATGGTCTGACTAACGAGGAAGAACTTTTACATAGTACCGATCCGTTCTGGAAGGATACGGATGGAGATGGACTGACAGATGGAGAGGAAGTTCTTTATTACGGAACGAATCCCTTGAAGAAAGACACAGACGGGGACGGGCTGTTTGACGGTACGGAGGTCTGGAACGGATTTGATCCGAATCAGGAGGATACTGACGGGAATGGTACAAAGGACGGTGAGGAAGAATTCGGGCGCACTCTTTATATGCCTTCCATCGGTGTAGCCGATGTAATTTATCCGGTTGCCTGGGTAGAGGGAAAAGGAGAAGCCTACGGTGAAATGGATGCAGCATTTTTGTCGAGTAATATATCACTTCGCGGAATCGGAAGCGTAGTGGGTATCCCTTGTGAATTTATGGGAAAAAGCAGTATGAAGAAGGTGAGTATAGGCTTCTGTGTCCCGGCGGAAAAGGTTACGGAGAATATTGTGTCCGGTAATCTTCAGGTGACCGGTTATGACTATGAGAAGAATCAGTTGATAGGACATGATACCTATATAAAATATAACAGTGATGGTTCTGTTCTGCTTTTGGCGGATGTGTCGGATGCGGGAACCTACATGCTGATTGACAGTCGTCGTTTCAAGCGTGATATCAGTGCACAGGATTATTCCGGCATTATTGAATCCGGTAAGGCCGATGTTATATTTGTGATTGACAGTACCGGCTCCATGTCCGGTCCTATTAGCAATGTAAGAGAGAACATTGTGGTATTTTCGGATTATCTTGCCGAGCTGGGAGTAGATGTCCGCGTAGGTATCGTGGAATACAAGGATATCTATGAAGATGGTAAGAACAGTACCCACAATTATGGTTTTTATTATGATTTGGAAGAATTCAAACAGGTACTTTGCGATTTTTACGTAAGCGGTGGCGGAGATAGTGATGAGACTGCAGTGGACGCTCTGGAAGTTATGAGAAATTCAGAGTTCCGCAGTGGTGTCAATAAATACGCAATTCTGATAACGGATGCCGGTTATAAGAATGGTACTTTGGGTGATGCCGGCTATACGATGGAGCAGGTCATTGAAGAACTTCAGAGACAAAATATCTGTACCAGTGTTGTAACAGCCTCTTCTAACTATAGTGAATATCAACAATTGGCAGAGGCAACCGGTGGAGAAATATGTAACATCAAGGATGATTTTGCTGAAGCTCTTCAGGGAATGATGGATAAAATGGGCACTAGGGGGCAGGAAGGCACCTGGGTGCGTCTGACCAATGGTTCTGTGGTATGTCTGGAAGTGGATCCCACATTAGGGGACAAAAAGGTGGATTCGGATGGAGACGGAATTCCGGATTTAAAGGAATTGGGAGCGGTAGTTGAGGTGACATACCGTGGTGGTTCTGATGAGGAAGAGGTTACTTTTGAAGCATATTCTTTCAGCTCCAACCCTGCGCTGAAGGATTCGGATGGTGATGGATATGCAGACGACAATGACAGCCATCCAATGAAAAACGAAGTGGCTAAGGCACAGTTGACCGATTTTAGAGGATATATTTTGGTTGAAAATGGGGAAGACGGTGTGACCTATGGTGTGGCGAAGGATACGTTGAGTGATACCCCCATGAATACCGGTGAGATTGCTTTGGAAAACTTCCTTCTCTATGTCCAGAAACATGGTGGCTATTCAGGACTTACGGGCGTGGATGTCAGCGGAGACAGCTGTGAGGCTTATGAGATTCAGTATCTTACGGAGCGTTTACGGAATCTGAACAATTCAGACTATCGGTTAAGCTGTGAGGAACTGTTGCAGGATACGAAGAAGCTGGCCAAAATAGCAACCAAAATGGAGAATAGAATTCAAGAGGAAGAAAATGGCAGTACCTATGCGAAGGACATGAACGCATGGTTGTCTTCCGTGATGAGCGGATATAATAGTATGACTTACTATATGCCGCTGGATGTTTATTCCGGGGAAGAGATCTATCATCAGATTTGTCAGGCGATAGACAGTGACTGCCCTGTGATGCTGCAGACCGGAGTAGCGGGAAACATGCCGCTTTATGACTCGGAAGAGCTGGAGGATGTAGCACTTAAGATAGACAGCCTTGAGTGGATGACTGTAATCGGCTGTAAAAAGGACAGTGTGGCAGACAGAATCACGCTTACGGTAGTATACAACGGAAAAATGTATTATATTGATTTTGATAAATTGATGGAAACAAATGGTTTCCTGGGCAGTATTGTGGGTGTAATCCTGCCAACACCGTAAATTGCCAAGAATGCTTTAGACGATATCGGTGTCATTATAGTCAAAAAGAGCAAGGAAAGAGTTGAGATGGGAAAAAACCGCTGCACAATGAATAAACAGGAACACAAAAAGAGAGTCTTTGACATTATTCAGATTGGTACACGTATTGATGTCCCAAGCAGGTTGTTTGACTTCTTTATCGTGTGCGTGATTCTGACAAGCATCACGGTGACTTTTCTGAGAACCTTTGACTCACTGCAATCCTATTCCGGACTTTTGAACGGAATTGAGCTGGCAACTATTGTTATTTTCATAGTGGAATATCTATTGCGGCTCTGGACCTGCGATCTGCTTTATCCGGGGGAAAAGTGGATTGTCTCCATGAGAAAGTTCTTATGTTCCTTTTACGGAATTGTGGATCTGCTGACCATCATCTCTTATTTTGCACCGCTGTATTCCAATGGAATTGTGGCTCTGCGGATGATTCGGGTAATCCGGATCATGAGGCTGTTTCAGGTCAACAAGACCTTTGATGCCTTCAGTATTGTGGCAGGGGTAGTCATGGAAAAGAGAAAGCAGTTACTTTCCTCCATTTGCATGATTGCCATGATTATGCTTGCGGCGTCTCTGTGCATGTATGGCTTTGAGCACGATGTACAGCCGGATGTGTTTGAGAATGCCTTTTCGGGTATCTGGTGGGCAATGTCCACAGTACTTACGGTGGGATATGGTGACATATACCCTATAACAGTGGGAGGGAAAATAGTCGCT
>SAMEA3663269__coassemble_661_pt1 | contig 11765 bp, 10 predicted proteins | sample SAMEA3663269__metabat2_low_PE_038 | metagenome-assembled genome bin SAMEA3663269 (sample SAMEA3663269) | pig gut metagenome | biome: pig gut; feature: pig-associated habitat; material: faeces | place: China | collected 2013
GGGCAGGGCGCCCCCTACTGCTTCCGGCGCCTGATGATAAAGCACCTCCAGATAGTTACTCACCATATCCTTCATCTCTGTACCGGTAACACAAGTGATGTTACATTCCGGAATTGCCTTTTGTGCAATGGATTCCTTTGCCACAATTCCTGCTTCCACCGCATAGGCCGCACCCTCAGCGGGGTGCTCATTGATAAATCCGGTACTGGCTGCATGGTCATCCAGAAATGTTTTTACCGCTTCCTCATTCTTCTCCAAAAAATCCCTGCGAACCACGGTTACCCCGGTGACCATTCCGCTTCCCTGCAATTTGTTCCATTCTTCATTCATATCAAAAACAACTTTTAACGTATCATTCTGTGCGCAGGCTGCGGTCACAAAGGGCTGCGGAAGCAGGCCGATCGCCTCCGGATTCACCGCCAACACAGAAGCCACCTCTGTCGCTTCTGACTTGTATTCCAGCTGACAGTCTCCCTCCCCGAATCCATTTTCAGCCAGGATATACTGTAGCACATAGTCCGGAGTGGTGCCTTTTCCCGTGAGATAAATCGTTTTTCCCTGCAAGTCCCGTATGTCCTTATAGGATTGATCTCCGGAAACCATATAGAGTACACCCAGTGTGTTGACATCTATGATACAGATGTTTCCCTGCATTTTAGCATAGAGTACTGCTGCCACATTGGCAGGAAGCAGCGCGATATCCAGCTCACCCTTCAACATCAGCGGCAGAATCTCATCCGCTGTCGTTGCCATCCTGAAATCATAATGGTTGCTTGTTGTTTCGTCTTTCATCATATTCAACAGCCCCATGGAGGTTGGACCCTTCAAAGCACCGATACGTACCGTGGTTTCCTCCTCCCTCCCTGCACCTCCGCAGCCTGTCAACAGACCGCATAAAAGGCTTATTGCCAAAACACATACTGCCAGCCGACGCAGAAAAGACTTGTCATTCATTTCTTTGTTATTCTTATTTCTATCTTTCATTGAAACACCTCCCGCCTTATACAATTTCGAAATAGGGTTCCGATGCCCCACTAAGTGTAACACAAGAACTTTTTCTGTTGCAAGTCACATTCCTTTTCAAATTCTTCCAACTGTGATATACTGTAGGAGGTAAAATTAAGTTATTGTCCCGGGGAGGATCAAATGAACACAGACGAACTTCAACAGACTGCACTGACCATATACACCTGTCGCAAGGACAGCAAGGATATCAAGACACTGGCTGAGTTTGCATTCAAAAAGCTCATGCTGCAAAGCAGCGACCGCGAGACCGGCTTTGCCATTACACTGAATGACAATACAACCGTCGAGTTCGGCATTTTGGACGATCCCCGTGAAACCACGAGACAGGCTTCCGGAATGCAGAATTTCTTTTCCAAGGCACCCCTGGAGAACCAGAGGGTAAAGCAGGCTGCCCTGACCCAGATCGGACTTTTCAACTGCATTATCGGTATCCGCTTTGATATCAACCGTGATACGGACCGTACCAACAAAATTATTGACAGTATCTATCATCTGGCTGAGAAGCTCTATGGTTTCGTTCTTTACCCCAATATGTATCTGTTCCATTGGAGCTCTACTTTGTTGATCTCAATTGACGGTAAGACGGAGATGGAAGAGTTTTATCCTGTAGCCGACGGTCGCATGCTTGACGAAGAGATCCCCGAGACAGAGACCGACATTGCCAGAAAAAACTGTTCCATGGAGATATGCCGCAGAAAAGAAATCTATGTACCGGAACATCTGCGCAACTATGTAACGGAAGGCAATTGCCGGATTCCCGAAAAGGCTGAGATTCTGCGCCGTGCCATCTGTATCTTCGCCACCGGGGTATGCTCTGAGATATTCAGGGAAGGGGGTTCCCGGGATACAAAGCAATTCATGGATATCCTGAATGCCCTGGAGGAACAGTACTCCTTCCGCGCAAGCCTGTCTCCCCTGGAACAAAGCTATATAAAGGATCCCTTAAAGCACAACTCCGACCATATCTACTACGATTGGAGATACGAGGACTGCAATGTACTTCTCTGGGCATTGGGCTATACCAAACTGGGTGAGCCGGATCATACCTGTGACGTCAGCCTTCTGGGCGATCTGATTTTCAAAAATAATTTTGAATCCTTAATGGCGAATGCCAGACCAAAGAGCAAGGAAGAGATTCTGGATCTGCAGGATCTGATTTACAGATATGACTGGGCCTGCGTAGAGGCTCGTGTGAAGGGAAGCCACCCGGAGAACCTGGATCCTTCCGTTGTCTACGAGTGGCATTATGCCCTGAACTGGCTTACCGGTGCAGGCGGCATCACAGAATGGGATCTTGTGAGACCCAATACCTGATGATCCGCATGACAAGGCGCTTTTTTCATCAGAAAGAAAGCGCCTTATTCTGTTATCTTACGGTACATCTCCGGTCGTCTATCGCGGAACAATCCCCAGCTCATACGCATTTCCTCTATATCATCCAAATCAAAGGTATGAAGAATTATCGTCTCCTCGTCGCGATTCGCAGTCTCAATAAGCTCTCCCGTCTCATCCGTGATAAAGGATGACCCGTAAAACACAAGTGTTGAAGACTGGTTGTTGTTATCTTTTGAGGGAAGCACCTTTTCCTCGCCGATACGGTTCGCCGCAATCACGGGAATCACATTGGCTGCGCTATGACCCTGCATGCAGCGGCGCCAGTGAGGCATACTGTCACATTCAATGATAGGTTCCGAGCCGATGGCTGTGGGGTAGAAAAGTAACTGTGCCCCCATCAGAGCCATACATCTGGCTGCTTCCGGGAACCACTGATCCCAGCAGATTCCCACACCGATTCTGCCGTAAGCCGTATCCCATACACGGAATCCGGTATTTCCCGGGGTGAAATAGAATTTTTCCTGATAAAAATGATCATCGGGAATATGAGTCTTGCGGTAAACCCCCAAGATACTGCCGTCTGCGTCGATAATTGCCACAGAATTATAGGTCACGTTCCCATCCTTCTCATAGAAGCTCACAGGCAGTACTACCTTCCATTCCCGCGCCACTTCCCTCAACCGGTTGATGGCGGGATTCTCCTCCACGGAGGTTGCCATATTATAATATGCGTAATTTCTCTCCTGGCAGAAATAGCGGTTTTCAAAAAGCTCCGGAAGCAGAATGATCTGTGCCCCCTGAGCTGCCGCCTCCCTGATTCTCGCCTCTGCTTCTGTAATATTTTCTTCTACAGGGCGGTTGCAGTACATCTGCACCGCTGCCACTGTGATTCTCTTCATCTCATTCCTCCAAAGTCCTCACGGGAATCTGCTGTGTGATACAATGAATATTTCCTCCGCCGATCAGGATATCCCTGGCATAAATCTGAACCACCTGACGCTCGGGGAACAATCCCTGCAATATTTCTTTTGCTTTTTCGTCCATGGGGTCGCCGAAGCCCGGCATGACAATCGATTTGTTTGCAATATAAAAATTGACGTAGGATGCCGCCAGGCGCTCTCCAGGCGTCCGGGTGGGCTCATCCCAGCAAATATCCAGTCCGCTGCATTCTTCTTCTGTCATGCACACCGGTGCCGGCAGGGGAAGCTTGTGGACCTTTAGCTTTCTGCCCTTGGCGTCGGTCTGACTCTCCAGATAATCCAGGCAAGCCTTGGACATGGCATACTGGGGATCATTTACGTCTTCCGTCCAGGCCAGCACCACTTCTCCCGGCGCCGTGAAAGCACAGATGTTATCCACATGCTCATTGGTTTCGTCGTTGTATATTCCACAGGGCAGCCATAGGATTGTGGATACCTTCAGGTATTTTTTTAAGTTATCCTCAATCTCCTCCCGGGACAGCCCGGGATTGCGTCCCTTGCTTAACAGACAGCTCTCGGTTACCATACAGGTGCCCTCGCCGTCCACATGGATGGAACCGCCCTCCAGGATGAAATCCCTCTTGTCATACACATCCATATCCAACAAATCACAAAGCTTTCTGGCCATTCTATTATCCTTGTCCCAGGGAAAATACAGACCATCCTCCAGCCCTCCCCAGGCGTTAAAGCCCCAGTCGATTCCGCGGACTTCCCCCACATCATTTTTCACAAAGGTGGGGGCATAATCCCTGGCCCAGGAATCATTGCTGCTCATTTCCACCACCCGGATCTCCGGGGGAAGCATGGCTCTGGCATTGTCGTACTGAGCTTCACTTGCGCACACCGTCACCTTTTCCGACCTTGCGATGGCTTCAGCCACCTGCACAAATGCCTTTCTTGCCGCATACCCGCCGTATTGCCAGGAGTCGGAACGCTCCGGAAATATCATGATACAGCCCTGATGGGGCTCAAATTCTGCCGGCATCCGGAAACCCTCTGCCGCAGGAACGGAATTCCTGATAATCCTCATAATCATGCTCCAATCTGTCAGCTTATCACTCTCATAGCCTGTCCTTAAATGTATCGTACCCAAACTGCTTTACAATCCTGCACTCCCCATCTTTTTCCTGTAGGGCAATGACAGGCAGAGGCATACCGTTAAAGGTATTATTCTTTACCATGGAATAAATGGCCATATCCTCAAATACCAGCCGTTCCCCCTCCTGCAATTCATGGTCGAAGGAATAATCCCCAAGGATATCCCCGGCAAGACAGGTAGGACCGCCCAACCGATAGGTATGAGCCTTCTCACCGGAGAAGCCGCTGTTCTGAAGAGGAGGTCTGTAGGGCATTTCCAGCACATCCGGCATATGGCAGGCAGCGGAGGTATCCAGAATGGCAATGCCAAGCCTTCCGCCTCCTTCCAGATCCAAATCCGACTCTCCGGTCTCCAGGACCTTCGTAATCAGGAAGCCTGCGTTCAGCGCCACAGCCTCCCCCGGTTCCAGATAGACCTGCAGTCCGTATTTGTCCTGCATTCTCCGGATACACGACTCAAGGCGGGGAATATCATACCCATCCCTGGTAATATGATGTCCTCCGCCAAAATTAATCCATTTCATGTTCTTAAGATAACAGCCGAACTTCTCTTCCACTGCATCCAATGTCTGCTCCAAGGCATCGGAATCCTGTTCGCACAGGGTATGAAAATGAAGACCGTCCAGCAATCCCGACAGTTCTTCGGTTATCTCTTCAAACTGCGCCTTTTTCACTCCAAGCCGGGAGCCCGGTGCACAGGGGTCATAGATGGCATGCCCCTCCTGAGTGGAGCATTCGGGATTGATACGCAGACCAATCTGTTTGCCTGCTGCCTTGGCACGCTTCCCGAATTTCTCCAGCTGCTTCAGGGAATTGAAAACAATGTGGTCACAGTATTTCAGAATGTCCTCAAAATCCTCTTCTCTGTATGCGGGAGAAAATATATGATTTTCGCACTTGATTCCCTGCTTTTCCAGGGGACGAACCATCTCCTCTGCCCCAAGCCTTGCCTCGTAGAGACCGCTGGCGGTAGCGCCGCAAAGCACACTGCCGATCAGCGGATACAGCTCATACATGGAAAATGCCTTCTGCGCCAGCAATATCTTTGCTCCCGTGCGCTCCATGACCCCTTGTAATATCTCCAGATTCTTTTCAATCAACCCCCGATCCACCAGATAACAGGGGGTTGGCAAATCATTCTTCTTCATGAACACACTCCCATAGTTTAAATCCGTATTCCATGGTAGTGTAACATATATCTCCTTTACCTGCAATCTTTTGCAGGCTTTATCTGCACCTTATCTGCACCCACAGGCTGATTTTTCTGCCCCTACAGGCTGATCTTTCTATCCAGCAGGAATCCGCTTCCAAGGAAAGCAACAACACTGCATGCCAGATAAAAGCCAATCACAGGAAGCATTTCCTTCATTGCCTCCAGGAAGGTTGCATAGCTGCTCGTCTCACCGGATGAGATCATGACAGCCACCTTATTGATCAACACAATCAATACCAGGAAAAGTACAAAGCTGACCACGCCCTTGATTTTCTTGTTCTGAAGCACTGTGGAAGCAAGTGAAACCGCCAGATACGCAACCGTAACCACCATAAAAAACTGAATCAGGAAGGTAACCACAAAGGCCAGCATACCAAAAAGAATGGAAGACAAATCATAACCAAAGGCACTTACTATCTCCTTCAGAAGCTCAAGCAGACTTTCCAATTCAAAGACATTTGCTACCAGACTGTAATCAATGACTGCCAGAACAGCGATAACGGCAACAAAGGTCATCCCTGTAAGCAGGGTGGACAACAGCTTTGCACCTATGATGGAATAGGTGGAAATAGGCGCCATAAAGGTAAGATAGCCGGATTTATTCTTTAAATCATTTGCATAAGAAGTAACGCCATAAATCAGCACAAAAATATAGGCCACAAAGGACGCCAGCATCAGAAAGCTTATACCAAGCACTGTTTTGCTCTCATCCTTCGTTAATGCTCCGTACAAAAAGAAAAGCTCAATCACTCCAAATATGGAAAATATCATCAGCATGGGAAACAGTCCCTTCCGATACTCATACTTCATCATCTTAAACATGTTATTACCCCTCCTTAAGCGTAGATTTCCTTGTAGATTTCAACGATTGACTTGCCCTGCTGCTGTCTGAGCTCCTCGGCTTCCCCTGCCAGAACGCACTGTCCGTTCTTGATAAAGATCGCACAGTCCACAATCTTCTCCAGTTCATCCACAAGGTGACTTGACAGGACAACAGCCGTCTCATCGGAAATATTGGAAATAATGGTGTTGATAATTTTTTCTCTGGCAATGATGTCGATTCCGTTTAAGGGCTCATCCAGCATCACAATTTCACTGCTTCTGGAAAGAGTGACTGCAATCTTGAGCTTTGCCATCATACCGGAGGACATCTCCTTAGCCTTCAGGTTCTCCTTCAGATCCATATCAGCCAACAGCTTTATGTACTTGTCATAGGAAAAATCCCGGAAAAAATCCTGATAATACTTTCCGATATCCCTGCAACTCATATAATTGTAAAAGTAAGCCTCTGTGGGCATATAAGCTATCTTTGCCTTGGTTTTATGATTCAGAGGCTCCCCGTCTAAGGTAATGCTGCCCGAGCTTGGCTTGGTCAGACCGCCTATCATCTTCATCAACGTACTCTTTCCGCTGCCGTTCGGTCCCAGCAGTGCGTAAATCTTGCCGGGGCAAATCTCCAGATTCAAGCCATCCACGGCTGTCACCTGCATATACTTCTTTACCAAATTGTTACACTTTAACATAGCCTATCTCCTTCTTTCCTTTTGATAATATTCACCAACCATCTCGACTATTTCTTCCGGAGTATAACCAAGTCCTGAAATCGTCCTGTCAAATTCCTCCAACAGCTCGTCCCTGATCTCCTTCCGCAGTCTCTCTCCAATGGGCTCCTCCGTCACGAAGGTACCGATTCCCCGCCTGGTAAAGGTAAGACCTTCCAGCTCCATTTCGTTATAAACCCTTGCCGCCGTATTGGGATTAATCTGGTACTGAAGAGCCAGTTCCCTGGAAGACGGAAGCTTCTCACCATACTTTAATTCCCCGGAAATAATCTTTCTCTTGATATCCTGTATTACTTGAAGGTATATAGGGCTGTTCGCCTTATAATCCACTTCATTCCTCCTCCTTCCTACTGTACTAGTTGCATGGTACACCATATCACTATGATTGTCAAGGACAAATTTACTATTTTTGCAAAAAATAAAAAAGCCCGGAGCTGGCACTCCGAACTTCTTTACGCACATTGAAAATATACTTACTTTTCTTATCTCCGTATTGGCTTCTGTAGCTAGCTACTACATATGCAAATGGTTAGACGGTGATGAATGACAGCACTAGCCTAACGGTGTAGTTCTCCGTAACGAACTTTAGGGACTCAGGGCTGGCACTCTGAGTTCCTTTATTATATGACCATATAGGGATCTGCGTCGTCCACACGATGAGAGCCCTGAAATATTCAGGGCTCTGAAAAACTACTGCACTTTTCCACAAATTCCTTCAGTTCTTCATCGTAAGCATGCATGTATGCCTTGATTTCATACATGGCACTGTCTGCCTGTTTTACATAACTGTCCAGACTGCGACTCTCCTCCGGGCAGAAATACAGGTAACCGCAGCTTACACTCAGATAATAGGGAAGAGAGCCTGCCTTTCCACGACGTTTGACCTCTTCCGAAATCACACTCTGTACCTCTGTGATTTCGTCCTCGCAATCACACTGACCGATCACAAGGAACTCATCCCCTCCAAAGCGGATGGCAACCCAATCCTTCCTGATGCTCTGCACAATGACCTCTGCAACTGTTTTGAGCGCCACATCGCCCTGCAGATGTCCGTAATAATCGTTAATCAGCTTCATACGATTGATATCAATAAACATGAGCATCATATTCTTTTTATTTTGCAGACAGTCGTCAAAAATCCTGCTTCCCTCGGAATCAAACCCAAATCGGTTATACATACCGGTGAGAGCATCTCTGGTATACAGATCCCGCAATTTGTTGTTCAGGTACTCCAGCGCGATGTTCTGCTTCAGCTTCTCTATAGTCTGACTAAAAATATCCAGGAATATTTTCATCTTGCCATTACCGATGCTGACCAGCCAATCCTCGACCACGGCATAGCCGAACACCCAGTCCTTGAACCGCAGCGGCATGAAAAGAAATGTCCGGGAGTCATTTTCCTTTTTCTGATATCCGGGAAGCAGCTCTCTTCTCTGAATCTTTACAATCGGAACCACCTCATGTCTCTCCACGGCCGCCATGACTTCCAATTCCTCGGAATACCCGTCTGCTGACACAGAATTCTCCTCCTGTGCCAGAAATTGCTTTGCCTTTTCATCTTCAAGAACATAGACAGTGCCGCTTTCGAACATTGTGGTATTCTTGAAATAAAAATTCAGATTTTTCCTGATGTTCTCCGGGTTGGAGCTGCTCAAAACTGCCTGTGATATCCAGCTGTTACTCCATCCGAACTCAAGATTCCTCATATTCTCGTAAAATCTCTTCTTGCATTCTTCCAGCCGAAGCTGATCCACCTCATGATTGGGACAACCACAGCTTTGATTTCTGATAAAACGATTTGGAATGACGATATCTTCTACCGCTCCCTCTCTCATATACCGAAACAGAGTCTCCCCCGCAGTCCTTCCTACCTGATAATCGTTTTGACCCACCGTGCACAGAGAGGGATAGAAGATCTGACCGTCATATATATTGTCATAACCGGTGACAATGATGTCCTCCGGAACCTTCAGCCCAACGTTCTCCAGGACGGTACACACACCCATGGCAAGATTATCGTTGGCACAAAGAATGGCATCCGGTAAGTGATCCTTCCTCTTATCCAGAATCTCTCTGACCATATCCATAGCCCCGCGGACACCCCAGTCTCCGTAGTGAAATATTGTTTCATCATAAGGAATGGCATGCTTACTGAATACCTTTCGAACTGCTTCTACTCTCAGACCGGAGTTCTCATTGTCCTTGGGACCGGCGATAAATTCCACATCCCGGACGTTGTGCTCCGTTACCAGATGCTCTACCAGCTCGCACATGCTCTCCATATTGCTCATGCCGATGTAGGGCAGACCCGGAAGCTTCGTGCCCACACTGACCACCGGAACATTAACCCTTGCTGCACGTTCACAGATATCTGTAACCAGCTCCGTAAAATTCATGGTATAGGAAAAAATAACTACACCGTCAAATTCATCCAACTCGGGTAACTTGTATATTCTCTTTTCTTCCCTTTGCTCGTTTTCCGGCATACCGGGCGCGGCATGACTCACAAAAACAAATAAATCATAATCCTGTTCCTGCGCACAGGTCTTAAGTCCTTCCAGGGCATCGCTCAGATTTTTCCCGCTCCATGCGTTTGCAAATACTGCGATACGTCTCTTCACTCCAATCACTCCTTTTTGCAATTTGTTACCGGACATTTTCCCCGATACCTTATTACATTCTGCCCTTGCTAACAATAACTTGCAACTTTGTCTATATGCTGTAATCAGAAGCTTCCTTTACCTTCATAAGTGCTGCAATTGCCTGCTCTCTTTCGGAATAAGTTGCTATCACATCCCAACAACCGATGCATGTCTGATATAAGTATATCACATTACGCGTCTATTGTGAACTAATTTTTATTCGGACTCAATTATTCACGTACAGTATCTGATAAAGTCCCCTAAACAGATATCAGAAGTCCATGTTTGTCACCACCATCCCTATTTTCATAATTCTGAAAAAAGGATGACATTCTCTCCTACCCATGTTACAATCCCTTTGTAGACTTCTCTGCATCTTCGTGGTTCAAAGCCACAATCTGATTCATTTATCGGGCACTTCGCCCACAGATTCTTACCAACACATCTTACCAAGGAGGTACATTTATGTCTAAAATTACGTCTGAATTCACATCTGATTCTCTGTCTGAAACTCTGTCCGAGGTCACACTCTCCTCTGTCTTCGGTCCCCCCTGCACCAGGGACGCTGCCCTGACAGACCTGAAAAAGGATCCGGAAACCTATATGAGGTTTCTTACCTTTCCTTCGGAGGAGCAGGAAAAGGTTATGGCATTTCTGACCGGACAGCACGGTCTGAAAATCACCTACGACTCTTTCTTTCAGAAAATCATGTCCCCGATTCTCCATCCCGAACGTCTCGAAAGCCTTCTCTCCGAACTCCTGAAACAGCCCGTACAGATCGAACGTGTCCTTCCCAGGGAGGGCGTCCGCCTCTCCTACGAAGCCAGCCTCATTATCATGGACATTCTGGTCCAGCTCTCCGACGGCTCCAGGGTCAACGTGGAAATCCAGAAAATCGGTCTGCGTTTTCCCGGAGAACGAAGTAGCTGCTATGCTGCCGATGCCATCATGCGGCAATACACCGAGCTGAAAAGTATTCTGAAGGATAAATTCGACTACCGGAAAATGCGCCCCTTCTATCTCATCATTCTCATGGAGGAAAGCTCCAGACCCTTCAAAGAAGTGGCGCCCCACTACATCCATACACAGGTGGTGCATTATGACAGCGGTGCGAAAGTCACCTCCCTGCCACAAATCAGGTACATATCCCTTGACACCTTCCGGGAAACCGTGCACAATATAGATAACAAGCTGTCAGCATGGCTCACCTTCTTTAGTTCCGACAAGCCTGCCGACATTCTGAAACTCATTGACGCTTACCCCGAATTCCGCGAGCTCTATGCAGAAATCGCTGAATTCCGGAAAAATCCGAAGGAGCTGATTGGTATGTATTCCGAAGCACTGACAATCGCCGACAATAACACCGTAAAACTTATGATTGACGACATGCGGGATGAAATCATTGCACAGGCTAACTTGATTGCTGCGAAAAACGATGAACTTGCCGCCAAGGACAATGAGCTTGCTGCCAAAGACAACGAACTTGCCGCCAGGGACAACTTAATTGCCCAACTCATGAAAGAGCTTGAAACTCAAAAATCATGTACCTAATGTTAATTTGCAATATTTATTGAGTCTGAACCTGCTGACAGTCCGGTTAGTCAATAATATCATTCTTAAAGCTTGACAAATGCTCATAAGGCAAAATCAATCGTCCCCGATAAAGACCACATCCATCATTCATAAGACTATTGTTAACAGCTGCAAACATATTTACATCAACCTCTGACAGTTCCAGCTCCTGTAATAATCTTTTTGGGAGAAATCATCTTAATGTTAACACAAATCAGAAAACCGCTTATAGAGCTACCAAAACAATATATAACAAAGCAAAGGATGTCATCAATTTTACCCAATCTTGAATTGAGCAGGTATCGTGTTACACAGGATGCGGAAGATGGGACTTGAA
>SAMEA3663269__coassemble_679_pt1 | contig 11556 bp, 7 predicted proteins | sample SAMEA3663269__metabat2_low_PE_038 | metagenome-assembled genome bin SAMEA3663269 (sample SAMEA3663269) | pig gut metagenome | biome: pig gut; feature: pig-associated habitat; material: faeces | place: China | collected 2013
TTTTTCATTTTTTTTCTCCTCTTTTCGTTTTTCGAGATGTCCATATCAGGACTCCTCATTCTCAACAGGAGTGGAAGGAGCTACTTCACTGCTCACTGCTCACTGCTCACTGCTTCACTGCTCACTGCTTCACTGCTCACTGCTTCACTGCTCACTGCTTCACTGCTCTCTGCTTCAGAGCCTGCAGATGCGGAAGGTGTAACATCATTTACCTCACCGGATGCAACAACAGAGCCGTCTGTTGCCGTAGAACTCTGGTTACCATTGTCGTTACCGCAGCCTGCTACTGAAAGAGCAAGTACGGTAGCCATCATTGCCACAAAACATTTTTTCATTTTTTTTCTCCTCTTTTCGTTTTTCGAGATGTCCATATCAGGACTCCCGTTCTCAACAACTAGATATTTTACAAAATAATTTGAAATAAATCAATCCCTTTTTTATAAATTATTTCTTTTTCTTTTTTACCAGCTCTGCCGCCAGATAACCCAGAATCAGAATCCACACAATTCCCAGTGTAGCCAGAAGTGCAATCGCCGTGCCCGGAAGCGGTCCAAGCTCCGTCTTTCCTTCTACCCCGGTTCCCTCAAGCTTCAGACGATAGAGAGAAATCATGTCACCGTACTGTTTCTCAACAAATGTGTCATCCACAGTCTGTTTTCTTCTGACCGCCTTTACCGTATTTTCAATCAACTGACCCGCAGCATCTCTCAAGGAAGCCGAACCGTTGAACACCGGCGTCACAAAGGTATTTTCAATATTGTTCAGAAGAAGCTTTACTGCCTTGATTTTCACATCGTAGTGGACTTGATCATCCGTTCCTTCTGCAGCAAGATACTCCTGATAGGAAGCATCCTCGTGGGCTTTCGAGGTTACGGGAATATATCCTTCCGTCTCGGAATAAGCAATCTGTACTTCATTGGTCAGCAGATACTGTGCAAAGATCCAGGATGCCAGCACCTCCTGAGGATCCTCTTTGTTAAAAATACAGATGGAGGGTCCCTGGGAAATCATCTGAGGATCTTCCGGGTCAAACTGTGGCACGGAATAAACAGCCGTTTCAAACTCAACCAATTTATCCTTACTGATATCACACAGAGGTGCTTTCGACCCCATCCAGGTCGCTCCCGCAGTGGAATCCACTGCAAAGATACACTGCCCTGCATTTAAGAAATTGGCGGGATAGCTGGAGATTTTAAAGGTTGAAAAAGCCCTGCTCTTCCCATGCTCTGCTATCTCAAGCAACAAGTCCTTCGTTGTATCGTTAAAAAGTAAAATCTCCCCGTTACTCTTGGAATAACCGGCATCCAGCTGCTTCAACATCTGAATCATCATATTATCCGTAGACTTATAGATAAAAGGAATCAGCACATTCTGACCGTTCACCAAATAATTCCCATCAGAATCCTTCTTCATGGCTGCCTCTGATACCTCCCATACAAAGTCCCAGGTAAGCACCTCCGGCAGAGTATAACCCAGTTTCTCCACATAGGTCTTGTTCACATAACAGGCTTCCGTAGAACGCATATAGGGAATGGCATAATGCTGACCATCTATAACGCACTCTTCCAGGAACTTGGGAATCATCTCCTGCCGGGTCACCGAATCGTAGTTCAGCTTATTTCCCCCCAGTCCGTAATCCTTGTCCTCAAACAGACTGTCCAGGGGCACCACAATATTCTCTCCCGTCATATAGGTTGCGATGTGGTCCGGATAGGAAATACAGACGTTCGGCGTTGTATCAGTGGAGATATTGGTTATAACATCATTATAGATATCTCCATAGTTCGTATAAAATCTGACATTTACCTTGATGTTCGGATAAAGTGCCTCAAAGTCCGCTACCGCCTTGTTATAAATCTCCGTCTGCCTGATATTGGTGTCATTTTTGGCCCAGAAGGTTATCTCATAATTCCCGGAGGTATCGAATTCCTCCGGCACATCAAAGGCAGCCGTATCCCCGGTACCATGGCAGCCCGTAAGCAGTATGGCAGCAGATACGGTAAACATTGCCAGGAACAGTCTCAATCTACTACTCTTCTTCATCAGCCCTTGGTTCCTCCTCTTGACACACCGGTCATGATTTTTTCACGGAAAATTAAGAACAGTACAATCAACGGAACCGAAATAATGACCACAGCCGCCATCATCGCCGGAATATTCTCTCTTCCGAAGCCGTTCTCTCTGATCTCCTGAATACCATTGGACACCAGAAAATAATTCTCATCATCCGTAATCAGTCTGGGCCAGACATAGGAATTCCAGCATTCAATCACCTTTAGAATACACACCGTGACCATGGTCGGCTTGCAGATAGGCACCATTACCTTAAACAGATACTTCAAATCCGAAGTACCATCCATCTTTGCAGCATAGTATAACGAATCCGGCACCTGTGCAAAGTTTTCCTTCAACAGATAGATATAAAATACCGAAGTAACAGAAGGCAGAATAAGTCCCAGATAAGTATTTCTCATATTCATGGAAGTAATGGTTGCATAATTGGTAATGATGACCAGCTCGTTGGGAATCATCATCAGCGAGAGGAACAGGGTAAACACCAGATTCTTCCCCCGAAATTCCAGTCTTGCAAAGCCATAGGCTGCCAGGGTAATCACTACCATCATAATCGCCGTTGTTACCACCGTGAAAATCAAAGTATTCAGCAGGTATCTCCCCAGAGGTACCGTCCGAAATGCGTCCGCATAGTTCTGCAGCGTAGGTGATAACGTGTAAAACTTCGGGATGTACTCTGCATTATATTCTCCGTAACCCTTGACCGAGGTGAGAAGCATCCAGTAGAAGGGGAACAGCACCACCAGCGCCCAGACTGTGAGCAACACATAAACGATAACATTTCTCGCTCTTTGCCGCTTGGCAGCGGATTTTCTGATTTTTTCATAATCCATAGTCTGATCCATTTTGATAGCCTCCGAGTTAATAGTAAACATGTTTCCTGCTCACCAGCAGATTAATACAGGTGACCGTCAGCACGATGGAAAACAGAATAATCGCCGCTGCGGAAGCATAGGAGGGATAGCCACCGCTGTCTCCGTAGAGCATATCATAGACATAACCCACGATGGTATTCATCTCCGCCGCATTCAGGTCGGTGCCAAAAAGCGCTACTGCATCACTATAAGCCTTAAAGGCTCCGATGAATCCCGTGATGACCAGATAAAAAACGGTGGGGGAAATCATGGGAAGGGTAATCTTAAGGAAAATTCTGCCCCGGGAGGTGCCATCCACTCTGGCTGCGTTGTAATAGTTCTGATTCACCGAAGCCAACGCACTGGTAAGAAGCAGAATCTTAAAAGGGAGCACCACCCAGATAATATAGAAGCAAAGCACAAACATCTTCGCCCAATAAGGACCATCGATGAAATCTACCGTATTTCCGCCAAACCGGGTAATCAACAGATTGACCAGTCCGTCCGTATATTCGGTCTTCTTGAACAAAATCATGAATACCAGGCCCACCGCCAGGGTATTTGTCACATAGGGCAGAAAATATACCGTCTGAAACAGATTCCTCAATGGCTTTATGGAGCTTAATCCCAGGGCAATCAGCAGCGCAAGCCCCGTGGACAAAGGCACTGTTATGATTACCATCAGAAAAGTGTTCTTCACTGCCTGCAGAAAATAGGGGTCATGCAGCACATAGGAAAAATTATAGGTACCCGTTCCGTAATAGGTTCCCGACGCAAAATTATATCCCTCTTCAAAGGAATAGATAAATACATCAATCAACGGATATACCATAAAAAATCCCAGAAAGAGAACTGCCGGCAGCAGATACAGCCAGCCCTTCAAATTATTCTTTTCCATCATCCAATCTCCTGTCTTGCTCCCGTTTTCCGCCGTACTTAATATTCCGTACCATGTCTTTAATGATTCCCACATTCATATAAAGCGTATCCTCGCAGATATACTTCTCTGCCAGCTTCTTTAAGATCCCCGGCTTGGCAGCGGCATCAATGACAATGGTATCTATCAGATAGGAACTATCGATTCCCTCTCGCTCCAGTATCTTCTCCAGCGGTTCCTCTTCCCTTCCCCAGAGAAGAAACAGTCCTTTCTGCATATACAGCCTGTCAAACTGCTGTGTGGCATCGATAAAGATAGGCATATCCACCTCTTCGTTTCCCACCAGAGTCGATTCCTTATCAATGTATTTCTGCAGCCATTCATACAGAAACTTATTGTTCCTGATGACCTCGCTGGAACGCATCTTTCGTTCCCTCAGCACCTGCTCATATCTGCTCTTGTTGAAGATGAAAACCTTGCCGTCATTCTCCGTGTAGCGCCCCTTTTCATCATGGCAGGCAAAAAACAATGCCACATCAAAGGAATAGGAAAAATCCAGCATTCGCGTGGGCAAAGCAAAGTGCTGTGCGATTTCTATGCAGGTCAGCTCGTCGAAGTTAAATAATTTCTTCATCTCGTCCACAAAGCGAAACATCTGACTGTCTGCGGTCTCAATATGGTCTCCCCGAAGCCCTGACGGAATCAGCACAAAATCACTGTTGGCCTGCCCCCGGAATACAATCACATCTCCTCTTCCGTTCAACACATCCATATATTCCTGATAGGAGGTAACCCTTTCCATCACAGCAGTCGCTCTCCCTTCTCTTTGCCAAATAAGAGCACCTTCCCGGGCTTCAGGGCAAAACGCACCCGGTCCTTCTCTGTGTCCACCTTATTCTCCGCATTGATGATGGAGCGCACATTTGCATTCTGAGCGCAGGGATGAGTGGAAACCACACTGATATCTCTTCCCATAACCTCCACTCCCGACAGGTTACAACTCATGGGACCATCCTCCTTCAACACAAAGCCCTCAGGCCTGATCCCCACTACCACTTCACCCTCACTGACACCGGGAGCCTCCAACACCGCTTCTTCCCCGATAAACAGCTTATTCTCCTTCACGACGCCATCAAAAATGTTAATGGGAGGTGTGCCGAGAAACTTAGCCACAAACAGATTGACCGGATTATCATATACCTCCTGAGGTCTGCCTATCTGCTGCAGCACCCCCTCCTTCATCACTACGATGACATCACAAATGCTCATGGCCTCCTCCTGGTCATGAGTGACAAATACGGTAGTGATTCCTGTCTCGCGCTGGATTCTTCTGATTTCCTCTCTGGTCTGCAGACGCAGTCTTGCATCCAGATTAGACAGAGGCTCATCCAGGAGCAATACCCTGGGGCGCTTTACCAGCGCCCTGGCAATGGCCACACGCTGTTGCTGTCCACCGGAAAGCTCGTTGGGCTTTCGATCCATCAGATTCTCTATCTGAACCAGCCTCGCAGCCTCCAGAGCCTTTTCTTCCATCTCTGCCTTGGTAAGCTTGTCAGCCCCCTTCAGATTCTGCAGAGGAAAAATAATATTCTGTTTTACCGTCAAATGAGGATAAAGGGCGTAATTCTGGAATACAACTCCCACTCCCCTGTTCTCCGGCGGTACATTTGTCACCTCATCCTCCCCGAAAAATATCTTGCCCTCAGAAGGTCTCTGCAGTCCGCAAATCATAAAAAGAAGGGTACTTTTACCACAGCCGGAAGGTCCCAGCAGGCCAACCAGCTTTCCATCCGGAATCTCAAAATCAAAATCATTGACTGCGATTACGTCCCCTTTTTCTTTTCTGTTGCGATTAGGAAATCTCTTTGTCAAATTCTGCAATACTATCTTCATTCTGCCACTTTCCTTTCCGGAATCCTCTATTTGTACCCATTATACATAGTTGTCCCTATTTTTTCCAGTTATTATTATATTTTTATCATTTGATTCATCATTTACAATACCTGACACAGCGAGAGCTATTCCCCCGTAATTTCAGTTTCCAATTCCTTCAGCTTTTCAATGGAAACACCTGTAAAAGTCATGATTTCTTCCAAGAGATTCTTGGTAAATGTGATTTTTGTTGCGAAAAGTACGGATTCCTTTTAGATAAACTGATTGGCTTAAGACGCACTAAAAGGTGCAAAAGAAAAGATTCGGTTCACATATTATTAATTTGTCTTCCCAATCTGATTTTTTCTTTCTGCTTAATTCATTTATATAAACGACATCTCCACCTACTACCGAATCAAAATCCAGTCCATAAATACTATAAGTGTCCATGAATTAAACTGACTTTAGGGACTGCATTTCTGCAAGCGCCTAAAGTGTACTTCTTAATTCACCTACCGCTTTATTCTAATAAGTGCCGTCGGTGATTTTGCATTTCCATCTCTATAAACGATATCCTCATTAATCAACGGATTCAGTACTTCCGCCAAAAACTGACTTCCACTCTGGTATAAGTTACTACATTTATCACATTACCGTTCAAACATATACTTTTAACATACCTTTGTTGTACAAAAAAAGACAAGGCAATGTCTCGCGACATCACCTTATCTTTTTTCTTTTATCTTGATTTATCCAAAGAGGAGGATTAAGCCTCTTCAGGGGTATGCCATGTCCACTCGCGTACCTCAGGAAGATCCTGTCCGTACTCGGAGATATACTGGTCATGTGCTACCAGAGTATCGCGCATCTTCTGAAGCAGATATGCACCACGGTTGCCAAGCTGAGGAAGATGATTGATGATATCCATTACCAGATGATATCTGTCGATTTCATTCTGTACTCTCATATCGAAAGGAGTGGTAATGGTACCCTCTTCCATGTAACCGTGAACGCTTAAGTTGCGGTTGGTGCGATGGTAGGTCAGCTCATGTACCAGGGTAGGATAGCCGTGGAATGCGAAGATGATGGGCTTATCCTTGGTAAACAGAGCATCGTAATCCACATCGGTAAGTCCGTGAGGATGCTTTGTATGAGGCTCCAGCTTCATCAGGTCAACGACGTTGATGAAACGAATCTTAATCTCAGGCATATTGTCGCGCAGAATGGTAACTGCGGCAAGTGCTTCCTTGGTAGGAGTATCACCACAGCATGCCAGAACAACATCGGGCTCTTCTCCCTGGTCGTTACTTGCCCAATCCCAGATGCCGATACCCTGAGTGCAGTGCTTCACAGCCTGCTCCATGGTCAGCCACTGATGGCTGGGATGCTTGGACGCAACAATCACGTTTACATAGTTCTTACTTCTGATACAGTGATCGAAGCAGGACAGCAGGCAGTTCGCATCGGGGGGAAGGTACATACGCACAACGTCTGCCTTCTTGTTTGCAATATGATCCAGGAAGCCGGGATCCTGATGGGTAAATCCATTGTGATCCTGCTGCCATACATTGGAGGTAAGGATCAGGTTCAGGGAAGCAATCTCCTCTCTCCAGGAGAGCTGATTGCAGACCTTCAGCCATTTTGCGTGCTGCGCACACATGGAGTCTACCACACGGATAAACGCTTCATAGGAAGCGAAGAAGCCGTGACGACCGGTGAGAAGATATCCCTCCAGCCAGCCTTCGCACATATGCTCGGAAAGGTAAGAGTCCATGATTCTTCCGTCATATGCAAGATCCTCGTCCATCTCATGGTAATCGCCGTTCCAGTCACGCTTGGTCTCCTCAAATACCTTGTAGAGACGGTTGGACATGGTCTCATCGGGTCCAAAGATACGGAAGTTCCTTGCTTCCTTGTTCAGCTTGAAGATATCTCTTACAAAGCCGCCAAGCTCGATCATATCCTGCTTTTCCACAGCGCCGGGCTTGGTAACTTCAACTGCATAATCACGGAAATCGGGAAGGCGAAGGTCACGAAGCAGCTTACCGCCGTTGGCATGAGGGTTCGCACTGATTCTTCTGTCACCCTTTGGCGCAATGTAACGAAGTCTCTCTACCAGACGTCCGTTCTCATCAAAGAGCTCTTCGGGATGATAGCTGAGGAGCCAATCCTTCAGCATGTCAAGATGCTCGGGCTTCTCCATGGTGATGGGTACCTGATGGGCACGGAAGGAGCCTTCTACAGGAAGACCATCCACTACCTTGGGGCCGGTCCAGCCCTTAGGAGAACGAAGCACGATCATAGGCCAGAAGGGTCTCTCATTGCTTCCGTCTTCTCTTGCAGCCTTCTGGATTGCTTTAATCTCTTCGATACACTTGTCAACAGCCTCAGCCATCAGCTTGTGCATAGTCATGGGATCGCTGCCCTCTACAAAGTAAGGCTTCCATCCGTAACCGTGGAACAGGCTCTCCAGCTCCTCGTGAGAGATGTGAGACAGCACGGTGGGGTTGCTGATTTTATACTCATTCAGATGTAACACAGGAAGAACGGCACCATCCGTCTTCGCGTTCAGGAACTTGTTGGAATGCCATGCGGTAGCCAGAGGACCTGTCTCTGCTTCACCGTCACCAACGATAACGGTAGCAATCAGATCAGGATTATCAAATACAGCACCGAAAGCATGAGCGATGGAGTAACCAAGCTCACCACCCTCATTGATGGAACCGGGGGTCTCGGGTGCAACGTGACTGGAGATACCGCCGGGGAAAGAAAACTGCTTATTCAGCTTCTTCAATCCTTCGATATCCTGACTGATGTTGGGATATACCTCACTATAGCTTCCCTCGAGATAAGAGTTAGCCACGAAAAAGTTACCGCCGTGTCCGGGACCGGAAATGAGAATCATGTCAAGGTCATACTTGTTGATTGCACGGTTCATGTGTGCATACACAAAGTTCTGTCCGGGAACAGTTCCCCAGTGACCTACAATTTTCTTCTTAATCTGTTCCCTGGTCAAGGGCTCCTTCAACAAAGGATTGTCCAATAAATACAACTGGGTTGCTGCCAGATAGTTAGCTGCACGCCAGTATGCATTTAAATCTGATAAATACTCTTCTGATAAGAATTTATCATCTGCCATTCTTTCTTCCTCCTATATTATGTTTTAAATTTTAACCACTGTATATTCTATCTCACATTTCTCTTTGTGACAATGTGAATGATTTAACGAAAAAAATGCAATTTTTTTCATTTTTATGGTAAATTGCACAGAAAGATGGCAGATGCCACCTCAGAAAAGCCATTTATCCGTTCGCTGCTATCTCATTGAGGAAAACATAATAGACATCTCCGTACAGCTCCGTATGTACAAACCTTCCATAATCGCGGACAGACTTCACTTTACCGTTCTTACATACTATGCGATACTCCACATAATCCAGGTCATTTTCTTTTTCGATTTGTTCGGAAATCGCCTTTTCAACGCATTTCAGATCCTCCGGATGCACCATACCACGGAAGGAGTTGCCGGTAAGCTCTGCAAACTCTTCCTTTGTGCTGCACTCATACAGCTTCAGAATCTCGGAATTGAAGGTAATAATCTCTTCCCCTTCGTCCGCCTTGTAGATAAAGAATCCGCCCGGCAGATACTCGGACACCTCATCAACCTTCTGAAGCATCTCACCGGATACACAGTCCTGCACATTTCTGTTGACATGATTCTTCTCCCTGTAATACCGGCTCTTGTTGCTATACATGGAATGATCGGCCTTTGCCACGCTCTCTTCCAGCTGTTCCGCTCTTTCCAGCCAGATACTTCCCAAAGCTGCAGACAACCCCTGATTCCATTTTTTCTCCAGCGCAAGCAGTTTATCCTCAAACGCTTTCTGAGTCTTATCGAAGGAAAAGATAACAAACTCATCGCCTCCCAGACGATATTTGTCCGCCTCCGGGAAGATTTCCCTGATTGCCATGGCAATCTCTGACAGCATTTGGTCCCCGGCATGGTGTCCTTCCCTGTCATTGACCAACTTCAATCCATTGACATCCGCAAAAACAATTCCCAAGGGGTTCTTGCTTCTCTCAGAATCCTTTTCAATCGTCACGATATCGTCATAGAATACTTTACGGTTCTTAAATCCCGTCAGGGCATCCGTCTGTAATCCGGATATCATCGTTACGTACTCCTTCAGATGCACAAGGTTATTGATTCTCATCAGAATCTTTCCGGCATTATAGGGTTTCTCAATGAAGTCAGCAGCGCCCAGCTTCAGACATTTCTCCTCCTCATCCTCACCGGATAGCATCGTCGTCACAATCACGGGTATCTCCTGAAACAGAGAGTATCTCTTCAGGTATTCCAAAAACTCGTATCCGTTCATGACCGGCATCTGAATATCGAGTAAAACGGCTGAAATATTAAGTCCGGGACGATTCAGAAGTTCCAGCGCCTCTTTTCCGTTTTTTGCCGTGATCACAATATATTCATCGGACAGTATTTCCCCCAGAAGCTCACGTTCAATCTCATCATCTTCCACTACCAGAATACTCCTTTTGGCTCCCGGGATCTCCCTCTGCCTTTGTCCGGCTTCCAGCTCCTGTTCTTTGATCTCCCTGTAACTCTTTTTCATCAGCTCTTCAAACGAAACATCCGTCATCGGTTTGGCATAAAAATATCCCTGGACGCAATCACAGCCCAATTCCTTCAGTCGCGCATTCTGTTCACTGTTTTCGATTCCCTCTGCCACCACGCTTAAGTGCATTCTGTGTGCCATATTGATGATATCATTCAGAATGCTCTGCTCCAGGGGCTTTTCCAGTTCACAACGTATGAAATCCATATCAAGCTTCAGCACGTCGATGGAAATCTTGCTCAACATATTCAGCGATGAATACCCGCTTCCAAAATCATCCATCTCAATTACAAATCCGCGTTTACGCAATTCTTCAACCGTATTGATGATCTGCTTCGGATTCTCCGTATAAGCGCTCTCCGTGATCTCCAGATGGAATTCTGACGGCGCAATCCGATAGGTCTCCGTCAGGCTGCTGAAATAGTCTGCCAGATTGTTATTATTATAAATATCCGCCCTTGATACATTGACGGAAATGGGCACAACGGAATATCCCCTGTCCTTCCACTCCCTGAGTTTCTCGCAGGTACGCTTCCAGACATATTCGTCCAGCTTACAGATAAAGCCGTTCCGTTCAAACAAAGGGATGAAATCATTGGGTGTTATCAGTCCGTATTCGGGATGCTTCCAGCGTACCAGCGCTTCCGCACCCATTATGTTTCCGCTATGCAGGTTATATTTTGGCTGGAAATAAATCAGGAATTGATTGTCCGTCAGGGCTTTCTCCATGGCATCCGTGATAGACTGCTCATAAAGCAGACGATTCCTGAGTGCGTCATCATAGACCGCAAGGTATTGATTATAATAACCCTTGATACTGTCTACCGCCAGATTGGCTCTGTCGCACATCTGTTCCACGGAAATGGTTCGGTCGGTAATCTCATACACACCAAGCTTAACGGACAGATTGGCTCTAAGCTCGGAGCGATTGATTTTTCTCGCATTCAGGAAATGCTCTCGCGCTATCCTCTCTGTTTCTTTCTCAAGAAGGCAAAGAAAACGATCGGCGCCGTACCGGCCGCAAATAGAGTTGTCCCCGGTTCTTTTCTGCAGTATCTGCGAGGTCTCTATCAGTAATGCATCGCCTGCTTCCCGCCCGAAGGTGTCATTATAGAGCTTGAAATTCTCCAGATTGGAACAAAGAATCGTATATTCCTTATCGGGATTCTCCTGAAGACATTTTCTGACAAACTTATAAAAACATTCTTTGGTATACAATCCGGTAAGCGGATCAAAACGAAGCCGGTTT
>SAMEA3663269__coassemble_749_pt1 | contig 10814 bp, 9 predicted proteins | sample SAMEA3663269__metabat2_low_PE_038 | metagenome-assembled genome bin SAMEA3663269 (sample SAMEA3663269) | pig gut metagenome | biome: pig gut; feature: pig-associated habitat; material: faeces | place: China | collected 2013
ACTAACATATGAAAAAAGATGAAAAAACTCATGAACTATCTCAAAGGTCGGAATTGTACTGAAAACCCGGCTCAATATATGTCTGCACGCATGGAGTTTTTTTAATAATCATTCAAAAGAAACCCACATCTTTTTTGAAGCATTTTTGTCTCCTCCATCCCATCTGTCAGACAAGATAAGGCTAATTCTTTCTGAATTCAATTCATTTAATGAAAGCATGTTCCCTTGCCTTTGGAATTGTTTTCTACTTTACCAATATTCCTGTTTATCTTGCGTTTGTCTTTGGCGGTATTGCCCTTGCAACCGCACCTGCACCTGCTTTGTCCATTGTCAATGAATTCCATGCAAAAGGACCTGTCACAGACACCCTGCTCCCCATGACCATATTGGATGATGTAGTGGGGATTGCATTGTTAGCTGACATTGTTGCCCCATTCCGGCGTATCTTTGGTATTTACAGGTATCATCTGTTCCACACTCTCTTCTACCCCGGAATTGGTAAAGATCGTGCAGGGTACCATTGCAGCGGCAGCTGTCATCAACGAGTTTATTGCCGTCATTGCGGCAAAAAAAGGCTTTGAACTGGCTGGGGAGATAACTCATACAAGTTAGCAATCATAAATAGAGGAACTGCTTCCCGCCAGCCACTATCGGAACCCTTTTTTCATTAAATAATCATAGCTGATTTTTAACGATTCAAACGGATCCCCGGGACAGGTATCCTGCTCCACAAGAGCCCATTTCGTCTCCGCCTTTCGACAGGCACTAATAATCGAATCCCAATCCAGGTTGCCTTCTCCCACTTCAGCCATCTCCTGTGTAAAATCTTTTTCCGGATTGATGCGCAGATCCTTAAAATGAATTGCCATCGCTCTTTTGCCCAGTTCTGATATAAAATCAGCCGGGTTTACGCCGCCGACCTGCAGCCAGTAAGTATCCACAATAAAGAAAAAGGCTTCCGGGTCGGTTTCATGAATCAGACGATCCATAACCCGTACACCATCCAGCTTTGCGAACTCAAAAGAATGATGATGATAGCCAAAAAGCATCCCCGCCTGCTTCAGTTCCTTTGATATCCTGTCCGCATCCTTCATAAATTGATTCACAGCCTGCGGATTTGCCCGTATTTCCCATGGCATGGAACCAATTCCGCAAAGCTTACAGCCCAGTGTCTGGTTGTAAGCAATGATTTCGTCCAGATTATCCAGAAAGCCCTCGAACCCCCGATGTGTCGTCACTACTTCCAACCGATATCGGTCCAGCACTGTCTTCATCTCATCCGCTTTCAGATTCGTTCCCGAAATCTGTACGACCTGATATCCGATATCATGTATCCGACAACAGGTCTGCTCAAAGTCTTCTATTGTTTTCATATAATCCCTGACTGTGTAAAGCTGTGCACCGATTCTTTTGTCCATAACCCATTCTCTCCCCATTCTATTCTTTTTTACATCTTGTCGCCATTTGGATAAAGCAGTCTTCAATGGCTTGAGATTTCCGCCTCAAACCCATATCGTTCATCGCTCTCACATACATTTCTCCGGACAGGATATTTTTTTGCAGCCTGATGCATTTTACCTGCCTACCGCCAAAAAGGACATTCTGTTCCCATCTATTCCAAAACGACCTGCCAACTCATCTTACGCTTATGACTTTATCAATACTTACATGATTATACCAAATAATCAATAAAACAGAAAGATTATTTTCGTCTACATAAGAATCCGGTGCACATTCAATCACCGTTATCCTGCAAAGTGACTCCATTATCCACGCAAGAGTATTCAATTGGTCTGCCGTAAAAAGAGCAGTGAAATGTGTGATGTCCGCGCTGAAGTCATCAAGCACAATCTTTTTTTATTCTCCGTCACAACTGAACGGAAGAACAAAAACGCCTGACCGGTCTTAGGCGCTTTCAGCCGTCTCAATTGCATCCATTCTGCTTCCCTCGCCTCTCGTTCTTTTTCGATGAATAGTTCCTGCACCCGGCTTGTAATGATCTGTGGTACATATTGGTCCATCAGGATTACAGTGTCGGCGTATGCTAGATATGCACTGGATCCGCCTATTACCAAAATGCTCGACACACCACATTCTTCATACAATTCTTCAAGGGTTTTTCCGTGTCCCCCTCTCTCGGCAAAATGCTGCCATCAGCAATAAAGGTACCGACTCTTTTGTCATTCTCCAATAAATACTATCCTTCATACTTATCCTTTCCTTATTTCCAAATCCTGAATACTCTTGATTTTCACCATCATTAATGCAACCACGGACAAACATACCCCGGAAATCATAATCACCATACCGGCTCCTCTTCCTATATCAGCGTCTAGCAGCTTTGCCGCCAGATCCGCCAGTACCCCTCCGGTTCCATATGCAACTACATAACCCGTCTGGGATAGGAATCCTATAAATCCCCACGCCCTTCCCTGAAGCTCATCCGGAATATTCGTTCTCACCAGATAATCCAGACAATTGTTTGCAAAGGGCAGCATGGCAAAAAACAAAAATCCAAATCCACATATAACAAATATATTCTCCCAAATTCCAAACCCGATCATAAACAGCCCGGCAAGCATCAGCGAGATTTCAAGTACTTTAACATACTTTTTCTTTATTCCCCGCATCCCTAATACCAGACTGGAAACTAACATTCCGCTTGCACATACGGTTTCTCCGATTCCCAGTGTCTTGGAATCGGCAAAGGACAAGATAAGGGGCTCCGCAAGAATCTGAAACACCCCAAGAAACAATGTCATAGCAGCTGAAACCAGAATGAGTAAAAAGATTCCCTGTCCGGAATGTACCGCATTCCAGCCCTCCTTCAGACTCTCTATAAAGGATTTCTCTTCATCCCCCGGTTTCGTCTCAATCCCTCTTTTTACAACTGCAGTGGATATTACGGTCAGAACAAAGGTGCTTATATCTATAATAAGCAAAAGCTTCACGTCGCTTACACTTAGCAAAAGCCCCGCCACCAGGGGGGATATCAGATATCTGGCGCTTCCCGCCAGGCTTACCAGACCATTTGCCTTTGAAAACTCTTCCCTGGTTAACAAATCCGAGACAGTCGCTCGATAGGAAGGTTCCAGCAGAGACGAGAAAACAGAACTCACAAATACACCGATACAAATCTGGAGAAGACTTGCTTCCCCATGCATCATACAAATCAGGATGTAAATAATTCCTAAAGCAGAGCAGCCGTCTCCCAACATCATCAGTAGCCTTCTGTCATACCGGTCTGCCAGCACTCCTGCCGGAACACTCAGAATCAGAGTCGGCAAAAACGCAAGCAGAGTTACCAGCGCCATACTCGCTGCACTTCCTGTCCGTTCAAACACATACACCCCAAAACCAAAGCTGGTAAGCCCGCCTCCTACGGAGGAAATCAGCTCCCCTATCCAGAGCAGCAGAAACTTTCCAAAATTGCTTTTCCTAACATTTTGATTCATAGCTTTCCTTCCTTTCTTTATCGACCGATTGTCTGTCGGTATTGATTCAAAAGAAAAAGGAATATAATATTCCTTTTTCTTAAATATTATCAATTACTTTTCGAATATGGGTCTCATTGCTTCCTTCAATGCACCGGCTTTCATCCCCAGTATCCGCTCCGCATGGTAGACAAACCCCATGATCTTTCTTTGTTCCTCTTCTTCACTATACTGGTTCAGACTATCAAAAGCTGTATAAGAATAGGTCATTAGCATTTCCACCGCTTCTGCCGGATAATCCGTATGCATAATCCCCTGCCTGATCCCATCTTCCGTTATCCTGGTAATCAGTCTGTTCACCCTTCCAAGCAACATATGTTCCAGCTTCTGAAGCATTAATGCATTCTGCGGTCTGTGAACCTGTTCCATTACCATATGACCAAGCTCGTTATCAACATTGAGAGACAGCATCGTACCTGTCAAGCGCTCCAGCACCGGTATGGATTCATCCAGTGCGATAACTGAAGCCTTTTCCACCATTTGGTTCGTCAGCCGTTCGATCATTGCATCCAATATGTCTTCCTTGGACTTGAAATGATAATAAAGTGTACCTCTGGCAATTCCAATCTCCGTCAAGATATCGTTGGTACTGGCATTGTCAAATCCCTTTGTACAAAATAATCTCTCGGCAACATCTAATATTTCATTTCTTCGCTCTTCTGCATCCTTCACAATTCTCATGATCTGCACCCTAACCGACAACTTGTCGGTAATAAACATAACACACTATTTCTCTTTGTGCAAGCCCCGATATTCATTTTTGCTTTTCTTGCTTTTCTTTGGCATTTTCATGCTATCCGGTTCTGATTATTCCGGAATCACAGAGAATTCATGCTCACCCCGTAACCGCATGGCCGGACAGGGATGCGTATGTCCGGGACCAAACGCACAATTGGGACAGCTGTAGCATTTCACATAGGGTGTATTCCCCAGAATCGCCTCCGCAAAAGCCGGATCGGCCAGCAATCCGCATCCCAAGTCTACGGTATCAACAAGATCATTTTCCAGCATATACCTGACTGATTCTACACTGCGAAGACCATTTACCGCAGATACCGGTACTCTTCCCCGGAAATGTTTATGCATTTCTACGCCCAGCGCAGCAATCTTATTATAGGGCAGGGAGTCATCATGGGGAACATCGTCAAACTCCCCTATCCCACAGGATACCTGCAGATAATCACAGCCTGCCACAACATAGAAGCCAGCCACCTCTTTCGCCTCTGCCACGGTGGGATCCGCTCCGGAAATTCTTGCTGAAATAATGAAATCTTCTCCACAGGCTTTTCTGATTCCTGCAATGATCTCACATCCGAAACGTGCCTTATTCTCAACACTACCGCCATATTCATCGGTTCTCTGATTTACATTGGAGGCAAAGTCATTGATAAGATAGGCATGGCAGGCATGGAGCTGTACACCGTCATACCCGGCTCTTTTGGCACGGACTGCTGCTTCCACGAATTGATTGATGATTCTTTTTATATCCTCACGGGACAGTTCCACGGCTTCCACATCCCGATCCCCATCATTCCATTGTACCTTGGTTGGGGAGGTGAGCGGTCCGCACTCCGGATGGGTTCCCAGACCGCCATGATGTATCTGCGGAATCACCAGTGTATCATATTTATGTACCGCCTCCACCAGCTTTTTGTGACCCTCGATCTGTTCGTCACACCAAAGCCCCAACTGAGAGGGAAACAGCCGTGCTTCTTTTGCTACGCAGGTTGCTTCCACCACAATCAGTCCCACTCCATGGGCAGCTCTGGACTCGTAATGCTTTACAAACTCCTCTGTAACGATTCCGTCGTCACCGGCAGCAAACTTTACTGTGGGAGCCATGGTAATTCTGTTTTTACAGATCCTTTTTCCGATTTGAATCGGAGAAGCTGCATTGCTCATATTTCTTTCCTCCTGACTATATGTCTATTATATATTATAATTTGGCTCATAAACAAGAGATTATTAGTGATGCAGAGACACGTGATAAGGAGACACGGAATTGCAAAAGGAATATTGTATTAGAGAAAGGCATTGTGGTACAATATACACGAGTTGCGAGTTTGCGAGACAGAAAACATTCGAGAGGATATCTTATGAATATCGTTGTGATTGATGGGCAGGGAGGTCAGCTCGGTGCCCAGCTGGTAAAAGAGATAAGCGCAAAATTTCAGAATATCGACTTAACTGCCATCGGCACCAATTCCGTTGCAACTGCTACCATGATGAAGGCAGGCGCCAGAAGTGCCGCCACCGGAGAGAATCCCGTCATCGTTGCCTGTCGCAGGGCTGACATTATCATTGGTCCCATCGGCATTGTGATAGCAGATTCTCTGCTTGGTGAAGTAACTAAACAGATGGCTGCGGCGGTCGGGAAGGCAGACGCTGTCCGCATACTCATTCCCATGAACAAATGTGAAAACCTTGTTGCCGGTGTACCTACTCTGAATACTGCAACTCTTATTTCCGATGCTATAGAAAAGGTTAATCAGATCATAGCCTCGAGAAAATAAATCGCAGTACAACATAATCGAAATACTACTCCAATATGTCTTGATTATATTTATTATCTGTGGTATAAGATATATATTGTTCTGAAGAACAATACGGAAGCAGAAGTTTCCTTTCGCCATGATATGCAAAACGACTGAAAGATACTTGGAAGGTGTCATCATCCCTGTAGGGATAGTGGCATTTTTTTGTGTTTTTATCAGGAAAGGAAATTGACTATGAAAAGAAACAAAAGATTACTCAAAATGATTCTTGCTGCCCTATTCCTTGCTTTGGCCTATATTATGCCGTATCTGACAGGACAGATTCCCGAGATCGGCTCTAAGCTCTGTCCCTTACATATTCCGGTACTTCTTTGCGGCTTTATCTGCGGTTGGTCCTGGGGACTGGCCATTGGATTTATCGCTCCTCTGCTTCGATCCCTGCTCCTTAGTATGCCTCCACTGTTTCCCACGGCTGTCTGTATGGCATTTGAGCTTGCAACCTATGGCGCCATAGCAGGGCTGATGCACCGAATTCTTCCCCGGAAAAAACCGTTCATTTACTGTTCCTTATTAACTGCGATGATTGCCGGCAGACTGGTCTGGGGCGGAGCAATGCTGATATGTATGGGGTTGAAAAACAATCCCTTCACCCTTAAGGCTTTTCTGGCAGGAGCATTTTTCAACGCGATTCCCGGAATTATTGTTCAGATTGTTTTAATCCCAATCCTCGTAATGATTCTGGAAAATCCTAAAATAATTGATTTGAGAGATTGATATTATGAACACAAACGTCAGCCGAGAGCGAACCCGCGAACTGCTTATAACGCACTGTCAATCATTTCCGGGTCTTCAGATACAGGATCTTTGCAAATACCTCTACCAAAGCGCCTTTGGATGTGAGCATATGATTTCTTCTCCGGAAACAGTGACAGAGGGAATCGAAAAAGAGTTTCAGAACTGTGTTCACACAGATAATACTGAAATTATTAAACTGGACGGCCCCTATAGCAGGATTCCTCTCTCCTGCCTTGGAACGGGTCTTTCCGCTGCAACCTTCGGAAAACTGTTTTACTACTCAGCACAAAAAAGACCTGACGGGCACTGGGATTTACTCTCCAAAATCGAGATTGCAAGAGAACTTCTAGGGGAAGGTCTGCTCCCCTTTTCACAGAATGACTTTGAATCCGAAATCGCAAGTTGGGAAGCAAAGGGCTACCCTGCGGTTCATCATTCGGCGGCTTATAAAGAGCTTTATCATCCCTCTTATCGCCTTATGGCTGATGAATACGTTTTACTTCTTCCCTTTTTGACAGAGCTTGACAAAAGAATGAAAAAGCAAAACACAATCGTTGCAATCGACGGAAGAAGCGCAAGCGGAAAAACAACACTGAGCAGGCTGTTGGAAAAAATATATGATTGCACCGTTTTCCACATGGATGACTTCTTTTTACAACCACATCAGCGTACTTCACAGCGTCTGGCAGAGGTTGGCGGTAATTTTGACAGGGAACGCTTTCTGGAAGAGGTATTACTGCCCCTGACAGCCGGGAAAACCGTCAGATACAAGCGCTTCGACTGCTCCACCATGTCACTGGAAAAGGAAAAACTGATTACACCTAAGCCCCCGGTCATCATTGAGGGGGTGTATTCCATGCACCCTGAATTATCAAAATATTACGATTTGTCTCTGTTTCTGGACATCTCGCCGGAGGTACAAAGAAAAAGAATCCTGCGGCGAAATTCTCCGCAGATGGCGGAACGTTTCTTTACCACATGGATTCCTATGGAAAATCGTTATTTTGAAGAGACCGGGGTTCCCAAACGTTGTGATATGAGGCTTACCGTTACCGAATAATGATCCCTTACTCTTGTACCTTAAACTGTTGAAGCATCCACTTCGCATTGAGCATGACACCACCAAAAAACGCTCTGTCTTTCTTTGCTGAAACACATTTTTCAAACATGGCGTCAACTTTTGCGTCTGTTTTGTCCTGCCGTATCTTCCTTTGTCGAAAGCAGAGTGGCTATCATGGCTCCCTTGTTTACAACAATCAAAGCCCCACCAGACAGATTTACTCTATCCAATGAGGCTACTGCTGTAACTTACTTATCAATAATCTCAACACAGAAAAAGATCCAGAATTTCTCTTATTCCGCCTATCAGCTCACTGTATTCCTCCAGAACAGCTTTGTGATGTGACCTGATATAGTCTGCGTCTCCGTTTTTTGCCGCCGTTTCAAGCTCCTTTGCCTGCCCTGACAGATGAACAGCACCTATGGTAAGGGAGGTACTCTTTAATGCATGCACAAGGGTTCTGTAATTCCCCCAGTCCTCATCTGAAAAAACCTGTTCCAGATCTAACATTAAATCCGATTCCAGATATTCTCCCAGCATTTCTACATAAAAATCTTCATCATTCATGCAGTATAAGAGTCCGGTCCGTATGTCTATTCCTTCCAATTTTTCAAGTTGCTGCATTCGGCTCATTTCTGACTTACGGGTATCCACTGCCATTCCCGGCTCCTCCGTTCCCGGCACCTCCATATGCTCCTCCGGCAGGTACTTTAGAAGCATCGCCAGAAGCTCGGTTTCCTGTATCGGCTTTGTCAGGTAGTCTGTAAAACCTGCCTGAATATATTCTTCCTTGGCTCCTACGATGGCATTGGCAGTCAGCATGATAACCGGTACTTCTCTGTTAAGGTTGTCCTTAAGAAGCTTCATGTTCTGCAGCGTTTCAATACCGTCCATTTCCGGCATCATGTGATCCAGGAAGATAACATCATAACGCGTTGTCTTTACGCGTTCAAGACATTGTCTGCCACTGACTGCCGTATCAATCTGTATTTGCGTTTCCTTAAGGAGACCCTTTACCACTTTTAGATTCATCTCTACATCATCCACAACAAGAATCTTTGCTTCCGGCGCAGAAAAAGATAAGGTATCATCGTCTGAAGAACTCAGATACTGCTGATAACGTCTGCTGAAGTCTCCCATCGGCGTGGCATCCACAATTTTCTGAGGTATTCTGGCAGTAAAACAAGAGCCCCTTCCGTAAGTGCTCTCCACAATAACCTCTCCCCCCATCAAATCCACCAGATTTTTGGTGAGGCTCAGTCCCAGACCTGTTCCCTCAATATTGCGATTACGCTTTTCCTCTATACGTGTAAAGGACGTAAACAGCTTTCCTAAATCCTCCTCCCTGATTCCGATTCCCGTGTCGGCAACCGATATAACAAGCCGTATCTGCTCATCGGATTTTTGTTCGTAATCCAGGCAGAAGGTAACCTTTCCCTGTTTCGTATATTTCACGGCATTTGACAGAAAATTATTGATAATCTGTCGGATCCTGACTTCATCTCCATACAACCATGAAGGCAGATTTTCATTGACCCGTATTTCAAATTCAAGAGGCTTTTCCTGCAATTTTGCTTTTGTCAGGTTATAGCAGTCATTCAATATGGAAAACAACTCATATTTTATCGGAAGAATCTCCAGCTTGCCGGACTCAATCTTGGAAATATCCAGAATATCATTGATAATTGAAAGCAGCGACTGCCCTGCACTCTGGATATTTTTTGCATATTCTCTTAATACCTCGTCTTTACATTCTTTTAAGAGCATACTGTCCATCCCCAGAATGCCATTGATCGGGGTACGGATTTCATGAGACATATTGGCAAGAAACTGGCTCTTGGCTTCGTTTGCCCGAACAAGCTGCTCCAGCATATTCTTTTCCTTTGTAAGATCGTACACAAAGCATACGATGCAGTACGGATCCTCATGAAAATCTCTGGCAACGGAAAAATTCAACGAACAGCTGACCTCTCCATGTACGGAAACCAGCTCCGCAACACCTTTGTTATCTCTTAATACCCCGGCGAGCAGCCTGTCAGCCTCCTCTTCTGAGCTCTGAAAAAGCTCTGAAAGCTTCTGATTTTCAATCTTATGAATCCCTAAAAGCTCTCTCCCGTATTTGTTAACAAGAAAAAGCCGGAAGTGTTCATCCAAAATCAGTATAGCGGTGTTGGCAGACTCATAAATATACTGACTCAGATTCCCCACCGTGATGCTGAAAGCATTAAATCTTGTTGCCCAGAACCATGTAATCATGTAAGTCAGAAACATACCATAGGCAGAGCTTGGGAAGGAAGGTTTTCCCAGCAGCGGCAGAATGGTATCCGGAATGATTGAAACCAGAATGGTTAAATTAGATAAAATAGCAGCCCTGACATAATAGACCTGACGTGTGGGTTTCTCTTTGTGCACCCAGACAATGGCAATAAAAATCATTGTTACCGCAATAAAAGCCAGGAATGCATTATGTACTGCTCTGCCGATGCTGTTTGTTGAGTAATAACACATCCTCCCGTTTATCCGCACAAACTCATGATAATCCGGTATGAAAAACAACAAATCCACAGCTGCAAATATCCCAAACACAGACGCATAAATGCGAAACAGCCGCTTAGGAAGTTCACTCATATAAGCAACCATCAATGCTTCCGCCATCATAAATCCGGCAATGCCTATCAGACCTATTGCCCGAAATACGGCTGCATCTTCTGAACTCTCCGCAAATCCCATAATACCATATCCGCCGCTCCATAACGCACCGAAAAACCCCATTATAAGGATGAAATACCGCAGACTCCCGGCATTCTTTTCACGTATAAAATAGCTGATTCCACAGATCGCAATTATCGTACTGAATACCACAGCAAGACAGTTGACAAACAGTCCCATGACATTTTCTCCTTAGTTTCTTCCATTTATCCCGTGTGCTGTAATTTTACATAAATCAATCACATTATAACAGAGAATCCC
>SAMEA3663269__coassemble_828_pt1 | contig 10126 bp, 9 predicted proteins | sample SAMEA3663269__metabat2_low_PE_038 | metagenome-assembled genome bin SAMEA3663269 (sample SAMEA3663269) | pig gut metagenome | biome: pig gut; feature: pig-associated habitat; material: faeces | place: China | collected 2013
CAGGCGTCATGGCAGGAGTGAAGCATTACCCCCTGTTCCATGGCGCATGTTCTACTTAATGATTACCTGTTAAATAAATGAAGCATCAGATTCCCTTCGCTTCCGGAAAGATCACCCGAATCTCGGTTCCCCTGCCCGGTTCGCTCTCCAGTTCGATCGTCGCACCGAGTTTTTCCACGATATGCTTAACAATGGCAAGCCCCAGTCCCGTTCCGCCGGTGGACTTGGAGCGACTCTTGTCCACTCTGTAAAAGCGCTCGAAAATCCTATCCTGATGCTCCTTTGGAATACCGATTCCCGTATCCTGAACAGACAGGATTACACTTCCTACTTTCCTGCCTTCCTCCGGGGATTTACAGATATTTGTGCTCACGGTCACACTGCCTCCCGCGTTGTTGTATCGAATGGCATTGTCGCAGAGATTGTAGATCAGTTCTTCCACCATCTGTCTGTCCCCCTGCACCCTGCAGTCTTCCCCGCAGACCTTCAGCGTCACCTCACTCTTTTCCGCATTTCTGCGAAGATTTTCGGCACAGCTCTCTGCCACTTCCCTCAGGTTCAGCAGTTCAAAGACAGGTTCCTTTTCGCTTCCGTCCAGTTCCGAAAGCCGTATGATATCATTGATCAGGGTTAGCAATCTGTCCGCGCTGCTCCGTATGCCATGGGCAAAGCGCACAATATCCGTCTCAGAAGCCATCCCTGTCTCAATCAGCTCTGCATAGCCGGAAATAGACGTCAGCGGCGTTTTCAGTTCATGGGAAACATTTGCTGTGAACTCCTGACGCATTCTTGCATTCTTTATGATATCCTGATGCTGTTTCTGAATGGTATTGATAAAGGGAATCAATTCTTCATAGTCGGCAGTACTTATTTCGGAATCCATGTTTTCCGCCATTTTGCTGATAGGGTACAGCAGCTTCTCCGTCAGAAAATGTGCCAGTCCCAGACTAAGCAGGATCAAAGCCGCAAATATCCACAATATCGTGGGAAAAACAGAAGTAAACATGCTGACCATGCTGTCTGCATTTCTTGCCACTCTCAGTACAGAACCATCCTCCAGACGAAGCGCATAGTAAAACGTATTGCTCGCCAGGGTCTCTGAATTTCTGACAGCCTGCCCCTCCCCAGAGTTCAATGCCTCCCTGATTTCCGGACGGTCAAGATGATTCTTCAGTTGTGTGATGTCCGCCTTATTGTCATAGAGCACCTCACCTCCGGGACTTACCAGGGTCAGTCTGATCTCCATATCCTTCATTGTTTCAAAATATTCCGGTTCCTCAGCTCCCTCATCCCACCTTAGCTCCTTCAGCAGGTCTGCGTATTCCTTCAGATCGCTCATCATCTGTTTTCGAAACAGACTGTGATACACCGCTGCCACCAGCCCGATGGACAGCACAATGGCTACCACAGAGATTATCACGAACAATCGGTTGATCCTTTTTTTCATACTCGTACCTCATTCTCCGAGAAGATACCCCACGTTTCTCACTGTTTTTATCAGAGCTCCCCCCGGACCAAGCTTTTGTCTCAAGGTCTTGATATGCATATCCAGTGTCCTGGATTCTCCTTCAAAATCGGTTCCCCAGATACGGTCCAGGATTACCTCTCTGGTGGTCACCACACCTGCGTTTGTAAGCAGAAGCTTCAGAAGCTCATACTCCTTATAGGTGAGCTCACAGGGCTTTTCATTTACAGTCACCCGGTGTTTTTCACGATTCAGGCTGATACAGCCGAAGCTGATGATTTTCTCCTTCTCCTCCGTTCTCTCGCTTCTGCGAAGCAACGCCTTGATTCTGGAGATCAGCTCCATAACGCCAAAGGGCTTGGTCAGATAGTCATCCGCACCGAGGTCCAGCCCCTTCACCTTGTCAATCTCTGTGGTCTTGGCTGTAACCAATATGATGGGAATCATCACCGTTTCCTTATCTGCCCTGAGCCTTTTCACAATACTTAACCCATCTTCATCCGGCAGCATGATATCCAGGAGCACCAGATCGGGCAGCTCCTTCTGCAGGGCGTGGCGAAATCCTTCCGCAGTCTCGAACCCTTCCACGCGATATCCCACATTGGTCAGCGCATAGCTCTCAATCTCCTGAATACTCTTGTCATCCTCTACCACATAAATCAATGCCATTCTATCATTTCCTTTCCATGACCCTCTCCTCTAAAAGTAACACTGATTGCCCATCCCACGCAAGCAGGAATTGAGCCATGACGATTCAGGGCAGGGCATACCGATCTCTGTAGGCCAGGACTCTTCCCTGAAAATCGATATTCTCGCTTCTCTTAAGGCTGTCCAGATAGGCGTGGGGATCAAACTCCTCTCCCTGTTTCTGCATGGTACTCAGTGCAATATTGGAGCAGTGATCCGCCACACGCTCCAGATTTGCCGTAATATCCGACAACAGAAATCCCAGTTCAATGGTGCAATTCCCCTTTTGAAGTCTCTTGATATGACGTTGCTTGATCTTCAGGCTCAGTCCGTCAATCACCTCTTCCAGGGGTTCAACCCGGGAGGCCAGGGCCGTATCCTCATTGGCAAATCCGAGCATGGTCATCTTTAGGATATCATGAATTGCCTCTCCGAACACCTTCACCTCCTGCTTTGCCTTATCCGAAAACACCAGCTTCTGCTCCTGCATTTTCTCCGCTGCCTCCTTGATGTTTCTGGCATGGTCTGAGATACGTTCAAAATCTCCAATACAGTGCAGGATGGAGGAGAGGGTATGACTGTCCTGCTCCGACATGTCCCTGGCACTGAGCTTCACCAGATAGCTCCCCAGCTCATCCTCATATCTGTCCACCTTTTCCTCCAGCTCCTCCACCTTTTTTGCCACATCCGCATCATATTGTTCTAAGAGCCCCAGCGCCAGATTTACCGACTCCTCCGCCAGCTCTGCCATGGAGACAGCGGCAGTACGGCTCTGCTCCACCGCATAGGCAGGAATCTCCAGAAAACGCACATCCAGCAGCTGCAGGGATTCCTCCGGCTCCCCCTTTTCCCCGGCTGAAGGCATATCTCTTACCGTCAGGCAGGCCAGCTTTACCAATCCCTTGGAAAAAGGCAGCAGACAGATGGTGGAAATCACATTAAAGATACTGTGTATCGCAGCGATGCCAAAGGTATTGGCGGGCTGCGCCAGAAAGGCAAAGGGACGAACAGCATTCACAGAATAAAATACCACCATGAAAAGAATCGTTCCGATAATATTGAAATACAGATGCACCAGGGCAGCCCGTTTCGCATTCTTGCTTGCCCCCACGCCGGACAGCATGGCCGTCACACAGGTACCGATATTCTGTCCCATGATAATCGGCAGTGCTGCGTCATACCCCACTGCTCCGGTCATACACAATACCTGCAGGATGCCCACCGATGCTGAAGAGGACTGTATGACTGCCGTCAGCACAAGCCCCGCCAGCATACCGAGAATGGGATTGGAAAATCGGGTCAGCATACCGGTAAATTCCGGCACATCGGCCAGTGGTGCCACCGCACTGCTCATGGTATCCATACCAAACATCAGCACAGAAAATCCCAGCAGGATCACTGCCACATTCTTCCTCTTGTCGTGCCTGGAAAACATCAGTAACCCCACACCCACTATGGCAAGAATTGGGGAAAAGGAGGTGGGCTTACATAATTTTAACAGGAAGGAACTGCTCTCAATTCCCTGAGTTCCCAGGATCCAGGAGGTGATAGTGGTACCGATATTGGCGCCCATGATGATTCCCACCGCCTGCTCCAGCTTCATGATTCCGGAATTTACAAACCCCACGACCATGACCGTGGTGGCAGAAGAAGACTGTATCACCGCCGTCACCCCGGCGCCCATAAGAACAGCCTTCAGCGGATTATTGGTCAGCTTTTCCAGGACATGCTCAAAACGGCCTCCCGATACCTTCGCAAGACCGTCCCCCAGCAGATGCATTCCATACAGAAAAAGTGCCAGTCCGCCCAACATTGTCAAAAACTGAAAGAAATCCATACTTGTTCCTCGCTCTGATCTACCTTGCCAAATGAACCATACTACTATTCCAAAGTATCTCCGCAATGTAAAATCCAAAACCAGGAAATGTAAAATCTATGTAAAATCCGGACTGCAAAGGTTGCACCGGTCACATCCGTTTTACCGCCTCAATAGATTTCTCTGCCCTCAATCTCTCCCGTCAGGCGAAAAATTGTCCATCTTCCGATATTTACCGCATGATCTCCCACCTTTTCCAGATACTTCGCAATCATCAGGGCATCCACCACCTCGTCCGGATCCGGCTCCTGCTTCTTCATGGCGTCCATCAGCAGCTCCTTGACCTGATTGAAAAGACCGTCAATGACATCATCGCCGGCAATCACCTCCTCTGCCAGCTGTTTCTTTTCCTCGCGAAAGGCTGTCATGACCTCCCGCAGCATCTCTGTGGCACCCTGAAGCATTTCCAGCAGAACCTCATCCGCTTTTTTCTCCTGGTACGGCGCTTCTCCGCCAGCTCCCCGGGGGGACTGCTCCGCAGCTGTCCCATCTGCCCTTCTCCTCAGATACAGCTCTGCAATCTCTCCCGCATGGTCGCCGGTTCTCTCCAGCTCTGTGACTATCTTTAACACCGCCGTGACAAACCGCAGATCCCCCGCTACAACCGGCTGTTGTCTCGTCATCAGCAGGAGACACCCTGCCTCAATACTGCGCAACATATCTATCATTTCCCGGTCACTGTCCTGCAGGGTCATCATAAGCTCCGTATTCTTATCCCTGACCGCCGCAAGCAGCTTTTCATAGCTTACAAGTGCACACTCCCCCATCTCCGTGACCTTGTTTTTCAGCTGTGTCAGTTCCCTCTCGAATCCAATCCTTTGTGTCATAACCTTCCTCCTTCTCCCTCATCTGAACCTGCCCTCAATCGCAATTTTCCCGTCCTTCTCACCCGAATCTTCCGGTGATATAATCCTCCGTCCTCTTGTCGACAGGTCTGGAGAACACGGTTCTCGTGGCACCGTACTCTACCAGTTCCCCCACCAGAAAGAATGCCGTATTGTCAGACACTCTGGCCGCCTGCTGCATATTGTGTGTCACAATGACAACAGTATATTTTTTCTTCAGCTCTTCCATCAGTTCCTCGATCTTCAGGGTGGAAATAGGATCCAGCGCCGAGGTCGGCTCATCCATCAAAAGCACCTCCGGCTCCACCGCCAGCGCCCTGGCGATACAGAGCCTTTGCTGCTGTCCGCCGGAGAGCCCCAGGGCTGATTTGTGAAGTCTGTCCTTTACCTCCTCAAAAATAGCCGCGTCCTTAAGTGACTTCTCTACGATGTCATTGAGCTTCTGCCTGTCCTTCAGACCATGCAGTCTGGGACCATAGGCGATATTGTCATAAATACTCATGGGAAAGGGGTTGGGCTGCTGAAACACCATTCCGACTTTTTTTCGCAGCAGTGTAGTATCCACCCGGCTGTCATAGATATCTTCTCCGTCCAGCAGGACCCTTCCCTCTATCCTGACGCCGTCCACCAGATCGTTCATCCGGTTCAGACATTTCAAAAAAGTAGATTTTCCACATCCGCTGGGACCGATCAGTGCAGTCACCTTTCCTCTCGGAATCTTCATGTCTATATGCTTCAGTGCCTGAAAATCATGAAAAAACAGATTTAAATCCGTGATTTCAAGAATGTTTTTATCTTCCATCATTTCCTTTCATTCCTCCATTCGGCTGACCGCTTGCTGTCCGGTTACAGCCTTCCTGCCTCCCGGCTTACTGCTTCGTCATTTTCCCGGTTACCAGCTTCAGCAGACCATTGATCACAAGCACTATGACAATCAGTACACAGCCGATTCCAAAGGCTGTCTCATACTCTCCGTTCTGCATCTGCAGATACAATTCTATCGTCAGCGAACCGCCCGGCTTTCCTGCCTTTTGCCACAAGCGTTCCAGATTTTTCAGCAGTCCGCCCCCCAGCCTCGGCAGCGCTCTTGCACTTCCCGCTGTAAAAAGCAGAGCTGCGGATTCCCCCACAATCCGCCCCACGGCAAGAATCACACCGGTGAGAATCCCCGGAACCGCAGACGGCAGGAGAACCGTCCTTATCATGTACCACTTAGCCGCACCCATTCCAAGCGCAGCGCTTCGATAGCTGTCCGGAACCGTGCGCAGAGCCTCCTGGGTATTCCTCACAATCAGCGGAAGAATCATAAGACTTAAGGTCAGACATCCGTTTAAAATGGAATAATCCAGCCCCAGCGTAGCACCGAAAAACACCATACCAAAGAGTCCGAAGATGACGGAAGGAATACCGGACAAGGTCTCTGTTGTGAACTCAATCATCCTCACCAGCCGCCCGGGCTTCGCATATTCGTTCAGATAGATTGCTCCCCCCACACCGACAGGTGTGGCAATCAGAAGCGTGATGACGATTATGTATACTGTGTTTATCAGGTTGCCCGCGATTCCTACGGTTCCCTTCAATTCACTGGTGACATTGGTAAAAAACTCCGGCTTTAGCGCAGAAAATCCATGATAGAATACATAGCCAATGATGCCTGCAAGCAGAAGCACCGAAACTGCAGAAGCTCCATAAATGATTCCCATCACAAAGGCTTCCAGGGGGCGCTTTCGCTTAATATACAATGTAGGTTCTTTCATTTTTCCTCCCCTCCACCTTTCAGGATTCTATTGAGCACCACATTAATCAGCATAATAAACACAAACAATACCAATCCTATGGTAAACAGCATCTGCCTGTGGGTTCCCTGGGAATACCCCATCTCGGACACAATGGCAGTGGTCAGAAAACGAACCGAGTTAAAGGGCAACGGAAGATTAACACTGCTGCCGGAGACAAGAGTCACGGCCATGGCTTCTCCCACCGCCCTTCCCACGCCCAGTACCACTGCCGTTACAATGCCCGATTTTGCAGCGGGAAGTACTGCGCGGAAAATGGTCTGCACCTTAGAAGCTCCCAGCGCCAGGGAGGCTGCCCTGATATCCTTCCGCACGGATTCGATGGCTGTCTGACTGATATTGATCACTGTGGGCAGAATCATAATCGCCAGCACCAATACTGCGGATAACAGATTGGAACCTCCGGTAAACTGATGCGTCTTGGAATCCCTGAAAAGAACCAGTTCCAGTCGGTACATCAGGGGATTCAACAGATAAATACCCAACAGTCCATAGATCACCGAGGGAATACCGGCCAGCAGTTCCACCGCCGGCTTCACAATGGCCGCCGTATATTTTCCGGAGATTTCCGCCAGAAAAACTGCGGTCATAAGTCCTATGGGTACGCCAATCAGAATCGCCAGAAAGGTTCCCACCACGGAAGTGAGAATCACATACAGAATTCCGTATTTCGGTTCTGCCCCGGTAGGCTCCCAGGCAGTTTCAAACAGGATATCCTTCAAGCCCACCTTAAATATGGCAGGCGTACCGCTGATCATCATATACAAGGTTATGGAAGCTACGGCAAGAATGGCAAAGGAGGCGCAGACAGTAAAAATCATCTGCGCTGTTCTCTCCACCAATGCCTTATTCCTTTTATTCGAGATTATCGTCATTTTTATGCCTTTCTGCAGAAGAGCAGACACTTATTTCACCGGAATCAGTCCGACCTTTTTCGCCACTTCCTGCCCCTCATCGCTCATCACATAGGCAAACCATGCCTGTACCAGCTCATTCTGTGCGGTAATCTCCCCCTTGGTTGCCATGATAAAGGGTCTGCTCAGGCAATAGCTGCCCGCCTTGATGTTCTCTGCGGTAGGCTCAACCCCTTCCAGCGACAGGGCGAGAACACTGTCGTCTATGACATCCAGAGAGACATACCCGATGGCACCGGGAGTAGAACCGACCTTCGCCATGACAGCGCCGGTGGTATCCAGCTCATTGGCATAAGCGCATTCATTCTCAATCTTTAAAAGCTCCTCAAAGGCTCCTCTGGTTCCGCTTCCGGCCTCTCGTCCCACAACGATGATGGGTGCATCCTTGCCGCCAAGCTCGGACCAGTTTGTCACCTTACCGGTATAAATATCCTTCAGCTGCTGAACCGTCAGATTCGTAACCGTGTTATCCTTGTGGGTGCATACCGCGATTCCGTCGATAGCCACTACATTTTCCACTGCGCCGGCTGCTTTTTCCGTATCCTTCAGATTACGGGAAGAATTGCCGATGTCAGCAGTTCCTGTGGTCACGGCCTCAATTCCTGCACCGGAGCCCACGAATTCTGCAGTCACCTCCACATCCGGATACTTATCCATAAAGCTTTCTGCCAGTGCATTGGACAGCTTCTCCATGGATGTGCTGCCTACCAGCTGAATGGAACCGGACAGCTCTGTATTCACTGTGGTATTACTGCCGCCTGCTCCCGTACCGGTTCCGTTACCTGCATCATTTCCTGAACTGCCTGCACCGGCAGCCGCACCACAGCCCGTCATACACAACACACCTACCAGGCAGGCACCAAGCAACGCCTTCAGCTTCTTACTACTCTTACCGATTGTTTTCATAATTTTCCTCCATTCCTGCGGGATTATCCCGTCTTGATTTCTTTCTTACACATCCAATCATACGCGATAGTGCAAAAGGAAAATATCATACCGGAGTAATAAATTCGTAAAATAAAAGTAAAGTCATCTTGTACGCAGGGTTTCGATGATGCCATCCGCGATTGCCTGTGCCACATCATAAAAGCGATCATCCAGAAGCTGATTGTCCGCGTCTGTATTGATAAAGCCCACCTCCACCAGCACTGCCGGCATGTTCGTCCGGTTCAGCACTACCAGGTTGGGACGCTCATTCACCCCCTGATTCACAAATCCCACCATCTCTAACTGCTCATTTATGTTTGCTGCCAGCCTTGCCGCCTCACCGTATCGGTTGTACACAAGTGTCTCCACCCCGGTATACTGATTCGGGTATGGACTGGAATTGCGATGAATGGAAACAAAATAGTCCGCGCCTACGGCATTTCCCTCCATGGCCTTCTGAAAAGGGGACTCATAGACATCCGTGGTTCTGGTATAGTATACCTCTATCCCGTTTCTCTCAAGAATATCTCCCACCGCAAGAGCCAGCGCCAGGGCATCGTCCTTTTCCTGCCGCCCCCGGTACGAGGCTCCCGGGTTTGCCCCTCCATGGCCGGAATCGATTACAACAAGTGCCATAAAAAAACTCCCACATAGCTTTTTTATAAGCTATGCGGGAGGAATCCCATTCGTGTATGTTTTGCCTCAAATCAGTTTTCTTTCCAGATCAGCTCTGCAATCCCCGAACAAACAGGAAATAAAACAGCTGCCACGGGCCAGACAATCCAGCTGACATCCCATTGCATGTTATAAAAACTGACAGCAAGATAGATGGCGGTCACAAGGCTCCAGTAGATAGTGTGGACACGCTGTCTCTTCTTTTCATGTCTCTTGTTGGATTTATCGAAATCCCCTTCCTCCAACAGTTTTTTGTAGCTTTCCATGATACAGGATACTCTGATGATCATATTAACGCCTGCACCGACCATTAACAGCAGAAGTCCTACCAGCGCAGTCATCACTGCATCCTCCGTATTCTCCGGCAGTTTCATCATGCAGGCACCCACAATCAGCGGGACAACACTGATGACACACAGGATCACACCAAGCGCCATGAAGCGGATATATTTATCCTGATACTCTTCTTTCTTCTGCTTTACCATACCGGATACGCCGTAACCGGTGTCGATGTTTTCATACTCCAGGAATTTATATTTATCCAGCTTGGAGCCGGTAATAATAAACTGATACACCGCAAAGGCTATGCAGCCAAACAATGCCAGCAGTCCGATTCCCGCTGCAGCCTCCTCCGAGATGCCGAAGAATCCGCCTTCGGAGAGACCGGCAAGCACAATCAGTATAATGGGAGCATAGATGCAAAGCATCACAGCGTTGGCCAAGGCCGGTGTGGTCTTCTTTACCGTATGTAAATATTCATTGGTTTCCTCCATGGATACCTTGCGAAGGGGAGGCTCATGCCTGGAATCCTCCAGCGTAATCTCCGCAGTCGCCTGAGGCTCCTGGACCTCCACCTCATCCTTTAACAGGTAATCGATGCTCACGCCGAAGACCTCTGACATGGCAATGATCTTCTGCAGATCCGGCACCGCCTGTGCCCC
>SAMEA3663269__coassemble_903_pt1 | contig 9564 bp, 10 predicted proteins | sample SAMEA3663269__metabat2_low_PE_038 | metagenome-assembled genome bin SAMEA3663269 (sample SAMEA3663269) | pig gut metagenome | biome: pig gut; feature: pig-associated habitat; material: faeces | place: China | collected 2013
GTACAGAGCAGATATACAGATGGCATCATATAAAGGAGCATCTAACAGTAATTTGTTGTCAATGGTAAGGTATCTGCCACAGTCTCTGAAACAATGCTATTTACAATTTGGAAATTACTTTTTTATTGGAAAAGCATCTTCAAATTTGGAATTTATAGATGTTGTTCTCATTGGATTGTTGGTGATTTATTTGTCAGCAGCTGTGATACAGTTTATTAAATTGTTTAAGCACAATATAATGAGTTCATTGTTGTTTGCAATAGCAGTTGTATTATTGCCAGTTGCAAGTTGTTCTATTCTGTTAATTGCAGTAGGAAATTCCATGACGGGATTGATGTCGATGGGAATAGTCATGTGTATTGTTATGCTGGGAATCATTGTACCTAAAGAAGGGAAAGTGGGTTTTTGGCTAAAGAGGATATACTTGTTTATTTTAGTAGCATTTGCATGGTTTCAGCTTTCAGCAGTAATCAATGACCAGTTAGGATTAAAGGAAGGAAAGACAGCAACAGTTACGTTAACTGAAAATATTATTTCTGAATTGTATGATGAGGGGTATCTTGATGAACAGCAGACGGTGGCTTTTGTAGGTCGTCCTGGAAATAATGATAGATTTGCTCAAAGTACCGCCTATCAGATGGCAAATGGATATGCCCAGTTTGGTTGTTGGAGCACTGATGCGAGAAATAATAGAGTTTCTTGGGAAGGGGTAATCTCAAATTTTCTCGGTGTAAATTTAAATTTGTGTGGAGATTCTGAGTACCAGAAAATTATCATGTTAGAACAAGTTGCAGATATGCCGGAGTTCCCTTCTGAAGGTTCTATTTGTATAATTGATGATATTGTGGTGGTTAAAGTTTCGGAACTATATTAGTGGTAAAATATTAGGGGTGATAGGTTTGTTTAAGAATGTTTGTAACTTGTTTGTAATGAAGTGAAGGAACCGCAGAAACCTCCTATTTATGCGTATTCTGCGAGCGGAGAAACATTCAAGTCCGGCTGCCTGGCAAAAGAAGAACTTGATGACATTCGGGTAAATGGACTAAAAGGTCAAAAGGATAACAGTCATAAAATGGGCAAAGAAGATGAATTGCGTAGCGAACAGGGGTTGAGATGAGAAAAAGAATTGGATATGGAATTGTTACGATGATTTTACTGGCGGTAGAAGTTTTCATTGCATTGTTTGTTCATGATTCCTTTATACGCCCATATGTTGGGGATGTGCTGGTAGTGATTGTAATCTATTCTTTCATAAGAATACTTATTCCGCAGCGCTGTAAACTGCTTCCGCTTTGGATATTTTTATTTGCAGCAGGGTGGGAGGTGCTGCAATTATTTCATATGGTTGATTTGTTGGGACTTGGAGAAAGTCGATTCTTTCGAATCCTAATCGGGTCGGTATTCGATTGGAAGGATATTGTTTGTTATGCGGTAGGATGTTTATTGCTTGCAGTGTATGAAATGATATTGGCAGCCCCCATAGAGGAAAGATTCAATCGAATATCGAATATTTCGTTTGTAATCTCCGTTGCAGCACTGGTCACAGGTGCGGCTTTTCACGGGTATAGAATGCATCCTGAAAATGAGACAAACTATCAGCTGGGAGTTACCATGGGAATCGTAATGATCAGTATCTTCGCGATAACGCTTGGCGTTGGAATTGTTTGCAGGATCCTAAGGAAGAAAGGTAGATGACCCCGATGAATATATGCCGGAAATTACAGAGATGTACGTTAGTCCAAAGTATAGAGCGAATAAAATACATTTGATTTTAATTTACATTTTTTTGTAAATATGCTATGCTTAATAAAAGTGAGACGAATTATTGATTTTCAATAAATTTTGTGGTATTTTGTCAGAATCGTTCATTTGAAATAATATGATACAAATACTTATTTCTACAAAAGATATCCGATATATAGTGTAGAAAGAAGAGATTTGTATGAGTGAGAATCAGCACAATTTAGAAGCAAAGGAGGATGGAGTTATGGCTATGGCAATTAATAAACCTGATGAGGCAACAATCATCAAAAAGGAAGCAATGTCTTTGTTCTTACAGCAACTTCGTTCTCAAAAAGCAACAAAGGATTATTGGGAAGAATGTGCAAAGGCTAGAAACGCTTTTTCGGCTTCTGAAATAGAGAAAATGAAAAAGATGTGTAGTGGTGAAGAGAAATGATGAAATATATCCCCTTAACAAAGGAAAAAGTGAGTCAGGATGTCTTAAATAGATTTGATTGCGGACATCCTGACTTTAATTATTTCCTGCAAAATGATGCAAATGAATGTGCTGCAAATGGTAAAGGTGTAACCTACATTTTGGTAGATGATGAAGAAGATAAAGATGGAAAGCAGATTACGGCGGTATTTGCCTTTTGCACATTGAAAGCGACATCATTGTATTATGAAAATCAGGAGAATACAGTATTCAATATATCGTGCGCAGAGATTAAATATTTCGCTATTGCCAAACAATTTCAGAAAGCCCAAACCGGTAAACAGGGTACAGAAAAATATTACAGCACATGTTTCTTTGAAATATTATTAGCTGATTTGTATCAGATGTCTACATCGGTAATTGGGTTTACAGGCATTTTTTTGCGAGCAAATGAAAATGGAGAAAAATTGTATAGAAGAAAAAAATTTATTGATGCAAAAGAATATATTATCCCATACGAAGAGGATGACGAGTTAGGAAAGTGCACTCCGATGTATTTATCAATTAACGACAATTTATATAGCATTTTTGGATGTGAAGATTAGTTGCATTAATCGCTTTTAAAGCGTTTATAAATCCTGATTAAACAAAATCTATAGTTTATTGACAGGTTTCAGCAGAATCAGATTATTAGACAAGGGTATGAATGTTTTAGTGTCATGGAGAAAAAACGATGAATGGGAAAACAGTTAGAGTAGGTGCTTGTTTGTATGTTGGTGACATTGATAAGATGGTGCGATTTTATAGAGATATTCTGGGATTCCATACTGATTGGGATGGTGGTAATTTTGCGGAGTTTGAAACTGCAAGCGGAAGAACTACTCTATTTATGTATCGTCGGGAGGAGTTTGTTAAAGCCATTGGACAGGCGTATGAACCGCCAAAGGGAATCAATCAAACCTTTGAAATTGCGTTGTGGCTGCCTAAGTATGCGGATGTCGATGCAGAGTATGAGCGTCTTTCCAAACTGGATGTTACATTTCCCTGTGGTGCACCAATCACCTTCGATTTTGGCATTCGTAATTTCTATGTGGCAGATCCCGAGGGAAACCTTTTGGAAATAGGAAGCATGAATGAAGAGTAAAGGGTTGCTAAACTGAGCGCCAAATGATACTATTTATTTGCTTAAAGTGGGCAAAGCGGCTTACAGGCATTTGGCACTATGACATCAAAAGAAGAATGAAGGATGATTCGGATATGAGCGGCTATATTATGGACCTTAGGAGAATAGTTGGGCACCGTACTCTGATGCAATGTGCAGCCAGCATTATTGTGGAAAATGAAAAAGGGCAGATTCTGCTTGGAAAAAGAACGGATAATCACATGTGGTCTTATTCCGGTGGCTCCGTTGAGATTGACGAAAAGGTGGAAGCTGCTGCAAAGAGAGAGCTGTTGGAAGAAATGGGTCTGGTGGCGGATTCAATAGAGTTTTTCATGGTGAATTCCGGGCCGGAGGTTCATTATATTTATCCCAACGGAGACGAAGTGTCAAACATTGAAATCATCTATATCTGTAATCAATATCATGGAGAAATAAAAGCCCAGAAGGAAGAGATGGAGCAGCTTAGGTTCTTTGATCCGGCAGAGATTGATTTGGAGATGATTTCGCCGCCGATTCGACCTGTAATTCAAAAATATATTGAGGAAAAAAATGAACATCTATTTTGCAAGACATGGGGAAACAGATTGGAATATAGCGAAAAGAATCCAGGGGACGACAGATATACCGCTGAATGAGAACGGAATCAGGCAGGCTGAGCTTTTATGTGATAATCTTGAGAAGGAGAAGGTGCATCTCGGACGGATTTACAGCAGCTATCAAAAAAGAGCCTTAACGACAGCGGAAATCGTCGGTGCAAGATATCATGTGCCGGTAAAGGTGATGGAAGGTCTGGAGGAGATGAATCTGGGCTTGTTTGAGGGCCATACCTGGGATGAGGTTGATACGCTTTTTTCAGAGGAATTCAAGACGTGGGAGTCGGATAAAAGGTACAATAGAGCGCCGGGGGGAGAGTCCTATCAGGACTTATTGAAAAGAGTGTCCGGGGCACTGGTAAGTATTATGGAAGAGGGGAAAGAGGACACAGATAGGAATAGTGATATTTTGATTCTGACGCATGGAGCGGTGATCATGTCGTTGCTGACCGTGAAGATGGGACTGGATTTTAAGACCTCCTATAGGTACATAAATGTTGAAAATGCAAAGCCGTTTTGCTTTGATGAGAAGGAATTGAAAGAGATTGTTATTCTGATTGATGATAAGAGGATAGAGCAGTGCTGATCAGTATTACCTATATTTTATTCTTTGGACTCTTTCTGGGCTTTCTATGTAAGAAATCAGGGCTGCCCGGTCTGCTTGGCATGTTGCTTGCGGGAATTCTCATAGGACCTTCTGTGCTGAATCTCATCGACTCAAGTGTGTTGAATATTTCGGCGGAAATAAGAAAAATAGCGCTGATCATTATATTTCTCAGAGCGGGATTAAAATTGTCCGCAGATGACCTGAAAAAGGTGGGAAGACCGGCGATTCTGATGTGCTTTCTGCCGGCGACTTTTGAAGTCCTGGGAATGTTGTTGCTTGCACCGCCATTGCTGGGAATAACGGTGCTGGATGCGGCAATTCTTGGAGCGGTTGTGGGAGCGGTATCTCCGGCTGTAGTGGTGCCGGGGATGATAAAGCTTATCGATGAGGGGTATGGAACGAAGAAAAAAATTCCGCAAATGATTCTGGCGGGAGCTTCCGTAGATGATGTTTTTGTGATTGTGCTGTTTACGACATTTACAGGTCTGGCGCGCGGCGGCTCTGTGGAGGTTATGAGCTTTGTGAACATACCGCTGTCAATTGCCCTGGGGGCTGTGGCCGGGCTTTGCATAGGAACGGTACTGGTATTTTATTTTGATAAAGTAAAGGTTCGGGACAGCGTCAAGGTATTGGTGGTGCTTGGAACGTCCTTTGCACTGGCCTTTATCGAGGACAAATGGGGGGATGTGATTCCCTTCGCTTCCCTGATTGCAGTTATGACCTTAGGGCTGATGATGAAGAGGAAAAAGCAGGATTTGGCAGCGTGTTTAGCCTCTCAATTCGATAAGCTGTGGATTCCCGCAGAAGTATTTTTGTTTGTATTGGTAGGCGCTTCTGTTGCAATTGAAAGCTTAAAAACAATAGGTCTGAGCGCAGTCCTGCTCCTTTTGGGGGTTTTGATATTCAGGATGCTTGGTGTCCTGGTCTGTTTGCTGGGAACACCTTTGAATCAAAAGGAAAGGGCGTTCTGTATGGCAGCCTATACACCAAAGGCGACTGTTCAGGCTGCAATCGGCGGGCTTCCTCTGGCTATGGGGCTTGCCTGTGGTGAGACTGTTCTCACCGTTTCTGTGGTGGCTATTATATTGACAGCACCGCTGGGAGCTTTGGCCATTGAATTCTTGCATAAAAGGTGTTTGGAGCGTTCTGAAACACAGTAAAAGCTGTTTTTTCTTTTGGAGGTATGTATGCGCAGAAACAGATGGAAGATGATAGCCGGAATGCTGGCAGTAATATTGATGGCGGGGTGTGGAGAAAAGCCGGAAACCGCTCTGAAGGAAACTATGGTTGCGGATGTAAGTGAAACCGGGGATTCTGAGAACGGAGGTTTTCAGACCACAGGAACAGAGGAGACAGGAGTTCATCCCGGAACAGGAAGCAGTGCTCCCGACGGGAATGGCGGCAGCAGACCTTCAGAACCCATAGAGCTGACGCCCGAAGAAACAGATAATGATATACTTGCACTTCAAGCTGCAGAGAAGAAATTGTTTGAGGGCAAGGGACTGGAGGAGATTGAGGTAGCCACTGTTGAGGAGTTCGTGGCGCTGGTGGACAACGGAAGTATCAACAACAAACGTATTGTATTGACAGGGGAGAGCTACGATTTTACCGAAGGGGACGGAATCAATCTCAAAAATGTGTCGAATGTTGAAATCATCGGGTCCGGAAGTACCAGAATTACGGCAGACACAGGTTATGACATGGTGCTTACAATCTATGACAGTGAAAACATTCTTTTTTATGGCGTTACGATGACACATAACAGAGATGACAATAACAAAAGTATGGAATGCGGTCTGGTCTTAACTTACAATATGTCAGAGCTTTGGTTTGTCAATTGCGAGCTGACCGGGGGATATCTGGCGTATAGCCTGGGTGATACAACACTTACCTGTATTAATACGGGATTGACTGATTGTATCTGGCAGGCTGTGGTTAGCATGGACAGCACACTGAATTTTCAGAACTGTATTATGGATGGAAACGGATTTAACAATGAATTCATGAATCCGCTCGTCAATGCTGCCGGTTCGACAGTCAATATTTCCAATACGATGATTTCCAATAACACGGCACCTTCTGTCTGTCCGGACAGTAATTGTGTATGGAATGAAAATAATGTTACATATCAGGGCAATTCCTGGCAGGAGTAATAGGGCTGCGGCAAACAATAAGCAGGTATTTATAAAAAAGAAGTTGACAGATAATGGAAATGCGTATATAGTACACTTTGTAACAGAAAATCTGATTCGTTTGGAAAGGAGGCAATATCATGATTAAGTTAAGAATTATGGACTTGAAGAATTGTATAGGTTATGAGTGTTTTGTCTCCCGGTATATGTGTGCATAAGGATTTCGGAGAATTGTCTTTGATAAAAGTCAATTGAAAGAGGTTAACGATGAATGGCATGACATACATTGGTATGGCATGTCATTTTTTGCGTGATGAGATCTGTGACACAGCTTTTTCGGAAGCGAAGATGGCGGGAGAAGGAATGGGAGTGGATGTATGAAGTTACCGAGTGGATTGGTTAAGTGCCTTGAGCGGCAGGGAGTGGAAGAGAAAGGGATTATCTTTGCTGCAATGGGTGATCTGGATGAGGAATTCCGGTTTGCGGATACCGTGGTTGCCCTCACAAATAAAAAGTTAATCATTGCAAAATATCCGTACAGGGAAAAAAAGGAAATACACTTAGGCGGTTACAATAGCTGGTCGTTGGAAGAAAAAGAAACAGGGGAGCCGGCGGTATTGCTGTATGACCTGGAAAGGGTGGAGCAGTTGGAGGTTCTCCGTCAGGTCAGCACCGGCGTGCTGATGGGAAAGATTGACGGCACGGAAAGGTATCTGTGTCAGTTTTCCAACACAAAAATGGAAGCTTTCATGCGGCTGAACCGGCTGCTGGAGAAGATTAAGAAAAAAGAGGAAATCACCGGGGAAGACCTGGATGTCAAGCGGGGGAAGGAATGCTGTCCGAAGTGCGGCATGATTTATCCGGATCAGGAGAGAAAGGTCTGCCCCAAGTGTATGGATAAAAAGTCCATTCTGCTGAGGGTTGTGGGATACTTCAAACCATATAAACTGAAGCTTTTCGTAATGGTGTGCTGCTACATTGCCACGGCCGGTCTGAATCTGGTGTGGCCATATCTGAGCGGTACAGTGCTTTATGACAAGGTTCTGGCCGGGAATGAAGAGTTTCTTGCCATGCTGCATCTGCCCGCCGGGCGTTTTGCCGTAGCTTTGGCTGCGCTGGTGGTCGTTATGGTGCTGACAAAGATTCTGATGCAGGCGGTTGGAATTCTACAGGGAGTTCTGACGGCACAAATCGCTTCGGAAGTGATTGCCAAGCTGAAGAGTCAGGTGTTTGAGTCCATGGGAAGGCTGTCCATCAGCTTTTTCACCAAGAGACAGACCGGAGGATTGATGACCAGAGTGTCGGATGATGCGGATGAGGTCTCCAGCTTCTTCATTGATGGCATACCCTACTTCTTTATCAACGTGGGAACCATTCTGGCGACCTGTACCATAATGTTTGTGCTGAATCCCCTTCTGGCTCTGGGGTCTGTGGTGCTGATGCCGATTCTGTTTTTTATCAGCTATCGGATGCTGCCCCGATTGTGGCATTACTTCGGAAAGCGCCACCGGGCAAACAGAAAACTCAACGGACAGATGAACGAGAACTTTACCGGAGCAAGGGTGGTAAAAGCCTTCGGTCAGGAAGAACAGGAAATGACACGTTTTACCAGGAATAATACCAGAGTGCGGGATGCGGAGCTGGATGTGGCAAGGTTTGACTGTCAGTTTTCCACCTTGTATTATCTGGTGGAGGATCTGCTGACCTTTCTGGTATGGGCAGTCGGTTCTGCCCTGATTATCTGCGGTACGAACATGGAGCTGGGGCTTTTGCTTACGTTTTCCGGATATGTGGGACAGTTGAAGTGGCCTCTGGAATTCATGTCCAGAATCTTCCGCTGGTACACCAATGCCATGAACTCGGCGCAGAGAATGTTTGAAATCATCGACGCCGTGCCGGAGGTGAAGGAAGTGCCGGAGCCTGTGAGACCTGAGAGACTCAAGGGAGACATTGAATTGAAGCATGTCACCTTTGGCTATGAACCCAATAAGCCTATTCTGAAGGATGTGAGTTTCCGGGTGAAGGCGGGAGAGGTGCTGGGTATCGTTGGGCGTTCCGGAGCCGGCAAGTCTACCTTGGTAAATCTCATCTCCAGACTTTATGATACCAATGAGGGGGAGGTGTTGGTAGACGGAGTCAATGTCAGACAGTATGGGTTCCGGGAGCTGCGGAAAAATGTGGCAATGGTATCTCAGGAGACCTATATTTTTGCCGGAACGGTTGCAGAGAATATTGCTTATGCAAGACCGGATGCCTCCCGAGAGGAAATTGTCAGGGCTGCCATTCAGGCAAGTGCCCATGACTTTATCTGTAAGATGCCGCAGGGCTATGATACCATTCTGGGACCTGCCAACCGTGCCCTGTCCGGAGGAGAGAAGCAGCGTATTTCCATAGCCAGGGCGATTCTGGCGGATCCCAAGATATTGATTCTGGACGAGGCGACCTCAGCGGTGGATACCGAGACGGAGCTTGCCATTCAGAAGTCCCTGGAACAGCTGGAAAAGGGCAGAACAGTGTTGTCCATTGCCCACCGTCTTTCCACGCTCCGCAACGCCACACATCTGATTGTGCTGGATGACGGACGTGTGACGGAAGCGGGAACCCATGCGGAGCTGATGGAAAAGAAGGGTACCTTCTACAAGCTGAGCCAGCTGCAGACCAAGGCACTGGCTATGCGTGGGGTGGAATAAGAGATAAGTAAGTGAAATCGGAGGTTAGATATGGAAGATAACAGAGAACAGGAAATGCCGGATTTGCTGGATCTGCAGGAGTTTGACGAAGAGGCGTTGAAGAAGGAATCGGAGGAAGTGCTGCAGATGCGCTTCCTGACCGGCGAAAATGCTGTGTTCAGTCGCACGGAGGGTGGCTTCCTTGCACTGAAAACAGGAGACCGGGAATATGAGCGAGTGGGG
>SAMEA3663269__coassemble_911_pt1 | contig 9471 bp, 7 predicted proteins | sample SAMEA3663269__metabat2_low_PE_038 | metagenome-assembled genome bin SAMEA3663269 (sample SAMEA3663269) | pig gut metagenome | biome: pig gut; feature: pig-associated habitat; material: faeces | place: China | collected 2013
GTTGCACCTACATTGGCAAATTCCTGCGAATCCATGATTTCGGCCTTTGATACACAATACGGAATTACCATCAGTGATGTACACCTTATCATCTACAACTCAGACAATACCTTGATTTATGATGTATATTTATCCGATTTATAATTTGTTTCCATCACAATAGAAATGAATCAGGATATTTCATTTTCTGAATACAATTTCCAAAAAAGAATCCCGAAGCCATCCATTGAACGGCTTCGGGATTCTTCTATTCTCTTTTTATACTATGTTTCTCTATGTGCCACTAAGAAAGCTTACAGGCTTGCTGCCTCGTCAACAATCTTCTTCAGGGCAGCCAGTGCCTCATCGGGAAGCTTATCATAGCCTTCCTGCTTGGTTGCAAAGCCTTCTACTGCGTCCACACGATTCTGCATCGCATTCTTCAGCTGTGCAACATAATCCTTGTCTGTGAGGTCGGGCTTGAATGCATCAGAGGTCTTGCCGGACCAGTCATACATAATTTCGATATCTTCGAAAGGTCCCCACTGCTCGAACTTTGCTTTCCCTTCAACGATTGTCTCCAGAATTCCGAGAGTATCTGCGGGCTTACACTTGGTACCCATGAAGTCTCCGGTGTTAACAATATAGCAGTCTACGTTCTTCTCTTCAACCAGCTTCTTGAACTTCTCATAGTCATTAACCAGAGGATAGGTTCTGAAGGGGTTAGCGTAAGGAACGATACGAAGTGCATTCATATCGGTACCTGCTGCTACACGCTCTGCGGTAGAGGTCTTGGTTGCAAGAGTTGCACCCATAACAGAAGCAAGTGCTGCTCCCTTAAGCTTTACTACAGGAGGAATGGTAGGATCCTTCATGATCCAGAAGATTGCATTCACGGGGGAGTCAATCTTATCTACGCGGTTAGGGCTCCAAAGCTTGGACTTGATTGCACGTCCGTTACCGTTTCTGATATCCTCGGTAACCAGCTGAACCTTGCCATCCTCGTCCAGAGTTGCGGAACAGTTCTGTGCGGTAAGCAGGAACTTGTTATCAGGGCATCCGGTAGGATAGTCAGCGGTCTTATCGAAATAAGTAGGCTCCAAAGCGATGGAAGCACAGGTGTCGGAATTGATGATGAAAGCATCGTCATGAAGCACCTTGATGCCGCCGAACTGGTCATACTTGCCGGCATGTTTTGCATGGGTAAGAGTAGACTTACCGGATCCGGACAAGCCGTATACGGAAGCAACGAACTTCTTGCCACCCTCCAGGGAGTACTCCTTCTGTCCGCCGTGGCAGGAAGCATAGCCGTTTCTGTTAGCCATTGCCCAAGCCATGGTCAGGGTTCCCTTCTTGTGCTCACCGAAGTACTTCATACCAAGGATAGCAGCACAGTTCTGATCTGTATCGAAGTAGCACAGAGTCAGAGGATCGCTCAGGCAGCTGTAATCCACATCGGGAGCTTCCTCGGGAGTCCACTGGGGATTAGAGAAGATATAGATATCAGGCTCTTTTCCTCCTCCGATAGGCTGGGAATCCTTGTACATTGCAACGTATTTGTCAGACATATACTGGAAGTTCAGCATCCAGTTGTAAAGCAGATTCTCTTCTCCTTCAGGAATCAGCAGATGAGCCTTAACCATGAATTCAGGATCAAGACCGATAAAGCATTCTGCATGATACAGAGTCTGCCAACGGGTTCTGTATACAGCGTCCATAACTACCTTGTCAAGCTTGGCAGCGTCTACACCGGGCTGTCCCTTGATGCGACGTGCTGCCGCATAACGTCCGGTAACAGCGCCATCATTGAACAGCAGAACCTTTGCGTCTCTCTCAAGTCCCTGCTCTTCTGCCCTGTAAATAGGCATATCTGTAACGATGGTTCCGGGAGAATTCTTGGCAAGATCGTATGCTTCTCTTACGGTGTTAACCTTTACAACATTGTTGCCGTAAAAAGCAGCTTCGATAATGGAACGTGTCTTGCTGAAGCCAGGCTTGCCGGCGCCGATTTCATTCAGCGGATAATAAGCTTTTGTTGACATATTACATGTCCTCCTTTTATAGTATATTACTACCGCAGTAACACATGCGGTGACTTGTAAAATTCCAGCCTGTCCGGGCATATGTAACGGACAGCCAAATTTGGGTTAATTATCTCAAATTATGTGGCAAAAGTCAATAAATGCTGTTGAATTTATAAAGATTTTACTTTATTTTTTCTTTACATAAGCTGACCGCTCTGGAGGTACCTACTCTCTCACATCCAAGCTGTAAAAACATTTCCAGATCTTCTACTGTAGATACTCCTCCTGCCGCTTTCATCTTTACTTCAGGTCCGATATATTTCTTAAACAGCTCAATATCTGCCTTTGTTGCGCCATCGGTACCAAAGCCGGTAGACGTCTTGATATAATCCGCACCGGCATTTGTTACTGCCCTGCACATGGCAATCTTCTCTTCTTCCGTAAGATAGCAGGTCTCAATGATCACCTTCAGTATATGCTCCCCGCATACCTCTTTCAGTGTCTTGATTTCCTTTTCCACCTTCTCAAAATCACCATTCTTCACATCTGTAATATTTATTACCATATCAATTTCATTACAACCGTCGGCAAGGGCCTGCTTAGCCTCTGCCACCTTGGCTTCCGTGACACTGTATCCAAGCGGGAAGCCTATTACGGTACAAATATTTACCTTTTCTCCGTATGTTTCATGAATTCTCTTAATGTAAGCAGGCGGAACACATACACTGGCTGTCTTGTATTCCACCGCCTCATCGCACAGCTTCACAATATCTTCCCATGTAGCATAAGCCTTTAGCAGTGTGTGATCTACATGCCGCAACATATCTTCTACATTCATACAAATACCATCCTCTTCACAGTTATCCCCATCCATGCTTATCTGTCATTCGCACAGATGGGGATCTTACTAATTTTTATATATTATTGTACTTTTCCTCTGTTGACATTAGATTTTCAAGAATCCCTTAACAACATTCTTCATCTCGTCCACATCACACTGTACATCATGTACAACAGCTGCGGTACGAATCTCCTGAATAGCTTTGGGTACCTCAACATTGGCAATCCCGGAAAGCTCGTCTACCAGTTCAAAATCACCCATGGTATCATATTTGCTGTCAATTGCATTCATAACACTTCTGGTAAATTTGAAGGGACTTGCAGTTGAGGCGATCACTGTCTTGGTCACATCTCCCGTAGCCTTCAAGTATTTCTGATATACGGAAGAGGCTACAGCGGTATGAGTATCAAGTACATAGCCACAGGCTTCATAAACACGCCTGATTTCATCAGCTGTCTCAGCTTCAGTTGCAAAATTGCCATAGAAATCACTCAACTGAGCTTTCATCTCATCTGTAATCTCATACTTACCCTGACCGCTGAGTGCTGTCATCAACTCCCTATTCTTATCAGCGTCGTTACCTGCAATACGGTAAATCAATCTCTCCAGATTGCTGGAAATCAGAATATCCATGGAAGGAGAGGTTGTAAGTACGAACTCTCTGTTTCTGTCATAGATACCTGTATTGAAGAAATCATAGAGAACCTTATTGTCATTGGATGCACAGATCAGCTTACCGATGGGAAGCCCCATATTCTTTGCATAGAATGCGGCCAGAATATTACCGAAATTACCGGTGGGAACCACCACATTAATCTTCTCTCCTTCTGCAATTTTGCCCTGCTTCATAAGAGTTGCATAAGAATAAACATAATAGCAGATCTGAGGTACCAGACGTCCTATATTGATGGAGTTTGCGGAAGAGAACTGGAATCCCTTTTCATCAAGCTCCTTTGCCAGCTCACGATCCGAGAAAATCTTCTTCACTCCGGTCTGTGCATCGTCAAAATTGCCGTGAATACCAACCACCAGAGTGTTTTTCCCCTTCTGGGTTACCATCTGCTTCTCCTGAATCGGGCTGACACCGTTCTTGGGATAAAAAACAATGATTCTGGTGCCCTCCACATCAGCAAAGCCTGCAAGGGCAGCTTTGCCTGTATCACCGGAGGTGGCTGTCAGAATAACAATCTCATTCTTGATGGAATTCTTGCGGGCTGCGGTAATCATAAGGTGAGGCAGGATGGAAAGTGCCATATCCTTGAATGCAATGGTAGCACCGTGGAACAACTCCAAATAATAAGCTCCCTGCGCCTCTACCAAAGGTGCAATCACTTCTGTATCAAACTTGGAATCGTACGCTCTATTGATGCAGTTTTTCAATTCCTCCTCAGTAAAATCGGTAAGGAACAACTTCATCACTTCATATGCCACCTGCTGATAATTCATCTCCGCAAGTTCTTTCAGACTCTTATCCATTGCAGGTATCTGTTCAGGGACAAAAAGTCCCCCGTCTTCGGATAATCCCTTCAGTATTGCCTGAGAGGCTGTCACCGCTTCTTCTTTTCCTCTGGTACTTCTGTACAAAACTTCCATTTCATTTCCTCTTTCTAAATCTTATTTTAACTCTGTTGCTTATTATGATTTGCTCTTTGAACTGATTTCCAGAAGCTTTTCCCGCATTTCCTTTTCAATCTTCTGAAGCTCTGCCTCTGCATTTCTTCTCTTTTCACGACCTTCATCCTGAATCTTAAGCACTTCATCCAGGGTACTGATCAGAGTCTGATTGGTTGCCTGGAGAGTCTCGATGTCCACAATCCCTCTCTCACCTTCTCTTGCGGTCTCAATGGTAGCAGTTTTCAGATTCTCTGCATTTCTCTTCAGCAGTTCGTTTGTCATCTCACTGACCTCGTGCTGAGCCTTTGCTGCATTTGTAGAATGATTCAATCCGATAGCAATTACCATCTGACTCTTCCAGAGAGGAATGGTATTTACCAGAGTAGACTGGATCTTGTCGCTCATTACGGTGTCATTGCTCTGAATCAGGCGAATCTGAGGCGCCATCTGAAGGGATACCATTCTGGTCAGCTCAAGATCATGAATCTTCTTTTCAAAACGATTACACATCTCAGAGAAATCTCTTGCGGCCTGTGTATCCTCAGGAAGCTTACTTCTCTCTGCCTTCTCCACCAGGGCAGGCAGGTCAACCTCCTGTGCTTCCTTTAATTTCTGCTTGCCGGCCAGAATATACATAGACAATTCCTTGAAGTAATTCAGGTTCAGTTCATACATCTTGTCAAGCATGGCAACATCCTTTAACAGGGTTACCTGATGCTGCTCCAGTGCTGTACTTATTTTTTCTACATTCACCTCTGCTTTATCATATCTTGCCTTCATGTTTGCAAGCTTATTTGTATTCTTCTTGAAAATACCGAGGAAGCCCTTATCCTCGTCCCCATCTTCTATGGATTTCAGTTCAGCTACCACCTGTGTCAGCATTTCACCTACTTCACCCATATCCTTTGTGCGCACATTATCCAGAGCAGTCTCGGAAAAGTCTGCAATTTTCTTCTGACAGCCTGCTCCGTATTGCATTACCATCTGCGTATTTTTCAAATCGATCTGCCCGGCAAAATCATTCACCATCTTCTGCTCTTCGGGAGTCAGTTCCAATTTCATCTCATCCTCTGCGCTGACAACAGTGCCTGTTGCGGCCTGTTCTGCCGGAAGCTTTGGCGCTCCTTCCATCACGGGTTCCAGCGTCAGTGTAGGCGCTTCCTTTAACAGTTCATTAATATCGTTCATCTATGTATCCTCCTTTATCTTGGTACTTTTTCAAATTCTTTTTGACGTGTAAGTCCTTCGTTCGCAAGCATGGTCTGTAATACCTGTGCATCCGTCGTCACATCGAAGGCGCTCTTCTGAAACAACCTGTTCAGCAGCTCTGCAAATGCACTGTTTATGGTATCCAGCGTTTTTTCAATCTCTGCTTTGGCTTCAAGAATATCCTCTCCCTGAACACTCAGAGAATCAAATTCTTCATATGATTTCACCAGCTTCAATGTGGTAGGAAGGTAATAATTCATAAACTTCTTCAGCTGAGGCTGTTGTTCCGGATGCTCCCTGAGACGTTCGAAGATTTCCTTCAGCAGATTCTCAAGACGGAACAATTTGGCTGAAATCTCTTCTCCCGCAATATTATCATTCATATCTCTGAGATTGCGAATACATGCCTGGCCTTCCTGAATCATAGTATCCAGTTCACCCTGATTGTCCTCTTGTTCCGAAATATCCACCGGTTCCGCAACGGGATTACGCTGTTTTCCCTTTTCCCGGGCTTTCTTCTCACGTTCCTGTATCTTTCTTTGTTTTTCCAAGGTCAGATATTCGCTGTAAATCTTATTGTCCAACATCAGACATGTTTCCTGCATATCCAGATGTCCTTCCGGGAAAAAGCCACGATTCAGCATTCTCTTAATATCTTTCAATACTGCCTTCGGCTTCTGATTGGTCTGAAGCGCAATATCCTCGATGTTGATATAGTGATTGTTCCCTGTCAGCTGCAGGTATTTTCTGGCGCGCTTCAACCTCTTGTCCTGTTTAACGCCTGTATAAATCATACCTCCGAATATCAACAGCAGGATAAAACCTAACTTCAACAGAAAAAAATCAAAAAAAGAAAAAATCATGCCGAGGATTATTAACACCGATGACAATCCGGTTCCCAAACCTCCAAATACCTTGAACAAAATATTTGATACGGAACCTATGGGACGAAACAGGAGGTTAGGTCTCTGTATCTCCCTCTGCGCTTCCCTCAGTGCCTGTTCTCTCGCCGCCTGAGCCTGCTTTCTCTCCCGGGTAACGCTCGCCATTCTCTCTGTATAGTTATTTTTAGATACGGAGCGTTCCACCATAACAGAGACATTTTTCAGGGTATCCGATACCGTATTGGCAGCCGCATCTCCAAGTCCACTGAAATCACCATCTTGAAGAGCTCTTTGAACGGCATCCCTGATTTCTTCTCCTATGCTGCTCCACGATTTGTTTTCGTTCATTGTCCTGTCCTTTATCAAAACACATTTATCCAATCTTGATTATGACATACTTAGCGACTTATGGCAAGCAAAACCATAAGCTCTTTAGCGAAAAAACTCATGTCCTCCGTGTCGAAACAAAAATTCCAGATTTGTATCAAACCATTTCATCTGACTGCTGTCTGCATATTCTCTTGCCGCAAAATACAAAGCTCCCTTAGAGATATCTTCTCCCGAGAGTGCTCTGCTGACGGCCGAAATGGTTTCTTCGCTGATTTTTACTCTGTGATAACTCCCGTCAGCGATCGGAGAAAACTGAGTCACTCCATGGTCCTGCTGAAAAACAACTTCACTCACCGTATCGGGAAATGCATCATTTTTTACCCTGTTTAACACCACATTAGCAACCAGCAGCTTTCCCTCCTCATCTTCACATCCGGCTTCCGATTCCACAATCCGAAGCAACACCTCCAGCTCCGCATCCGGTATCTCACCACTTTTTCCGGGTTCCAGCAAAAAACAGTCAACAACCCGTTGTTCCGATATCGTAAATGTAGCAATTCCCATTCCTTTTCCCGTAGTCTGTAATGTGTCAAAAGAATTCTTTCTCTTTTCCGCCTCATGTTCAATGTCTTCCAGTCTCAATCGTAAAAGCTTCACAGGTTGAAAAAAAATCCTGGTTTCAACAACCTCCCTAATGCAAAAGAATCCTGCAAAAAACAAAAAATAACAGGCTAGTAACAGGCCCATGCACTTTTTATACATTTTTGCGTTTTTCATCCTTTCCGACATCCCTTACTACCGGTTTGTCCGATATATCAGTATATGTCATATAGTTCGAAAATATTTATGAAGTGTTGCTCCGATATGCAAAAACTGTTATACTGATGTCGAAATCATCATATCATCAGGATACCGGGGTTAAAACCATCCTATACAGACAGGAGCTACATGAAGAAGAAAAGGAGCAACAACTATATATCCACCTCACTTCCGGAAGGTGTTTTCTCTGCCTGCCATAAGGATGGCAGCCTTTATTTTCGTGCCTCCATTACCAGAGAACGCAAGCATATCAGTCTCGGAAGCTATGATTCCGCCGAAAAAGCTCATTCTGCTTATCTGGAGGCACATCGTCTGTTTGCGGAACAGTCCCTCAGCTTACAGGATTATTCCGGGACCTGCCATCTTCCTTTTGAAAAATGGGTCTGCCTCATCAACTTCAGAGACAACGGAATTTATTTCCGGAATCCTATCTACGCAAGCCGTAAAATGTTCTACTACTACCTTTCTCCGGTCAAAATCTTAAAATTTGATATGGATGATCTGTTTTATTTCTCCTCCCATAAGATTATGTACAGAGGAAACCATTATTTTGTGGCTGACTATGGTCTTCAGGTCAGCATTTTTTCTCGCTTCGGCTTAAAACCTTATGCTCTCCCCGGCAGAGATTTTCTCTTCCTCAACGGTGATGAGACAGACTTTCGACGTGAAAATCTGCACATAGTCAATCTGTATCACGGCGTTACCCTGGAACAAAAAAACGGACAGTATCTATATACCGTCCGCATTCATGTTAAAGGCAATTATATTGTGGGTCGCTATGAAAATGAGATTCACGCTGCCATCGCATACAACAAAGCAGTGGATATTCTGCACAAAAAGGGTATCAAAAAGAATTATCTTCAGAACTTCATCGAGAATCTCTCCCCCAGCCGTTATGCCGAAATCTACTCAAATCTGCCGATATCCTCAAAACTTCTTTCTTTGGAAGTATGATCATTTTTCGGAATAATCAATAAAGCTGATATCCAGATTTACATAACCCGATATTCCGTCCACAAGACCCTTTGTATTATACTGCCACATATTGAATTTATATGGATAATCCGGAATATCTCCGGATTGCGCCAGCCACATATCATAACCGGTCAGCTTGGATAGATCCACGCCCTTTAAAAACCATTCTTTGTTTCCGTAAACAGCTGTTTTAAACCCCGCAGCCTCTATCGTATCAAGAAACGCACGGGCAATCTCAGTGCGTTCTGCTTTGGTCAATGCGTCAGTTCTGGCAGAATCATTTCCTACCATTTCCAATTCATAAACCACCGGATAAGTCAGCTTATATTCGCCTATGTTTTCCAACACATAATTAGCTTCTTCTATGGCTTCCTCCTTGTTGATTGCCTGCGAATAGAAATAAACACCAACATTCAAACCGGCATCGGTAGCCCTTTTAATATTGTCATTGAAATACTCATCCAGAATTAACTGCCCGGTGCTGTAACCTCTGGCTCCCACTCTGATCATCACGAAATGAATCCCTGCTTTTTTCACCTTCACGAAATCTATATAATCCTGAAGCTTCGAAACATCGATTCCCGAATAAGAAATCTGTTTTCCGTTATCAAAATACTTCATGAGACCGGACTGACAAACCAACTTGGTAAAATCATACTCATGTTTGGGAAGATACGGGCTGATCAGAACCCACTCCTCTCTTCCGTCCGCATATGTAATCAATGTATGTCTTCCGTCTGTGGACGGATCGTTTTCTACCTCTATCTCCGGCTTAGTTTCCGCCGGCTCCAACGGT
>SAMEA3663269__coassemble_1059_pt1 | contig 8644 bp, 8 predicted proteins | sample SAMEA3663269__metabat2_low_PE_038 | metagenome-assembled genome bin SAMEA3663269 (sample SAMEA3663269) | pig gut metagenome | biome: pig gut; feature: pig-associated habitat; material: faeces | place: China | collected 2013
ACATGATCTAGCGCATAGGAAAACCAAGCGCCGCCGGAAGGCGGCATTTGGTTTTTGTGCATAATTTACGGGAGGCAGCTTATTCCATACGGGTAGCTGAAGGGATGTGTACTCATGAAAAAAATCGGAATCATCGCAGGTATTTTTATTGTGGCAATCGTAATCGGAATCTATCTCATCAGGGTAAATAAGGTAGATACCGATGTGACAAAAAACGAAACCAAGGTGGGCGTTATCTTAAACGGCAGCCGGGAGGACAGGAGCTGGGGGCAGTCTCATTATGAGGCGCTGGAGGCTACGGCAAAGAAGCTGAACCTGGATATTACCTATATGGAGCATGTATCTGAAAACGAAAATAGTGCAGAAGCCTTTGAGAAGCTTGCCGGGGAGGGCTGTAAAATCATTATTGCCAATTCCTTCGGTTTCGGTGAATGGGAGCTTCAGGCTGCAGAGAAGCACCCGGAAATCTGTTATTTTCATGCAACGGGAACACAGACCGCAGACAATATGTCGACCTATTTCGGGCGGATTTACCAGATACGTTATCTCTGCGGTATAGTAGCGGGGCTACAGACTGAAACAGGAGAAATCGGCTATGTGGCAGCATTTCCCATCTCTGAAGTCAACAGGGGAATCAATGCCTTTACCCTGGGAGTGAGACGCGTGAATCCCGAGGCTAAGGTCTATGTGCAGTGGAGCAATTCCTGGACTGAGGACGAGCCTACGGAAGCGGCTGCCAGAGCACTGCTGGATTCTCATAATATTGATGTATTTGCCATGCACACTGATTCACTGAAGGTGCTGGAGGTGGCGGAGAAGGAAGGAATCTGGTCCATCGGCTATAATATGGACAACAGTGATTTGTTTCCGAATACCTGGCTTACGGCAGCGGTCTGGAATTGGGGAAGTTTTTACGAACCGAGGATTCTGGAGTGTCTGCAGGGTAAATTTCAGGGAAAGGATTACTGGGAAGGCATCAACAGCGGCATGGTCGAGTTAGCCCCTCTGTCGCCCAATGTGAATCCCGAAGCCCTGCAGGCAGTCGAGGAGGAACGGGAAAGGTTCAGGAAAGGAACCTTTGATGTCTTCTACGGACCTGTCCGGGATACGGAAGGAAACCTGCGCATAGCTGAAGGCGAGAGTATGACGGATTATAATATGTTGAATCATTTTGACTGGTATGTGGAAGGGGTAGTAATCAATGAATAAAAAGAAAAGGACAGGACTTGTTTTATTGACTCTGATTATTCTGGTTATCGCAGTACTATTCCTTGTGCTTATTTTTTCAATCTATTTGTCGGGCAGTGATAAAAGGAAGTGCACGGTAGGATTTATCTCCACGGGAAACAGTGAGGAGGTCGGTTGGAACGGGACTCATATCCGTGGAATAAGGGAAGTCTGTAAGGAAATGGATGTAAAACTTCTCGTGAAAGAAAATATCAAAGAGTATACCGGTGAGTGTATCAAGGCAGCGGAGGAATTACTGTCAGAAGGTTCTGAAATGATGATTCTGAACAGTTATGGCTATGAGGCGGAACTGGCGGATTTTATCGCAGAGCATCCCGAGATATCCTTTTATGTCAACAATTCCGAGGCAATTGCAGGCTCCAATGTCAGTACATATTTTGTCAGGATGTATCAGGTCAGATATCTGTCGGGTATCATTGCCGGAATGAAGACGGAAACAAACAAAATAGGCTATGTGGCAGCCATGAGTAACAATGAAGTTAACAGAGGAATCAATGCATTTACCCTGGGAGTAAAGAAGATCAATCCGGAAGCACAGGTGGTGGTTGCCTGGACGGAATCCTGGGATAATGCGGAGGTGGAAAAAGCGGCGGTGCATCGTCTGGTAGAGGAGCATAATATTGATGTGGTGAGCTACCATCAAAATCAGTCCTATACCATTGAAGCGGCAGAGGAGGAAGGGATTTATTCCATTGGTTACCATCAGGCGTTTGATAATTTTTCGGAGAAGTGTCTTACTTCTGTCGTTGGAAACTGGGATTCCGTGTATCGCGAGATCTTGCGGGAGTACCAGAAGGGAAATGGCAATAAAACAGGACATTACTGGTTTGGGTTGGAAGAAAATGCCGTATGTCTGACGGAATATTCTGAGGAAGTGACTCCGGAGATTCAGGCTCAGGTAAACGAAGCGGCGAATCAGATTCGACGGGGAAAAGATGTATTCTTTGGTGAGATTCGTGATACAGAGGGTAAGATTCGCTGTAATGCAAATGAAAGCATTAGTGATAAGGTGCTAATCGAAGAGTCGGACTGGTTTGTGGACGGGGTCATTTTTTTGAATAAAGATGAAGAGGGCAAAAGAGAATGATTAAGCTTCAGAAATTCAGAAGAAACAAAACTCGGATTTTTGTCAGTATGCTTGTATTTTTGGTCGTTCTGATTATCGTGGGACTGTTTATGCAGATGAGAATGCGCCAACTATTGTATAGTTATATGGAAAAACAGGTAACCGTACAGGCGGAAGAAATGTCGGGTTTTGTGAAGGAAAGATTTGACAAAGAAATCGTCACCATGGAGCGTGTATCCGACAAGCTGCATCAAGCAGGGAGTGAAAGGGAAAAACTTGTCAGGGAAAACAGTGGGTATTTATTCCCGGAAGGGAGTGAAGGAATGACTTCCGGCATGCTGGCGCTGGATGGTACGGCCTTGTATGGAGATACTCTGGATTTCGCAGAGTTTACCGGGATTCAGCATGCGTTCAGAGGAAACAGCTCCGTCTGCTTCAGCAAAGAGAAGGGGCTTCTGTTTACGGTTCCTGTGTATAATGAAAACAACGTGAAATATGTTTTGTACAGACTTTACAGTACAAAGATTCTGGCAGAGGAATTTTTCGGAAATGCTTTTTCCGGCAAAGCGGATGTGGCGGCCATAGATATCGAAGAGCAGGAGATGATTCCTTTTCGCAGTTATGATCTGAGCGAAATCCTTAACAACGAAAATACGAAGAAAGCATATGTGGAGCTTCAGGACATGCTCAATGTATCCAATACGGCGTCGGTCTACTTTCGGGAGAATCACGAAGGGTATTTCATGTTTCTCAGCGATGTCTATGGATATGATACCTATCTGGTAGGGATTGTTCCGGATGATGTGATGTCAAAGGGACTTTCTTCTCTTGTGACGCTGATTATCTGGGTGTTTGCTCTTCTGATGCTGCTTATGGTAATCGGAATTGCCTATCTCATTAATGCAGAGGAAAGGGCGAAGGAGAGTGATGAACTTCGCATGGCAAAGCTGGTGGCAGAGAATGCCAGCCGCCAGAAGAGTACCTTCCTTGCTAATATGTCGCATGAAATCAGAACCCCAATCAATGCAATAATGGGCATGAATGAGATGGTGCTCCGGGAATGTGAAAACGATAATATTCGGATTTATTCGGAAAATATTCAGAGCGCCAGCAGACTGTTACTGTCTCTGGTGAATGATGTGCTTGACTTTTCGAAGATTGAATCCGGTAAGATGGAGATTGTGTGTGACAACTATTACCTGGATGTTATGATTCATGATGTGGTCAATCTGATTCGGGGAAAAGCAGAACAAAAGAATCTGGAGTTTTATGTTGAGGTTCAGAAAGAGATTCCCAATCAATTATTTGGGGATGAATTGAGGAACAGACAGATTATAGGAAATCTGTTGAATAATGCCGTGAAGTATACCCAGGAGGGGAGTGTTTCCCTGAAGATAACCTATGATACGTCAGAGCCGGAGGATGGGGAGCAGAACCGGATTGAACTGCTGATTCAGGTATCGGATACCGGTATCGGAATCAGGCAGGAGGATATGGGGAAACTGTTTGGCAACTTCGAACGACTTGATCTGGAGAAGAATCGTAACATAGAGGGTACCGGTCTGGGACTTGCGATAACAAAGAAACTGGCGGAGGCTATGGTTCCGTTGAGGTGACCAGTGAATACGGTAGAGGAAGCACTTTCTCCGTCAGGCTTCCTCAAAAAGTTGTGGATTCAACCCCTATCGGAGAATTTGAAATGGAGGCTGTTGCAGAGACGGATACGCAAGGCGTTTATATGGAAAAATTCCATGCCCCAGAAGCCAGAATACTTGTGGTGGATGACAACAATATGAATCTTATGGTAGTAAAGGGTCTGTTGAAGAAAACCAAGGTTCAGATTGTGACCTGCAACAATGGCCGGGAATGTCTGGAAAGGATGCAGAAGGAGCATTTCCACATCATACTGCTTGACCATATGATGCCCGGAATGGATGGCATGGAGGTGATAAAGCGGACTCGGACATTGGAGAACAATATGTGCACTTCCACGCCGATTATTGCGCTTACAGCCAATGCACTTAAGGGAATGAAGGAGATGTACCTGGAGGCAGGGTTTACGGATTATCTGAGTAAACCGGTGGATGGTGAAAAGCTGGAACAGATGGTTCGAAAATATTTGCCGGAGGAACTGGTGCACACACCGGAAGAAGAGGTTCAGGCCTGCAGCGGAACTTCAACCTCCAACCCTATCGTGGAAACTGCTACAGAAGAAAACGATACGCCCCTGATAGACCAAAACACTGCCATGGTTTATTGCGGCAACGATGAAGAGCTGTACCGGGAAATTCTGGATTGCTATTGCTTGGAAAAGGAGGAAAACCAAGAGAAAATGAAGAAGTGTCTGGAGGATAACAACCTGGCAGACTATCGCATCCTGATACATGCTCTCAAATCCACCTCCTTAAACATCGGCTGCAAATCCCTGTACAATATGGCGCTTGAACTGGAAAAGGCCTGCAAGAACAATGATTTGGATTATGTTAAGGAGAATCATGCTGCCTGTATGGAGCTCTACGACAGAGTGGTTGAAGCAGGGACGGGGCTTTTGTCACGAGGAGCGCCCACTGACACGAGGAGCGCCCACTGACACGAGGAGCGCCACTGACACGTTAAGAATTCAGAGAGGGAAAGGAAAGAAAAGGAAAATATGTATCGTTAACGGAAGTCCCAAAGGGAAGAACAGCGTCACTTATCAAACACTGTTGTTTTTGGGACAAAAGCATCCGGAGAATACCTATTGCGTGATTCATGCGGGGCAAAGATAAAAAACTATGAGCGTGATTTTTCTCATGCAGGAAAGCAGTTACAGCAGGCGGATGTGATTCTGTTTGCCTATCCGGTATATACTTTTCTGGTGCCTTGTCAGCTTCATCGTTTTGTTGAGCTTATGAAGGAAGAAACGGCAGCAGGCAGACTTGATCTGAATGGTAAATATTGTACACAGATTTCCACTTCCAAGCATTTCTATGATGTAACGGCACACAAATTTATAGAAGATAACAGCAATGATCTGGGAATGAGATTCCTCAAGGGACTTTCCGCTGATATGGATGATCTGACGACAAAAAAGGTCGAAAGGAAGCAGTGCAGTTTTTTGAACATTTACTGTGGTCAATATCGGAGAAGGCTCAGATGGATTTGAAGACGGAGAAATGCCACGCTGCCCTGAAGGATGTGGTTGTAGTGGCTGACCTGGCAGAGGATGATGAGAAACTGCAAAGCATGGTAGATGATTTTGTGCGTCTGTGTGGTGGTGAGATAAAGGTCATCAATATCCACGACTTTCCGTTCAGAGGGGGCTGTATCAGCTGTTTTCACTGTTCCACCGAAGGAAAGTGTATTTACACGGACGGTTTTCAGGAGCTTCTTCGCAAAGAGATTCAAGGCGGAAGCGCCATCGTACCGGCATTTTCTGTCAGGGATCATTCCATGGGATCTGTTTTTAAGACCTACGATGACCGACAGTTCTGTAACGGACATCGGACCGTTACCATGGGAACCCCTTTCGGGTATCTGATCAACGGCGATTTGTCCAAGGAAGAGAATCTGCGCACGGTAATCGAGGCGAGAGCCCAGGTGGGCGGGAACTACCTTGCGGGAGTGGCAACCAATGAAGCAGACGCAACCGTCGCTATTGAGGATATGACGAAAGAGTTGGTCTGGAGCATAAGAAATAAATACACTCAGCCTGCGAATTTCTATGGGGTAGGCGGAATGAAGATTTTCCGTGATCTGATCTGGCAGATGCAGGGGATGATGAAGGCGGATTATAAATTTTACAAAGAAAACAGGCAGATGGATTTTCCTCAGAAACAACCGGGAAGAATGATTTTCATGTATCTTGCGGGAGCCGTGATGGGCAATGAAAAATTCAGAAAGAAAATGGGGGAAAGCTGAATGAAGGCATGCTTGCTCCTTATAAAACGGCGAGAAAAAAAGGCTTGCTGTGATTGGTTCCCTGAAGTATATGATTGGAAAGGAAAACGCTGAATGAGATAATAGCGCATGACAAGGAACAGATCCTGCTGGGAACAAAATTCGCTTATGTGGGGAAGGTATTTATTCCGTTGACATTTTTCCTGTTTGTCATGCAATATTGCGAAATTGTCATTCCGAAAAAAGTACAATTGCTCCTGACTGTTTTCCATTTGTCGATTGCCTTCATGGTCTTCAGCTATCCACTGCAACGATGGTTTTATACTGATGTGGAGTATACCACGGATGGCTTGTTTCCGCATAATATATATGGACATGGTGTAATGTATAACATATATACCGTCAGCCTGGTTCTCTACTTTATCGTCATATTTGCGGTTGTTGTCGGAATCCTGAGGAAAGAGAGGAGAAAAAAGAGAAGAATCCAGATGTATTATATGCTGGCCTGTATTTTTTGTGCCATGGCAGGATTTGCCGTATTCCTGCTGGGAGTGACGGGAGGATACGATACTACGTCGCTTTCCTATGCAATCTGTGCGATTTTCATGGCAATTGCACTTGGCAGGTACGATCTGCTTGAAACCATTGAACTGGTGCGCAATTATGTGATTGATAACCTTTCACTGGGAATCATAGCGCTGGATGAGGATAACAGAATCATTTACTGCAATCAACCGATTCAGGACATGTATCCGGATTTAAAGGAGAAAGGCAACACGATTGTTAAGAATCTGATTGCAATGGAAAAAGAGGAAAAGGTCGTTGAGGTCGGAGAAAAGGTCTATAAGCCGGAATACAGAGTGTTGAACAACAATGGCAAATACAGAGGACATATCATTACGGTAAGTGACATAACAGTCAACTATCATTATACGCAGCTGATGAAAAAGATGACGGAGATGGATCCGCTTACCGGGTTGCTCAACCGATTCGCTTATGAATATCGGATTTCAGAAATGAGAAAGAATGGGAAGTGGTCGGATGAGCTGATTCTTTTTATGATGGATTTGAATGGTTTGAAAAATGTCAATGATTCGAAGGGACATGATGTGGGAGATGCGATGATTTATGATGCAGCACAGTGTATCCGGCGAAGCGTTGGAAACAGGGGGGGAGTGTTACCGCGTCGGCGGAGATGAATTCACGGTTATCATTACGGATGAAACGGCAGACCCTTGTGCAATCAGACAAAAATTCAAGGAAGAGGCCGCTGCCTGTCATAATGAGAACTATTCCATCAGTATCTCTGTCGGATATTGTGTTGGAAAAGAGATTACCGATATGCGGTTGGAGGATCTCGAGAAGCTCGCAGATAAGAGAATGTATCAGGACAAGGAGAATTACTATATTGCCAAGGGGGTTAACCGAAGGGTAAAGGACGAGGTTTTTCGCATGATATGTGATTCCTATCTCATAATACTGAAGGTGAATCTGGACTCGGGCGAGATGAGTATTATCAGAATGGATGTCCGGGAGAGAGATGAAAACTGCGGATCTTCGAGGGATTTTCGAACATGGCTTGCGGAAATGGTACAATGCCATATGGTGTATGAAGAAGATATCGAGCTGCTTCTGAAAAAAGCAGCCCCCGATGTACTTAAAAAACAGTTTGCGGAAGATAAAACGCAGATGGTAAGAATTGCTTACAGACACCGGGTCATGGATTCTTATCATAAAGTTATGTTGGAGGTTGTCCCGGACAAGGAATATTACGAAAACCAACCGATTGCATATCTCTATGTAAAAGATATCGGTTGAGGCAAGGGCACCGGCTTTTATGATGATAAATATGATCATTGAGCGGGAAATTCAAGTTTGTTCGATTTGTGGCATGTTCTTTATATAACGCGTGATAGAGAAGAAGGATTTCAAAAAATAAAAAAATGAAGTTTCGAAAGTGGTGAAGACGATTGCGAGAGAAAAATATTTAGAAAGAATCAAAGCATTAAAGGATACTCCGGATATAAAGATTATTACCGGTATCAGACGCTCAGGATAATCTAATTTGATGCAGGCGTATATCGATTATTTAAAAAGCAATTTTGAAGACGTTAATATTATCTTTATCGACTTTATGGATTTGGAATTTGAAGAAATAAAGGAATATCATGCTTTATTTTACACCCTCCGCTGAAACGGTTGAAAATTTCAAGGTTTTATGGTAGTATAGATGGGATGTTTGATGTTTCCTTTTCTATGCTACAGCTTAGAAAGGAGGCACAAATTTATCCGAGCATGGCTCGTAGCTGGCGTGAATGGTGTAAAAATGGTGTGGTAGACCATTTCACAAAAGAAGTAAAAGGCCGGGAGCCTTGAAAATAGGAGGTTTTATCAGTATGGAAGCGTATAAGCAGGAATTTATTGAGTTTATGGTGGACAGCCAGGTGTTGA
>SAMEA3663269__coassemble_1067_pt1 | contig 8580 bp, 5 predicted proteins | sample SAMEA3663269__metabat2_low_PE_038 | metagenome-assembled genome bin SAMEA3663269 (sample SAMEA3663269) | pig gut metagenome | biome: pig gut; feature: pig-associated habitat; material: faeces | place: China | collected 2013
AATTTAAATACATGTCTGTTAAAGTTCCCGTAAAATACGAAAAGCAAATGGAAGAAATGGCCAATGAGACCTTTTCCGAGCCCTTCCACATGGTGGGACACATACACAAGCTGAGCAGCGAGGAATACCGCTATTTCAAAGAATACTTCCTGGAGAGCGATTTCTCTGAAAGCGAGATTGAAGAGTATACACTTCCCTACTACATCGACATCTCCGGTACCTCTGCCGTAAACGGAAGTGACCTGTTGTTTGTCATCTTTATCTGTGTGGGCGGTTTCTTTATTCTCTGGGGTATCGTTCGTCTCATCAAGGCTGTTACCGGAAGTTACATGAAACATTTCAATAACGGGATTCAGGAGGCCGGCTACAGTGAATCCGCCATAGAATCCGACATGAACCATGCCACCGGCTTTCATAAAAATGATATCCGTCTCGGTAATCTCTGCTTTTACTTCGGATTGAACAGTACTGTTCCCCATGCCATCCCCGTAAGCAAGCTGCATTGGGCATACCAGACCACCACGACCCATCGTACCAACGGAATCAAAACCGGCACCACCTATGCGATTGTTATTCGTGCAGATGTTAAGGGTGGCAACTTTACAATCGCCATTCCCGACAACGGCACAGCCCAGGCAATCCTCGATCAAATCAATGTGAAGTATCCCTGGGTAGTCGTAGGATTCTCAAACGAACTGGTTAAGATGTACAACAAGAATCGCGCAGAATTCTTAGATATGCGCTACAACAAAGTTGATCACTATCCCAAACAGCCCGGCATGGAGGGATTTAATGACGGTTTTAATGACAGTTTCAACGACAATTACAATCAATTTACCTGATTTATCCACCGGGAATCCGGGATATAAGTGCACAAAACCCTCGGTCATTTGAGCCGAGGGTTTTATTCATTATCTGCAATCTTGTCTTAATCCGCCATTTTATCCTGCTTTCTGTACTGCACCGGCGTGATATCATAACTCTTCTTGAACAGTCTGTTGAAATGCTCTACATTCTCATATCCCACCTCAGCGGCAATGCTTTCCACCGTCTGGTTGGTTTCCCTGAGCAGGATTCTGGCCTTTTTCATTCTTTCCTTCTTAACCACATCCTGGAAGGTCATGCCTGCCTTCTCCTTGATGTACTTGGAAAGATAAGGCTTGGAGAGATGGAATTTGTCGGACAGACTTTCCAGAGTCACATTTTTGTAATCCTCTCTGATACAGTTGATGATCTCTACGATGCGCTCTTCTCTCCCTGCTGTGATGTGCTGCTCTGCTGCCAGCTTATTGGCTGCGGAGGTCAGAGCTGCGATAGAGGCCTTGATGATATCCTCATCCACACCCACGCCCCAGTAATAGCTGTTGTCATGCATGATGCCCACATAAGCCGCCGCCTTGGAGCTGGAGCCCTTGGAAATGGCATGTTCCTCGTAAACTGCCAGCTGATAGCTCATGCCAAAATAGGTCTTTACGGCATTACTTACGGCATCCAGACGACCATTACCGGCAGTCTTTACTACTCTTGACGTGCCGTTCTGCTCGATGGTCACCTCTGCCTGAATTCCCTTCTCCTGACGGAAATGACACTCCGGAATCCGGAATACGCTGCGGGGATTGATATAATTTTCCTCAAAGATGGCATAGACCTCCTTGGGCTGAAGCTCCTGATGGCGCTTGTCGGATACGCCCTTGATTAGGTAGCCTACCTCCTCTTTCATGGCTGCAGGCAACGCAAAGCCGTACTGCTGCTTCAATACAAATGCCACGCCACCCTTGCCGGAGACACTGTTGATACGGATGACGTCAGACTCGTACTCTCTTCCCACATCCGCAGGATCAATGGGCAGATAGGGCACATCCCAGCGCTTTCCGCTCTTGCCTTCCTTCAGCCAGGTCATGCCCTTGCTGATGGCATCCTGATGGGAGCCGGAGAATGCGGTAAACACCAGATCTCCCGCATAAGGTGTTCTCTCATGTACCTTCATGCCCGTAAAGCCTTCATAGGCCTTTCTGATCTTCATGATATTTGAGAAATCAAGACCGCTGTCCACACCATGGCACATCATGTTCAATGCCACAGTCACAATGTCTACATTACCGGTACGCTCTCCGTTGCCGAATAAGGTTCCTTCCACTCTGTCCGCCCCGGCCAGGATACCGAACTCGGCATCGCTGACACCACAGCCGCGGTCATTGTGAGGATGAACGCTCAATACGACGTTTTCACGATATTTTAAATGCTTGTGCATGTACTCAACCTGTGAAGCAAATACATGAGGCATTGCCACCTGCACCGTGGTAGGCAGATTGATGATTGCCTTGTTGTTCTTGGAAGGCTGCCACACATCCAACACTGCATTGCAGACCTCCAACGCATAATCAACCTCGGTCTGAGAAAAGCTCTCGGGACTGTACTCGAAGGTAAAATTGCCCTCGGTCTCCTCAGCCAGCTTCTTTAACATGGCAGCGCCGTCCACTGCAAGCTTCTTAATCGCTTCCTTATCCTTCTTAAATACCTGCTCACGCTGCTCCACGGAGGTAGAATTATAAAGATGCACCACCGCATGAGGTGCGCCCTTCAGCGCTTCAAAGGTCTTCTTAATGATATGCTCTCTGGCCTGGGTCAGCACCTGAATGGTGACATCCTCGGGAATCATATTGCGCTCAATCAATGCACGGATAAAATTGTACTCTGTATCGGAGGAGGCAGGGAAGCCCACTTCAATCTCCTTAAATCCGATCTCAACCAGCATTTGAAAGAACGCCAGCTTATCCTCCAGGCTCATGGGATCAATCAATGCCTGATTACCGTCACGCAGGTCTACACTACACCAGATCGGTGCCTTCTCAATACATTCCTTCTTCACCCAATCATATGTCACCTCGGGAGGCATATGATATGTCTTGCCGTATTTTTCCTTAATTACCTTACTGTTCATAGACTGTTCCTCTTTTTCTGTCTTTCTTCTTGATTGGACTATAGTAGCACGGATATTCCAATTATTCAAGTATTAAAATTAATATTATTATTGATTTATTATATCATTTATTCAATATAGCAAATCTATATCTTTGAATTATTCATATCTGTAATTTCAAAAAAATATATTGCTTTGAAAATGATAATAATTGTAATTGCTATATTTAGCATGCATGATGCATTCTATCAAGCCAAACATATTGTTGATTTATATTGTTTTATCTATATTGATTTATATTATCTATTCTTATTGAACATCTTAATTATTATCAATCCTGTTTTTTTCTTTTTTCGTTGGCAACCCGCATAAAAAATCCCATCCCGGAATGGTGTCCTCGACAAGATCCGTATTAAGTCGAAATAACACAATTCCGAAATGGGCGACACCCGACACCCGGTTCTTTAATATTCCTCAGCGATATCCAGTTCTTCCTGCTCATCCTCAATGGTCATGGCAAAATGAGGCGTATGACGCAGATATACCAGCCAGTATCCCACACCAACAATTCCTGCCCCGCCGATAATATTTCCCAAAGTGACAGGCAGGAGATTCTTCAACAGGAAGGTACCAAAATTCAGACCCTCCGCTGCAATGGAGTACTCCAGGGAAGTCAGAATACCGGCAATGCCGAAATAAATATCCGCAATGCTGTGTTCAAAGCCACAGAGCACAAACAGCATCACAGGCCAGAAGCTCATCAGAAGCTTTCCCGAGACTCTCTTGGCCGCAAAGGCCGCCCATACCGCAAGACAGACCAGAATGTTACAGAGAATACCTCGGATAAACGCCTCGGAAAAGGTCTGCTCCACCCGTAGGGAAGCCGCTCCCACCATCTTTACAGCAAGACCCTCGCCAAAAAGATCCGGCGTGTGACCATAGACCACCAGCACTGCCACAAAGGCTGCACCCAGAAAATTACCCAGGAACACAAACAGCCAGTTTTTCAGCATATCAATCACTCGTACTTTCTTCTGCAGCACACTGATTATAATAAGGTTGTTACCGGTAAAAAGCTCACTGCCCGCTACCAGCACCATTGCCATCCCGGCGGGAAAAACACAGGCGCTGAGAAGCCTTGCCAGGGAACCATTTTCCACTGTGGCCGAGGCAGTAGTGGATGCAATCCCGGCAAATCCGATAAAACAGCCCGCAAAAAAGCCAAGTATCAGCATTTTCCAGGCAGACAATTTCACCTTATGTATCCCGATTTCCACAAAATTTGTTGCAATTTCCAACGGTGAATGCATAGAATCTCCTTCCGGGCTCCGCCCTGTGGGAATATGAACAGATATAAATATTCTAATCTATACGCGCGACATCGTCAACTTATGAAACCATTGTTTGTGCCATTTGGCTCAATTTGGTACATATCCCCATAAAATTTGACATATTGCCCCCATGGGAACACTTGCAAATTGTGGCAAAAGAGAGTATGACGGATTCGATTTTATACGTTTCATAAGAAGAGGAGAAACAAAATAATGAAAATTCAAAACAAATGGATTCGTGCAGCCATTCCTGCACTACTGCTCCACTGCAGTATCGGTACCGTATACTGCTGGTCTATTTTCAGCCAGGAAATCGCTGATTACATCGGCTTTTCCAAAAGTGCTACCGAGTGGGGCCTTCAGCTTTGCCATCTTCTTCCTCGGCATGTCTGCTGCTTTCCTCGGAAATGTTGTTGAAAAAGACATCCACCGTTCTTCCCTGATTGCCGCTATCTGCTTTGCCGCAGGTATGGCACAGGTACAGGCTTCTTCATCTGGTACGGAGGAAAGCAATTCCTTGCTACCGGCAAGGGAAGCGTTCTTGCCCTGATTGGCATCTATGTGTGCTACGGCTTTATCATGGGTATCGGTCTTGGTACCGGTTATCTGTCCCCCGTTAAGACACTGATGCTTTGGTTCCAGGACCGCAAGGGTCTGGCTACCGGTCTTGCAGTTGCAGGCTTCGGTGCCGCAAAAGCAATTGCAAGCCCCATAATGCAGAAGCTGTTAACCTCCCTGGGTGACGGCGGTATCTACCAGATGTTCCTAATCCTTGCAGCTGTTTACTTTGTAATGATGTTTGTAGGTCACCTGCTTCTTGCAAAGCCTGCCGACTGGCACGAGCCCGCCAGGCAGGAAAAGGGGCAGAAGGCCTTCGATGTTATCAAGACCAAGCCTGTTGTATTCATCGGTATCTGGATAATGTTCTATCTGAACATCACCTGTGGTCTGGCTTTGATTTCCCAGGAAAAGATGATTATCAAGTGTATCGGTCTTGGCGCGATGGCAGGCGTTCTCTCCTCCATCACCGCTGTATTCAATGCAGGCGGACGCCTTGGCTTCTCTGCATGGGCAGATTCCATGAAGGACAGAAATACCATTTACAAGATTATCTTCGTTCTTTCCATCATTGCTACAGCCCTTGTAATCGTAACCCAGGGTATCGACAAGCAGGGTGCCAATATCATCAATGGCAACCCCACCAGTATGGCTTTAACCATCCTGGTATTGGTTCTGTTGTTTGTTGTAAATGCCGGATACGGCGGCGGCTTCAGTAACGTGCCCACCCTTTTGTCCGATCACTTCGGAATGCAGAACATCAGTGCAATTCACGGTATTACCCTTTCTGCTTGGGCAATCGCAGGACTGACCGGTAATCAGGTTGCAACCCTGATTGTCAACAAGATCGGTACTCCCAGTGATATCACTGTGGATGGACATGTTTATTCCATCAATCCCACCGGTTATCAGGCTGTGCTGTATCTCACCATCGTACTTTACATCATCTCACTGCTTGTCAGCATCTTCCTGGTAGGCGGCAAGAAGAAAAAAGAGGCAAAATAAGCAAACCGCAATTGTGTTACATAATATAAAGAGGACCTTCTGACAAGCTTCAGAAGGTCCCCACTTTTTCTGAGAGCAATTTCTGATACAATGGATTCTGGTGAATAGATCATTATGGCTGGATAGCCTTCTCTCTTTGAATCTCTTCCTCGCTAAAGCCCGCAACAAGAAGAATCTTGTCGTCAATCCCGGCGGCCAGCATGTTACGCAGATTTTCCAATCGGGCTTCCCTGCGGCCTTCCTCGCGACCTTCCTCCCTCTCTTCCTTCCGAATCAGTTCCTCTCTCCGTTCCCAGGTAAAATCAAGATGCGTCATTTTTATCACCTCATCCTTCCTGCTCTGAAAAAAGTCTGTCAGAACCTGATGTTCTATACAGTCCTTGATTGCGAGCTCTACTGCATTCTCTCTTGTCTCTTCCCGTCCGTGGTACTCACGGACTTTTTCTACAAAATAGGTGTATCCCTCCAACACATGGCAACGTTCTTTCAGTTTCTCATTCTGACTGGGGTTGATGTTGTAGACCCTGCATAAGACCTCTATACCGGGCTGATCCGAAGAATGGCAGAAGGCATCTGAAAGCTTCATTTCCTCATACTCCGGTCGTTTCTCCAGTCCGTTGTAGAATACCACAAAATGTGGTGTGGGAATCGTAATCATCCGCCGGCTGAACAGATCCTTCCCCTTCTCCTTAATCCACCGCTCCATAGTGTTTGCATAGTAGATCATCCCACGCAACGGAATGTTTGGATTATAGGTGGATTGATGTTCGTAGAAGCTGATGTTCATATCAATGATAAATGCCGCATCATTTCGGACAGACAAGGATACACCTTTGTCCAGCCTTACCATCTCCACCTGCTCCGGCTCGGAAAAATCAGATCCGTTCAGGGCATTGTACACCTCCAGGGCATACCGTTTGTCTTCCATGAGCATGGAAAACACATCACTTTTGTACTCTCTGTTTTCGCTCATAAGTACTCCTTTCTTTGGAGACCAAAGCGAAACAGTCTCTATCCTCTCGCAAGGTCTCCCGCTATTTGGTTGTTCAAGCATGGATTCCTTTATCGATTCGATAGATGATAATTAGAAAGCGCAGAATTCGGCTGCACAAAAGAAAAAGATGCTTTGAATGTATTTTAGCATCTTCAAAGCATCTTTACAATCCTTTTGTTACCCACATATTGAATATATTTCATCTTAATACCATACCAGGTAGATCAGTGTCAGCCCAAGGCCGATACCCGCCAGAAACAGTCCAAAGGAAAGGCTCCTTGCAATGATCCTGTTGTTCTCATTGAACTCGGCATTCTTAAGTGCCAGAAGATGCTTGTAATTCACAGACCTTGGATTCTTCTTATTCCAGGTTCGGTTTCCCAGCTCCTCCCATACGTTTGCCGCTCCACCGATGGCTGCAGTCAGGGTGTTACCCTCAGGCTTCTCATAGGGCAGAGGGCTGTCCCGATAAACGGTCTTTCTAAGCAGAACCACAATTCCATCCACAATACTGTCCGGAATCCGGCACAGTATTCCGCAAACTGTGGGCAGTATTTTTAGCAAAAGAGGTCTGTACAGAAGATTTTCCAGATTCAGCCATGTCGGCCAGACATCCACATAAACCCGATGTCCTTCTTCCTTCTTCATCAGACAGCCTCGAACGAAGAAGGTATAGACAACGGCACCTGTCAATACGGAAATCAGAGCGCCTTGCAAATTCGTCAGACTAAAATACCTCACCTCATGTCCATAAGCCTCCAGTCCCATGAACGCCTGGCTCACTGCGGCTGCCTTATTCATCGTGAATTCCGGTATCAGACCCCAGACAAACAAAACAACAGCACTTACGGTCAAGCCAAGACCGGCCGTAACACCCATGTATCTCTTCTGTCCGTCATATTTGTTCTGCAGCTCCTCATCCCGGTTTTTTTCCAGAAACAGTACGGCAAAAAGCTTCGTCATATAGGCTACGGTGAGACCACCGGAAAAGAGAAATACATACTCCACTGCCTTCCACAAATCGTTTCCTCCGTACTCCACGATTGCCTCGTGCAGAAGAGTCTTGGACACATAGCCGCCAAACATGGGTATTCCGCCTACTGCCAGCGCACCGGCGAGGAAAATCGACATAATGAGCGGCTTTTTTCTTCCCCAGCCACGAATCCTGTTGAGATCCAGGGAATGTGTATTCCAATAAACCACGCCTGCTGCCAGAAAAAGCACCAGCTTAATCAACGAATGATTCACCATATGAAGCAGGGTGCCGTGTACTGCCAGGGCATTTTCCTCTCCCAGAAGCCCCTGCATGCCGATACCCACCAGAATAAATCCAATCTGGGACACGGAGGAGCAGGCCAGGGTTCGCTTCAAATCGATAGAAAAGACCGCCAGTACCGCCCCTAGCAGCATGGTAACCACGCCAAGAAACAGAATCACCTTCCCCCAGGCACTGTCCCACAGGAAGAGCTGACAGCTCAAAATCAGGGTCCCGTAGATACCGGCCTTGGTCAGGATACCGGACAGCAGGGCAGACGCCGGTGCCGGTGCCACGGGATGCGCTTCGGGAAGCCAGATGTGCACGGGAAAGGCACCTGCCTTGGCACCGAAGCCAAACAACATACAGAATCCGGCGATTCTGAGCCATAGTCCGGGGTTACCACTTTGTTCGGAGACAGTAGCCCACAAATCCTTCAGTTTTTCCACATACAGGGGTTGTCCCGGGACATATAATCCACAGCCTTCCGCAATATGATACACCAGAAAGATTCCCA
>SAMEA3663269__coassemble_1097_pt1 | contig 8461 bp, 9 predicted proteins | sample SAMEA3663269__metabat2_low_PE_038 | metagenome-assembled genome bin SAMEA3663269 (sample SAMEA3663269) | pig gut metagenome | biome: pig gut; feature: pig-associated habitat; material: faeces | place: China | collected 2013
ATGTTCTTAATACATACATGTAACAGAGGACCATCTATTTACGCAACGCTAAAATTTTAACACAGTTGAATATAAAAAGCAAGTATATTTTTTAACATTTATGATACCTTGTTTTTATCCGAAATCCATCCACCACACATGTCCTTCTGACAGGTACAGCCCGTGCTTTTCCTGTAAATTAATTGATTTATCATTCCCCACAACAATCTGACCATATGGTGTATATCCCAACGCCAGATGTCTGTTTACCACATACGCTTCCAGGGATTCGCCGATTCCCTTTCTTCGCACATCAGGATGTACATAGAGAAGCCCCAATCCGCCTTCCTCATGTTCTCCGGCAAACCCTACCAATTCTCCGTCCAGCCAGGCTCCCACCATGGCACCGCTTTGGATTCGTTCTGTAATATAATCCAGGCTGCTAAACTCATAATGCTGCATTACGTAATCCAATTCATCCATAGTCAGCAGTCTTATATCTTTATGCTTTACGGGCATCTGTTCCCTGTTGGTATAGCATGCATTTACACACTCCATGTGAACTCTCATACCGAACTTTTGCTCAATCGGTGCTATCATAAATTCCTGGGAAATCTCAAATGCTTCCACGCATTCAGGAATCAATTCCAGCAGCTCCGTTCCTTTTTCAAGAGTACCGACAGTCAATTGGGCAAGCTCACATTGTTTATCGTAGACCAGGATATCCTCTCCGTTTTCATAGAGAATGACGCCTTTTCCACGTCGCAGATTCTCAATGATATGGATATGATTTCGCTTGTGCCTTGAAAGTCTCTTGATAACAGACTGATATTTTTGATAACGGCTATATAAATCAGGTCTTCGTTCCTGCGTACGTTTTATTGACTGTTCCAGTCGCCATTCGGATATCTTCTTATGATTTCCGGACAGAAGCACCTCCGGTACCGCTTTTTCATGCCATACTTCAGGTCTTGAATACTGCGGATATTCCAGCAAATCTCTGTGAAAGCTCTCTGTATCTGCCGAGGTATCATTTCCAAGCACACCGGGGACCAGTCTTGCCACAGCATCCACAATTACCATCGCCGCAAGTTCTCCTCCGGTCAATACATAATCTCCAATGGAAACATAATCTGTCACGATCTCTTCCAGCACCCGCTCATCGATTCCTTCATAGTGTCCGCACAAAACAACAAGCTCATCCTCTCTTGCCAGCTCTTGTGCCATTGGCTGTCTGAACGGGGTGCCCTGAGGTGTAACATAAATCGTACGAACCTGTTTTTTTTCACTCGAATTCTCATTGTAATCCCGACTTCCGCATACCGATTTCCAGGCATCGTAAACAGGCTGTGCCTGCATCAGCATACCTGCACCGCCTCCGTAAGTATAATCATCGACTTTCCCATGTTTTTCTTGGGAAAAATCGCGTATGTTAACCAAGTTCAATTCAATCAGTTTTTTCTCTATAGCCCGTCCGATAACGCTGGTCTCCAAACCATTTCGTACCATCTCCGGAAACAAAGTCAGTATATGAAATTTCATGGCTTCCTCCAGTTTTATAAAAACGGTCTTAATCAAGCAACCCTTCCAAGATATGAATCATCATAACCCCGGCTTCCACATCCACCTTGAGTACACATTGCTTGATGGCAGGTAATAATAATTCTCTTCCATCCGTCAAATCAATCACATAAACATCATTGGCACCGGTTTCCATCACATCCCGCACACACCCTATTTCCGTTCCCGATTCATCCTGTACCTTCAATCCAATCAAATCAGCCATAAAATATTCGTCTCTGCCGAGTCTTACCGCATTCTCCCTGGCAACATAAAGAGAGGCCTTACGAAGACGCTCCACATCATTCATGCTGTCAAGACCTTTAAACTTAAGAAGTACCATCTGTTTTAAGAACTTAACGCTCTCAATCTCCATACTTCGTCTTTCTTTTCCATCATCCAGCAATACATTCTTCAGTTTCTTAAATCGTCTGGGATCATCTGTCGTTGGATAAACCTTTACTTCTCCTCTCACACCATGAGGTGACGTGATAATTCCTATCTGAAAAAAATCTTCCATTTTACCCCCTGTGACTTTATCACATAATAATAGAGGAGGGACCTGCCGTTAGCCTGTTCCTCCCCTGCTTGACATGTTATACAATCTCAACATCCACTCTGGCGTTATCTTTGGACGATGCAGCCTTCACAACAGCTCGGATTGCCTTTGCTATCCTGCCCTGTTTACCGATAACCTTACCCATATCGGATGCGGCTACATGAAGTTCAATGACTGTATTTCGGCCTTCTGTTCTCTCGGTCACAACAACCTCATCAGGATTGTCCACAAGCGCCCGTGCAAGTACTTCTACTAATTCCTTCATAAGCCACCTCCAAAGAATGTAATTTATTTTACGATGCCAGCAACCTTGAAGAGTTTTCCAACCTGCTCTGTGGGCTGAGCACCATTAGCAAGCCATTTCTTTGCAAGTTCCTCATCAATCTTGAATGTGCTGGGATCTGTGCTGGGATCGTAGGTACCGATCTCCTCAATGAATCTTCCGTCTCTGGGGGAACGGGAATCGGCTACGATAATTCTATAAAAAGGAGCCTTCTTCTGTCCCATTCTTCTCAATCTGATCTTTACTGCCATTGTTTTGTCCTCCATAAATCTTTGTATATTTTGTTTTGAGTTTGCACCCATATATGAAAATGGTATTGCTTTTGCTTACCACTATTCATCTGTTGAATCATCCTCAGAAAGGAAATCCGCCGCCCTTCATTCCGGGGAAGCCGCCGAACATTCCTCTCTTATGCTTTCCGCCTCCGGTAAACTGCTTCATCATTTTCTGGCTCTGTTCAAACTGCTTGATAAATCTGTTTACCACAGCGACATCTACGCCGGCACCCTTGGCAATTCTGTACTTTCTCTGTGGATTCAAAAGCTTTGGATTACTCCGTTCCGCTTTCGTCATGGAGAGAACAATCGCCTCCATATGACTCAGCTGTTTTTCATCCACCATGGATTCCAGATTTGCACCCTTCAGTCCCATTCCCGGCAGCATGCTAAGGATACTTGACAATCCTCCCATGTTGCGCATTTGCTTCATGCTTTCCAGGTAGTCTTCAAAATCGAATTTCCCCTTCTTCATTCTGCCGGCCATCTCGCGACTTTTTTCTTCATCTATGTCAATACTCTCCTGGGCTTTCTCTATCAGGGAAAGTACATCTCCCATGCCCAGAATACGATTTGCCATCCGATCCGGATAAAACTGCTCCATATCGGAAAGCTTCTCACCCATTCCAACATACAGAATAGGTCTGCCGGTGACTGCCTTTATGGAAAGAGCCGCACCGCCTCTGGTATCGCCATCCAGCTTTGTAAGGATAACTCCGTCGAGGCCGACCTTTTCATCAAATTCCTTTGCCACATTCACGGCATCCTGACCGGTCATGGCATCTACCACCAGAATGGTCTGATGTACAGTGACACCGGATTTGACATCCTGAAGCTCCGCCATCATATCTTCATCCACATGAAGCCGTCCGGCAGTATCCAGAATCACCACATTATGACCGTTCTTCTCCGCATAAGCAATTGCTTCTCTCGCAATCTCCACAGGCTTATGATCCGTGCCCATCTCAAAGACATCGACTTCCTGCTTCTTACCGTTTATCTTTAACTGCTCTATAGCTGCCGGCCGATAAATATCACATGCTACTAACAGAGACTTTTTCCCTTTGGTTTTCAACTTTCCTGCGAGCTTTGCCGTAGCTGTTGTCTTACCTGCACCCTGAAGTCCGACCATCATGATCACAGTGATGGACTTACCGGGCTGCATCGCAATCTCAGTAGTCTCGCTTCCCATAAGGGAAATCAGTTCCTCGTTAACAATCTTTATAACCATCTGTCCGGGGTTCAGACCGTTCATCACGTCCTGCCCCACCGCACGTTCTTCCACTGACTTTACAAATTGCTTTACGACTTTGAAGTTAACATCCGCCTCCAGCAGCGCCATTTTTACTTCCTTTAACGCTGCCTTGACATCTTCCTCCGTAAGTCGCCCCTTACTTCGAAGCTTTTTAAATACATTTTGAAGTTTGTCTGTTAAGCTTTCAAATGCCACTTGCTTCTCCTTTTACAGAACCGAATCTAAACACTATAATTCTTCAAGCAGTTCCCGGGAAAGATTCCCGATTTGTTTTAAATTACTTTGCATCACAGATGTATCCCCACCTGCCTCTGCAAGCTTTTGAATCCTGCCTACCGTTTGCTTGGCTTTGGAAAATCTTTCCACCAGGTGCAGTCTGTCTTCATAATCCTGCAAAATCCTGTCACAGCGTTTTATCAGATCATGAACACCCTGTCTGCTGATACCCTTTTCTTCTGCAATCTCGCCAAGCGACATGTCGTTATACAATGCATCTTCATACACGTTTCGCTGATGCTCTGTCAACAATTCACCGTAGAAATCAAATAACATCGTCTGTTCGTAAAGCTTATCCATCCATCGGCTCCGCCTTCCGATCATATGACCTTTCTTATGCTGAACATAGCAATCCTAATCTTTCACTACTCAGCAACCTTGCCTATATTACTATACATTTGAACCGGTGTCAAGTATTTTTTCTTGACACTATTTTTGACAGCTTTTTTGACAGTAAATTTCCCGGTAACTCTTTTATAATTTCTCGCTGAAAATATTCTTGTATCCCTCTCCGAATATCTCGCTTGCACTGGTAACTATCATAAAAGCTCCGGGATCCTCCTGACGAACTATTTCTTCCGCCTTAGGTGAAAGTTGCTTTTTCATAACACAGAAGATAACTTGCTTCTCTTTTCCACTGTATGCGCCTACGCCGGATATATAGGTAACACCGATATCCAGCTCCTCCAACAATCTCACCGTGATAGCTTCCGGTCTGTCGCTGATGATGTAAATCATTTTGGCTCCGTCCCTGCCATACAGAACTACATCCAGTAAAACCGAATTTACCACAACCACAAGGCCTGCATACAGTGCCACATCCACATTTCGAAAGATCAGTGCCGACACTGCAACAACCGCCGCATCTACCAGCAGGAACAAAAAACCTGTCTTTAAGTGTGGGTATTTTAACCGCAGGAGTTTTACCACGATATCCATTCCGCCCGTTGTTGCTCCGGCCTTAAAAGCCAGCCCGATTCCCAAGGTCATCATTCCCCCTCCGGTAACCGCCGCAAGAAACAGGTCTGTGGTTATCGGTCCGTACGGTGCAAAGATGTTGATAAAAAACGAAGTGAGTGCAGTACAATATATCGTTGACAAAATAAACTTCAAACCAAACTTCCACATTCCCACTGCCAGAATGGGAATGTTCATCAGTAATACCAAGGTACCCGTTTCCAGCTTTATGATTCTGTTTAGTATAATAGATATTCCTGTAACTCCTCCCGGCACCAACGAATTGGGATCCAGAAAGAAACTGATTGCTGCCGCATACATGGCAGCTGCCAGGGTTATCCTGGCATAATCCAGCAGTCTTCTCTTTGGGCTCTTTTTTACCTCATACTTTATTTCGTTTTGCTGTTCCCTAGTCATAGTTTCATTCCTTTTCATTTACTCAAAAATCCGCATAATTAGAATATGCGGATTTTAAAAGCGAATTCATGCATCAAATAAATTCAATCAAATATTTGTAGTTACGATGCGGGGACGATAGCCTTCTTTTTCCAACGCAGACAGAATCTGCGCCTTGTGTTCGGAGCCGAAGGCTTCCAGCGTGATTCGCAGTTCCACTGCCGCATTACGGTTGATGGATACAAACTGATTGTGCTCCAGCTTGATCACGTTGCCGTTGATACCTGCGATCACCCCTGCCACGCGGCTCAGTTCACCCGGCTTATCCGGAAGCAATACAGACACCGTAAAGATTCTGTCTCTCAGAATCAATCCCTGTTGTACCACAGAAGACATGGTAATAACATCCATATTGCCACCGCTCAGGATGGAAACAATTTTTTTATCCTTTACATCTAAATGCTTCAAAGCTGCCACCGTCAGAAGACCGGAGTTTTCAACTACCATCTTGTGGTTTTCCACCATATCCAGAAATGCAACCACCAGTTCCTTATCGTCTATGGTGATGATATCATCCAGATTTTGTTGAATATAGGGGAATAACTTTCCTCCGGGTGTCTTCACTGCGGTACCGTCGGCGATGGTGTTGACTCCCGGAAGTGTCACTACCTTTCCCGCCGCCAGCGAGGCTTTCATGCAAGCCGCCTCCGCCGGCTCCACGCCGATCACCTTAATCTTTGGATTCAAGAGCTTTGCAAGCGTGGATACGCCTGTTGCCAGCCCTCCTCCACCGATCGGTACCAGAATATAATCTACCAGCGGCAGTTCCTTAACAATCTCCATCGCTATGGTTCCCTGACCGGTAGCCACGGCAAGGTCATCAAAGGGATGAATAAAGGTATATCCATGTTCTTCCGCAAGCTCATAAGCCTTCGCACATGCCTCATCATAAACATCACCCCAAAGTACCACCTCGGCACCATAGCTCTTGGTTCTGTTAACCTTAATCAGGGGTGTAGTAGTGGGCATCACAATAGTTGCCTTTGCTCCATAACACTTAGCCGCATACGCAACTCCCTGGGCGTGATTCCCTGCGGAAGCCGTAATCAGCCCCTTTGCTCTCTCTTCTTCGGTGAGAGTGCTCATCTTATAATAGGCACCTCTCACCTTATATGCACCTGTGAATTGCATATTTTCCGGCTTTAAATAAACCTTATTACCGGTCTGATTGCTGAAATAATCACTGTATACAAGTTTCGTTTCAAGGGTAACTCTTCCGACCACCTCGGAAGCTTCCTCAAATCTGTCAAGTGTTAGCATATCTTTCATATCTTTCATATCTTTCATATCTTTCATATCTTTCATATCTTTCATCTCTTTTATCTCCGTATATTAACCTATTCTTCGGCACTCAACGCTTCCTCAGCCGGACCGCCTTCCTCGTTCTTTACATCAAACAACGCGTTTACGAACTCATCGGAGTCGAACTTCTGAAGATCATCAATGCTTTCTCCCACGCCGATATATTTGACAGGAACCTGAAGCTCCGACTGAATGGCAACCGCAATACCACCCTTAGCAGTACCGTCCATCTTGGTGAGAATAATACCGGTCAATTCTGCCACATCACCGAATTCTCTCGCCTGTACAAGCGCATTCTGTCCGGTAGTTCCATCCAGCACAATCAGATTCTCTCTATGTGCGTCCGGAAACTCCCTGTCAATAATGCGGTTCATCTTTCGCAATTCTTCCATCAAGTTCTTCTTATTGTGCAAACGTCCCGCTGTATCAATCAAAAGCACGTCAACGCCTCTGGCTTTAGCCGCAGACACAGCATCATATACCACACTGGCCGGGTCGGCACCTTCCACACCGCCTACCATGGGGACATCAGCACGTCTTGCCCACTCTGCCAATTGGTCACCGGCCGCCGCCCGGAAGGTATCCGCAGCGGCGATGAGAACCTTTCTCTTCTGATTCTTCAGCTTACCTGCCAGTTTGCCTACAGAGGTAGTCTTTCCAACCCCGTTAACACCGATCACCATGACAACCGACTGCTTTTCCTCAAACTCATAAGCTGTCTCATCAACCTTCATCTGTTCTTTGATACTGTCTACCAGGAGCTGCTTACACTCCATGGGTTCCTTGATATGTTTTTCTTTAATCTGTTCCTTTAGTCTTTCCAAAATATCATTGGTTGCGGAAACACCGATATCCCCCATAATCAGGATTTCTTCCAACTCTTCAAAGAATTCATCATCAATAGAGGAAAATCCGCTGAATACGGCATCTATTCCACGCACAATGCTGTTTCTTGTTTTGGCAAGTCCTGCTTTTAATCTGGCAAAAAAACCTAATTTTTCTTCAGACATATTTGCAATCTCCTTTCCCTGCTTAAGGCTTCTTAGTCCGAAAGATCCTTGTCGATCAAATTCACACTTACAAGCGTAGATACACCTTTTTCCTGCATCGTTATGCCATACAGACGATCCACCTGCTCCATGGTTCCTCTTCTGTGCGTAATAACGATAAACTGGGTATTTTTCGTCAATTTATGTAAGTATTTTGCAAATCTTCCCACATTGGAATCATCCAGCGCCGCCTCAATCTCATCCAGCAGGCAGAACGGTGAAGGCTTCAGATTCTGAATTGCAAAGAGCAGAGAAATAGCTGTCAGGGCCTTCTCACCACCGGAAAGCTGCATCATATTCTGCAATTTCTTTCCCGGAGGCTGTGCAATAATACGGATTCCCGCTTCCAGAATATCCTCGTCCTCCATCAGTTCCAGAGTTCCCTTACCTCCGCCAAACAATTCTTTGAATACCTTATCGAATTCACGATTGATGTATTCAAACTTTTCCGTGAACTGTTTTCTCATTGCGATATCCAGTTCCTCAATGATGCCTTCCAGCGTCTTTTCC
>SAMEA3663269__coassemble_1105_pt1 | contig 8433 bp, 8 predicted proteins | sample SAMEA3663269__metabat2_low_PE_038 | metagenome-assembled genome bin SAMEA3663269 (sample SAMEA3663269) | pig gut metagenome | biome: pig gut; feature: pig-associated habitat; material: faeces | place: China | collected 2013
AATGCTTCGGGACTTTCGGAAACTGCAGAAAACGGATCGGATTCACGAAGCGGCAGAGAATCGGCTGAGAAAAACGGTACAGGCGGGAACAACGCCGAGGGAGTAAACCTGTTCACACAGAATCTCAGAACACAGCAGGCTGTGGACGGAGCACAGCAGCCGATAGAGGTTCAGGGTGGTTTCAGTACGGAAACACAGGATATTATGCGCCAGATTATGGATTACATGAGAGTGAATCTAAAGGGCGATATGTCCACCATGGAGATGCAGCTGCACCCTGAAAGCCTGGGAAGTCTGCATGTGCAGGTAGCTTCCAAGGAGGGCGTCGTAACAGCGAATTTTATCGCTCAGAATGAAACGGTAAAAGCAGCGCTGGAAGGACAGATGATTCAGCTGAAGGAGCAATTCGCCGAGCAGGGTGTCAAGGTGGAAGCCATTGAGGTGTCGGTACAGACCCGCCAGTACGAACAGAATCCGGAACAGGACAGAAATAATGAAAGCCGCAGCCGGGAATCCTCCGGACGAGGCAGGGTCAGAAGGATTAACCTCATGGAGGAAATAAACGGCGAAGAGCCCTCGGAAGAGGATTTGCTTGCAAGAGATATGATGGAGCGGAACGGCAATACGGTGGACTACACCGCTTAGGGCAGTTTCCGCAGCCGGACGGATAACAGAAAGAAGAGGAATGAAACTATGGCACTTGTGGCACCTGTAGAAAACGGTAAGGTAGTGGAGACGGAATCCCAGAATTCCTTAAAAAATACTTCGAAAACCAACGGAAGCAACATGGACAAGGATGCATTTCTTCAGCTTCTCGTGGCACAGATGAAGTACCAGGATCCCTTAGAGCCAACTTCGAACACAGAGTTTATTTCCCAGTATGCTCAGTTTTCCCAGGTTGAGCAGATGCAGAATATGGCTGGAAGCATGGACCTCTCCAGAGCAAGCGCTTTGGTGGGACAGGAGGTTTACATCAAGACTACCACATCTGCAGGGGAAACCAAGTACGTGCAGGGAAAAGTGGATTATGTGGTTTATGAGAATGGGAAGGCTTATCTTTCCATAGACGAATCCCTGTATTCCCTGGACGATCTGGATTCTGTTGTGGACAAGGAGTATCAGGCGGCTTACGACAAGGCATACGCCTTTACCGTGAGACTGAACAAGCTTCCTGTGGCAGCGGGGCTGGATATGACGGATGCCAAGGAAGTGGATGAATTGCAGAAGATGTACGACGAGATGTCGGAATATGAGAAGACCTTTGTGACGGAGGAGAATGAGAAGAAGCTGAAGGAGTATGTGGAGAAGCTTCAGGAGCTCCGTGACAAAGCCGAGGAAGAAAAGGATACCGCTGAGGAGCCGGAGGCGGAAGGCAGCGGGACTTCAGAGAATGTCTGAAGGATGAGGACTGAACAAAAAAGGAGCTGACAGGGATGAAGGTTCAAAATCAGGGATACTTGTCCATGGAGCAGCTGACAGACCAGTATTTAAGCCGGACCAGAGTGCAGGAAGAAAAGGAAAGCGTTAATTCCTTGAGCTTCCGGGACATTCTGAGGCAGAAGGGGATGGATTCCCGGACTGCGGCGCCGGCAGGAGAACTGAAATTCTCCAAGCATGCGATGAATCGGTTAAACGACCGCAATATTGCACTTGACAGCTCCCAGCTGGAGCGTCTGAATGATGGCGCCCGCAAGGCGGGAGAAAAGGGAATCAGGGAATCTCTGGTACTGATGGATCAGCTGGCATTTATTGTAAATGTACCGAGTCTCACGGTGGTGACGGCCATGGACAGTACAGCGACAGACGAAAATATATTTACTAATATCAACGGAGCAGTAATCGTTTAAAACGTAAGGCATTTATAGCTATCCTTTAGGTTATGAGAAACGGTTTACTCCGACAGGAGGAACAATATTATGATGAGATCACTTTATTCCGGTGTGGCAGGACTTAAGACACACCAGATCAAGATGGACGTTATCGGTAATAATATAGCAAACGTAAATACCACTGCATTTAAGGCCAGTTCCATCACCTTCAGTGAACTGATGAGCCAGACCACCCAGAGAGCAAGCGGTCCCAATGCAGCTACCGGAACCGGCGGTGTCAACGCAAGACAGATTGGTCTCGGTGTTAAATCCGGCGCAATCAATATCAATATTACGGGACAGGGTTCTACCCAGTCCACCGGTAATCCTTTCGATATTATGATCAACGGAGATAATTTCTTTGTAGTGAATAACGGAAGCGAGAACTTCTTTACCAGAGACGGTTCTTTCTATGTGGATGCTGCAGGTAATCTGGCAATGACCAGCACCGGTTACAATGTAATGGGCTGGGGCGTGGATGAGCTGACCGGTAAGATCAAGCAGGATACGGTTTCGGCACTTCGCATCATGGATGCGGCCAATATGACCTATCCGCCCGAGGCTACCTCTAAGGCATATATGGCAGGTATCCTGGACAGCGACGATCCCGATGTGACCAGTGTCAACGGTAAGGCGGTGAACCTGAACTTCTTTGATAATCTGGGTTACAGCTACACGGCAAAGATGCTTTTTAAACAGTCCAGCGATCCCCATACCTACAGCCTGGAGCTGGACAAGATTCTGAATGCCGACGGTGAAGTCGTAGACCTGGGCAGTGTAAGCGGCAAGCTCTTCGGCGATACCAGCACACAGAAGAAGGCGGGAAAGGTTAACTTTGACTCGTCAAACTATGTGTGGACAAGCGGTGTCCTGTACAGAAAAGGAAGCGGTGAACTTGTGGCGGATCCTTCCAAGCTCTTTCAGGCGGGTAGCACGGCAAGCCAGCCGGTATTTGAAGACGGGGATACGGAAATTGATTTTGGTACGAATGGCAAGCTGACCGTAAACCAGCAGCTGGATGAACTCGCCAAGGCTTACGGCTACGAGGGTTCTACATCGGAGTTCCTGAATCTGATTTATTCTGCACCGAACAGTCTGACAGACCCTACCCAGGGAACCACGGATCTTTCCGTGAAACAGCTTCTGTTCAATCTGGCTTCCGGAAAAACCGATACGGATACAGGTGCGAATACCCCTCTGCCTACTTTTGCCGGCATTCCTGCGGAGGAGGCTTACTTCAACGTAACAGGTCGTTATTTTGAAGGCGTTACCATTACTTTCGATAAAAATACCGGTTATTTTTCCGGCATCAACGGTGCGGCAACCAACACCACAGCAACCCTGAATCTTGCTGAGACTCTGGGTGGTAATTTCTCCAATATCGAAATTGATTTTTCCAACGTGACGAATTTCGGTAATAAGGGTACTTCCACGCTGAGTGCAACCAGCGGTGACCGTGACGGACTGGGAACCGGGCGCCGTAATGGTTCCATGATCGGTGTGTCGGTACAGCAAAACGGTATGATTTATGCCAGCTATGACAGCGGTATGACCAAGCTCCTGGGACAGATTGCAACGGCAGCCTTTGCCAATGCTTCCGGTCTTGAAAAGCAGGGAGACAATCTCTATTCCGCTACCCTGAACTCCGGAGAATTCGACGGAACCGGCGTGGATGTTACCGCAAACGGCGGCTATATGTCCACCGGCCAGCTGGAAATGAGTAATGTGGATCTGTCTTCCGAGTTCACGGAGATGATTACCACACAGCGTGGTTTCCAGGCCAACAGCCGTATCATCACCGTGTCCGATACCCTGTTGGAAGAATTAACCAATCTGAAGCGTTAATTAGGATTTTACTGATTTGTAAAAATGTGTTATAATATAGGGGGTGGAGTATTCCATCCCCCTATGCTTTCTTATGGAATAGTGTATCTGTGATTCATAACACCTGTTGATCTCGGGAGGGCAACCGATATGATAGAACTGACAAAATTAAACGGAGTCAAGATTCTTGTAAACCCGCATTTGTTTGAAACGGTGGAAGAGACTCCCGACACGGTGATTACACTTACAACCGGTAAAAAAATAATTGTAAAAGAAAGTAGACAAGATGTGAAAAATTTAGTAATATTGTATAGAAAGGGTATTTTTGCGAGTGAATCATAAAAAGCAGAATGTCAGGTGAGTTTTGTGGATATAGGATCGTTGGCAGGATTACTGTTATGTATAGCGATGTTTGGCTTTGGTATCATCAGTAGTGCAACATTGGCCGGAGTCCATTATTATTGGGATTTTCCATCCGCCATCATTACCTTCGGCGGTGCCTTCGCAGCTACCCTGATGTCCAACAGCCTGCAGGATTACATAAGCGGTTTGAAGAGTTTTACTCTGATCTTTAAAGCCCCGAATCTGGATACTTCGGGTATGATCAAGAAGATTATTGATCTTTCAAATGTTGCCCGCAAAGAAGGATTGCTGTCTTTGGAGGAGGCTGCGTCAGATATGGATGAGCCTTTTTTGAAGAAAGGAATTCTATTAATCGTGGACGGAACCGATCCGGATCTGGTCCGCGCCATTATGGAAACCGAGATGTACAGTATCGAAGGAAGACATAAGGTGAATATCGGGTTCTGGGATACCCTGGGTGCCATGGGACCTGCCTGGGGTATGATCGGTACTCTTGTAGGTCTGGTAAACATGCTGTATCACATGGAGGATCCCTCCACCCTGGGACCTGCGATGGCGGTGGCGCTGATTACCACACTGTACGGTTCCCTCCTTGCAAATATGATATGTACGCCCGTTTCCAACAAGCTCAAGTCTGACAATGCAGCAGAGATGATGCTGAAGGAAGTTATGATAGAGGGACTGCTGTCCATTCAGGCAGGTGAGAATCCCCGTGTAATCGAAGAAAAGTTGAAATCCTTCCTGGCTCCCAAGGACAGGGAGACCTCCGATGAAGGAGCAGGAGGTGAGGCGTAATGGCAAAGAAAAAGGAAGATACGCCGCCGGCGGGTTCCCCTGCGTGGATGGCGACCTTCAGTGACCTGATGAACCTGTTGCTGTGTTTCTTTGTAATGTTGTTCTCCATGTCCACTATTCAGGAGGACAAGCTGGCGGCATTTGTGGCGGCCATGAACAGCACTTTCAGTATATTTGACGGAGGTGCCACAGCCATCGGTGACGGCTTGCTGATCAGCAACGGCGTGAGTCAGCTCAATGAACTGGACAAATATATCAACAGTACCGGCAGACCTGCCGACAGCACCACGGATGGGGAGAACCTGGAACAGTTTGATCTGTCACAGCTTCCCCAGGAAGTATTGGAAGAGGTTCTGAAGGAGGAGCAACTGAAGAATAATGAAGAGCTTTCAGAGGGAATTGAGGAAGCACTGACAGAGAATATGATCGGGGATGACATAGATGTGAGTTTTACATCCCAATATATTCAGTTGTCCATGAGCGGAGCGTTGCTGTTTGATTCCGGAAGCGCACAGCTGAAGGAGGAGTCCAAGGAGATTCTGCTCAAGGTAGGGACAATCCTGGAGCAGTATGAAGGCGGTATTATTGAGATAGAAGGTCATACGGACAATGTGCCGATCTACAGTGCACAGTTTGCCGACAATGAGGAGCTCAGCAGTGCCAGGGCGCTGACCGTATTCTACTTTCTGAAGGAGAATACACTTTTAGACCCTGTCAACATGAAGCATGCCGGAATGGGGGAACGGGTTCCGGTAGCGGACAATGGCACCGCAGAGGGAAGAAGCCGTAACAGAAGAGTAGAGATTAAAATCTTTAATCCATCCAGAGGATGAGGTTTTCCACAGGATGAGAAAGGATAAAACAGATAGTTTGTTATGAAGAAAAATTTACTTAGTGTACTGATCCTGGTTCTTCTGATTGTGAATATAGCGTTGACTACCGTGATGATGCTCAGTGTCACCGGCACCAATAAGAAGACAGCTGAATTGGTTACTTCCATTGCAACTGTTTTGAATCTGGAGCTTTACACTCCCGGAGGAGAAGCGGAGGCAGACGTACCGCTTGAAGACACGGAAGCTTACGATATGGAGGAAATCATGATTCCGCTGGCTGCGTCCGCCACAACGAATCCTGGCGGAACAATCACCAATTCGAAGCAGGTCTATATCAATTTTTCTCTTTCCCTGCTACAGAATACGAAGAATAAGGATTATAAAAAATTGGGTGGCACAGAGAATCTTGATGCAAAGAAGAGTATGATTCTTGATGTGGTGACCAAAGTGGTGGGAAGTCATACGCTGGAGGAATGTCAGTCCCAGGAAGGGCTTGAACGCATCAGGACAGAGATTTTAAAAGAGATTAAAAAATTACTTGGATCTGACTTTATATATAAAATCGGACTGTACGACATCAAATTTGGCCAATAAACGTTGTCTTAAGGTTATCAACAGGAGGTGAGTCTGTGTGGGAGACGTGTTATCCCAAAAAGAAATAGATAATCTGCTGGCCGCGCTTTCCACAGGCGAACTTGATGTTGAACGGATGCAGGAGGATGGGGAGAAGCAGGTTAAGAACTACGATTTCAGCCGTCCCACGAAGTTCTCCAAGGAACATCTGAGAACCCTTGAGATTATCTTTGAGCATTACGGCCGTTTGATTTCCACGAACCTGCCCGTGTATCTGCGCAAGAGCGTTCAGGTATCGGTGGCAAGCTCAGAGACGGTCACCTTTAGTGAATTTACCAATGCACTTTCCAATCCCGTTATTTTGGGAATTGTTAATTTTTCACCGTTAAATGGTCAGATTATCATTGACCTGGCGACAAATCTGGCTTATGCTATGTTAGATCGCATGCTTGGTGGAAGCGGAGCTTCTCTTGAGAAGAAAAGGGAGTTTTCCGAGATAGAACAGTCGATTATCCAGAAGATTCTGATCATGCTGACTCAGCTGATGAGAGAGCCCTGGAAAAATGTAATTGATATCAATCCGGTGTTAAGCCGGCTTGAGACCAATCCTCAGTTTGCGCAGGTAATTGCACCAAACGATATGATTGCCATTGTGACATTAAACATGAAGATTGGCGAAGTTGAAGGATTTGTCAATGTCTGTCTTCCTTTTATCACATTGGAAGATGTGATGGATAAGCTGAATACGAAATACTGGTTTTCTTCCATGCAGGAGAACCATGATATTGATTATCAGGATAATATCGAGATGCTGATTCGTAAGGTCAGTATACCGATCAGAGCAGTACTGGGAAAGAGTACCATTTCAGTCAATGATTTTATGGGGCTGCAGGTGGGAGATTGCATTCGTCTTGATACCAGGGTGGATGAAGAGATGAATGTCTATGTGGGTAACCTGAGAAAATTTACCGCACTTCCCGGAGCTGAAAAAGACTCTTATGCCGTCAAGATAACGTCGGTATTGAGAGAGGAGGAGTAAGATATGGATGGAATGCTGTCGCAGGACGAAATAAATGCATTGTTGAGCGGCATGGATCTGTCCGATGGCGAGGCGGCGGAAAGCCCGGCAGAACCGGAAAATGTAGGTTCTGCAGGTTCGGTTGAAGCAGGTGTGTCGGAGAGTGTTTCCCTGACGGCTGTGGAAAAAGACGCCATTGGAGAGGTTGCAAATATCAGTATGGGTTCTTCAGCAACCACGTTGTATTCCCTTGTGAACAGAAAGGTGAATATCACTACTCCCATGGTGGAGATTGCGACCTGGGAGACCCTGCTGGCTGAATATGAAAAGCCCTGTGTATTTATACAGATCAAATATACACAAGGTCTGGATGGCACCAATATCCTTGTGCTGAAGGAACAGGATGTCAAGATAATAACAGACCTGATGATGGGTGGTGACGGAACCAATACTGACGGAGAATTGGGAGAGCTTCATTTAAGCGCCATCTCAGAAGCAATGAATCAGATGATGGGATCTGCTGCAACATCGCTTTCCACCATGTTGAAGTTGACCATCGACATCAGCCCGCCGAACTCATCGTTGCTGGATCTTACAGAGATTACCGGAGGAGGAGATATTGCTCCGTTTCTTGCAGGACAGTTTGTAAAGATTTCCTTCCGCATGCAGATTGACAATCTTGTGGACAGTACGATAATGCAATTGTATCCGGTGGAATTCGCCAAGAGGATCGTGGATACATTCATTACCACGCAGATGGGAGACAGTTCGGCAGCCGAACCGGTTACGGACACGGCTCAGACCTCAGGACAGCCCGATAAGCCCCTTGATATGGGCGGGATTCCGGATACGGGGGCTCAGATGGGAATGTCTCCTCAGATGGGAATGCAGCCTCAGGGAGATATGAATTCCCAGATGGGGATGGGTCAGATGGGCATGAACCCCCAGATGATGGGCATGAACCCGCAAATGATGGGTATGAATCCTCAGATGATGGGCATGAATCCCCAAATGATGGGTATGAACCCGCAGATGATGGGGATGAATTCTCAGATGATGGGCATGAATCCGCAGATGATGGGCATGAACCCGCAGATGATGGGAATGAACGGCATGGGGATGGCACCCCAGAACAGCATGCAGAATGTGAATGTTCAAC
>SAMEA3663269__coassemble_1126_pt1 | contig 8295 bp, 12 predicted proteins | sample SAMEA3663269__metabat2_low_PE_038 | metagenome-assembled genome bin SAMEA3663269 (sample SAMEA3663269) | pig gut metagenome | biome: pig gut; feature: pig-associated habitat; material: faeces | place: China | collected 2013
CACGGTTATTATGTCTCTGGGAACCTCTCCGAATCCTTTGATTTCTTCTACCACAGAAGGGCTTGAGACCAACAAGTGGAAGTGTATCGTTGCGGAAGAGACTGACGGTAAGACCAGCAAAGAAGGCGTTTACGCAGGTGGAGACGCAGTGACCGGCGCTGCTACAGTTATCCTGGCCATGGGGGCAGGTAAGGCGGCAGCAAAGGGAATTGACGAGTACCTGAGGAATAAATAATCGGGGTCAAATACCTTATGATAAATCTTATGGGGAAAGAAGGTAAAGATTATGCCATGGTGTCCTAAATGCAGAAGCGAATACAGACCCGGCTTCACCATTTGTGCAGACTGTGGAAGTGAATTGGTGGACGAGCTACCTTCAAAGTCAGCCAGGGATGACTTTGAAGGTGAGACATTAGAAGATTATCTGATGCAAAGAGTGGAAGAATCTGGATCATCTGAGTCTATGAGAGAGGCTTTAAAAGATCCTCGTCTGCAAGAGAGTGTTTTGAATATGGTCAAAACACTCCGGGAAGAGGATAGACCTCAAAGAGCCCCGATGACTGTCTATCAGGATAGTGCAGAAAAAGCGAGTGACAACAAATCATCTGCATGGATGCTTCTGATTCTTGGAATAGCCGGTTTGACATTTCTTGCGTTGTGCGCGACAAAGGTCATTCCGATTGAATTTGGTAATCCCTATCTTTTTTATGGAGTCATGGGAGCTATCTTTGTGCTCTTCCTTGTGGGCGGCTTTGTTTCCATGAAAAATGCAAAGGTTTTTGAAGTAAAAGCAAAGTCCGAGAATACCTTAAAAAACACGCTGCTTGATTGGAGCAAAGAGAATTTTACCGCACAGGAGATTGATGCTGCAGTAAAAGCCGCAGATGACACGGAAGAGGTACTGTATTTCAAAAGAATATCTTACATTAAGGCAAAGCTGAATCACCAGTTTGTGAATCTTGATCAAGGCTTTTTGGACAGATTGATTGATGATTGCCTCTATGAAGATATCTTCGAGGAAAATGCAGAATGAAGATAACCATTGTGTGTGTCGGTAGGATAAAAGAAAAATTTTATCGGGATGCCATCGCTGAATATGAAAAACGGTTGAGCAAATATTGCAAATTTGAAATCATCGAGGTGGCGGATGAAAAGACACCTGATGGTGCCAGCCCTCAGACTGAGGAGCAGATTAAGGCAAAAGAAGGGCAGAGAATCCTTGAGAAATTGAAAGACGATGCCTATGTCTGTACCTTGGAGATAGCGGGGAAAAAGATGTCATCCATCGATATGGCCGACTGGATAAAAAAACTTACTGTTGGCGGGAATAGTCACATTGCCTTTGTCATAGGCGGTTCTCTTGGTTTGCATGAATCCGTATGTAAGCGTGCAGACAGTAACTTAAGTTTTTCCGATATGACTTTTCCGCATCAGTTGATGCGTGTCATTCTGACAGAACAGATTTATCGGTCGTTTCGCATTATCAACAATGAACCGTATCATAAATAGGGTATACGGTAAAACAGAATAGCAAGAAAGTGTTGAAAGGGTGGTGATTGTGCCATCCTTTTAATATTTATAAGTCACTTGGCAAGTCGATGGTCGACAGGTGGTTGATGGGTGTGTTTTGTTCATGATTTCTATAATTCAGTAATTTCTATAGGATGTGATACGGTATTTCTACTAAGGAAGTACTTCTGTATAGCGTTTGAAAAGAATAGTACACAGAGGAAATAACTCAGTAGAGTACACAGAGGAATTGAAATTTTAAGGAAAAAGCTGTACACTAAATAAAGAACTGGTTATGTAAATGGTTCGACAAACTTGAATTTAATTCTGTATCGGCATTCGCCATAATTAGAGCAAGAAAAAGTATTTGCGAGGTGGCTGCATGATTTATAGACTTCCAGAGCTTCAGGATAAAGATATCTTACAGCAATATGTTCAAGAGCATTTCGACAACAACGAGAGTAGTATAAGCGCCAGTCTTGGTTTGTCATCATCCGACTATGCCCAATGGGTTGAGAAGATTAAAACGAATGCCCTAACCGGGGATGATGAGTGGGGAAAATCGCTGCTGTACCTATGTTTTGATGATGGAAATTTTATCGGATTATTGAGTATTCGTTATGAACTACCCAAGGCTCTTTCTGAAAAATACGGCGATATCGGGTATGGTGTCAGACCGTCTGAAAGGAAAAAAGGATATGCCACCCAGATGCTGAGATATGCTTTGACAGTTTGCAAAGAAAATGGGATGGAAAAAGCGATTCTCGGTTGTTATAAAAGCAATATAGCATCTGCAGCGACCATAATAAAATGCGGTGGCATTTTGGTTGCTGAAAACGACAACGACAAAAATGGAATAGTAAGTCAGTATTATGAGTTAAAGCTATAATCTCAGTTTGTAGGGATGATATAAAATTTTTATTTTCGGAATTAAACGAATTTGAATTTGATGGACGCTTAGATTTCGGGTATTTAACGTCTATGTTGTATATATAGGGGAAAAGAAATATGTCAGAAGAATTACTGTATGAAAAATCTTGTGGTGCTGTTGTATATTGTCAAAAGGACAACGACATAAAATACCTGCTTGTCTGCGAACATGGTGGATTTTGGGTCTTTCCGAAAGGGCATATGGAAGACGGAGAATCCGAACGTGAAACAGCCTTGAGAGAGGTTAAAGAAGAAACAGGTCTTGATGTTACATTCGTTGATGGCTTTCAGGAAAAAGATGAACACAACCTTGCGCGTGAAGGACGTCCCAACACCATAAAACAGACCATATACTTTCTTGCAAAATATGAGGAACAGGAATTTGGTCCACAAGAATCAGAGATATCCCAAATAGTGCTAATGGATTTTGAAACAGCTATGGCTACTTTACAGTTTGATAGTTTTAAACACATACTGACACAGGCACATAGTTTTCTCGAGCAGAAACACTGTTAGACGAGCAGACTCAACAATGAGGAAACTTTCACGTTTCTGTTCCTTTGATATAACAGAATGTGTTAGTAGTAATCAAATCATAATGCACATAACGAACCCAGTAGGCTTAGAAAAATAGCTTACTGGTATTTCTTTTATAGAATCTTTATATCTGGATTCATCAGCAGTTTTTCTATCTGCTCTCGATTCACAAGGAACTTATTTCCCACTTTAATTGTATGAACGTGCTGGGTAACAATCTTTCTTATTCTTTTCAGTGACAGCATCGGTAAGTATAATTTCTGCACATCTCGGACACTTATGAGAACTGCTTGATTATTGGTAGGAGTGCTATTAGCACGAACTACTGTAGCTGTACGAGGTGGTGTTTGTTGTGGATTGGCTTTAACTGGTCTTGCGATTAGTTTCTTTTCTTTTACTGTTTCCATAGGAACCTCCTAAAATGTTTTAAGAAGGAATGATATGCCCATAGGGTATCCTTCTATTATTTTGTTTACCAGCACTGATGTCTAAAGGATTAAAATGTACTATGAAAGCCGTAAATGCTCATATCTGAACCATATATTATATTTAAAATAGAAGGAGGTTTTTGATATGGGTAAGCAAGGTAGAGTCTTTGGTTATGCAAACTTGAAGTTTAAGTAGTGTAATCCGCTGCATAAAATATGTGGTGGATGTATATAATATCCATGAACTATCTGCGTATAATCTGATGCTTTGTATATAGACTACTTGCGTACAATCAAAGAATGGGGTATAATGTGCGTATAATCAAAGAAAGTGGAAAACAAATATATGCGTATAATCGTATAAACAAAAAGGCGTATATCTGCGCATAATTTAGAGGTGCTTATGGTATTACAAAGAAAAATATATAAAAAACTTTTGGAATGGAAGAATGAAAGCAAAGGAAAAAAAGCGCTTATGGTGGAAGGGGCACGTCGAATCGGTAAGGCTACCATCTGTGAAGAGTTCGGAAAAAAAGAATACGAAAGTTATATTCTAATTGACTTCGCAAAAAAAGATAAGGAAATTGAAATGTATTTTGAAACATATTTGAATGACCTTGATACTTTTTTTATGCTGTTGCAAACTCATTTTGGGAAAAAACTTACGGAAAGAAAATCACTTATTATTTTTGATGAGGTACAGATATTTCCACAGGCACGAGCTGCTATAAAATATCTGGTGGCAGATGGAAGATATGATTATATAGAAACAGGGTCTCTCATATCCATCAAAGAGAACGTAAAGGATATTGTAATACCATCCGAGGAACGGCACATCAATATGTATCCATTGGATTTCGAAGAGTTTGCTATTGCACTGGGCGAGGAATTACTCATAGAGTATATCAAAAAGTGTTTCGAAAAGAAAGAACCGTTGGAAAGAGGGATGCACAATAAGGCAATGCTGTTGTTTCATCAGTATATGCTTGTGGGTGGTATGCCAAAGCCGGTTGTAGCATTTGTCGAGAATAAAAAGGATTTCACAGAGGCAGATAGGGAAAAGAGAGATATCCTCAGATTGTATCGTGAAGATATTATGAAGATAGAAGCAAGATACAGAGGCAAAGTACTTTCAATTTATGATCAGATTCCGGGATTTCTTTCACGGCATGAAAAACGAATTGTATTTAAGCAGTTGCAGGATGGTAGTTATGCAGAGCAATACGAAGAAACATTCTTTTGGTTAGCGGATTCTATGATATCCAATGAGTGCTTCTTGTGTAATGATCCAAATGTAGGATTATCATTAAATGAAACGAGAAGCTATGTTAAGTGTTATTTGGGAGATACGGGACTCCTGGTAAGCCATGCATTTGATGAAAATGAGTTGCTTGAGGATGAGGTGTATAAGCAAATACTGTCAGGAAAGCTGGAGATCAATGAAAGGATGCTTTATGAAAATGCCATAGCACAGATGCTGGTTGCCAATGGACATAAATTGTATTTCTATACGCATTATAATGAAGATAAGCACAGAAATGATATGGAAATCGATTTTATTATCTCAAATAACAGCAAATTGAAATACAAGATGTATCCGATTGAAGTGAAATCAGGAAAGCAGTATAAAACAACATCATTGAATAATTTTAGGGAAAAATATAGGAATCGAATCGGGGAGAGTTACATCATTCATCCTAGAAATCTGATTATCAAAGATGGAATTATTTGTATTCCACCATATATGACAATGATGTTATAAAGATTGAAATCAAACCTTGAATTTGACGCACTATTAACTTTTGGATATAAAGTGCCGATATTACAGACATAGAAACGGATTTCTGTATCAATTTTCAAGGAGGATGATACCATGAGTAGAGCAGCTAATTTAACACAGGTAACAGATTATTATAAGAGCAATACTGTTAGTAAGCAAAATAACACAGAGAAAGCAAAAGATGTGCAGCTCAATGCACAGAAAATAAAATCCAGCGAAGATAAGTTATCTTCTAAGGCACAGAAATATCTGGAAACATTGCGTAAGGATAATGCGGATTTCGATTTTATTATTGCTGATAAAGGCGATGATTTCAGAGGATTAGTAGACCAAAGCGATAAGGAATTTACAGTTGTTTTTTCAAGTGCTGAACTTGAAAGAATGGCATCCGATGAGAAATATGCACGAGAAAAATTGTCTACGGTAAAAACTGCAGTTGAGATGTCAGATAAAATCAATGAACAGTTTGGGTTTGAACGTGCTTGGGGAACGACAGACAATAGTGGAACTGTATTAAATAAGTTAACTATGTCCTTTGATGATGATGGAAAGATGACACTTTTTGCTGATTTGGAGAAGATTACAGAAAAGCAAAAAGAACGGCTTGAAGAATTAAAGGAAAAACGTGCAGAGGAGAAAAAGCAGGAAAAGAAGGATGTAACTGTTAAGCGGACTACAATTCAGGCAAATTCAAAAGAAGAATTACTTGAAAAGATTTCTGAACTGGATTGGAGTAAGATAACAGAAGAAAAGGCAACACAGGGTATGAAGTTTGATATCACTATTTAATCGGTAGCATTAACCGGGAATTGGAGGTGTGCTATGATTGCAGGTACAATACGAAACGCTGTGAATCAGATGCAGTTAGTAAATGATTGGGAGCAAAAATTTATAACAAGATTGCAAGCGGTCAAGAATTAACAGCTTCAGAAGAAGATGCTATTCGTCAGAAAGACCCTAAAGCCTATATGGAATATAAAGCGGCAAGAATGGAACAAGAAGCTTATGAGCGTAGGTTGGAGAGATGTAAGACAAAAGAAGAGGCTCAAAGGCTTCAAGTAAATGAGATGAATGGAAATTTGGCAGAACTAAAAAGTATCGTGAATAATCCAAATATTCCAAAGAGTGAAAAGCTTAAGGAAGCTCAACGTATCATGGGAAATACTTTTAGAGCTGTAGAGTCATTCACAAGATTTGTAAAAAGTACAGAATATAGGGATTTGCCAACAGAAGAGGAAATTGTAGAGACATCTATAGAAAAGGGGCAGGTTGCAGAGGATTCAAACGATACTGAAATGTCTGAACAGTTAACATCAGATACAACTGTTTCAGTAGATGAGGCAGCAAAAATAGTAAATGATTCGAAGCGAGATTTACAATTAAGTGATGTTCACCAAATTGAAAAAGATGTTATAGAGGAAATGAAGGATATCGAAATAAAGCATTTTGGTAAGAAGAAATCATCGGTCAGAATAGACATTACGGTATAGGAATAGTCTGCGTGAAATTTCAGTCTTACGGAGAGATTGAGAGCAACAGAAGATTTGAAGTTGTTAGGAGGGGTTAATGTGGCAAAAAAATATCAAGTGAAATTATCTGTACTATTGGAATCGGTGGAATATTGCTCGGATGTTGAATCGGATGGATATTATGTTGTAAATGGTACCAATGAAATAATAGAATATGGGGAAGATTTATCAGATGAGTATATTATGGAGGATGAAGTTTGGGCGTTTTTGGAATCAAATGAGTGCCTCCAATTGCCAACCCTACATGATATAGAAAATTATACACCTGACTGGAATCGAGGTATAACATTAAAATATATTGATGTGATGATAGAGGATGAGAAACAAAAAAAACACCTAATCAAAGCATATAAGTCCATATTTAGCAATCATATTTTGCCTGCACTTCCAGGAAGTACAAAGTTCAATAAGGAACTTGGTAAACTTGGACGTATGGAGGAATGGAATCAGTTTATAAGGGAAGCGTATAAGGCGCATCAATTGGAATTTGTTACAATATGGTGTCAAGAGCATAACGTGGAAATTGTATATGATACATAAATTTCAGTAAGCTGGTGTGTTTAACCGAGAGACGAATTTGAAGTTGGAGGATTAAAATGATGGATGATTTGTTGGAGATATTATTACAGATTGTGTTAGATGGAGGTACTGAGGTAATAGAACAACATAAATTGTCAAGAAAGGCAAGAATAGTTATATGTACGTTGATAACATTAATTTTCTCAGTATTTATTGTCTTTTTGACATGGGTATTTATTACAAATAACAGTATATTGATTAGGGTAATTGATGTAGGAGTGATAATATTCCTAGTAGCTTACTTGATTTCATTGTGGAGAAAGATTGTGCTGTCTAAGAGATAACTTTCAGGTTTCACCGCATTTTAATTTAATATTGAACACCTAAAGGTGGCATGGAAAATTATAAAACCATGACCACCTTTTTTGTTACAAAAAATCAAGAAAAAGGAGATTGAAATTATGTTACAGAAGAATAAAAGCAATGGGAGGTATTTTGCTTGAATGGACCACAGAACAATTTCTTACCTTTGTGTCTAAATTAAAGTATAATCCGACAGAACTGGAAGCTAGCAGAAAAGCTCTTAATTATGCAGGATTTTTTGTGTATAGTGATATTCTTACTATGGATGAAAATCAGATTTATGAAAGTAGATTGTATGAAGGATATGCTTGTAAGTGGAAAGATATATTTGATGAGTGGGTATTTAAGACAACTAATATTAAAAAAATAGAAGACATTTGCCATTCTTTAGTAATTGATAAAGGCAAAGCATACCTGGCTATATGCAAAATACATAGAAACTAATATCTCATAATGAAGATAAATGGCTGTCTTCTACTGAGTCTGAAGATATGCAATAGTTATCCATTTTTTCTGAATTTTATACCAGCGATGTATGATGGAGTGTTTCGTCAGGCTACTGTAATTGCCATAGTTATATGTTCTGTTGCAGGTATTTTATTCTATTTGGATTATAACATGAAAGCAACGTGAAATTTCAGTCTTCCGGTGAGATTGAAAGCGCGCATGAATTGATTAGAAACCAATCGAAGTTGGTGTA
>SAMEA3663269__coassemble_1134_pt1 | contig 8262 bp, 7 predicted proteins | sample SAMEA3663269__metabat2_low_PE_038 | metagenome-assembled genome bin SAMEA3663269 (sample SAMEA3663269) | pig gut metagenome | biome: pig gut; feature: pig-associated habitat; material: faeces | place: China | collected 2013
GGAACACCTTACGATTAAACAGGCAGAAGTATGTGAGCTTCTATGGGAAGAGACAAAGGAATCGGATACAGAGAATAAAATACGTAATAAAATGGTAACAGGTGTAAAGACTTTTACAGGAGCCATTTACGAAGCAAAAGCTGTGGTACTCTGTACCGGAACCTATTTAAGAGCGAGATGTCTTTGCGGAGAAGCAATTACATATACTGGACCAAATGGTTTACAGGCTGCCACTCATCTGACAGATTCTTTGAAACAGATGGGTATTGAATTACAGCGTTTCAAAACAGGTACGCCGGCTCGTATGGATGGAAGAACTATTGATTATTCTAAGATGGAAGAACAATTTGGAGATAAGAGAGTAGTTCCTTTTTCATTTTCTACAGATCCGGAGTCTGTACAGAAAGAACAGATATCCTGTTGGCTCACATATACAAATGAAAAAACACATGAAATCATTCGCGCAAATCTTGATCGTTCGCCTATTTATGCAGGAATTATCGAGGGAACCGGTCCACGTTATTGTCCCTCTATCGAGGATAAAGTTGTAAAATTTGCTGAAAAAGAAAGACACCAGGTATTTCTGGAGCCGGAAGGATTACATACCAATGAAATGTATGTAGGCGGAATGTCTTCTTCTCTTCCTGAGGATGTACAGCTGGCAATGTATAGGACTGTACCCGGATTGGAAAATTGTAAGATCGTAAGAAACGCTTATGCAATTGAATATGACTGTATTAATGCAAGACAGCTATATCCCACATTGGAATTTAAGGCAGTTAAAGGTCTTTTTGCAGGAGGTCAGTTTAACGGGAGCAGTGGTTATGAAGAAGCAGCGTGCCAGGGATTGATTGCCGGAATCAATGCTGCCATGGAAATATTAGGAAAAGAATTTCTGATTTTAGACCGTTCTGAAAGTTATATCGGTGTTCTTATTGATGATCTCGTAACAAAAGACAACAAAGAACCATATAGGATGATGACATCCAGAGCTGAATACAGACTTCTCTTAAGACAGGATAATGCTGATATCAGATTAAGAGAGAAGGGTTATAAAGTTGGATTGATCTCTGAAGAACAATATCAGAAGCTTCTTATTAAGAAGGAGATGATTGACACTGAAATAGATCGTTTAAAAAATACTATTGTAGGTGCAAATAAAGAAGTACAGGAGTTTTTGATTTCACAGGAAAGTGCAACACTTAAGACTGCAGCAAGTCTGTCTGAATTGATTTGCAGGCCTGAGCTTTCTTATGAGATTTTAAGAACTATCGATAAAGAAAGAAAACCTCTTCCTGCAGAAGTTATCGAACAGGTTGAAATAGAGATTAAGTACGAAGGATATATCGAAAGACAAAAAAGACAGGTAGATCAATACAAAAAGATGGAAAAGAAATTAATTCCTGAAAATATTGATTATGATGCAATACCTTCCCTTAGACTAGAAGCAAGACAAAAGCTAAAAATGTTTTTACCGGTTTCCATAGGACAGGCTTCCAGAATATCAGGAGTCTCACCGGCAGATATTTCTGTACTTCTGGTATACCTAGAAAATTGCAAAAGGTCTACAATTTAAAGGAATATTATAAAATGATAAATATAGATAATATTAGAGAAAAATATTTAACAGATAGTTTTGAAAATGATTTGTTACAACTTGATGTGAGATTAACTAATAAACAGATTGCTCAATTCCTGAGATATTACGAAATGCTTATTGAGTGGAATGGTTTTATGAATCTTACTTCAATTACAGAATTCGATGAAGTAATGAAAAAGCATTTTATCGACAGTATTTCTTTAATAAAAGCTTATGATGTAACTAAAAATGCTTCGGTTATTGATATTGGCACAGGTGCCGGGTTCCCGGGTATGGCATTAAAAATAGCATATCCGAATTTAAGAATTACTTTATTGGATTCATTAAATAAAAGAATAAAATTTTTGGAAGAAGTAATTACTGAGTTAGAATTATCTGATATTGAGACAATACATGGTCGTGCAGAAGATTATGCTAAACCGGATAAATTGAGGGAAAGTTTTGATTTATGTGTATCCAGAGCAGTTGCCAATCTTTCAACTTTATCTGAGTATTGCATTCCTTATGTAAAAGTGGGGGGAGAATTTATTTCATATAAATCAGAAAAAATTGAAAAAGAAATAGTTGCTGCAGAAAAAGCCATAAATATTTTAGGTGGTAAAATAATAGAACAAAAAGAGTTTCTTTTACCAAATTCAGATATTTACAGAAATTTAGTTGTAATCAAGAAAATTAGTGATTGTCCCAAGAAGTATCCGAGAAAAGCAGGTTTACCAACTAAAGAACCATTATAATCTTTTTATATAATAGAAATGTTTCACGTGAAATATTTTATGTTTGAGGATCAAATATGAGTATAAGAATTTTATTGGCTGATAATCAAATCTTAGTAAGAGAAGGCATAAAAAAAATATTTGAAAGAGATGATAAGCTTGAAGTTGTATGTGAAGTTTATAATGGTGAAGATTGTTTAGAAAAGATAAAAATAGAAAATCCCGACGTTATAATTATTGGTATTACTATTCCAAAGAAAAATGGAATTGAAGTATTAAAAGAATTAAGAAAAAGGAAAAGTGATGTAAAAGTAATTTTTCTAACAAATCATGATGAAATAGAATATATAAATTATATAATGGAAAATGGTGCAAATGGATATCTGATTAAAGATGTAGATTCATATGAATTACTTGATGCGGTTTATAGTGTAGTAAGAGGAGAAAGATACATACAAAAAAATATTGAATCTAAATTCAACTCATATAAGGAGTTATTAAATTCAGATCGAAATAAGATTGTTCAATTAACTACAAGAGAATTAGAAGTATTAAAGAAGGTAACTGTTGGAATGCTGAATAAAGAAATTGCAACTAATTTGAATATTAGTGAAAGAACTGTAAAAAATCATATTTTCAGTATTTTTAAAAAGATAGAAGTTACAGATAGAACTCAGGCGGCAATATTTTCAATTAGAAATAAATTAGTTGATATATAAACCTATATATAGTATTTAGTTGGTAGCATGTTTCACGTGAAACATGCTATCTTCTTTATACTTATTATACTACATAATGTTTCACGTGAAACTTAATAACCCTATATATAGATATGTTAATTGTGAAACATAAATAAAAATATTGTGTGAAACATTAGAAACATACTTATAAATTAATATTCTTATTCTATATATTGTAGGTGGGTAATAAATTATTAATTTATGCTTTCATTTATAAAATTTAAATAACATTTATATAGATATATAACAAAATAAGTGTTATAATTGTAAAGCATAACTAAAGAAAGGTGAATGATATGGGAAGAATTATAGCGATTGCTAATCAAAAAGGTGGAGTAGGAAAAACCACAACTTCTATAAATCTTTCAGCAAGTCTTGCAGAAAAAGGGAAGAAAGTTCTTTTGATTGATACAGATCCTCAGGGAAATACAACCAGTGGATTCGGAATTGATAAAAATGATTTAGAAAATACAATCTACGAACTGATTCTTGGAGAATGTACTATTAAAGATTGTATCATTAAGAATGTAATAGAGAATCTTTCAATCATTCCTGCTAATGTGAATCTTGCAGCTGCTGAAATAGAACTTATTGGAGTTGATAAAAAAGAATTTATCTTAAAAAATGAAGTGGATTATGTGAAAGATGAATATGATTACATTTTGATTGATTGTCCTCCTTCTTTGAATATGTTAACTATTAATTCAATGACTACAGCAGACAGCGTGCTTGTTCCGATTCAATGTGAGTATTATGCATTGGAGGGATTGAGTCAATTGATACATACAATTAATCTGGTGAAAGAGCGTCTGAATCCTGAACTTTCTATGGAAGGTGTAGTGTTCACTATGTATGATTCCAGGACGAATCTTTCAATTCAGGTTGTTGAGAATGTTAAATCAAACTTGCATCAAAAGGTATTTGAAACTCTAATACCGAGAAATATCAGACTTGCGGAAGCACCCAGTTATGGTATTCCGATTACAAAGTATGATACAAAATCTGCAGGCGCAGAAGCATATAGAAATCTAGCGCAGGAGATTATCGATAACAAATAAGAAAACGAGGTGAGAAAATGGCGGTTAAAAGAAACTCTCTTGGTAAAGGACTTGATTCATTAATTCCTATTGCACAAGCTGAATCTAAAACGAATAAAGAAAAGAAAGATTCGTTAGAAAAAGAAGAAAAAGGAACACAGGAAACTATTGTTAAGATAACAATGGTAGAGCCTAACAGAAAGCAGCCTCGTAAGAATTTTGATGAGGACGCATTACAGGAATTGTCTGACTCCATTAAGCAATTTGGTCTGATTCAACCTATTTTGGTTCAGGATCGAAAAGATCATTATGAAATAATTGCCGGTGAGAGAAGATGGCGTGCTGCTAAAATAGCAGGTTTGAAAGAAGTTCCCGTAATTATTCGTGATTATTCGGAACAGGAAATCATGGAGATTTCTTTGATAGAGAATATTCAAAGAGAAGATTTGAATCCGATTGAAGAAGCTCAGGCATATAAGAGATTGTTGACGGAATTCAATTTGAAACAGGATGAAGTAGCTGAGAGGGTTTCAAAAAGTCGTGCTGCAGTAACAAATTCTATTCGTCTTCTGAAGCTGTGTGATGAAGTTCAGCAGATGGTTATCAATGATATGATCAGTACGGGTCACGCCAGAGCACTTTTGGCAATAGATAATCCGGAAGAACAATATACTATAGCTCAGAAAATATTTGATGAAAAGCTTAGTGTTCGTGAAGTGGAAAAGCTTGTAAAGAATCTTCACAAACCTGCAAAACCATCTAAAAAAGAAGAAACTGATAAAACGATGGAAACAATCTATCGCAATATAGAGGAGAATCTCAAAACACGTCTGAGTACTAAGGTCATTGTTACTTCTAAGGGAGAGGGTGCCGGTAAGATTGAGATTGAATTCTATAGTCATGAAGACCTGGACAGATTAATTGATTTAATGGGAAACTAAAGGAATAAATATTGAAGGTGATTTATGAATAGTGCATTTTTGACAAAATTAGGTTTGCAGAATTTTGACCTTGGATATCTATTAATATTCGCTGCAGTCCTTACCGTTATAATGATTGTTGTTTTAATTGTTCTTCTGATGACAATTTCAAAAGTCAAGAAGATGAAATATCGATTAAACAAGCTTGTTAAAGGAAAAGACAGTCTGAGTCTGGAAGATGAAATCAATGAACTCATCGAAGATAACAGGTATTTGAAGGAAAACACAGAGAACAATAAGAAGGATATCAGCAATTTGTATAGGAAACTGGAATCAGCCTATCAAAAGATTGGATTGGTTAAATACGATGCATTTAATCAGATGGGTGGTCAGCTGAGCTTTAGTCTTGCTTTGTTAGATGAGAATAACAATGGATTTATAATAAATTCCGTTCATAGTACCGAGGGTTGTTATTCCTATACAAAGGAAATTAAGAATGGTATCAGTGCTTTATCGTTGGGTAAAGAAGAGGAAGAAGCATTGGCAATTGCAATTGGTGAATAAAATTTATCGAAAAGAGGTAAGAATAAAATGATTGATATTAAGCTTATTCGTGAAAATCCGGAACTGGTAAAGGAAAATATCAGAAAAAAGTTCCAGGATGCAAAGCTTCCCATGGTAGATGAGGTAATCGCTCTGGATGCTGAGAACAGGAAAGCAAAGCAGGAAGGCGATGACCTGCGTGCTGCCAGAAATAAGATTTCTAAGGAAATCGGAATGTTGATGGCACAGGGTAAAAAGGAAGAGGCTGAAGCAAAGAAGGCTGAAGTAGCAGCAAATGCAGAAAGACTTGCTGAGCTTCAGAATCTTGAAGCTGAACTTCAGGAGAAGATTACAAAGATCATGATGGCAATTCCTAATATCATTGATCCTTCTGTTCCTATCGGAAAAGACGATAATGAAAATGTTGAGATTCAGAAATACGGTGAGCCAGTTGTTCCGGATTTTGAAGTTCCCTATCATGCAGATATTCTGGAGAGTATTTCCGGTCTGGACAAGGATGCGGCCGGCAGAACCAGTGGTAACGGATTTTATTACCTCATGGGAGATGCGGCAAGAATTCATTCTGCAATGATCAGCTATGCAAGAGATTTCATGATTGATAAAGGCTTTACTTATTGCATTCCTCCTTTTATGATACGCAGTAATGTGGTAAATGGTGTTATGAGCTTTGCAGAGATGGAAGCCATGATGTACAAGATTGAGGGAGAGGATCTTTATCTGATAGGTACCTCAGAGCACTCCATGATTGGCAGATTCCAGGGACAGTTGATTAATGAAGAATCTCTTCCCATCACCATGACCTCTTATTCTCCATGCTTCCGTAAAGAGGTTGGTTCTCATGGAATCGAAGAGAGAGGTGTTTACAGGGTTCATCAGTTTGAAAAGCAGGAAATGGTAGTTCTCTGTAAACCTGAGGAATCCATGGAATGGTATAATAAAATGTGGTCTTACACTGTTGAATTTTTCCGCAGCCTGGATATACCTGTACGCACTCTGGAATGTTGTAGCGGTGATCTGGCGGATCTGAAGGTTAAGTCCTGTGATGTGGAAGCATGGAGCCCCAGACAGAAGAAATATTTCGAGGTTGGTTCCTGTTCCACTCTCGGTGATGCTCAGGCAAGAAGACTGGGTATTCGTACAAAAGGCAGCAATAAAGAGACATATTACGTTCATACATTAAACAATACTGTTCTTGCGACTCCCAGAGGGCTGATTGCATTTTTGGAAAATAATGTGAATGAGGATGGTACTATCCATATTCCGGAGGCGCTCCGTCCTTACATGGGTGGTAAAGAAAAAATCTATCCCTGCAAGAAATAAGTCCATGAACCGGTTGTATCGGAATGATTAATTTTGCGGGTCAGAGCGAAGAATAGATATCAGGACATAGAAAGAAGGTGAGATTTTTGCATAAATATATGAGAGCGATTGGCTTTAGTACTCTTGAAAATCGTAAGAAATTACAAGAGCTTTTGACGGATGTTGTTATGGATGCGGATAAGCGTGCCATTACAACAGATCAAAAAAATGTACTCTTGGGAGAGTTTAGCAAAAATTTCGCCGATTGTCTTGGTATCACTGTAAGTGGTGAATTTGATGATGAGGATAAGTTCATTTATGAATATTATTATCCTTACCTGGAGAGCAGTGGAATAACCTCTTCTGAGGATGTTTCTGTGGAGCGTCATGCAGATAAGGAGTCCTATGCCGGAGTCTGTGATGATATCAAGGTTGGCATTTCTCTGATATTTTATCTGAAAAATAAGATTCCTTATATCAGAGCCCAGGCTACGGAGATGCTTCCTATCAGGGGCACAACTTTGACCTTGTCCGGTCTTTCTGTTAGTGGTACTATAGTACTACCTATTCAGAAGGATGAGGAGCAGATAGAGAGAGTGAAGCAGGCCACGGTTACCAGAAACAATCTTATGGAAGCTGCAAGAATGGGAGATGAGGATGCAATAGAGACTCTGACCCTGGAAGATATGGATATGTATACCACAATCTCAAAAAAGATTCAGACAGAAGATATCTTTAGTCTTGTGGACACATATTTTATGCCTTATGGCGTGGAGTGCGACCAGTATGCCATTCTGGGAGAAATCGTTGGCATGCGAAAGGTAACGAATAAGATTACCGGAGAAGAAATATATATTCTATCAATTTTCTGTAATGAATTGACATTTGACGTTGCAATCAATATAATAGACTTGTTCGGTGAACCACTGGTGGGAAGAAGATTCAAGGGAATCATCTGGCTACAGGGAAATATCAATTACCCGGAGGAATTCAGGCTCTGATTCAGTAATTCATCGCGAAAGTGATTGGATTCATAAATATGGCTGCCGGAACAAAAGTAGCTGAAAAACACCAAAATACGACATTCGTTCTCATAGTTAAATGGATATAACAAGCGCCTCCTAAGGTTCAACCATGGTTGACACCTTTGGAATTTAAGAAGTGATAAGTCAGAGTTCGATTCCAGTAAGGATTGACCTGGATGTCAAAGTAAGTTACAATAGAAATTCATCACGAAAGTGATTGGATTCATAGATATGGCGACCGTAGCCAAAAGGCTGAAAAAGCCCGAAAATACGGCATTTGTTCCCTTAGTTAAATGGATATAACGGGGTCCTCCTAAGGTTTAACCATGGTTAATCCCGAGGCAAGGGAAATGGGAATAAGTCA
>SAMEA3663269__coassemble_1145_pt1 | contig 8207 bp, 5 predicted proteins | sample SAMEA3663269__metabat2_low_PE_038 | metagenome-assembled genome bin SAMEA3663269 (sample SAMEA3663269) | pig gut metagenome | biome: pig gut; feature: pig-associated habitat; material: faeces | place: China | collected 2013
CTTAACCACATCCAGTCCCACGCCTCTGCCGGACACATCCGTAACCTTCTGTGCGGTGGAAAAGCTGGGAAGGAACAAAAGATTGATAATCTCCTTGTCAGTCATGGTAACAGCTTGTTCTGCCGTAATACTTCCCCTCTCGATTGCCTTCTTCTTTACAGCTTCAACATCGATACCGTTTCCGTCGTCTCTTACTTCGATTACGACATTGTTGCCGTCCTGGTATGCATCCAGAAAAATAGAACCTACGGCGGGCTTGCCTCTCTGTGCTCGCACCTCGGCGGATTCCAGACCGTGGTCAGCAGCATTTCTCAACAAATGCATCAGAGGATCACCGATCTCATCTACTACCGTTCTATCCAGCTCTGTCTCCTCACCGGACATATACAATTCCATCTTCTTGTCCAGTTTCTTGGAAAGATCACGAATCATTCTGGGGAATTTGTTCACCACGCTCTCAATCGGAACCATTCGTACTTTCATAACAGATTCATGAAGGTTCGTAGTAACCTGCTCTATGTATTCAATCTGTTCGTTGAAAGCGGTATTGGTGTTAACCTGCTGTTCCTGGCTGGAAACCGAGACAAGAGAGTTCTTTGCGATAATCAGCTCGCTCACAAGATTCATCAGGGAATCCAATTTCTCAATATCTACACGAACGGTTCTGTTTACTACCGGCTTCGCAGGTGTCTGTTTCTTCGTCTCATTCTTGGCAGGTGCGGGCACCGCTCCTGCCGCTGCCACATCTGCTTTCGGCGAACTCTGCTTTTCTTCCTTCGGCTCCTCTGTTTCAACTACTGCCATCTCTTTGTAATGCACATTATTTTCAAGTACAATAGGAGCACCTACAACCTTTTCTATCTCCGAAACGCCTTCAGCGGCTTTGATTACAGCCTCCAGGCTTCCGTCAGAAATAACGATCAGTGTAAAATCTCTGTCAAATTTCTCATCCTCAACATCCTGTGCACTGGGATCGGATACGATAATCTCAGCCAGTTCCTCCACTGCTTTAAATACAAGAAACGCTCTGGCGGCTTTCAAAATGCAGTTCTCCTGAATCAGTACATTGATTCCGTAGACATTTTTTCCCTGGGTTTTCGCAGCTTTTATAACACTTACCTGGGAATCGTCAAGAGAAATGCCATCCCATTTAACCGCAATATCACCGGAAGAAGAAACTGCACCTGCTGCAGAAGACTTGTTCGAGGTATCTGCTGCATCTGTTGCAACAGCTGAATCTCCGTTTTTGTTCTTCATGATATCATTGAGAGCCTTGATCAGCACTTCATTATCATTGGTTCCTTCATCTGCGGAATTCTGAATATTCTCAGTATAGCCTTCCAAAGCGTCCAGACACTGAAAGAGCACGTCGATCATTTCAGGTTTCACTTTGATAGTGCCGTTTCGAACCTCAGAAAACACATTTTCCATATCATGGGTCAGATTCTGCATTCTCTTATACCCCATGGTTCCGGCCATTCCTTTCAACGAATGCGCCGCACGGAAAATCTCGTTGATTGTGTCTGTCCCCTCAGGATCAGCCTCCAGTTCAAGAATCCGCGTGTTCAGATTCTGTAAATGCTCCTTGGTTTCATCAAGGAAAATCTCTAGATATTGACTTACATCCATACCTTTCCCCATCCCTTTCTTTTACTCTATCCTATAATACCTACATTCATAACAATTTCCCTGGCTATCTGTTCCAGCGGAACAATCTGATCTGCCAAACCGGCATTTGCTATCGCTTTTGGCATGCCATATACCGTACAGCTTCCTTCATCCTGCGCAATCACGTGAATCGGTTTTTTCTTCTTCAGATTCCGAATTCCTTCCATACCGTCAGCCCCCATTCCGGTCAGGACTGCACACACCACTTTATCGTACCCGGTCTCCCGTAAAGATTCATACATGTAATTGGCACATGGCTTAACACCTTCCCGGTTGGGTTCATCGGTATAATGTATGGTATATTTCCCTCCCTGGCTTTTCACATTCAAGTGCAATCCGCCCATGGCAACATATACCGTTCCCTTTTGAAGTTCTTCTCCTTCCTGGGCTTCCTTGACCTTCAGCTTGCTCAATTCGTTCAATCTCTCCGCGAGAGAAACGGTAAACCCCTTGGGCATATGCTGAACCAACAGCACGGGAGCATCTAAATCCGCCGGGAGTTCGGGAATCACAGACTGTAGCGCCTTTGGACCACCTGTGGAACTGGCAATGGCCACTATGATATTCCCTTCGCTCTGTTTCATCGCCTTCACATTCTTATCCGGGATAACGACCGGAGGTTTCTCCGATGGTTTCGTTGTATCCTGTTCATACACGGGCAAAGCGGCGCTTGCTACGGCATATAACGTCTCCAGGAATCTCTTTCGGAATTCTTCTGCTTTACATCCGAACGCACTAACCGGCTTCTGAATGAAATCGAAAGCCCCAAGTTCCAAAGCCTCCATGGTGATCTGCGCTCCGTCTGAAGTGTCCACACTGACCATCATGACCCTTGCAGGTATCCTGCTCTGTTTCAATCCTTTCAGGACATCTATACCACTCATCTTCGGCATGTTAACATCAAGAATCACAGCATCATACTGATTTGTTTTCAGCAGTTCAAATGCCTCTGCTCCATTATTAGCCATAGAGACCACTTGAAATCTCTGATCTTCTTCTATTATATCACAAAGTACTCTTCTCATAAGTGCAGAGTCATCAACTATCAGAATTTTTTTAGGCATCAGACAAATCTCTCCTTGCGTCTGCTCTTTCGTTCTTCTTCAAATATATATTTTATGATTTGTTCTCTTTCTTTTTCATCCATATGGCAGAACTGGACCCGATGTTCCCACACACCCGGGCGATTCTCTGATTTCCTGATACTGAGAACCTTCCCGGTACTTTCAAACTTCTTCTTTTCCCCCCCAATCATCAGGTGATAACCGATATATAAAGTATCGTCATTTTCGTATTTCTGAGTGGAAAGAAATCTCAGCCCGCCTCCGCTGATATCCACAATGATACTTCGCTTTAACGGTTCACTGTGTTCCAGCATATCCGGCTTCAGCACGCCCCTGTCCATTGCTTCCAGTTCGGAAGCCTCCAGAACCCTGGAAGTCATTTCAATGGCACAGCTAAACCGATAATATTCCCTTCGCTGATACTTGCGCAGATTACTGATAAGCTCTACCACAAGGATATAGACATTGTTGCTTTTGTAGCGGTCAACTATCCTTGCGTCACACTCATAAAGTCCATTTTCGCCATAAAAAATCAGGTTGTATTTACCGTCTATCGGAAGCAGAATCAGCTTGCTCTTTTCCATTGGCATCAGGATTTCCAATGTATCTTCAGATATGATCTCACTCACGCTGCTGGCATAAACCCTGTGACCGTTTTCGCCTCTTTCGCCTTCTATCCGCTCTAAAGCCTGTAAATCTATTCTATCTCCGGACTTAATAAATTTTGATAACATTGTAATCCCCGTTTCTTATTGCTTTTTGTTAAACACCATATGTGTGAAAAAGCCGGCCATTCCACGCCTCGACTGACGTTCCTCATCCTCTTTTCCCAACAGTCTCAACGCAATTCTTTCGTATGCTGCAGTTGATTTTGCACCCGGATTCTGAATCGATACCGGCATCTGTTGCATGACCGCCTTGGAAAGCTGCGGGTCATCCGGCACAAACCCCAGATATGTCATCGGTATCTTCAGGTATCTGGTCACCACCGCATTCAGCTTGTTAAACAGGATCTGCCCTTCTGCTTCTTTCTGTACTCTGTTTGCAAGCATCCTTACCTTTGTCATATCTTGCTGAAATCTGGGATGTCTGTACAAAGCCTTTAATAAGGAATAGGAATCCGTAATCGAGGTGGGCTCCGGTGTAGTCACCAGCAAAATCTCTCCGCTTGCCACCAGAAACTCAAGGACTGCGTCCGATATTCCTGCTCCGGTATCCACAATCACAATATCCGCAATCGCGTCAAGCTGTACAAGGTTCTTAATGATATATGTGAGATAGTCTTTGTTAAGATTGGACATTCCGGCAATTCCGCTGCCCCCTGAAATAAATCCCACATCCATGGGTCCCCAGGTAATGATATCTTTGATATTTTTCCCCTGATAAATCAAGTCGCACAGATTATGCTTCGGCACCGCTCCAAACATAATCTCAATGTTTGCCAGTCCGAAATCTGCGTCAAGAATGATGACCTTCTTCCCCATTTTTCGAAACTGAATCGCTAAATTAATGGAAGTATTGGACTTACCCACACCGCCTTTACCGCTGGTCACGGTAATCACTCTGGCCATGGGTCTGGTCTGCTGACTGGCTTTAATTATTCTTAACTGATTCGCCTGATCCATGAATACCTCCTTAATTCTTCTTCAACAACTGTTTTACTGTCTTCTGTGGATTAAAAAGTTCAATGTCATCAGGAACGTTCTGTCCACAGGTTACATATGCGATGGGAGCGTCCGTATACAATCTGAGATTCAACAGATTCCCCAGTGTGGCTGTCTCATCCAGTTTCGTAAATATCAGCTGATATTCCGTAATCTCCCGATAATTTGATGCAATCTTCAGCAGATCCCTGTACTTTGTGGTAGCGGATAATACCAGAAAAATCTGACACTCCCCATACTTTTTCACCGCCTCAAAAAGCTCTTTCATCTTATCCATGAGCTCCTCATTGCGATGAGAATGCCCCGTGGTGTCCACAAAAATATAATCATAATCACTGAAATCAGCAATCGCGGAATTGAATTCCTCAGCGGAATAAAGCACCCTGAAGGGAACTTCAAGAATATTGGCGTAGGTTCTGAGCTGCTCCGCTGCGGCTATTCGATAGGTATCTGCTGTCAGGAGTGCGACCTTTTTTTTCTCCTCCATACAATAATGGCTTGCTATCTTGGCAATTGTGGTGGTCTTACCCACTCCGGTGGGACCGATGAACAATAATACCCTGGGACCTTTTTCTGCGGGAGCGATTCCTTCTGCCCTGCCAAATTTCAACACCATTTTCTGATAGACATTCGCCAGGATGTAATCGAACGGAAGATTGGGCTTTTTTATCTTCTCCACATCATCAATGATCTGATTGGCATATTTTTCATCCACCTCATTTTCCAACATGGTATTGTAAAGCAAACGAATGAATTTTTCCTGTTCTCCCGTCTCCTCAGCACTTTCTTTTTCCTTGCCATTCTCTTCTTCCGTCGCTTCTTCCCTGTTTAGCTGCTCCTGTTTTTCCTCCTGCTGTTTGAAGCGGTCCACAAGCAAAGTCTGCAGACTATCCAGCTTCTTCTCGATATTTTGTGAGCTTTCACTCATGACATTGACGGTATTATGTGTCATTCTCCCGGCTTCTCCCGACTTTACTGACTCAGAAGACGTTTTGGTCATAGTCTCCCGGTGTGCAGACTTCAGGGTATCTCCTTCTTCCTCCAAGGCAACCGTAACCTCTGTCAGCTTTGCCCCCAGCCATCCGGAAATCCCCTTTTTCTTAACAATTCGGACATTCATGATGACAATGCCATTGCCAAGTTCCTTTTTCGCCAGTTCCACGGCTTCATTTTCTGTTCTACCTGTAAACTTCTTGATAACCATTATGCTGTCACCATCCCTACAGACTGTAATTCTACATTATTTTCCACTTCGTTGTATGACACTACCACAAGATCCTTGAAATAATCTTCCGTTAATCGCTTGAAATACACGCGAACAATAGGCGATGTGATTATGATGGGCATCTTACCCAGATTTTCAAGTTTCTGAACCTCTTTTGTCAAAGAATCCATAATGGCTCTGGTCCTGGCAGGATCCATATTCAAAAAAGCTCCGTTCTCCGTCTGTTTCACACTTCCCATGATCTCCTGTTCGATCTTCGGATCCAACGTCACAACGCTGGTTGTTTCATGAGAAGGAAAAAACTTGGTAGATATGGCCCGTTTCAGGCTCTGTCTCACATACTCGGTCAATATGTCCGCATCCCTCGTGGTTGGGGCATAGTCTGCAAGAGTTTCCATAATCGTCAACAGGTCTCTTATGGAAATACCCTCCTTTAACAGATTCTGCAAAACCTTCTGTATCTCTCCGATGCCCAAAAGCTTCGGTACCAATTCCTCTACCAGGGAAGGATTGGTCTCCTTCATATTGTTTACCAGATTCTGAACATCCTGTCTGGTCAGCAGTTCAGAGATGTATTGTCTGATAATCTCGGTCAGATGCGTTGCAATGATGGAAGGAGGATCCACCACCGTGTAACCAAGGCTTTCCGCTCTCTCCCTCTGGCTCTCCGTAATCCAGATTGCCGGCAGATGAAAGGACGGTTCAAAAGTAGGAATACCTGTGATCTCCTCTTCCACATAACCGGGATTCATGGCCATATAGTGGTCGAACAAAATCTCACCCTCACTGACCTGAATACCTTTAATCTTGATAATATACTGGTTCGGGTTCAACTGAATATTATCTCTCAGACGAATAATGGGTACTACCGTACCAAGTTCCAACGCAATCTGGCGTCGGATCATAACCACACGGTCTAACAGATCACCGCCCTGATTCACATCAGCCAGAGGGATGATGCCATAGCCAAACTCCAGCTCGATGGGGTCTACCTGAAGAAGGCTGTTGACATTCTCAGGCTGGCGAATCTCCTCTGCGGCAGCTTCCTCCGCATCAACCTCCTGTTCAATTCCGGCAGTCTCAAGATTGCCGGCGATCAGTCTGCCTCCTACCACAAACAGCATACCCAGTCCCACAAAAAGAATTGTGTTCAGTTCTGTGACAATACCGAGAAACGACAAAGTCGCCCCAACAAGGTACATAACCTTCGGGACGCCGAACAGCTGCCTTATAATCGCAGGACCGAAATCTGCCTCCTTGCTTCCCTTTGTGACCAGGATACCTGTGGAAAGGGAAATAAGCAGGGAAGGAATCTGGCTTACCAGTCCGTCACCTATGGTAAGAATACCGTAATCTTCCAGAGCTCTGCCGATATCTGTTCCCCTGCGGAGCATACCCATGGCAACACCGCCTACCAGATTGATCACTGTCAGCAGCAAGCCCGCCACGGCATCTCCCTTGACGTATTTTACGGCACCGTCCATGGAACCGAAGAAGCTGGACTCCTGCTGAATCTTATCCCTGCGTGCCTTTGCTTCCTTGTCATCGATAGCTCCCGTATTCAGATCCGCATCAATCGCCATCTGCTTACCGGGCATGGCATCCAGTGTGAACCTGGCCGTTACCTCAGCCACACGCTCGGAACCTTTGTTGATGACCAGAAACTGTATCATGATTAATATGATAAAAACAATGGCACCGATAATCAGGTCGCCGCCGCCCACGAATTCTCCGAAGGTCTTAACCACATTGCCGGAATCTCCGGTGGAAAGGATCAATCTGGTGGAAGAGACATTCATGGCAATCCTGAATATCGTGGTAAAAAGCAGAATCGTCGGGAAGTACGACAAATCCAGCACTTCCTTGGAAAACATACAGGTAAACAGAATGGTAAAGCTGACGGCAATGTTAAACGCCATGAAAACATCCAGCAGAGCAGCGGGAAGAGGAACGATGAGCATAATAAATGCCACAAGGATATATATAGCTACAATGGTATCTGTCTTTGCCATTCTTGCATTCATTGCTCTTCCTCCTTTCTCTGCCTTTTGTCTTTTTTATTCGTGATATTTGTTATATTTTTCCCTGCAAATGATAAACAAACGCGAGAACCTCCGCCACCGCCTGATACAGCTCCGGCGGTACCGCCTGTCCGATGTCCACGTTGGCATACAGCATACGGGCAAGTGGTTTGTTCTCCACTATCTCAATCTGATTCTCTCTGGCTACCTCCTTAATCCTGGCCGCCATGTAATCTTCACCCTTCGCGATCACCACGGGAGCGTCTGCAATCTCGGGATCGTATTGAATCGCCACAGCGTAGTGTGTAGGGTTGGTGATGACCACATCTGCCTTGGGCAGATCCTGCATCATACGTCTTCTGGAAGCCTCTCTCATCTTGGCCCTGATCTGCCCCTTGATCTGAGGATCTCCTTCCATTTGTTTGAATTCCTCTTTGATTTCCTGTTTGGTCATCTTCATATCATTGCTGAATTTGACCCTCTGATAAATATAATCCCCCAGCGCTATAACCATATATAAGGCCGATATCCGTATTCCCAGATCGGTCATTGTCTCTGCCGCAAG
>SAMEA3663269__coassemble_1174_pt1 | contig 8060 bp, 9 predicted proteins | sample SAMEA3663269__metabat2_low_PE_038 | metagenome-assembled genome bin SAMEA3663269 (sample SAMEA3663269) | pig gut metagenome | biome: pig gut; feature: pig-associated habitat; material: faeces | place: China | collected 2013
AAGGGACAGAGAGAACGGGAAGAACTGACAACACAGTTTAGGGAATGTATCCTGGCAGTTACGGTCTTGATACAAGCAGGATATTCGGTGGAAAATGCTTTTGTCGAATGTTATCCGGATATGGAACTGATGTACGGAACGCAATCAAATATATGTGAGGAGCTGAGGCTGATTCGTAGAGGGCTTCGTATTAACATTTCGTTGGAGGAACTGTTGGCGGATCTTGGTGACAGAAGCGGATGCAGTGAAATAGTTCAATTTGCAGAAGTATTTGATATTGCCAAAAGAAATGGCGGAAGTCTTCCGGAGGTGATCGGCTGTTCGGCTGATCTGATAGGAAACAGAATCGAAAGCAGAAGAGAAATGAGTATACTTTTGGGTGGTAGAAAAATGGAGTTGGGGATCATGAAGATGATTCCGTTTGCCATCATTCTCTATTTGGAGGTTTCCAGCAAAGGATATTTTGACAGCTTGTATCACAATTTCAAGGGAATCTTGATTATGAGTATATGTCTGGCAGTGTATTTGATGGCATTTGTTCTGGGGGATAGGACACTAAAGAAGATTTCGGACAGTTTTTTATGAGGTGACAACATGAAAGTTCTTGCAAGGGCTCTTTACCATAGATTATTTACTGCGGAGCATCCTGTCTTTCGCAGCGCTTCCGTAGAAACAGATTTACTGAGTCTGCATACAGGGGGCGATGCAGAGAGGATTAAGGAAGCGTATTATGTCAAAAAAATATGTATCGCTATGATGATTCTGTTGGTGGGATCTATAATCGGAGTACTGTTAAGATTTAGTGCCTCTGCGGATTCTGAACTGGGGGAAGATTATTCCGTTGTCAGAGGGGGAGATCAGGACGAGGCACAACAGATGATTCTGACTGCAAATGACGGAATTGGGGATATGAATTTCACATTGGAAGTTTCTCCGAAATTAATGAACCGGACAGAGCGGAATGCGCTGATTCAGGAATTTTTTGATCAACTGGAAGGATTAATTCTGGGGGAGAATACGGATCTGAATCATGTTGTATATAATCTGCAGCTTAAGAATACATATGCCGGCTTTCCTTTTCAGATTTCCTGGGAAAGCAGCCGTATGGATTTGCTGGACAAAAACGGGAAAATCGGAGAGGTTCAAGAGACGGTTCCGGTGGAATTAACGTGTAAACTAAAGTATGGAGAGTATCTGGAGACAAAGGTGATGAATGTGTCTGTCGTTCCGCCTTCCTATTCTGAAGACGAATTGGCATATCTGGAATTACAGGAGTATTTAGTGAAGCTTGAGTCCGGAAACAGAGAGGAGGAAAGATTCTTTTTGCCGAAAGAATGGAAGGGCAAAGAGCTTACCTGGAAAAAGGAAGTGGGGGACTACAGTGTTATGATCTGGATGTTGACACCGGTTGTTGCAATGCTGCTTTTTGTTTTGTCTGACAGAGATTTACATTCTAAGCTTGAGCAAAGGCGACAAAGGATGCACTTGGAATATCCTGAGATTGTACATAAGCTTGCTCTTTATGCGGGGGCCGGTATGACAATCAGAGGAGCTTTTCGTAAGATTGGAAGAGACTATGCGAAGAAAGAGAGGAAGGGAGGTGAAAGGCCAACCTATGAAGAAATACTATATATTTGCAGAGAACTGGATACAGGTGTGTCCGAGAGGACAGCCTATGAAAACTTCGGCAGACGGACCGGGCTCAGGGAGTATATCAAGCTTTGTACCTTGCTGGGACAAAACCTGAAACGCGGTAATTCGGCCCTCCTTGAAAGGCTTCGGGAGGAAGCTGATAATGCCCTTCAGGAAACGATTTTACAGGTTAAGAAAGCAGGAGAAGAAGCAGGCACAAAGGTATTGATTCCGATGGTAATGATGTTGGGAGTTGTTATGGTTATGATTATGGTTCCGGCATTCGGAACCATGTGAGTTATGGGAAATGTCGGAAAGCTGTTTTATGCTACATAAAGATAACTTGTAGAATAGATAACTTGTAGGATAAAGAAGGAGAAAAATATGGAAAGATTAAAAGGAATGAAAGATTTTATCAAAGAAGAGGATGGCATGGGAACCGTAGAGATAGTGTTGATTATCGTGGTTCTGGTTGGCTTGGTGGTTATTTTCAGAAATCAGCTTACTCGAATAGTGAATAGTCTGTTCAGTAAAATTACAGCACAAACGGATACTTTTTAATGAGACGACAAGAAGGGTATTTGACAGTTTATCTTACTTTGTGTCTGACGCTTATCTTATCCATCTATCTGGGGATGATAGAGGCTGCGAGAAGAAATGGGGGAAAGCTGGAAGCCGCCTGTGCGTCGGAGATAGGATTGCAGAGTATCCTGGCAGAATATCATAGAGAATTGTTTCACCGTTACAATATGTTTGCAATAGATTCTTCCTATGGATCGGAGATTAGCGGCAGACGTAATACGGAGGCGCATCTTTTGTATTATATCAATAATAATCTTCATGTTGATAATTCGGCTTTTACAGGAGGACTTGTGAAAGATTTTTTTGAGCTCTCTGCTGAGGATGCGGCATTGTCCGGAGTGTCTGTTCTGACTGATTGGAACGGTGCCGTGTTTCGGGAATGCGCAATAGAGACCGTTAAGGAGGATTATGGTCTGGGGTTTCTTGAGAGCATCAAAGATTGGATGCGAGTGATAGAAATCAATGGACTTGAAGGTATGGATGTTGAAAGCCAAAAAAGACAGATGGTAAGCAATCTGGAATCCTATAATGGCATGGAGATGCAGATTTCTGAGGAAGAAAGCGTCAAGGTGGAGGTTGAGAATCCATCCGGATATTTGGACAGTAAGATAAATAAAGGAATCCTGCCGATGGTGATCAAAGATACAGATACAATTTCGGGTAAGAGAGTGGGGGTGGAGAACCTCTACACCGGCAGATATGCATCGGGATGTATCTCTTCCGGAAATATGACCGCAAACAGTGCGGATGATTTTGTAAATCGGTTTTTGTTTCAGGAATACCTTCTGAGATACATGAGTCACTATGGTGAAAATAATAAAGAGGGTGCGCTTGAATATCAAATTGAATACTTATTGGCAGGAAAGGATAGTGATGTTGAGAATCTGAAAAGTGTTGTTAACAGGTTGCTTGCGATAAGGGAGGCTGCCAATGTCCTGTATTTATATTCAGACAGGGAAAAAAGAGCGGAGATTACGATTATGGCAGCAGCTATTTGCGGGATTTTTTCAATTCCGGGACTTTTGCAGGTTGTGGAAGGAATTATTCTGTTGAGTTGGGCTTCGGCTGAAAGTCTGTATGATATCAAAACACTGCTGGCCGGCGGCAGGATTCCGCTGATTAAGAATGCAGCGAGCTGGCATTACAGTCTGGAAAATGCAATTTACGGAGAAACCACGGATTGGGGAGCAGAGGGACAGGGACTTTCCTACGAGGATTATTTAAGGGTTCTTATGATGCTGACAAACCTGGATACTCTGACTGGGAGAGCAATGAATATGATTGAGGCCGATATCCGAAGAACACCGGGAAACAATTTTTTTCGCTTGGATGCCTGCTATGTCAAAGTAGAAGCGGAAATCAGAATTAAGAGTTCATATGGGTATGAATATAAGATATTAAGATCGGGTGCTTATTAATGAAAAAGGAGGCGGGAGGAGACAGTCTCTCTATGGAAAAATACCGATGCAACAAAATAAAATAACAAATAAAGAAAAACCTTCTCCGACAATTATTGAAGTAGAGAGGGTGTCTCCCCTCGCCTTCTTTTTCAGGGCACTGCGAGCGGGAATGACAGTGGAGGCTGCAATTGTTCTGCCATTATGCCTGTTTTTTCTGCTGAATCTGAGTTCCGCTATTGAGATGATAAGAATTCACAATCATTTGCAGCTCGGGATGTTGGAAAGCGGAAATAAGGCAGCACTATACAGCTGCGAATTCAGTTCAGAGGGATTATCGGGACTTGTGGCGTCAGTGTATGTGTGTAACGGGATGGCGGATTATGTTGGAGATAAAAAATTGAATCATTCGCCACTGACCAATGGAAAAAGCAGTTTTAGGCTGTGGGAGGACGGGACAGAAGATGAATTGCGGTAATGTATTCCGTGAGCCCAATGTTCCCCATGATTGGATTTCGTTCTTTCTATTTGGCAAACAGATATTGCGCTCATAAATGGAATGGATACAATATAGCGGGCACACCGGTGTCAGAGGCGGTAGTATATGTCGCGGAAACCGGAGAAGTATGGCATAGGATCAGAGAATGTACTTATTTGCAGTTATCGGTCAGGCAGGTGGCTGCTTCCGGCATAGAAGGAGAACGAAATCAACAGGGCTTGAAATATACTTCTTGCGCTATTTGTGCAAAGGGTGCTGTTCCGTTACAGCTGTATATTGCCACAGAAGGCAATCATTATCATTATCGAAGAGATTGTCCGGGTCTGAAGAGAACGGTGTATTCCATAACATTGGAAGAAGCAAATGGACATGGATATCGAAAGTGCAGTCGTTGTGGAGGATAAGATGTATGTGGCAAAAAGGGATTACGGGAATCTGGCTATTGATGTTAAGCGTTTCGGATATAAGAAAGAAAAGTATACCTATATGGATGTTTTGGGTGGGTCTGACGGCAGCAGCAGGAATACTGTTTGCGGAGATGATTGCGGGTAGATTAGTGATTTTGTCGCTTTTAGCTGCAATTTGGCCCGGAATATTATTTCTTGGAATCGCCGTGATTACAAAAAACGTGGGATGTGGAGATGGTATTGCCTTGATATTGTTGGGGCTTATGAGTGGGCAAAGACTTTGTCAGGCAGCATTCATGGCGGGACTATTGATTAACTCCCTGTTTGGAATCGCTGTTTTAATATTAAAAAAGGCAAGGAAAAATACATGTATTCCTTTCCTGCCATTTTTAACGATGGGCTGGGTAATCGTTGAGGGTTTTCAATTTGGGAGATTGTAAGGTGAAAGAAATAAAAGCATATCTTACCGTGGAGGCTTCCATTGTTCTTCCGCTGGTGATAAGTACCATTGTGATGACTGTGTTCGCTTTTATATATCAGTATGACAGGTGCCTGATGGAACAGAATGCTGCAATGTTGGCTTTATACGCGGACAGCTTAAGAACACAAGAGGCTGATGAATGGAGATACCTGGTAAGCTCCCGGATAAGTGAACAGAATGAAAATGCCTTCTTGTTTTGGAAGCAAAAGAAAATGGAGATCAGTTTGAGGAATAATGTTGTAGAGGTTGCCGGTGAAGGAGAATTCCTGATGCCATTACCGGAGTGGAATCTGATAGAAAATGACAGTGAATGGGTTGCCAAAGAAAGTTTTAAATTAACAAGACTGGAACCGGCGGCATTTGTTAGATTTTGTCATATAAAAGAGAGGAGTGAATAGGAATGCAGACAGAGTTTATTAAGAGTTTGAATTGTAACTACGAACGGATTTCGTTGAATGAAACACCGGACGAGAAAAAATATCAGTATTGTATTATCGGCAGAGGTGGGATAAAGGGGTTACTGTCATGCGATCTGAGATATATTAACGGACTGAGCTATTTATACTATGATATATCCTCCAAACAGAATATATCCCAGCTGTATGGAAAAAAATGTATCTCCAGAGAGTGGATTGTGAATTTTTTCTGGAGTTATCGACAGGTACGCCGGGAATTGGAGCGATTCCTTCTGGATTCCTCAAATCTTCTTTTGTTTCCGGAACAGATTTATCAGGATGTAGAGAGCGATTCTTTTGGATTTATCTATTTACCCTATTATGAAGAAGATAATGGAATAAAGAAATTGATGGATTTTTTTCTGGAACATATGGACTATGAAGATGAGGAACTGGTGATTTGTGTCTATTCGATATATGAAAAATTGGAGCAAAAAGGAGACGCTTATCTGCAGTCTGTGATTTTTGAGGATGTAAAGAAACTGGAAGAGGCTGCGGAAGAAGAGCAGCCGGAACCATGCAGGGTGTCCGGGGAATATGAAAGCAATGAACTGACTGAGGAAATTGTACAGAAGGAGGAAACGATTCAGAAAAAGCACTTCTTTGGTCTGTTTGATGGAAAAAAGAAGAAGGATAAAGAAATCCGTGATAATTACAGACAGAATATGCAGGAAATGATGACATTGAGTAAGGTGGCGGAAGATATAAACTACAATCGGGATCTCGGGAAAACGGTTTATATTGAGGCACCTGAAGAACCTGCGATAATTCAAAGAAAGCTCAGAACGCCGGAGGGAAAGCTGATTGCGTCGGTTGAAGAAAACGTGATGACATTGGGCAAAAAGAAAGGGGAGGCGGATATTGTTCTGGAGGACGCATCTATCAGCAGACTTCATGCAAGAATAATAAAAGAAGAAAGTATATATTACATAGAAGATTTGAATTCTACCAATGGAACATTCAAGAATGGTCTGCAACTGCAACCGTATGAAAAGAGAGAGCTGAATGAAGGAGATGAGATTAAGTTAGGGAGAATAGCGCTGATTTTTGCTTAATATTTGATAAATTGGCGGTAATATGTTATACTTCATTGTAAATTCAGGCGAATTATGGTAAGAGGAATCTGTTTTTTGGAGTGATAAGCGTGAAGGATTGGAAAAGATTACCGTTTATTTGTGTTGGGCTGGCAATCTGCAATGTAATAATATATTTGTGTTGTCTTTTCGGAATTGGCGATTTCTATATTGCAGGCGGGCTGGATGCACCGGCGGTGATTGGGGAAGGGGAGTATTACAGAATTATTAGTTCTTTGTTTCTTCACGGAAATTCAACGCATCTTTTTAATAACATGATGATTCTATTGTTTTTGGGAGCAATGTTAGAGAAGGAGCTGGGACATGTCCGGTTTCTTGTTCTGTATTTTCTGTCCGGAATCGGAGGGAATCTGTTATCCCTTTATGTTAAGGTCAGAGAAGCAGAAGCAGCAGTTTCCATTGGAGCCAGTGGAGCAGTGTTTGGATTGGATGGGGTTTTGGTGGCGATGGTGCTGTTCTGGGGGAAGAAACCAAATGATATGACACCGCAAAGAGTGATTCTTGTGGTTCTTCTTTCGTTATATAGTGGATTCACGTCAACAAATGTAGATAATGCAGCCCATATTGGGGGCCTGATCACCGGTTTTACAGCGGGGTGTATTGTTTGTGCCATTCGTCATGTGGGTAAGAAGAATTCTCACATAGGGGATGAGAATGCATTCGGGAGGTAAAGGTATGAATATCAACATTTATTATGGAGGTCGTGGATTGATTGATGACCCGACATTGTTTGTAATAAATAAGATGCAGGAAGTTCTGGAAGAACTTCGTGTTAATGTGAACCGTTATAATCTATATGAACATAAAGGTGCCATTACAACCTTGCCCCAGACATTAAAGGAGGCGGATGGCATTGTTCTCGCCACGACCGTGGAATGGTATGGTATTGGCGGATATATGCAGCAATTCTTGGATGCTTGCTGGTTGTTCGGAGACAAGGACAAGATATCAGGAATCTATATGTGTCCTGTTGTTATGTCTACTACTTATGGAGAACGGGAAGGCAAGCTGAATCTGGCTACTGCATGGGAGATTTTGGGTGGGAGACCCTGTAGTGGTTTATGCGGCTATATCGAAAACACTGTTTTGCTTGAGATGAATGAGCAATATCTTAGAATAATTGAAAAGAAAGCTGAAAATCTGTATAGGACGATCAGCCAGAGAATGGACAGTTTTCCGGCCAGCAATCAGGCTGTAAAACAGAAAATTGCGGTTCCAAAATCAAATGATTTAACTCCGCAGGAAACGGAACAGCTTTCCCAGTATGTATCAGATGACAGTTATGTGCAACGCCAGAAACAGGATATTCAGGAATTGGCCAGCCAGTTTCGAGATATGTTGAACGAAGAGGGGGCTGACAGTGAAGAGGAATATGTCAGTGCGTTTCGGAGAAGATTTAAACCGCAGGCGGGATTTGAAGCCAATTATTCCATTACGATTGAAGAGAAGAAGAAAAAGTTTATTCTATGTGTAAGCGGACCTGAATTGGAATGTTATTATGGCAGTCTGGAAC
>SAMEA3663269__coassemble_1217_pt1 | contig 7904 bp, 4 predicted proteins | sample SAMEA3663269__metabat2_low_PE_038 | metagenome-assembled genome bin SAMEA3663269 (sample SAMEA3663269) | pig gut metagenome | biome: pig gut; feature: pig-associated habitat; material: faeces | place: China | collected 2013
CTTCAAGATGGAGGCAAAGTTTATCAGCAACGTGGATCCGGATGATGCGGCAGCAGTCTTGAATTCTGTTGATGTTGCACACTCCATTTTTGTATTGGTTTCCAAGTCAGGAACTACACTTGAGACTCTGACCAATGAATCTTTTGTGAAGGATGCCCTTGCCAAGGCAGGTCTCGATGCATCCAGACACATGATTGCCGTAACCAGTGAAACTTCTCCCCTTGCGAAAAGCAGTGATTATCTGGCAGCCTTCTTTATGGATGACTATATCGGAGGACGTTTCTCCTCTACATCAGCGGTAGGCGGAGCAGTTCTGTCCCTGGCGTTTGGTCCTGAAGTATTTGCCCGTTTCCTGAAGGGAGCAGCAGAAGAGGATGTCCTTGCGAAGAACACTGATATCCGCAAGAATCCTGCGCTGATGGACGCACTGATCGGTGTTTACGAGAGAAATATTCTGGGATACCCTGCAACTGCAGTACTTCCTTATTCCCAGGCACTTTCCCGTTTCCCTGCTCATCTGCAGCAGTTGGACATGGAGTCTAACGGAAAGTCTGTAAATCGTTTCGGCGAGCCTGTCAGCTATGTTACCGGTCCCATCATCTTTGGTGAGCCCGGAACCAACGGACAGCATTCCTTCTACCAGTTACTGCATCAGGGAACAGATATCACACCGCTCCAGTTCATTGGCTTCAGAAACAGCCAGATTGGCACAGATGTTGATATTCAGGGAAGCACAAGCCAGCAGAAGCTCTGCGCAAACGTGGCAGCACAGATTGTTGCCTTTGCCTGCGGTAAGGCTGATGACAATAAGAACAAGAACTTCGAGGGAGGACGCCCTTCCAGTATCATCATCGGTGAGAAGCTCACTCCCGAAGCTCTGGGTGCCCTTTTGGCACACTTCGAGAACAAAGTAATGTTCCAGGGCTTTGTATGGAATATCAACAGCTTCGACCAGGAAGGCGTACAGCTCGGCAAGGTACTTGCAAAGAAGGTACTTGCCCATGAGACAGAGGGTGCGTTAAAGGTTTACAGTGATTTGCTGAATATTTAGTTTTTCGATACTGATGGTTTTCGTTGCACCCTTAAGGCTATATTTATATGGTCTTACGGGTGCTTTTCTTATGTTGATTCTAAAAACAGGCGGTATGTCGTAAAGAAGAAAGCTGGAAAGGGATTAGTTGACTTCTGGAGGGAGAAGATTTATACTTATACGGGTATGCAAAAAAATATAAAAGTGTGTAATAATGCAAGAAAATTAAAGTAATAAATTATAATATGAGGAGGAGAAATAACATGGTTAAAAAGAACATGCAAAAAACAGAAGTACAAAATGAAAATGACAGCAAAATTCGTGAAGCAGAAAGTGGTTGGATGAATGCAAAAAATCAATAGATGATGCAATTTATGAACTTGGTAAGGCGTATTTTGAAGCAAACAAAGAAAATCTAACGTCGGAGTTTGCAACACAAATTGAAAATGTAAACAATAAAATAAAAGATGAATATCTTTGGCACCAGTATCGTCTCAGTTTAGAGGGGCAGAGGCTGTGTGATAGTTGTCGTTCCTTCATCACATCTGACAGTGCGTTTTGTAACAGATGCGGTGCTGCTGTTACACCAATAGATTTTTCGTCTATATTAGGAACAACGGACAATGTGCAGTCTGGCGTTAATTCAGCTCAGGTAATGAGCTGTCCAAAGTGTGGAAAAAAGCTTGTTGAAGGAGCAATGTTCTGTGATGCGTGCGGTACAAAAATATGATAAATTAAGGTGAATGAAAATGTTTTGTATAAACTGCGGAAAACAGATAAGTGATACGACATATTTTTGTCCATCAATATAAAATAATTAATCTATCTTCGGAAATTTCTGTTGAAAGCGTTACATATTTTCAAATAATGGTTTATGCGATTATTGGGTGTTCATTCCTGTATTTCTGCATGGCATCCATCTCTAAGAAAAAACGCAGCTCAAGTGGTTATTGGAAGTATAATATCAGTACTTACTGCCGGGATGCTGTATCTTGATAATAAAATATTTCTTTCAAAACCATTTGCAGGTTCTACACTTTCTCAATTAGGATTTTTTTTGTCAAAATATGCCTTTGTTATGCTGGCATTTTCAATATTGACAATAATCACCGCTTACATATGTAACAAAAAGGATAAAAAAATAAGAGTAAAGAACAACTGAGGGAGATAATTAATCATGTTTTGTTTGAAATGCGGTAAGGAATTAAATGATACATCTGCTTTTTGCCCCATATGCGGTACACCATGTTCACCTAAATCGGAATCTCCTGCCGGTGCAGGTATTCCCAACCCCCAAGTGCAGTCAGGTGCGACAAACGTTCCGGGAGATTCCAAGTCACGCAAGAAGAAATCGGCTATATTTAAAATTGTGATACCTGTTATGGCGGTTATCCTGGTTGTGGTGGCTCTGCCATTTGTGTTTCCCGAGCTTATTCCTGCCATTACTTCTAAGGTGTTCGGTGATAAAGATGCTGTAATCAGCGAGAGCAGTGAAGCTGTAAATAACAAAAACAGTGAAGCTGTGGAACCCTCTTCTGTCTCCTATGATGAGTTGCTGGCAAATTTGGAAGAGGCTTATAACGCTGTGGAAACTGCGCGGACTCAGGAATCAAATACCGATACCGGTAATTCCGACGAAGATATGAAACAGATAATAATTATTTGGAGCGAATTGCAGCAAACACTAGGCAATCTGCAGGCACAGTCAACTTCATTTGCAGAAAATGATGCCAAATTACAGGACGCTGTTCTTTCCTATTACAGCTTTGCATCTTGTTATGCTAAAGTAGTTTTGGATTATTATGTTTTTTTTGAACGCTACATTGATAGTGAAACATTTTTATACAGACCAAACATCTTCGACACCAACAGGACCCACCAGGAAAACTATGATGCCATGAAAAACTGGTACGAATTAACAAAGAACGAATACGCCAGTTTTGAATACCCTTCCTTTGTTGAAGCATACTGGAAGGAATATGACAATATTCTGGACCTGAATCAGGCTATTATGACAAAGTACGCTTGGGCAATCAATCTCAAGGATCCTCTCCGCCTCAGTTCCTGCCAATACCTGTTCGAACGATATAATACTGTCAGAAAAAAGTGGTTCGACGATGTAGTAAAATCAAGCGGAAATATGTCGCGTAGTTATGGTGATGACAAGTCTTATATTTGTTGCGTGAATTTATACACCGAAATACAAAATTACATCGAATTATCGGAAAAAGAAAAAGAAGCATATGTTTTTAAAAACAACAAATCAGATGCAGTTTTCTGGCAAATCGGATGGGTTGATACTATATATCCTTCTTTGTATAACGCATATGATTCTTTTGTAATCCTGAATTTAGCCACTTTCGGCGGTCAGAGAAATATTGTTATTGAAGTTGAGATTCCCGGGTTTACTCAAAAATACAGACAGAGCTATACGATTACAAGTACAGCAAAACAGTTATTTATCAAACCGCCCCTTTTGACCGGCGATCTTGATTTGACTTCTGCAAAAACAGCCCAGATAAACATGACGATTTACGAGCAGAATGGTACACAAATTGCAACCTATTCCCAACCTGTTACCATAAAAAGTAAAAACGATGTGGAATGGTACAGCAGTGATTTCGGTGTCTTTACAAAAGACAATATTTTATGCTTCCTTACCCCGGAATCTTCCGGTATCGCTTCTTTAAAGCGTAGTGCCATAGATGAAATTACCAAAATGACAGGGGGAAAAATGGAACTGCTCCCGGGTTACCAGCAGGTATTAAGCAACCGTTACGCTGTAACATATCTTCAGGCAGCCGCTCTCATGAGAGCTATGTATAATTCAGGTGTGCGTTACTGTATGGATGGCTTTTCGGTCAGCGGCAGTCATCAGCACGTACTTTTGCCGGATCAGGTTTTGGAACTGCGAAGCGGTTTATGTATTGAAACATCCCTGGTCATTGCCAGTGCATTGCAGAGTGCAGGCATGCATGCTTTCCTGATTTTTCCGCCCGGACATGCACTGGTTGCGGTAGAAGTCTGGAACAGCGGCACAGGGGCAGGAGAATACTTTTTGATAGAGACCACCGCTTTGTCTGAGGATGAGATGAATGGAACTGCTTTTGAAGAGTATGCCGCCGCATTACTAAAAGGAGAGTTGGATGCAGAAAATAACAGCTGGATCAAGTATATGAACAATGCTCAATGGGCAGAATACCTTAAAACAGTACAATATGTCATTGACTGTGACGATTCCAGAATCCTCGGCATGACACCTTTCTCAAACTGACATGTAATTTATGATGCTTATGGAGCTTTGGGAGGGTATAGAGAGAAAAGGTTGAGGTAATAAAATAGGGAAAAGATTGCTAACATACAGGGCATCTATCATATCAGATATGGTAGGTGCCTTTCAATATATAAAAGTTTCTTTTGTGTAACCCGGTAGTAACATAGGTGGATTATAGTATATATCAGGATAACAAAAATGCATCATAAAGGAGCCTGTATCGGGCAAATAGAAAATTGTGTTGGAGGAAGTATGGAATTATTAAGAGTGGAACATTTATCAAAAATATATGGGAAAGGACAAAACGAGGTCAGGGCTCTTGACGATGTCAGCCTTACCGTGGAAAAAGGAGAGTTTGTGGCAATTGTCGGGGCCAGCGGCTCGGGAAAGTCCACACTGCTTCATCTGATCGGAGGTGTGGACAGGCCTACAGGAGGAAAGGTATTCATCAATGATACGGATATTTTTGCCCTGAATGATGACAAACTGGCAATCTTTCGCAGAAGGCAGGTAGGAATCATCTATCAGTTCTATAACCTGATTCCGATTCTGAACGTGGAAGAGAATATCGCCCTGCCCCTGGAGCTGGATGAGAGAAAGGTGGAACCCAAGGAAATGGAGGAGATGCTTCAGAGACTGGGGCTTTTGGAGAGGCGGACCCACTTGCCCAATGAGCTGTCGGGAGGGCAGCAGCAGAGAACCTCCATCGGTCGGGCACTGATTACCGGTCCTTCCCTGATTCTCGCTGATGAGCCCACGGGAAATCTGGATACCAAATCGGGAAATGAGATTATGGAGCTTCTGAAGAAATCCAATCGCGAGCTCAAACAGACCATTATTATGATCACACATAATATGGAGCTTGCGCGGGAGGCAGACCGAATCATTATGATTGAGGATGGTAAGATAAAATGAATCTGATCAAAAAGCTGGTACGAAAAAATTTACTGCTGAATAAAAAGAGAACCATTGTTACTATCATAGGGATGATTCTTTCCGTAGCGCTTTTGTCCGCATTGTCGACCATGGTGGTGAGCTTCAGGCAAAGTCTGATCTCTTATCAGAAAGCCAAAGGGGGAGATTACCATGTGGCTTATTTCGGCGTGAAGCCGGAGGAATTGGAAGAGTTTGACAGCAACAGGGGAATCGAGAGCTATTTTACGGTGTCTGAAAAAGGCTATGCGATACTGGAAGAGAGTAAAAATGAATATAAGCCCTATTGCAGGGTTGTGTCTATGCAGGAAGAGGGATTTCAGGGCGCCAGACTGAAGCTGATAGAGGGACGATTTCCGGAGAATGAGAAGGAAATCGTGATTCCCAGGCATCTCAAAACCAATGGCAGAGTGGAATATCATGTGGGAGACAGTCTGACTCTTTGCCTGGGAGATCGTGTAAGTGAGCTTTACGGAGAAAAAATCAGCGCAAGTAACGGATATTGGGGAGAAGATGCCGAGAAGCTTACAGACCTGCATGAGGAGACTTATACCATTGTGGGAATTGTGGAGCGGCCTAATTATGGAATTGAGGATTACTCCTGTCCGGGATATACCTTTGTGACCTATGGAGATGGGGCTGGGGAGGAGCTTGCGGTATATACCCGCCTGAACCGCAAAGGATTGAAGAATTCCAGCACTGTAATCGCAGGGATTCTGGAGGTGGATCCGAAGCTCTTTGTGAAGATCAACGATCACTATGGTTTTACGATGGAGGAATTTGAGGAGTATACAAGACAGATGGCGTCTGCAAAGTACTCAATTTATACCAATGAATGGCTGATCAGATATGAAAGAGTCTGGCCCTTGGACAGAAGCTTTGTCGTGATATTCATGATTGCCATGATTGTGACGTTCATCATTATTTTTACATCGGTATACTGTATCAAGAACAGCTTTGATATCTCCGTTACGGAAAAGATTCGTCAGTACGGAATGCTTTCCAGTATCGGTGCCACACGAAGGCAGATCAGGAAAAGCGTCCACACGGAGGCGGCGATTATGGGTTGCTTCGGAATCCCTATAGGAATCTTCAGCGGCTTGTTTGCAGCCTATGTTTTGATACGTATCAGCAATCTTTTACTGATGGAAAGCCTGAACCTGCAATTGGTATTCTGTCTGTCTCCCCAGGCTCTTGCGGCAGCGGCGTTGCTGGGAGCGATTACCGTTTATTTTTCGGCGATGGGAAGTGCAAGGAAAGCGGGCAGGGTGTCCCCCCTGGAGGCTATCAGGAATCAGAATGAAGTGAAGCTGGAGGCGAAACACATCAGAGCGCCTAAGTATGTAGGGAAGCTATGGGGAATCGGAGGAATTATCTCTTATAAGAACATTAAAAGGAATAAGAAGAAATATCGTACGACTGTGGTTTCCATTGTGATTTGTACCGTGACCTTCCTTGTGATCTCCTATTTCATGTCCATGGCTATGGATCTCGTTGGTGTTTCTTACACGGAAGAAAAATATAATCTTCACCTGAGTGTGAGTCTGCCGGAGGATACGGAATTTGATTTCTCGCAGATTACGGAGTTGGAAAGTGTCAGCCGGTACAGCATAATCCGGGATAATGCCGTATATATGATGAATCAGGATTTTACGGAAGAATATACCGGATATTTGAAGTATATTACGGGACAGGAGGAGCTTCCGGAGGAGTATGTGGAAATGATTTTTGCATTGGCTCTGGATGATCAATCCTTTGCCCGGTATGCAGAGGAATGTGGCGTAAGTAATACGGAAGGCAAGGCAATTCTGGTTAACAGCGGTGTCCTGGAATGGGAGGAAAACGGAGAACCAAAATCCGGAGAAATAGAAGCTTTTCGCTATAAACAGGGTGATTATGCGGAGTTTTACGACATGGATGATTCCAATGCGGAATGGGATGAGAACGACAACCTCATAGAAGAGAGTGTTCAGAAACTGGAATATCGGATGCAGCTTGCGGCTGTGACTGATGTGAGACCTATGGGATACAAGGCTTCCAAGGGAGTGAACTATCTGGTGATGAGTCAAAAAACTGCAGAGCAGGTCGGACTCAGACTGTATGGATACTATGATTGTTACTTTGTTTCTAACCATGCGGATCAGCTCCAGGATGAGATTGAAGCGATGATGCAAAACTACGGGGAGGAAGAATTACATTACAGTCTTTATAATCGGGACAAAAACCAAAAGGAAGAAAGGTCACTTTTTCTGTTGCTGGAAATCTTTGCCTACGGACTGATCGTTGTCATTCCACTTATCGGTATCACCAATATCATCAATACCCTCAGTACCAGTATGGAGCTGAGAAGCCGTGAGTTTGCAATGCTGAGAAGCGTGGGGATGACAGATGGGCAGTTCCATAAGATGGTGATTCTGGAAAGTATTTTTACAAGTGCCAAATCTCTCTTGACCGGAGTGACCATCGGAATGCTGCTTTCCTATGGAATCAACAGGCTTGAGTGCAGGTATGACACCATCATTCCGTTCCGCCCGCCGATACTTGCTGCGATAATTGCTGTTGCAGTTGTCATGATTTTGATATACGCTATTATCAGAGGGACTATGATGAGAATTAACCGACAAAACATCATAGAAACCATCAAGAATGAAAACGTATAGTGAGGGG
>SAMEA3663269__coassemble_1236_pt1 | contig 7837 bp, 5 predicted proteins | sample SAMEA3663269__metabat2_low_PE_038 | metagenome-assembled genome bin SAMEA3663269 (sample SAMEA3663269) | pig gut metagenome | biome: pig gut; feature: pig-associated habitat; material: faeces | place: China | collected 2013
TTGAGCATGTGATGGATGTGACCGGTGAGAACAGCAGAGGAACGCAAAAACTGGTAGACATGGTGGAGGATATCAGAAAAGTGTCTGATCTGCTGAATGAAGACAGATAATGAAGCAAAGAAACAGTGAGCCCCGGGGAAGAGATTCTCCGGGGTATTTTTTATAGAAAAAAGGGAAAAAACATGATAAAATGACATTAACTATAGGATAAGGGAGTAGTAACATGCTTTGTAGAAATTGTGGGGCGGAATATAATAAGAAGGAATTGAAATGCCCTTATTGTCATTCGGAGAATTATGAGGCGGTTGCCCGGCACAAGAAAAAGATACTGCATGAATATGACAGGGAAGCGGATCGGATTCGGCAGGAGGCAGAGAATTACCCGAAGGCGGAGGCAAAGAGAAGAACCCGGATTATCCTGATGGTGCTGGGAGTGCTGGCAGTCTTGGGACTGATCGGTACCGGACTGTATATTTTATTCAGCAGGCTGTCGGCTGACGCTTCCTACAAGACCGGTCAGAAGCATAAGGAAAATCTGGAAGAGTATTATCAGGCAGAAGATTATGAGGGAATGTCCGGCTACCTGGACAAGAACGAACTTTACAAGCCGGTTTACCGGAAATATATGGAAGTGGCACTGGTGTACGATTATTTCCTGAGGATGGAAGAAGCAAGGCGGGAGCTGGAAGAATGTGCTGACATTGTTTATGACACTCCGGAGACACAGGAGAAGTTCTTCCGCCACCGGGCAGAAACGTATCTGGAATGCTCAGCCCGCGCCCTGAGTCGGACGAGGGAGGGAATGGAAGATTCCGACTTTGCGGGGAATGAGGATGTGTTGGAGGCGATGTACAGACAAGGCAGAGAAAGCTTGAAGGAACAGGGCTTCTCGGAGGAGGAGATCGATCTGTTGGAAGAAACCGCCGGGTACGATGAGGGGAAAGCGGACGAAGAACAGAGCCTGCAGGAGGAATGGGAGTCACTTATAGATAAGCTTGGGAGGAAATATTTATGACATGTCCGTTTTGCGGAGGAGAGTTTTCATCACAGGAAATCGCATGCCCCTATTGCGGCAATGGGAACCCGGAAGGAATTGCATTTCAAAATGAGGTCAGGGAGAAAATCGAGAGGAATAAGCTCCTCAGACCATTGTTGATGAAGCAGAAGACTCCGGAACTGGTCCAGAGGATGCTGACCAGGATCTTAATCATTATGGTTGGAATCAATATACTGCTTTTAGCCTTTTCTTTCGGAATCTATCTGTGGGGAGCCTGCCCAAAGGAGAAGACAATTCCGCCGGAGGGCTTTGCAATGGAATATAAATCAGCTCTCGTATCGGAAAACTATTATTACACCTCATTTATTGAGAATATATACGAATGGATTGATAAGTGGGACAAGGGTGAGCTCCCTGAGGAAGATCAGGTGCTTGAACTGTTAAAGAGCGGGTACATGGCGATAGCCCGTACCACGGAGGAGCCGGATGACGTTAGAGAAGAGATCAGGATTACCGTGAAGGCTTTCTTCCTGGGATATCTGGCAATGACGGAAGAGGAGATGGAATTCCTGCAACCCGGGGAGGACGGCAGCTATGATTATGCTGCCCCCGGGGATGAGGATCTGAGGGAGACGGTAAAGAGGATTACGGAACGATTCGGGGAGGAGAGATGATAGGAATAATTCTTGTTGTAACGGCATGCCTGCTGTTTTATATGCGCTTTCGTAAATGGAGCTATAAGAAAAAATTAGCCTTCAAAATGCTCCTGGCAAATCTCTTGCTTCTATTTACTGCGTTTTCAGTGTTTGCAGCAGTTTTTTCGGTGAAAGAGACTGCAGAATATAGGAAGGACAGCAGTTTATCAAACAGACTGGAAAATACGATGTACTTTGAAAATGATATGGAACGATTCGCGTGGTATGGAGGCTATATGGCGATGTGTCAGAATTACGAAGAAGACTTCGAGTATATCTGGGAGCGCCTTTGCATGTACGATGAGAGCCACAGATATCGCCTGTTTGAGGCGGCGATGAACCGGGCTGAGGCAGAGGGTAGGGCAGAGGAGCTGCGTCTCTATGAGACACGAGTGCAGGAGAGCGGTCGCAGATTAGAGAGATTATGTGAATCCCCTGTTTATGAGGAGAATCGTCCTTATGCGAAAATATTTTTGGAACAGAGCAGGGAAAATGTTGAAATTCGATGAAATTTTTGGTAAGATTTATTTTGTATCAGTATAATTTTGAATGACTGAGGTGGGACTATGGGGATTCAGACACAGTTCTGTGGGCTGCTTCTTTTGCTCACAGTTCTTGTATTGTGGCTGTTACAGCCACGAATAAAGTTGAAGACTCAGCGGATATATGCCGGTCTGTTGATAATCGGCATTGTCTGTTTGGTTCTTGATGGCTATTCCGTGATTGCCATTCACAGAGCAAACAGCTTCAATAGCTATGTCAAAACAGTCTGTAAGTTATATCTTGTCAGTATGGAAGTGCTGAGCTGTTATACTTTTTTATACCTGTCCGCTGAGTTGGAATCGCACATTTCTTATATTAAAATTGTTCGTCGGCTATGCTATGCATGGGGGACAATTTTTGCAATCACCTGTTTGGTATTACCCATCCGTGTTTATAACGAGGGGGGCAAGGTATATACCTACGGAAGCAGCGTGCTGGTTGCATATATTGCTACAGTCGGCATGGTGCTGGCAAATCTGCTCATTATGCTCAAACACAAAAAGCACATGGACAAGCGCAGATGGCTGGTGGGAATGATCTGGCAGATACAGTGGATTGTGGCGGCCATGATTCAATTTGCCATCCCCGGTTTTCTGATTGTCGGTTTTTCGGCAGCAATCGGTATTACCATCGTATTCATTAAACTGGAGAATCCGGAAGGATATCTGGATCGTGTGACGGGAGTCTTCAATGATCAGGCTTTGAGGCTGTATATTGACGATAATTATAAAAATAACAGGCAGTTTCAGCTGCTGACTATTTGCCTGACCCATATCAAGAATCACGATGAGGCACTTAGTCCTGCGGAAACTGATCTTTTGGCGAGGGAGCTTGCCATGTATTTTCACACCATTGTCTTTGAAGAGGTATTCAAGCATGCCGGTTGGGAATATACGATCCTCTTTGAAGAACGGGAGTCCATGGAACGGGCTGCGTATCAGATCAGTCATAAGTTTACGGAATTCTGGGAAGTAAACGACAAGAAGCTGTATCTGGATTCCTTTATTATTGAGGTGCCGGATAGCAGTATTGCCACCAGATCTGATGAATTGATGGAGCTTCGAAGATTATTTGTTGAGTCCGGTAAAAAGCATGGTCTGAAAGGAATTCAGTTCCTGGATGCAAAATGGACAGAACAGATCATGCATGACAGACAGGTGGCTGCGAAAATACAGGAGGCTATAAAGGACAATCGTGTAGAAGTGTTCTATCAGCCTATCTATTCCACTTCTGAGAAAAGATTTGTATCTGCGGAAGCTCTGGTTCGCATCCGCAATCTGGACGGAAGTATTATGCCGCCTGCAGATTTCATTCCTGTAGCAGAGGCAAACGGAATGATTTTACAGTTGGATGAGATAGTATTCAGAAAAGTATGCGAATTTATCCGTAAGGAGAAGCTTAAGGAAAAAGGAATCCATTATTTGGAAGTCAACCTTTCCGCCGTACAGACCGGTAAATCTTATCTGGCCGACGAATACATACAGATTATGAGAGAGGTGGGAGTGGATCCCACAATGATAAATCTGGAGATCACAGAGTCGGCAGCGATCAATTCCAAGGATGCGTTGCTGGCAAATATGGAGAAGCTGCGAGCTTATGGTGTAAAGTTTTCTCTGGATGACTTTGGAACGGGATATTCGAATCTCAACTACATTATGGAATTGCCCGTACAGGTAGTTAAGTTCGACAGACAGATGACCAATTCCTATTTTGAAAATGACAAGAGCCGACTGATAATGGAGGCTGCTATCGATATGATCAAGGCCGTTGACATGTACATCGTATCTGAGGGTGTAGAGACAAGGGAGCAGCTGGAGGAATTGGAAAAGGTCGATATCAATTATATCCAGGGTTACTACTTTTCCAGACCGGTTCCCGGCAAGGAATTTATTCAGAAACTGGAGGCGCAGAACTTCTGAGACAGCGGTTTAGAAGTTCTGTGCTTTTTAAAGCCTGCATTTTCGAATTCTGCTTGACATTGTATGATGATGTGTCATATAATTGTGCAGTATCGCGGGGTGTGGCTCAGCTTGGCTAGAGCGCCTGGTTTGGGACCAGGAGGTCCAGGGTTCGAATCCCTGTACCCCGATTGACGATGAAGTTGTATCCAGCTGATTTTTATGGCTAGTTTTTGTGGAAAAAGTGTTGACAATTCCAAAAGAATAAGATACAATAGTCATCGTCGGTTTGCTATGAACTGATTTGTGTGTCCGTAGCTCAGCTGGATAGAGCAACGGCCTTCTAAGCCGTGGGTCGGGGGTTCGAATCCCTTCGGGCACATTTCGTGGAGCAGGATGAGAGTCTGTGCTCCTCGATTGGTAATATGGTGGGTATAGCGCAGTTGGTTAGCGCGCCAGATTGTGGCTCTGGAGGCCAAGGGTTCGAATCCCTTTATCCACCCTTTTTTAGAAAGACGTGTCTTGGGGACACGCTTGGTGTAAAATATAGGGCTATCGCCAAGCGGTAAGGCACAGCACTTTGACTGCTGCATTCGCTGGTTCGAATCCAGCTAGCCCTGTTTGCGTAGTGCATAATATGGAGCACTAGCTCAGTCGGTAGAGCACTTGACTTTTAATCAAGTTGTCGCGGGTTCGATTCCCGCGTGCTTCACTAAAGCTTCGGTTATCGAGGCTTATTTTTTTGCAATTTCATAATGAAAGCAGGGGGGCGACTACTCTGTTTTCACGAGAAGATAAAGTGGAAATAAAGATAAGAAGAGGATGAGGAAATGGCAAATCGGAACATTGGGGCTACAGAGGACAAGCAGAAGGAGTTCGGGCAGAAAGATGCCAAACGGACAGAAATCGGGCACACGAAACAGGGTCAGTCGGAAAACAAGATGGGCGTCATGCCCGTGAACAGGCTGCTGATCAGCATGTCCCTGCCGATGATGATCTCCATGCTGGTGCAGGCACTGTACAATATTGTGGACAGTATCTTTGTGTCCAGAATCGATGAGCTGGCTCTCAGGGCGGTATCTCTGGCCTTCCCTATCCAGAGCCTGATGATTGCCGTTTCTGCCGGGACGGCGGTGGGTCTCAACGCTTTTCTCTCTAAGACCCTTGGGGAGAAAAATTACGAAAAAGCCAATGCCATCTCGGTGAATGGCATCTTTATAGAACTGCTGAGTTTTGTTGTTTTTGCTTTGATTGGTCTCTTCGCCAGCAGACCCTTCTATGCCAGTCAGACCACTCTTCAGGTGGTTGAGGATTACGGCACAACCTATCTTTCTATCTGCTGTACCGCCAGTATCGGTATTTTTATGCAGATGACCTTTGAGAGACTGCTTCAGTCTACCGGTAAGACCTTTTATACCATGATTACCCAGGGAGTAGGAGCCATTATCAATCTGGTGTTGGATCCCATCCTGATCTTCGGTTATTGCGGTTTCCCTTCCATGGGAGTTGCGGGAGCTGCCTGGGCTACGGTCATCGGACAGATGACAGCTGCAGTACTGGCAATTCTTTTTAACCTGAAGGCAAACCATGAACTGAAGCTTTCCTTCCGGGGATTCCGTCCGGATATTGGCTTGATAGGGCAGATTTACAGGGTAGGTATTCCCTCTATTGTCATGCAGGCCATCGGCTCCGTCATGACCTATGGTATGAATCTGATTCTGGAGGCTTTCGGTGCGGCCCAGACTGTGTTTGGAATCTATTTCAAATTACAGAGCTTTATCTTCATGCCGGTCTTTGGACTAAACAACGGTATGGTTCCCATCATTGCCTACAATTACGGTGCCGGTAAAAGAAAACGGGTGGTGAAGACTATGAAGAGCAGTATCGCTTTTGCGGTGGGTATCATGCTGGTGGGACTGGCAGTCATGGAGCTGATACCCGGGCAGCTCATCCTGCTGTTTAACGCCACGCCGGAGCTTTTGGAGATCGGCATTCCTGCACTGCGCATCATCTGTCTGAGCTTCTGCTTTGCGGGGTATTGTATTGTGGTGGGAAGTGCCTTCCAGGCTCTGGGTAACGGAGTCTACAGCATGTGCGTATCCATCGCCAGGCAGCTCTGTGTCCTGCTTCCCGTTGCCTATCTCTTCTCACTGAGCGGCAATGTGAACCTGATCTGGTGGTCATTTCCCATTGCGGAGATTGCCAGTGTGGCGATGAGTACCTTTTTCCTGATCAGAATTGATAGAAAGATCATCAGAAAAATCGGGAAACGCTTCTGAAAAAGAGAATACGTAACCCTGCCTTTTATCAGTGAAGAGGCTCGTAAGGAAAAAGAAGAGGAAGAGAGAGTTGCTTCTTCAGAAGATGTATGTAATCTGGCAATTCCTACAGACGGTGCCGTATCAGAGAGACATTGTGAGGTCAGTGTGGTTAACAATCAGTTCTGCTTAAGAGACGTTGGTTCCTCTAACGGAACAATGGTCAACGGTCAAAGGATTACGCAGATGGTTGAGATAAAGACAGGGTTTATCATTACCCTTGGAAGGAATGAGTACAGAATTATTCTGGAGTAATGTGTCTGGAGTAATGTTTGGTAGAATCCTGTTGACAAGTACTGCGCCCTTTTGTTATGATATGTTATGTACAAAAGGGAGTAGTCGGCATATATTTCATATGCTTGCATATCGTCAGTACGATTGATAAAATCCGGTATGTGACCAAGTGGCGAGACTTTTGTTGCAATATTTTGTATGCAACAAAAAGCTCGCCTTTTTTGTTGCGGAAAGGATAGGGGACAAGAGAATGTTAGGAATTTTGCTTCAGTTAGGATTGATGGTGTTGGGCTTTGTTATGCTCATTAAAGGAGCAGACTGGTTTGTGGATGGTGCTGCGGGTGTGGCTACCAAATTAAGAATTCCACAGCTGATTATCGGGTTGACCATCGTTGCCATGGGCACCAGTGCACCGGAGGCAGCAGTGAGTATCTCCTCGGCGCTCAAGGGAAATGCGGAGGCTGCAAATGCAGGTGCGGCAGCAGCCAGTGTAGCAGATATTACCATCGGTAATGTGTTGGGAAGCAATCTGCTCAATATCCTGATCATTCTGGGGTTGACAGCCACGATTATTTCCATTAAGGTCGCAGAGTCCACGGTGCGATATGAGATTCCGTATTTAATTATAATATCTGCGGTATTGCTTGGCCTGGGATACACCGACAATAAGATTACGCTGATAGAAGGTGTCATTCTCTGGGCACTTTTCATTGTATATTGTGTGTATCTGTTTGTCATGGCGAAGAAAAATATGAATAACTCAGAAGAAGAGGTGAAGGTAAAGCCTGTCTGGCAGCTGCTTCTGTTTATCGTAATCGGCGTTGCCATGATCGTATTCGGCAGCGACTTTGCCGTGGACGGTGCTACCGGTATTGCCCAGAAGCTTGGTATTTCCGAGAGGATCATCGGTCTTACCATTGTGGCGCTGGGGACTTCCCTGCCTGAGCTGGTGACCTCCGTTACTGCTGCAAAGAAGGGCAATGCGGATATTGCCATCGGAAATATCGTGGGCAGCAATATATTCAATATCCTGTTTGTTGTAGGCACCACGGCACTGATTACTCCTGTGGCATTTGCTCCCAAATTCGTGATAGATGCATTCATCTGTATCGGCGCGACTGTTTTATTGTGGCTTGGTGTGGTCAGAAAAAA
>SAMEA3663269__coassemble_1245_pt1 | contig 7814 bp, 7 predicted proteins | sample SAMEA3663269__metabat2_low_PE_038 | metagenome-assembled genome bin SAMEA3663269 (sample SAMEA3663269) | pig gut metagenome | biome: pig gut; feature: pig-associated habitat; material: faeces | place: China | collected 2013
AGGCTGCTTGCTCGTTGATCGCGCATGAAAACCAAATGCCGCCTTCTGGCGGCGCTTGGTTTTCCTATGCGCTAGATCATGTTTTCGATGCTGGAGGGGCTGTTGGAAACACTCAGCGCATCCTCTCTGGTAATCTTGTATCTGTGCACCAGGTCTACCAGGCTCTCATTCAAGGTATGCATACCTTCCTTTTTACCTGCCTGAATCTGGCTGGGAATCTGAATGGTTTTGTTCTCTCGTATGAGATTACAGATAGCCGCATTGGCGACCATGACCTCTGTTGCAATGATACGTCCTGTACCGTCAGCCAGAGGTACCAGCTGCTGGGTAATAACGCCCTTCAACACATTGACAATCTGGGAACGCATCTGATTCTGTCCCTCCAGAGGGCAGGCGTCGATGATTCTTTCCACCGTCTGTGCAGCACTGGTCGTATGCAGAGTAGCCAGCACCAGATGTCCTGTTTCCGCTGCCGCAATCGCTGCGGATATGGTCTCATAGTCACGCATCTCTCCCACCAGGATAATATCGGGATCCTCACGAAGGGCAGAGCGGAGTGCCGTGGCAAAGCTGTCCACATCCTTGCCAAGCTCTCTCTGGTGAATCATAGCCCTGTTGTGAGGATAGATATACTCAATAGGATCCTCTATGGTCATGATATGTTTCGGGAAATTTCTATTGATGTAGTCTACAATGGAAGCCAGTGTCGTAGACTTACCACAACCCGTAGGTCCGGTAACAAGCACAAGTCCTCTGGGAAGCTCTGCGAGATTCTTTACCACGGGAGGGAGTCCCAGCTCATCAAAAGTAGGAATATTGTGCTGCAAAAGACGTATACTGGCTGCAAGGTTGTTTCTCTGATGGTAAATGTTTGCTCTGATGCGAATACCGTCCTCATACATATAACCGACATCCAGGTCATTTCCCGACTTAACATACTCCACCTGCTTCGGATCCAGAACAGAATAAATCATCTGCTCACATTCTGCAGGACTTACCCCTTCCGACAGAATCTCCAGCGTACCAAACTTGCGGACTGCCATATTGGTGCCCACCGTCAGGTGAATATCGGAGCATTCCTCAGCAAGTGCCCGGTCAATAATCTCTTTTAATACCATATGTACACCTCCATTGTATTTTTATTACATAGTTTTTACTACAATACCCTTATGCTTCCCCTTCTTACATAACCTTTCTGATTGCTTCCAGCAGTTCATCATAAGTTTCAAATGCCGGGAGTTCCGGATTGTCAGCCTTAATCTTGTCTGTGCTGCGGAACAGGAATCCGGCCTTACTTGCCTTAATCATGCCGAGATCGTTGTAGCTGTCGCCGCTGGCAATGGTTTCATATCCGATAGACTGCAATGCTTTAACGGTCGTCAGTTTTGAATTCTCAATACGCATCTTGAATCCTGTAATCTCCCCGTTATCGGCTACCTCCAGGGAGTTGCAGAATATGGTGGGCCAGCCCAGTTTCTTCATCAAAGGTGTTGCAAACTGGGTAAAGGTATCGCTGATAATGATAACCTGGGTCATGGAGCGAAGCTCATCCAGGAATTCCTTTGCTCCGGGCATAGGATCAATGGTTGCTATCGTGTCCTGAATCTCCTTCAGTCCAAGTCCGTGCTCCTTCAGAATACCGATACGCCATTTCATCAGCTTATCATAATCAGGTTCATCCCTGGTAGTCTTCTTCAGTTCCGGAATGCCGCTTGCCTCTGCAAATGCAATCCAAATCTCAGGTACCAATACCCCTTCCAAATCCAAACAAACAATATTCATGACTGTCTCCTCTCTGTATGTCGCTCTCCGTATGTCTTTTGTATATATCTTATCTTGGTTTTCTGATGTTTACCCGCTTTTTATTCCGCGTTATGGGATCGTGCTTCCGAAAAGGGAATCCGTTATCTGTTCCTCAATGCCGAAGCAATATCCTCTCTCATGTCGATTACTGCTGCCCTGGCGGCATCCGCATAGCCCTTTTCCCCATAGCCTGCGTACTTCTCCTGCTGATATGCGGCGATGATTCCTCTGGAGGAATTGATGATGGCTCCCAGCCCGTCCTCATGGAAGAAATGCACCAGATCGGAGCCCTTGCCGCCCTGTGCGCCGTAACCGGGAACCAGGATAAAGGTATGGGGCATCACCTTTCTCAGAAGCTTGCCCTGTTCGGGATAGGTAGCTCCCACAACCGCACCCACATAGCTGTAGTCACCGCTCTCGGGCATGCACTCTGCACCCCAGTCTCTCACCTTTTCTCCTACCAGCTCATACAGAGGCTTACCGTCAATCAACCGATCCTGAAATTCTCCGCTGCTGGGATTGGAGGTCTTTACCAGTACGAAGATACCCTTCTTCTCCCCGGCGCAGATACTTGTAAAGGGCTTCACCCCATCGGAGCCCAGATATGGATTCACCGTCACAAAATCCTCGTCAAAGCCCGCATAGCTCTTGTCACCGATCCGAACCTTACCCAGATGTCCTACTGCGTACGCTTCCGAAGTTGAACCGATGTCGCCCCGCTTGATATCACCGATGACCACAAGCCCCTTCTCCTTACAATAATCAACAGTTCTCTTAAATGCTATCATACCGGGGATACCAAACTGTTCATACATTGCCACCTGAGGCTTTACCGCAGGAATCAGATCATACACTGCATCCACAATCCCCTTGTTGTACTGCCAGATTGCTTCCGCTACCCCCTCAAGAGTCTCGCCGTATTCGGCGTAAGCCTGCTGTCTGATGTACTCAGGTACATACTTTAGCATGGGATCCAGGCCGACTACGATAGGTGCATTGGTCTCTTTGATTTTACTGATCAGCTGATTAATCATGTTTGTCTTCCTTCCTCGCTTATTTCATCCTTTTGTTTGCGGCTTCTGCCAAGAAAGGCGCTGCCCATCGGACAACGCCTTTGATTATTATAAATTATACCAAAACCTCATTCATTTGGTCAATGTACTTTTTGATATTGGAGGCATTCACGTATTTTTTCTGTTTGTCCCCCTCAATGACCACCAGAGTAGGCGCCTGCATGACACCGTAGCGTGCTGCAAGCTCCATATTTTCCTCCGCATCGATCACCACATGGGGAATATCCTTCAGATACTGCTTTACCAGTTTGCAGTTAGGACAGGTCTTTGTGGTAAAAAGATACCTCACATTCTGAGGCTCCTTCACGGTGACCTCCACGTCCTCTGCAAAATTCGAAAGTGTTACCACACTTCTGGTGGGACGCTTTAACACGGAATGCTCGATATCGTACTCTGTACGGTTCGCGTATTCCTGAAGCTTGCCGTCGTTCCAGTTCTGCACCGGACGGTAATAGCCGGTAATACGGCTGTAAACCTCTGTCTTAGAACCACAGTGAGGACAGGACTTCACCTCTCCCGCCAGGTAACCGTGGGTCTTACAGATGGAATAAGTGGGTGACAGGGTATAATAAGGCAGCTTATAATTCCGGGCAATGGTGCGCACCAGATTCGCCGCTGCCTTCCAATCAGGAAGCTTCTCTCCCAGGAATGCATGGAACACGGTTCCTGAGGTATACAGGGTCTGAAGCTCATCCTGAATGTCCAGAGCGTCAAAAATATCTGTCGTGTAATCTACAGGCAAGTGTGAGGAGTTGGTATAGTAAGGAGTGTCCCCTTGCTTACCTGCCGTCTTGATGGCGGGCCATCTCTTTCTGTCATGCTTTGCCAGACGGTAGCTGGTGCTCTCTGCCGGGGTAGCCTCCAGATTGTACAGATCACCGTACTGCTCCTGATAATCGGAGAGACGGTTTCTCATGTGATTCAGTACTTCCTTGGCAAATTCCTGGGTCCTGGTGCTGGTCATATCCTCTCTGAGCCAGTTGGCATTCAAGCCCACCTCATTCATTCCCACAAGACCGATGGTGGAGAAGTGATTCTCAAAGGAGCCCAGATATCTCTTGGTGTAAGGATACAGCCCTTCATCCAAGAGCTTGGAAATTACCCCTCTCTTAATCTTCAGAGAACGCGCGGCAATATCCATCATATGGTTCAGTCTGCTGTAAAACTCATCCTTGTTGGCGGACAGATAAGCAATCCGGGGCAGATTGATGGTGACCACGCCCACACTTCCGGTACTCTCGCCGGAACCGAAAAAGCCTCCGGTTTTCTTTCTCAGCTCTCTTAAGTCAAGGCGCAGACGACAGCACATGCTACGCACATCGCTGGGCTGCATATCGGAATTGATATAGTTGGAAAAATAGGGAGTTCCGTACTTTGCGGTCATCTCAAAGAGGAGTCTGTTGTTCTCTGTGTCTGACCAGTCAAAGTCCCTGGTGATGGAATAAGTGGGAATCGGGTACTGGAAGCCTCTGCCATCCGCATCTCCCTCGATCATGGTCTCAATAAACGCCTTGTTGACCATGTCCATCTCTTTCTTGCAATCCTTATACTTGAAATCCATCTCACGACCGCCGACAATTGCCGGCAGCTCTGCCAGATCCTCAGGAACCGTCCAATCCAGGGTAATATTGGAGAAGGGTGCCTGAGTACCCCAGCGGCTGGGGGTGTTTACGCCATAAATAAAGGCCTCAATACATTTTTTTACTTCCGCATAGCTTAAATTATCTACTTTTACAAAGGGAGCCAGGTAGGTGTCAAAGGAAGAAAATGCCTGTGCTCCTGCCCATTCATTCTGCATGATACCCAGAAAGTTCACCATCTGGTTGCAAAGCACGGAAAGATGCTTCGCAGGTGCAGAAGTAATCTTACCCGTAATGCCTCCCAGTCCCTCCTGAATCAGCTGTTTTAATGACCAGCCGGCACAATATCCGGTGAGCATGGACAAATCATGAATGTGAATATCCGCATTTCTGTGAGCCTCTGCAATCTCCTCGTCGTAAATCTCGGAAAGCCAGTAGTTGGCCGTCACCGCCCCGGAATTGCTTAAGATCAGTCCTCCCACAGAATAGGTAACGGTGGAGTTCTCCTTGACACGCCAGTCCTCCACCTTGACATATCCGTTCACTACTTCTTTATAGTCCAAAATCGTGGAGGTCATGGTACGCATCTTCTCCCGCTGTTTGCGGTAGAGGATATACGCTTTCGCAACCTCCTCATAGCCGGCCTGTCCCAGCACTTTTTCCACACTGTCCTGAATATCTTCTACATGTATCGCATCATTTTTTACCTTATCCTGAAAATCAGCCGTGACACGCAGTGCCAGAAGGTCGATGATATCATTGGTATAGCTCATCTGAGTAGCAATGAATGCCTTCATAATTGCGTCATTGATTTTAGTCAGTGTAAAATCTGTTTTTTCACCGTTTCTTTTGATTACCTGCATAACTGTCAAATTCCCTCCCAGACATTGCAATTAACTTGCGCAAATAACATTTTAGCACTTTATCAAGGTGGTGTCAATGTTAAACCACTATATCTAGTATGTTCTTCCGTCACGGAATCGCAGATATTGTGTGAAAAGGCATAAATATTTGCAATTATTACGACAATTCAGTTTAATCTGCACTGCTATAATTTTAGGTTTTATAAAATATTACCATTTCCTTCCTGTTTTTTTATTGAGTTTTTAAAATTGTATTTTACGTGATGTAAAATAAGATAAAATAAATTTCAGATTGGATGAAAAATGAAAAAGAACCGATATTCTCCAAATTATATCAAGTTTTGGAAAGGGAGGCACAGGATGTGACTACAGGCGAAATACTAACGTTACTGAGAAATGAAAAGGAAGTCGGTCAAAAAGAACTGGCCTCCTTCCTGAAGCTGTCCATAGGAACCGTTTCTAATTACGAAAACGATGTACACTCACCGGATCTGCTGACGCTTTGCCGGCTGGCAGACTATTATGGAGTAACCACCGATTATTTGCTCGGCAGGACTTCCTTCCGCCACGATCCAAAGGTTCTGAACCGGCACATCACCAAGGAATACACGGTAACAGATATTCTAAATACCATATTGAAGTTTGATACCAATTCCCTGTCTCAGCTTATGGATTACGCCGGATACCTCCAATCGCGCAAACAAAACGTCTCCTGAACATAACTTATCGCATACATAACATTTGAGACTATCTTGTCGACAGAAAATCGTATTCTCTTTTTGCCTGACTGTCATCCGGGTAATTCTTCCTATATTCGGTCAGCAATACATAAGCCTGCTTAAACTCACCCAGGTGCTCATACGCCACAATCTCATTGAACGCCAGAGTCTGTTGCATTCCGCCCTCATCCAGCTGCATGCCTGCCTGAAATGCGGTCAGAGCCTTCTGATAATCTCCAAGATATGTCTGGCACAATCCCAACTGATTATATACCTCGGCATTTCCCTCGTACTTTGCAAGATAGCTGTTGTACACGCTGGCGGCATAGTTATAATCTCCGGTCGCCTCATAGGCACGCCCCAGATACAGATAGCTCTCTACGCCACCCTCATCCCTTGCCTCCTCCAGCGCAAGAGTCGCTTTCTGGTATTCCCCAAGATAGTAATAAATTCGTCCTATGTAATATTTGCTCATCTGCTTGTCTCCGGCCTCCAAAGCCGCACGCAGATACGCCTGACCGTCTTCTCTGAATCCGAAATAATCCAGCACCTCATAGATGGCAATCAGCCGGTCATAGTCCTTGGGCTTCCTACTGATGGCCTTCTCAAAATCTTCCTTTGCACCCTCGTAATTTCCCAGATTCATACGCACATTGCCTCGCAGAAAATAAACGTCCTCCTCGCCGGGGCGCAGATCCAGTATGGCATTGTAAGTATCTTCCGCTTCATGGTACAGACCGCTCTTGGTATAAGCTGCCGCCAGATAATAATTGGTGTCAAAATCCAAATTCTGTAACAAACCGTTGCTGCCCGCAAGTGATTCCCGAAAAGCTTCCGCAGCCTGCTCATAATCAGCCATTCCCATGTAGGCAATGCCCTTGGAGCGCAGAACAAGACGCAGATTCTCCCCGTCCTCTTCCGCCTGCTCCAAGAGCTCCAAAGCTCCGCGATAATCCAGCTGCTCAATCAGACGATTCGCTTCGGCAGTCTTCTCTCCCGTACCGCCACAGCCTGCCAGTACTATCGCAAGCATCATGGCAGCGGCTGTACTTATGCACTTTTTCCCGTACTTACAAAGAGACATCTCTTACCCTCAGCCCTGCTTTCTTATGACCTGTCCATAAACCTGCTTATTGATTGCCCGTTTTACTATTTTCTGTTGCAGCCCGTCCCGGGAATCAGCCCCGCCCGATTACTGCTCCAGCTCGGAAGTACAATGAGGACACCTGGTGGCGTCGATGGCGATTTCGCTCTTACAATAAGGACACTTCTTGGTAGTAGGTGCCTTGGGAGCTTCCTCTTCCTTCTTCTTAAATCCTGTGCTCAGTTTGTTGATAAATTTAATCAACAGGAAAATCATAAATGCCGTGATCAGGAAGTTGATGACAGCTGTAATAAAATTGCCGTAATTCAACACGGGAGCGTTCTCACCACTGCCCAGAGTAACGGTCAGATAGCTGAAATCCGTGCCTCCAAACAATCCCAGAAGAGGGGTCAGAATGTCCTGATTCAGGGAGGTCACAATCGAGGTAAAGGCGCCGCCGACAATCACACCCACTGCCATATCCATCACGTTTCCACGGGTGATAAACTTTTTAAACTCCGCAATAAATCCTTTGTCTTTGTTCTTCTTGCTCATGTAAATCTTCCTCTCTTTCGTCAAGCTATTGCATTATAAATCATTTTTATCCTACCACATAAAGCCTCTTTTCACAAGACCGCGCAGAACACAAAATGAAGAAGAGGAAATTATTTCCCCTTAAGTTCAGCTGCCAA